>ERZ500983.19-NODE-19-length-59005-cov-6.673927_pt1 | contig 59005 bp, 48 predicted proteins | sample MGYA00248866_ERZ500983 | MGnify/ENA primary metagenome ERZ500983 (study PRJEB25958, sample SAMN03398542) | human skin metagenome | study: EMG produced TPA metagenomics assembly of the Human Skin Microbiome Metagenome (human skin metagenome) data set. | reverse complement strand
CCTACTCCAACACCAACCCCTACTCCAACACCAACCCCTACTCCAACACCAACCCCTACTCCAACACCAACCCCAACACCGAAACCAAAGCCAACCCCGGCTCCGGCTCCGACTAGTGGGGCGACCTCTGATGAATCGACCAGCCGCTCGGGAGGCCATTCGCAGGGTGGCTCCGGGACTCATTACATCCATCACGGTGTTGCCCCTGTGCTGACCCACTCAAGTGATCTTCCGTCAACGGGATTCTGATCACCATCGGCGATAACCCCTTGGGGTGGTTTATCAGCCAATCACAATGGCCATGGCTCACAGTTCTTGTGGGCCATGGCCATTGTTTTTCAGCCACGAAATCGGCAACCAGGATCTGTAACAAGTAATCCCACCCAGCATCTCTGGGTTTTCACCACACCGTGTACGGCACCGATATGGTCAAGATATCGTCGATCCCGGGGGGCAGCTCGGGTAGATCATTCCCGTTCTGGACTCGACGGGTCACATCCGATCTGGGGCATCAATACCCAGCAGGTCAAGGCCTCGGCCAAGCACCCGACGAGTAGCCGCGCACAAGGCCAGACGCGATCCGCGAACCTCGCCGGTACTACGCAACACCGGGCACTGCTCATAAAACACCGAGTAAGCGCCAGCCAATTCGTAGAGGTAAGTGCACAGCTTGTGCGGAGTTAGGTCGGTAGCAACAACCTCGACGATCTCTCCGAACCTCGACAACAACAGGGCCAACTGTTGCTCGGCTGGCTCGTCGAGGACGCTGATGCGACCCCAATCCATCGCATCCAGGTCGGCCTCGGGATCGACGTTCGGGTTGGCCTCAGCGGCCGCTTTGCGCAAGATCTGTGAGACGCGGGCGTGAGCGTACTGCAGATACGGGCCAGTGTCACCGGTGGTCTGCACCATCCGCTCAGCGTCAAAAACATAGTCCTTCTGCAAGCCGTTGGACAGGTCTGCGTATTTAATGGCAGCCAAGGCGATATTCGGAGCCGCGTGCGTCTCGGCCTCGTCGAGCAGATCCGACAACGACACTGTGCCACCCTCACGAGTCTTGAAAGGACGGCCATCAGGGCCAAGCACCATGCCGTAGCCGACGTGCTCGGCCTCGACGTCGTCAGGCAGGAACCCGGCCATTCGGGCCACCTGGAAAAGCACTTCAAAGTGATGGCTCTGGCGCACGTCGGTGACGTAAATAATGCGGTCGGCCTTGAGTTTGCCCACGCGACGACGAATCGCAGCGAGATCGGTGGCGTCATATCCGAAGCCACCGTCCCTCTTACGCACGATCATTGGGGCATCCTGCCCCTCGACGAAAACGCACAGTGCGCCGTTGTCCTCGACGGCCAGGCCGTCAGCCACGAGCTCGTCCACAACCCGCGGCAGGTCGTCGTTGTAGCTGGACTCGCCGGCCACGTCCTCGTCCGTCAGCAGCACCGACAGACGGGCGTAGGTGGCGTTGAACCCCTCCAGGGAGATGTCAATGAGAGTACGCCAGATCCGCAGAGTCTCGGCGTCCCCACCCTGCAGTTTGACAACGCGACGGCGCGCACGGTCAGCAAACTGCGGGTCAGCATCGAAAGTCTTCTTGGAATCCTGGTAGAGCTGCTCGACACCGGACAGGTCGAAATCTTCGACGTCCATCCGTTTCTCGACGATGTACTCAATGAGCATGCCGAACTGGGTGCCCCAGTCACCGATGTGATTCTGTGGGATAACGGTGTGCCCTTGAGCGCTCAGGACACGGTTGAAGCAGTCGCCGATGATGGTGGAACGTAGGTGACCGACGTGCATCTGCTTGGCGACATTGGGGGCCGAATAGTCGATGACAACTCGCTCGGGTTTCTCAGCCTGGGCGATCCCGGCGTTGGGATCGGTGACGAGATCAGAGGCCACCCGAGCCAGAACGTCGGTACGCAGGCGCAGATTGATGAATCCGGGACCGGCGATCTCGGGGGTTTCGCACAGATCCTCGATATCTAGCTTGGCAACAATATCGGCGGCCACGTCGCGAGGTGGACGTTTCTCCTCCTTGGCCAGGCGCAGGGCGACGTTGGATTGGAAATGTCCGAACTGTGGCTTAGTGGCCGGGCGCAACTGCGGGTCAACTCCGATGGCGGACTCGATGCGGGCAGCAAGCTGAGAGGGAAGAGACGACATGGCGGCATTATCCCACGAGAGGGCCAGCTCGTCACAGTCGGAGGCGCCACAGGCCCCGTAGTGACGTTTTTGGAACAAACACCGCTGCAAAGACGTTTGCCTTAACGATAACGATGTTTCGACAGGGAGGATCTATGAGCGTTCCAACTATCACTCTCAACGACGGAGTTCCCATCCCCCAGCTCGGCTTCGGCACTTGGAAAGTTCCTGCCAACGAGGCCGAGAAGGCCGTCAGCGCCGCCCTGGAGGCAGGTTTCCGCCATATCGACACCGCAGCCATCTACGGCAACGAGGAGGGTGTGGGCCGTGCACTCGCCGACTCCGGTCTGGATCGCAAGGACCTTTTCGTCACCACCAAGCTGTGGAATGACTCCCATCATGCCGACGATGCTCGCAAGGCCATCGAGACCAGTCTGGCCAAGCTGGGCCTCGACCACGTCGACCTCTACCTCATCCATTGGCCAGCCCCGGTCAAGTACGGCGACGCCTACATCGAGGCGTGGAACGCCCTGCAGGACTTCAAGTCAGAGGGCCTGACGCGCTCCATCGGTGTGTCGAATTTCAAGACCGAGCATCTGGACGCCATCGAGGGGGCCGCTCCGAGCGTCGACCAAATCGAGATGCATCCCTCGTTCAACCAGGCGACCTTCCGAGCAGAGCTGGCTGAGCGCGGTATTAACCCGGAGGCCTGGAGCCCGCTGGGCCAGTCGAAGGATCTCGACAATCCCGTCCTCACCGATATTTCCAAGGCGACTGGAAAGACGCCCGCCCAGGTCGTCATTCGCTGGCACCTGCAGATCGGCAACATTGTTTTCCCGAAATCGGTCACCCCGTCGCGCATCGTCGAGAACTTCGATGTGTTCGATTTCGAGCTGTCTGACGAGCAGATCGCCGCAATTGATGGCCTGGATCACGGCAACAGGCTCGGTGGTGACCCTTCTACCGCCGACTTCTGATTCTGCGACAGTGACCGGTCATAGCTTGGCCCCGGCAACGCGGTTGTCGGGGCCAATCGTCTGTCCTTACGAGTTGAGCGCCTTGTGGACGCCATTGTCAGTCTGTCCCAAAGTCGGTTCTCGTCGACTGACGACATCCCAGATCATTTTAAGCCGAGACCCGAATTCGCGACCCCAGCCATACCACCACACGTTGTCGCGAGGCTGGGTGCGATCGGGGACCCCGACAGCGTCAAGCCCGGTCATCCGGCACGTCGCGACGGTACGAATCTCGTGGTAGTCCTGCGTCACCATGATGGCCCGGTCGACCCCGAAGATCCGTCGAGCCCGAACACAGGTGTCGTAGGTGTCGAGACCAGCGACGTCCTCGACGATCCTGGCCGCCGGAACTCCCTTGCTGACGAGGTACGTCTTCATCACCTTGGGCTCGTTGTAGTGAGTCTCTCGGTGGTCCCCCGACACCAAGATGACCTTGGCCTTGCCGCTGCGGTAGAGATCCGCGGCAACGTCGAGGCGTCCTCGCAGATAGGCCGACGGGGTACCCGAGGGCAGGACTTGGGCACCGAGGACAATGGCGACGTCGCGCGGTTCAGTGTCAGCGACGTCGTGAACCTTGCCATATGACAGTGCCCCAGCCAGCGCCCAAGGCCCCAACAGTGCAACAAAGGCAGCAATGCATGTCGACACGACCACAGTGCGAATTGGGTGTCGGCGGCACGAACTCACACTCCCACTGTATAACCCGTGTTTCGGCATCCAGCGACTGCAATGGCATGTGGTAGCACAAAGAGGTCACCACGGCACCACGCCGCCTATCCAAAACTTTGTCGCTATCCCTACCGCTTATCGCCTTTGCGGAGATTAACCACTAGGAGACCAATAATGACCACAAGAATAACGACCGCGACGATCAGGATCGAGATAATCCAAGACTCACTCGACATCAATAATACATCCACGCGCTAGACCTTCCCTTCAGCTAGCAACCCAGCAGTAATTTTCATAAACTATGACAACCCAGCTTGCCCTAGTCTGTAAGCTAGGCTGTTGCGTTAAAGTCCTTTACAGAGAGATCCAGAAACCTTGATCCAGAAAACACACCAGCATAACTAGTAATTGTGCCACCAAACCTCACATGAGAAGGAGATAGCCTTTCATAGTGAGCACCAGAAATACTTCCTCCCCGAAATTGAAGGTATGGACGGTATCCCTGCCGCCAAACACCACCCGCAGTGATCACCGACGGTGCTCGCGATACCACGTCACTAGCGAGGCCGTCGACGGATCCTGAGCCTTCAGGGCGTCATCGTCACCGGACACAGCCGGGGCGATCTGCAGCGCAAGCTTTTTACCTAATTCGACACCCCACTGGTCAAAAGAGTCGATACCCCAGACGGCACCCTGCACAAAAGTGATGTGCTCGTAAAGGGCAATGAGCTCACCAAGCACCTTCGGGGATAGTTCGGGAGCCATGATTGACGTCGTCGGACGGTCTCCGGCAAAAACCCGAGCGGGAACAATGGCCTCATCAGTGCCCTCGGCACGCACCTCGTCGGCGGTCTTACCGAACGCCAACGCGGCGGTCTGGGCGAAGAAGTTGCTGAGGAACAGCTCGTGGACGTCGGTACCGCCATCCTTGGTCGGATGGGCTGGATTAGCCACCGCGATGAAATCGGCCGGAATGACGCGAGTGCCTTGGTGGATGAGCTGATAGAAGGCGTGCTGACCGTTGGTGCCTGGCTCACCCCAGAAAATCTCGCCGGTGTCGGTGGTCACTGCTGAACCATCCCAGCGCACCGACTTGCCATTCGACTCCATAGTCAGCTGCTGCAAATAAGCCGGGAAACGGTGCAAATACTGTGAATATGGAAGCACCGCATGGGAATGAGCATCCCAGAAATTGGTGTACCAGACGTTGAGTAGACCCATGAACAACGGCACATTGCGCTCCGGCTCGGCAGTGGCGAAGTGCTCGTCGACGGCGTGAAATCCGGCCAGGAAGTCCTCGAAACTCTTCGGCCCGATCGCGACGGCAAGCGACGTACCGACGGCGGAATCCACCGAGTATCGGCCACCCACCCAGCTCCAGAACCCAAAGGCGTTCACTGGGTCGATGCCGAACTCCTCGACCTTGTCCAAGGCCGTCGAGACGGCGACAAAGTGCTTAGCGACGGCGTCACGTCGAGCCTGCTCGGTGTCGGCAATCGCACCGGCAGCGACCAAGCCGTCAAGCAGCCACGCACGCACGCACCGGGCATTGGTCAGAGTCTCCAAAGTGGTGAAGGTCTTAGAGGCAATGATGACCAGGGTCGTCTCAGGGTCAAGATCGGCGGTCTTGACAGCGGCATCGGTCGGGTCAATGTTGGAGATGAAGCGGCACTCCAGACCGTCCTTGACGTAGGGCTTGAGGGCCTCATAGGCCATCACGGGGCCAAGATCGGAGCCGCCAATGCCCACGTTGATGACAGTGCGAATCGGCTTGCCGGTGACTCCCTTCCACTCACCCGAACGCACCTTATCCGCAAAGGCGTAAATCTTGTCGAGCACCTCGTGAACATCGGCAACGGGATCCTGACCGTCAACATGCAGCTCGTCAGTGCGGGGACGACGCAGCGCGGTATGGAGGACGGCGCGGTCCTCGGTGACGTTGATGTGCTCACCGGCATACATCGCGTCACGACGCTCGGTGACGCGCATCTGCGCAGCCAGTTCGAGGAGAGCGTCACGAATCTCGTCGGTAAGGAGGTTCTTCGATAAATCGACGTGCAAATCCGCGACGTCAAAGGTGTAGCGCTCAGCGCGGTGAGGGTCGGCGTCGAACAAACGGCGCAGTTTATGTGGCCCGTCAGCGAAGCGGGACTTTAGGCCGGAGAGTGTGCCCCATGCGGGGGTGGAGGTAGCGTCGATGGGAGTCTGCATAACCCTAAGCCTAGGAGATGGGGCAGTGCTCGTGCGTCACACCATCACGTCGCTTCGCCTATCATATTCGCGATCGACTAAAGGAGGACGCGTGAGCGCGAAGTATCGTCGGGCTCTGGCCCTGACGTCGGTTCTCGTCATCTCGACGTCAATCCTGACCCCGCCGGTATGTCCTACCCCCACGCCTTGGTCGGTTTCGGCTGCCCATGCTGCGCCTCCGGGAGCCACGCCTCCTGGCAACCTGACGATGAACGCGTCCCTCGACCGGTCGGGCACCGTGCAGGTCAAAGGGGCATTACGAACCCACACCAAGCAACCGGTTTCAGGGGCCCTCATCAACCTGGCAGTAGATGGAAAGCCCCTTGCCGTCGGCGTGACACACGACAACGGATCGTGGTCTGGCACCTTCCGGTTGCCTCCCACTATGCAAGCTGGCGCCCACGAGTTGTCCGCCACCTTCGACGGCACCGAAGGGGTCGGGGCAGCCTCAGCAAGCGGCACTTTCTCAATCGCTGCCCAACCCACTGTCCTCACCGCAGCCGTAAAACCGACGACCGCCGCCCCGGGAGCATTACTCAATGTCAACGGGACAGTGACCCTTCCCACTCACCGTCGGGTCACCGACAGCCACGTAGCGATTCTGCTCGGTACTGACGGCCAGGCGGCATTAACGGCCCCCACCGACTCCCAGGGCAATTATCAAGCCGCGTTCCAGGTGCCGCTGGATGCCCCAAACGGCCCACTCACGGTCACGGTCAAATTGGTCGATTCCCGGTATGGAGTTTCGCAACAGGCGGTAACGGTGCAGGTGAAGTCAGCCAGCCCGACTCCTACTCCAACACTCACCCCCTCCCCTACGCCAACCAGCGTGACGCCCACCCCGTCGTCACCCAGCACCCCGGTCGCCACTCATGACAGTGAGGAATCCCCGGACGGCCGGATCCCTAAGACGTCGACTAGCCCTATTCCAACAGCGCGACGTAGCGTCGTGGACGCCTTCGGTGGGCGCAAACCGATTCTCATCCTCGCGGGAGTCATCGGGGTTCTGCTGCTCGGTGTCCTCCTCGGCTCCTTGACCCGCCGCCGCGGCGACAACGTCCATTCCAGCGACGAGGGGGATGGCAACTCCCTCTTCGACGAGTGGGATGGCCCTGACTCGCACTAAAGGCGTCACCCATTGACGCGTCACCCACTGACCACGTGCGATCAGGCGTCCGCGTCTGCAACAACCTGCAAGACCGAACGGCAGCGCTCACGCAGGGCCGAGACGATACCGTCCTCACAAGCATCCCCGACGAGGACGTCGTCAAGACAGACCGCAAGGGCACCTGCGGCTAGCCAGCGTCGCAGCGCATAGGAGCCAACGCCACCGCGCGGAATGAGGGCAGCCCCGGGAGCCATTCGGGTGAGGATATCGCCGTAGCTAGCCGAGCCCATGTCAGCCGGGGCAACTTGGACGGCGTCAGCACCAGCGCCCCAGGCAGCCCGTACCTCGTTAGGGGTCAGAGCGTCGGGGGCGGCGGGGATACCAGCCTGACGCAGAGCATCAAGAACCTCACGGTTTGCGGCCACCGGGAGGGCAAAAGAGACCTTATCGTCAACAAGCCCCTGAACGTCCTCGACAGTCATCACGCCATGGACACCAACGACGGCGCGGCGACGGTAAATCCTCAGCACAGCGCGACGACGCTCAGCATCAGCGACCGGGAGGGCAAAAACGCGCACCTTCTCCTGAATCATCGCTTCAACAGGAGCCATAAGGTCAGCTGCGGGAACGTCAGGAAGTACCGCGATGATCTTTCCCGCCACCACTTCGTCGGGAAAAGTCAGTCGATCATCAGTGCGGCCCAAATCGTCAACCTCTGCGCTCATAAGTCACATCATGCCCTATGAGGGGCATCTAGCCGACACAAAGAGCGACCAGCACTCGGCCGCCCACATTTTTCGTGTCTGGGATGGAATAACACACGTTCGGCCCGTGTTGCCCTATATGTACGCCGGTGGTCGGCTCTTGGCCACCCCGAACGAAGGAGATGTTGCATGGCTAACACCGTAAATGTTCCGAATCCTGCTGGACAGACGACTACTAAGCTCGAAAACGCTGAATCCGGTTTCAAGGCCTCCGAAACCCTTGCCGCGAACCTTCAAAAGGTTCTCGTTGACTTCATCGCCTTGGAGTTGGTCGGCAAACATGCCCACTGGAATATCGTCGGCCCCAACTTCCGTGACCTCCACCTCAACCTCGACGAGGTCGTCGAAATTGCCCGTGAGGGCGCTGACGAGATCGCTGAGCGTATGCGTGCCCTTCACGCCTCCCCAGACGGTCGTCCCGCAGTCGTAGCTGCGAGCACCACCCTGCCGGAATCCCCTCAGGGCGAGGTGCTGACCCACGACGCCATCAAGGTCGTCACCGCTTCAATCGAGTCCGTGACCGGCACTATGCGTGAGGTCCACGATCAGGTTGACGAAGAGGACCCCACCTCCGCTGACATCCTGCACGGCCTCATCCAGCAGCTTGAACAGCAGGCATGGTTCATCAGCGCTGAAACTCGCACTCCAACTGCTCACTGATTCACCAGTTCAGACGCAACCCATCGTTCACCATGCTGTGGGTCCCGAGATTATCTCGGGATCCACAGTGCGTATTCACCGACCGCCACACTCGTCGGAGGCCGCCACTACATTGGGCACAGCCCCTTCTGAATCGTCCGCCCCAAGGAGACACCGTGCGACTGGCCGAAGCCCTTGACGACATGGTTGACGGTCGTGCCCCCGTCACTACCGACCGCGGGGAACGTCAACCGGGCTGGGACTCTCCCGGTGCCCGCCCCCTCGACGCCGACATGGCGCTAGACCACATCGAGCGCGCCGTCGCCGCCGACGGCATCTCGATGTACGAGCACCAAGAAGAGGCAATACTGGAAATCCTGGCGGGGAATCACGTCATTGTCACTACCCCGACCGGATCCGGGAAATCCCTCATCGCTACCGCCGCCCACTTCGCGTGCGTCGCAGCCGGCGGGCGCTCCTACTACACCGCCCCCATCAAGGCTCTCGTCAGCGAGAAATTCTTCAGCCTGTGCGAGATCTTCGGAGCCGCCAACGTCGGCATGGTCACCGGGGATGCCTCGGTCAACGCAGACGCCCCCATCATCTGCTGCACCGCCGAGATCCTCGCTAACATCGCTCTGCGCGAGGGCCATCACGCCAGCATCGACCAGGTCGTCATGGATGAGTTCCACTTCGTCGGCGACCCCGACCGCGGCTGGGCCTGGCAAGTGCCACTGTCCGAGCTTCCCCAGGCCCAACAGATCATCATGAGCGCCACTCTCGGTGACGTCTCCGACCTCTCCGTCGGCCTGACGACCGCCACCGGGCGCCCCACCAGCGTCATCACCGGGGTCGTCCGCCCCGTCCCGCTGGAGTACTCGTGGTCTATGAAACCCGACCACGAAGCCATCGAGGAACTCGTGGCCGATCAGAAAGCCCCGGTTTACATCGTCCACCCCTCCCAGAAACAGGCCGTAGAACGTGCCCAATCCATGACGTCAATGAAGTTGGTGAGCACCGAAGAGCGACACGCCATCGCCGCTGAGATCGCCGGTTTCCGCTTCGCGAAGGGGTTCGGATCGACGGTGCGCAAGTTCATCACCGCCGGGATCGGCATCCACCATGCCGGAATGCTGCCGAAATACCGCCGCCTCATCGAAACTCTCGCCCAGCAGGGCAAACTCAAGGTCATCTGCGGCACCGACACCCTCGGCGTCGGGATCAACGTGCCAATTCGAACCGTCATGTTCACATCCCTGACGAAATTTGACGGCCGACGCACCCGCGTCCTCAAGTCCCGCGAGTTTCACCAGATCGCCGGGAGAGCTGGACGTGCCGGATTCGACACCGTCGGCTACGTCGTCGCGCAGGCACCCGAGCACGTCATCGCCAACCACAAAGCCCTTGCCAAGGCCGGTGACGACCCCAAGAAACGTCGCAAAGTGCAGCGTCACAAGCCACCGGAAGGATTCGTCAACTACTCCGAGGAAACCTTCACTAAGCTCATCGAATCCACCCCGGAGACCCTCCATGCTCGCATGAGAATCACCGAGGCGATGCTGCTCAACCTGTTGCAGCGTGACGAGGACACCGCCCGGGCCGTCCAGCACCTTGTCGAGGCCGCCACCCCGGCCGTCGCTGAACGACGTCGTCTCTACCGCCGAGCAGTCCAGATTGGGCTGTCTTTGTTGCGCTCCGAGGTTGTCCATCGCCTCGAGGTACCCACACCTGGGGGCCGCCGATTTGCCATGAACGAGGCGCTGCAGGACGACTTTGCTCTCAACCAACCACTTTCGGCCTTCGCCAGCGAGGCCGTTGCGACCCTCGACCCGGATTCCCCCAGCCACGCCCTTGACGTCGTCAGTGTTATCGAGGCCACCCTCGATAATCCGATGACCGTCCTCATCGCCCAACAGCACGCCGCCCGCGGTGAGGCCATCGCGCACATGAAAGAGGACGGCTACGACTACGAGGACCGGATGGCCGCCGTCGAGGAGATCGAGTGGCCCCGCCCCCTTGAAGACACTCTGAACGCCCTGTTCGATATTTTCGCCCCGAGCCACCCGTGGGTCCCCGCCGACGCCCTGCAACCCAAGTCGGTGGTACGCGACATGTACGAACGCGCCATGACCTTTGGCGAGTTCTGTGCCCACTACAAGGTGCAACGCAGTGAGGGGCTCGTGCTGCGCTATCTCACCGACGCCTACCGGGCGCTGCGCCAGACAGTGCCCGAGTCCGAGCGCACCGACGAACTGAGTGACGTCATTTCGTGGCTCGGCGAGGTTGTCCGCTCCACCGATTCCTCCCTCATCGACGAATGGGAGGACCTCACCCATCCCCTCGACGAGGAACCCGAGGAGGTCCGCCCGGCGCGGACGTTCACGTCCAACCAACGAGCCTTCACCGTCATGGTGCGCAATGCGATGTTCCGCAAGGTGATCCTGGCTGCCGACGACGACTTCGAAGCTTTGGGAGCCCTCGAACCCGAACGGTCGGCCATGACGACCACCGCTTGGGAGGACACTCTGGGCACCTACTGGGACGAGCACGACGAGATCAACGATGGGCCTGACGCCCGCGCCCCCGGTCTGTTCATGATCGAAAACGAATCGAGACGACGCGACAGCCGGATATGGCTAGTTCGTCAGATCATCGACGACCCAGCCGGTAACCACGACTGGTCAATCACCGCGACCGTTGACCTTGACGAGTGCGACGAGGCCGACGACCTAGTGCTGCGTACCAGAGCGTTCGCCCGGCTGGACTGACGTTCGTCACCACGTCACCGTAGGTTCCCCGCCCGGTCCGCCCATTCCACTGCCCGTCCACCTCGCAAGGTGGCAGGCATGTCGATCACTCGCTGATTACTGCTCCCCCGCCACGGCAGGGTGAGGGTGCGGTGGACCAGCTGGAAGGGACCGTCAACCAAGACGTCAATCTGGCCCAGCATGTCGGCCAATTCAGCATCACGACGTGCCTGTCTCATCAACGCCTCGACGGTGTACCCGGACCATGACCACACGTCCCACCCCATCTCATGAGCGGCGCGGGCCAACCTTGCACATGCACGAGGTTGACGGCTCGCCTCTCCCCCCGACAAGGTCAGCCCACTGGCCAACACCGACGAGTTCATAGCGGCGATGACCTCCTCAACGTCGACCTCCTGACCACCGCAGGGATCCCACGTCGCCGGGTTATGGCACCCAGGACACTGCAGCGGACACCCTTGGGTAAAGACCGTGAAACGGATGCCGGGGCCGTCAACGATCGACTCCGGCTCGATCCCAGCGATCCTCACCCGTGCTTAACGCGGTCTCTGACTTCGGCGCGCTTGGCGTCGTTGAAACGATCCAAAGTGCCCACCAGATATCCAGTGATGCGACGGATCCGGTCGAAGGGGCCCGATCCTTCAGCCCGACCGCATCCGGGACACTCGTCGTCGATAATTCCGGTGTAGCCGCACTGTGGATCCCGGTCGACGGGATGGTTGATAGAGCCGTATCCGATGCCACTGGCTGCCATGTGTCGCACGATCGCCACGAAGGCGTCGACATTGCGGGCTGGATCCCCCGACAGCTCCACGTAGGAAATATGGCCACCATTGGTGAAGGCGTGGTAGGGAGCCTCGATGGCGATCTTGTCTGCGGCACCGATATGGTACCAGACCGGCACGTGGAAGCTGTTCGTGTAGTACTCGCGGTCGGTCACTCCCGGGATCGACCCGTAGCGCTGCCGATCCATTCGGACGAACCGCCCCGACAGTCCCTCAGCCGGGGTGGCCAGGGCCGAGAAGTTCAGGCCGGTGCGCTCGGCAGCCTCGTCCATACGTCCCCGCAGGTGACCAACGATCCGCAGGCCAAGCTGTTGCGCTTCTTCCGACTCACCGTGGTGGACTCCGATCAACGCCGTAAGCGTCTCGGCAAGCCCGATGAACCCCACCGAGAGAGTCCCGTGTTTCAGCACCTCGGCGACGGAGTCATCGGCACGCAGCTCCTCAGAGTCGATCCATACCCCTTGGCCCATGAGGAAGGGAAAATTGCGCACCAGCTTGTGAGATTGGATCTTGAGACGGTCGAGGAGCTGGTCAATGACCAGATCAATCATCCGGTCGTACGAAGCGAAGAAGGCATCGACGTCGTGATGGGCTTCGATGGCCAATCTGGGCAGGTTGATCGACGTGAACGACAGGTTTCCACGTCCCCAGGTCTGGGCCCGGGACGGGTCATGCACGTTCGACATCACCCGAGTGCGGCAACCCATGTACGCGATTTCCGTCTCGGGGTGGCCAGGCCGGTAGAACTCGGCGTTGAAGGGGGCATCCTGGAAGGAGAAGTTCGGGAACAGCCGCTTGGCGCTCACCCGGCACGCCAGCCGGAACAGGTCGTAGTTGGGATCGCCCGGGTTGAGGTTGACCCCTTTCTGTACCCGGAAGATCTGGATCGGGAAGATCGCGGTCTCCCCGCCACCCAGCCCTGCCTCGGTGGCCTCCAACAGGCAGCGCATTGCCATCCGCGCCTCCGGGCGGGTGTCGGTACCGTAGTTGATCGACGAAAATGGCGTCTGCGCTCCGGCCCGCGAGTTCATGGTGTTGAGGTTGGCGATGAGGGCCTCCATCGCCTGGTAGGTCTGGCGTCGGGTCTCTTCGAGGGCCTGACGACGAATCCGCTCGGCAAGGCGATCGGTGTCGCGGGCGAGTCCAGCGAACAGCCGCCTGACCTGCTCGTGCTCGGCAGCAAGACCAGTCTCGTCAGGTTCCAACGTCCATTCCGAGGCTGCTTCCCGCACCTCGTCGACCTTGTCCTCGTCGCCCCCAAGAACCTCGAAGATTCGTGCCAGACCGGTCTGGGCGGCGCGCTTAAAGGTCTTGGCGACGCCCGGTGCCATGTCACGATCAAAATTTGGCACGGCCTGACCACCGTGCTGGTCATTCTGGTTGGACTGGATGGCAATGCAAGCCAGGGCTGCGTATGACCCGATGGACTGCGGGGCACGCAGCACGCCGTGGCCGGTGGAGAACCCGTGCTCGAACAAGTCGGTGAGGTTAATCTGGCAGCAGGTAGTTGTCAGAGTAAGAAAATCGAGGTCGTGGATATGGATGTCACCGTCACGGTGGGCGGCGGCGTGGGCAGGGTCGAGTACCTCCAGCAAGTTGAACTGTTTGGCTGACTCGGTGCCATAGCGCAGCATCGACCCCATAGCGGAGTTGCCGTCAACGTTGGCGTTCTCCCGCTTGGCATCAGCTTCCTCTGCGGACGCGAAGGTGATCTCGCGCAGGGTGCGCATCAATGCTGACTGCTGGTCACGGGCGACGGTGCGGCGCTGTCGGTACAGGATGTATGCCTTGGCGACGTCGTCATGCCCCTGGTCCATGAGCGTCTTCTCGACGAGATCCTGGATGGTCTCAACGTCCGGGGTCTCCTCGCCCATCTCGCTCAGCCGAGACATGACCTCCAAGGCAACCTCAGATGCATGCAACTCGGAGGTACCCATCCCGCATGCCACGAAAGCCTTACGGACAGCCTCGACGATCTTCGTCGAGTCGAAGCGGATCACCCTGCCGTCACGTTTGCGAATGGACGTCGGTACTGCGCGTTGCTGACTAATGGTCTGGTCGTCTGGTTGAACGATCGTCGACATGCTCACTCCTCGAAGCAGCGCACAGGTGGAGCATGGATAGCCCCGGGTCGTCCCGCGCGCCCGTTGTCGTACCGGGTCGTTGACCCGGGTACTGGCAGGTATTCGGACTTCAGGGCCCTCCGTCGTTAGACGGGTTCCTACCGAGCGACGCTTCCCAGCCAGCTGGCCAGTGCGTGATGTCGCCGTCGTTCCCTGTTACCGCTGCGGGGCAGTTCCGGTTTCCCACCGGATTCCCTCTTGCCTCCCATCACCGCCACACGAAGGGTTATCCCCTACATCTGGTGCCTGACGATGGAAACCAGCACAAGATAAAGGGTATACGCATTGGTGGCACACCTGCACGCGACCCCCCGAGTTGCCACGAAACAGCGCAGAGTCTGGCCTTACAAACCGGTTTTCCATCCTTGTAGCGACGGCTGGCATGATGGACACACGCTCAGGGAAAGGACACTCCCATGAAGATCACCAGCACATCCATCACCGAGGGTCAGCCAATCGAACTGGCCTACGCCCACGCCGACGCGGGCGGCAAGAACATCAGCCCCCAGCTCAGTTGGACACCCGGCCCAGAGGGCACCAAGTCGTACGCCATCACCATCTACGACCCTGACGCCCCCACCGGATCAGGTTTCTGGCACTGGATTCTCGCCGATATCCCGGCCGACGTCACCTCTCTTGGCGAGGGCGGCCCGCTGCCCGCTGGGGTACGGGAGTGGACCAACGATTACCAGGAGGAGGGCTACTCCGGCGCCTGTCCGCCTCCCGGCCCCGCTCACCGTTACATCCACACTGTCCATGCCATGCCGACTGAACACCTCGACATCCCCGACGAGGCGGCAAACGTCCAAGTGCGCTTCGCCATCCACACCACCGAGTTGGACTCGGCGTCAATCACCGGAACCTTCCAGCAGTCCTGAGCCATCCTGTACCGATGAGGCAGGTGTCGCGGGTGTCCGCGGCACCTGCTTGACTGACATCGTGAAGGTTCGGCAGGCACTTCTCATCGTCCTTGTCCTTTTCGGCCTGGTTTCGGTGCCCCTTTCTGCCAGCGCCGCACCGCCAAGCCCTACTCCGACGACCACCAGTACCGCGTACGTCAGTGAGACCCCGACCTCACGGCCATCAGTTGACGGGGGCCCGGGAGCGGGTATGGGCTGGGATTCGACCCCGGTGTCCTCCGACATGGCCGCGAGAATGGACTGTGCTTCGGTCATGTTTGTAGGCGTGCGAGGGTCGGGGGAGACCCCGCCGTACGGCGACACGATTACGTCAATCCGTGACGCCCTAGCGCAAAAGTGGCGAGGCAAGGGGACCGTTCGTCAGGTGTACCTGAACTACCCGGCCGCTGACCCCCACACCTTGCAGAACACCCCGATGAGCTCTCTGCTCTTCGACTCCACGATGCCATCAACCGAATATTTCGATTCAGCAGCTCTGGGAGCCAAAAAACTCATCGCCTTGCTTAATACCGAGAAAAAGCAGTGCCCTAAGGAATGGGTGGTTCTCGCTGGTTTTTCCCAGGGGTCACAAGCCATCACGCAGGCCCTTGCCCAGACCGACACCCCACAGCGTCTAGCAGGTGCCATCCTGGTCGGAAACCCCGACCATTACCCCGGCCAGAACGTCCAGGAGGTCAGTGGAGACGCCGACCAGTCAGCAATTGGCATGGCCGCCATCCTCTACTACCTACGTGAGCGCGCGAATGCCACCCCGGGTGCTAATCGTGACGCCCAGATGCGGGCCATCATCGAAGCCACGCTTAGTCTGAGCCAAAACTCCATCAACCAGGAAGCCCTCGACGCCGACATGTCGAAGGCCGGAGCTGCAATTCCAGCGGAGGCATACCCGGAAACGTATTCGGTGTGCATGAAGGGTGATCCGGTCTGCGATACCGCACCGGCCCTCACACGGATCCTCACCTTGCAGTCGACTTGGCAGGACGAACTCAATCAAGGCCGTCCGATTCACATGGGCTACACCCGCACAGTCATGGAAGGGTCGTTGGACCGCATTGCTCAGCGTATTAACGCCATCGGTGCCGCCGAAGCAAAGGGGACTCCCCTGCCTCACGGGTCGACGGTGGCGGTGACGACTCGCGACTGGGGACCGCTTCAGATTGGAGTGGCTGTGGGTGCCGGTGTTGCTGGGCTAGGGGCGGGCTGGCTCTTGGGACGTGCCGGTCGACGTCGTCAGCGTCGCCGCCGTTGGCGCTAAACGGGTTAAATCTCGAAGAACCACTGCCCCGTGGCCACAACGCCAATGACATCGGCCAGCAGAAGAATACCGAAGGCTGCCAGAAGAGCTGAGATACCGCGGCGGACTGCCACCGCGTGACTTTCTCGAATACCCGTCACCATGCTGGCGACACGATCTGGTCCGCCAATGAGATACGCGATCACCAGGACAATCAGCAGACTATGGCTACAGGCGACCCAAATTAGCGATTCGACGACAGCCCAGCTCTGATGCGGAAGATGAGCAGCGTGTACCAGCATCGCCCAGAACGCTGGGTCGATGAGGGACGACAGTCCTACGAGAAGACCGCTGACAGCCAGAGCTCGAGGCGCCGTCGAGCGTGGCGCTGCAGAAGTATCCCCCCCGAAATCCTTCGTCGGCGCACCCGGACGCGATCGCCACGCCGCCCAGGCAACAAACACCACACCAAGGACGGTCACGAGGCACACCCACACCACGTGGGGGACGTGGAACCCATGGACGCCCAACCGAGTAAGCAGCGCTCCCAGACCAAGCACCCCGGCAATCCCAAAACCAGCGGAGGTCCCTACCGAGGTGACGAGGAGAATCACGACCCCGCGCCGCCTGACCCCGAGCCCGAGTGCTGCCAACAGCACCAGGGACCCCAACGGATCGAATCCGGCGATACCGAGGGCGAAAGCCGCAGCGAGGAAAGACAGCACAGGGAAAGGCTACTCGGTAGCCATTTTTCGAATGGCATGAACTGCCCCCGCGTCGCGCAACAGAGAAGCTCCCTCGATTTCACTTCCATGCCATCTTCGTGCTACCATCTTTGGGTTGGGTTTGCCAGGTGAGCCCGATGCGCGAGTGGCGGAATGGCAGACGCGCTGGCTTCAGGTGCCAGTGTCCCTTGGGACGTGGAGGTTCAACTCCTCTCTCGCGCACAACGAATAAGAAGCCTCGGATCGAAGTCCGGTTCGAGGTTTTATTACGCTTGTATTTCATCACATGTATAGTGCACTCGCTCCCGCATTCGTCAGCCGAGGGGGCTCTCGAGGCGTTTTAATCGGCTTTTTTGCCCACCATGATGGCCGTTCGGCTTCCGTTAACAGACGAAAGTGCACCAACCTCGCTACGAAGTGGACCTGAGAGAACCCTTATTCCTACTTTATGTGGTGTCCGCCGGACAAAGCCGGCGCGAGCACCTCATCGGGTGCCGACTCATGGACAAGAGAGGACACACCATGATCAAGAACCGCCTCGTCGCCGCTGGAGCAGCAGCTGCCCTCGCAACTGGTACCGCCCTCATGGCTGTGCCGGCCCACGCTGCCACCCCTGCCCCCTCTGCTCCTGCCAAGCCGGGCATCAACGTCTCGAAGCTGCCGATCCACATCGATTTCGACTGCCTCAAGAAAAATGCCCAGGAGCGTCACCAGATCGAGCTCAAGATCGCCAAGATCCTCGTCAAGGACGGCACCGCCAAGTCCAAGGCTGTGGCCGTTGATTCCGCCAAGGAGATCATCGATACCGTTCTCAAGGACCCGAGCCTGCTGGCCAAACCGGGTGCCCTCGTGACCAAGATCGTCAAGATCATTACCGACAATGCTCTCAAGGCTTTCGGCGACACCACCGCCCTCGGCGATCTCAAGCAGCTCGCTCAGGACATCGTCAACAACCTTAAGGCCGCCAAGGCTTGCTTCGTCATTAACATCCCGGGGCAGCCCCCGAAGATCCAGCATGTCGGCCATCTCGGCGACCTCCAGTCCGCCGCTTGGCTTCCGGCCAGCCAGGTCCGCTGAGTATCGCTAACTCTCACGGTAACGCCATAAACCGAGCGACCATGTGACTCATGTTGCCCGACATGAATGGGGCTGCGGGTTTTCCCGCAGCCCTTTGTCACGTCCCCGCTTCACATGCGTAGGTGCAGCACTTATGTGCACATGACACTGACTAACATGCACGTCTAACCAAGTTCGTATGCGTACACGTCACCAAGCCATCAGATGAGCCTCCATTCATCTAGTGTCAAGGCTACGGCCATTAAGGCACAAACATCACATGCAAAGGAGCGTGGGACATGACCTTCACCAAGAAGCTGAGCGCACTGGCCATTGCGGGCACTATGGCTATTACCGGAGCCTCTATAGCGACAGTTCCGGCTGTGGCTGCTGACAAAGCTCCAGCCCCGGCCACTGCCACCGTCCAGTCGAAACTCATCACCGGGTACACCACCAGCACTGATCAGTGGGGCACCAAGCTCTTCTTCCGCAAGAACATCGTCCCCAACGCTAAGGGTGCCGTCGTCATCGTCCACGGCGCAGCTGAACACTCCGGCCGCTATGACTACCTGGCTAAGCGTCTCAACGACGCCGGCTACTCAACCTACCGCTTCGATCACCGCGGGCATGGTCGTAGCGCGCGCCCATACGTCGACAACGCCATCCCAAGGCCATCCACCTGCCCTCGACCGCCGCCGAGGCCTTCATCCAGTTCAAGAACCCGCTGGCGAACGGCGTTTGCACCGACCCGGCCGTCATCGAGGACTACAAGAAGGATCCCCTCAACAACAAGTACATGAGCCTCGGCATGGTCAAGCAGATGGGCGTCGCACAGGTGTACAACACCTTTAACGCTCCATCCTTTAGCGAGCCGACCCTTATCATGCACGGCGCCAACGACGGCATCGTCCCCTCGTACTTCGACGTCAACTGGTACAACGCCATTGGCTCTAAGGACAAGAAGATCATCGAGTGGGAAGGCCTGATGCACGAGACCATCAACGAGCCCGTCAAAGATCAGGTCGACGATACGATCATCAACTGGATTAACGCTCACAACAAGTGAGCACTACTCAATGATGTCCTCATAGCGGCTGAGCCCAGGTATTCCCTGGGCTCAGCCGGTGCCGTTATACGATCACTAGGTAAGTGATAAATCACCATCACGTGGCATTACAGCGCGGCTTGAGCATCGTCACCACGACCCGCTCGTCATTGCTTCGGTGAGCCACACATACGAGGTAAGGTCTCCTCCATGTTGCCGAAACCTAACCTTCCTCTGCGGGTCACAGCCGTCGCACTCACGACCTGCCTAGCGCTCAGCGCCTGCTCCTCCCATAGCGATGTGAAGAACCCCAGCCAGTCCGGCAGTTCCTCCACTGCTGGCGTATCGAACGCCACCTTGGCGAAGATTCCAGCCGCTCAGGCCGGGGCAACGGACATCACCTTCAATGCCGCCCCCGAGAAGGTCAAGGCCATCTTCCCGCGCTTCGCAAAGGCGCGGAACCTCAGCACCGCAGTAGAGGTCGTCAAAGGGCGCATGCTGCGCGATTCCTGGCAGCAAAACGCTTCTGACGTCAACGTCACCTCCCAGATCATTGCCTCCAATGACGCCGCATTGGGCGTGCTGGTGACCAACCAGACCACTATCGCCGGTAAGAAGCAGACGATTCCGGCCACCATCTGGTACTCGACCGCAGCCCAGCAGTCATACTCCTCTCCCGCCCTCGTCAAGCCCGACAAATGGGCTGACCTGACGACAGCGCTGCAGGATGCTGGCAAGGATCAATCCCTCGACGGCGGAAAAATTGCCGCGGCCGTCAAGGCGAAATCGGCCCCGTATGGCAGCGGCCCCGCCCTCGGTTTTAGCCACAACGGTGACCTCTTGGCCAGCTTTGCCTCGGGAGTCGTCACCGATAAGGCCGTCACCCTCGTCGTTCCCAGCGACAAAACGAAGGGAATGCTCAGCAACTTCGGCACCCAGGCTCAGAAAGCCTCAACAAATCCCGGCACGTTCACTGGAACTACCTCCCAGCCCGTAGATGAGTCCCTCAAAGCCACGGACACGAGTGGTCGCCCATCAACAGCCGTCGGCCCGGACTGTCGGGTACTGCACTGCGTCGCAGTCACCTATGACGATGGCCCCAGCGCCATGACCCCAGAACTTCTCAACACCATCAAGAAGTTCAAGTTGTCGATCACCTTCTTCGAGATGGGCAACAGCATCATGGCCTTCCCAAATACGGCCCAGAAGGTGGCTGCCGCCGGCATGGAGATCGGCAACCACACAGTCACCCACCCGAATCTTCCGGCGAAGACCCCGGATCGCATCCGTCGTGAACTGGAGCACAACTCGCAGCTCATTAAGCAGTTCACCGGGGCCACTCCGCTGTTGTTCCGCCCACCCTATGGCGCTCACAACGACACTGTTGACAAGGTCGCCAAGGACAATGGCATGGCAATCATTCAGTGGCAGATTGACAGCGAAGACTGGAAGAACCGCAACCCTGAGATGACGTATAAGAACGTCATGACCGCGCTGCCATACACCGCACCTATCGTCCTTGAACACGACATCCAGAAGGCATCAATCGATGCCGCCCCGCAGATCTATAAGGATCTTGAAGCAAAGGGCAAGACCATCGTCAGCGTCAGTGAACTGTCCCTCAACACCGGGGGTTACCAGGCCGGTCACGCTTACTGCAATGGAACGGTCAAGCCACAAAGCGGCTATAACTGCAAAGGATGAGGATCCGACCGGGGGCGCGCACGGCTGTAGAAGGTCTCACTCTGCTGGCCTGTGCTGCGCTGGGGTTCTACCTGCTGCTCAGTGGCCGCGTTCACCTGTTCGTCGGCACCATCATCACGACCCTGCTGTGGGTTGCGTGTCCGGTCCTGACGGTCATGGGCTTGTGGACCCTGGCCCACACGGTTCGTCACCCGAATACCACAGGGCATCATCGTGCTCGGATCGGACTACTTATCGTTGCCCCTGTCGCCCTGGGATTATTCGTCCCGCTAGAGCCACTAACCCTGCTCGGAGCGGCGAGTTACCGTCCCGCAGTGCGGGGCACCTCGTCATCTCCGGCTCACTCGAGCTCGTGGAATAACGGTTTACCGGCGGCTCCTACGTCGGTATCCCCGGTAGCTATCGACCCCAAGACCGGAAAAACCGTCGGCGGATACGACAACGGCGGCGACAACATCGGGTCTGACCGCAACGGCCCTATGGGTCCACCACCGGCCCAATGGCCCGCTCTCAAAGGCAATCCGGCTGAACTCACCATCTACGACTACGTGCAACGGGCTGATGATCCCCGCGGTATCGCCACGCTTAAAGGCAGAAAATTGACGATGATCGGCTTCGTCAGTGCCGCCCCAGAAGACCCAGCTCATGCCTGGGTGCTGGCCCGACTCAAAATGTGGTGCTGCGTGGCCGACGCACTGCCGTTCATGACGACAATGGTGGGAGCCCCGTCTCGTCCCACCGGCGGTTCGTGGATCCGCGTCACCGGCACGTACCTGCCTAGTTCCCCCAACGGCGACACTCGCTTCAGGGTGGAACGCATCGACCAGATCCCGGTACCGGAGAACCCGTATATATGAGCGAGCTGCCTCCCCAGGTCAATGCCTGGCTCGTGATCTTCATCGGTATCTGGCTACAGGCCGTACCCTTTCTGCTCTTGGGAACGATCATCTCATCGACCCTAACAGCCTTCCTCAAACCGCAAGCTCTGGCCCGTTTCCTGCCACGTCAAACTGCCTTGGCCGTAGTGGTCGCGGGGCTTGCCGGCATCGCCCTTCCCGCCTGCGAGTGCGCCTCGGTGCCCACCACCAAGTCCTTGGTCAGGGCAGGCGTACCGACAGCCGCAGCCCTCACCTTTATGGTGGCTTCCCCGGCCATCAATCCGGTCGTCATAGCAGCCACCGCGGTTGCCTACACCGTCAATCCTCGGATGGCTGTAGCGCGGTTCATCGCCGGATTGTTGGCCGCCGTCCTCATTGGTTTGGGGTGGATCTGGCTAGGGCGTCCTCTCCGCGGGGTTGATGACGGCTCCCCGGGATCTGCCTGCGAGGAGGCCTGCGGACTACATGACCACCAACCGCGCACCATGTCCGCAATGGCCGAGACCTTCCGCAGCGAGCTAACTCACGATTTCATCCAATCCTGCGGCTTCCTCGTCATTGGTGCGGCGATCGCTGCCACCGTCAAGGTCTGTGTTCCGACCGCCTGGATGCAGGCTTTGACGATCAACGTTGTAGTGGAGGCAGCAGTATTGAGCCTGCTAGCCGTCATCGTCGCCCTGTGCTCAGAAGCCGACGCCTTCATGGCTGTTTCTCTGACGAGTTTCTCCCCCACCGCCCAGCTGGCCTTCCTGGCGATCGGACCGATCGTTGACGTCAAGCTGATGGCTATGGAGGGCGGGGCCTTTGGTGCTGGGTTCCTTAAACGGTTCGTCCCGCTGGCAACGTGCTGCTGCTTCGTCTCAGCAATCCTCATTGGTGCTCTCATCTTTTCCTCATAGCCAACCTGCACTGATGACCACAACTGGCACGAACCAGTGACAGAGTGTGCCCCAATATCGCCAGTCATCTGAGAATTCGAAGAACTCTCCCAGAATATCGGCGACGCTCGGCGTTGTGATTCTTCCCTACTTGAGCAGAGCCTTAATCTATAAATCGTGAGTGCCTCCCCGCGTCGCTCGATTCGAGCCCTGGCCATCGCCTTGGTTGCCCTGCTCTCACTTGGAGCCTGCTCTCACGACGACGGGGACCCCAACGCCTCGCCCTCAGACATCCGGTCAACCATGAAATCCACCTCCGTGGCCAGCGACCATGTCTCAGGGGCGTCGATGACATCAACGTCCTTCCGCAAGCCGTCAGACATTTCCATCAAGGTCCCAACTATCACCACCGCCCGTAATCTCAGCCAGGCCATCGAGGTCGTCCGTGAGCGCACCCTACGCGGCGCTGCATGGGATTCGGCTACGAAGGTCACTATGACCGGCCATTTCATCTCCTCGACAACTGACCTACTTGGGGTCGAGTTGCAGGCTGAAGTGACGAAGGGCAAAACAACCTCTCAGTCCACAACGACGTTGTGGTACGACGCCACAATGAAACAAACCCTGTCAGCGAGCGCCCTCATCTCGTGGCCCGGTTGGCCAAAGTTCAGCCAGGAAGTTGTTAAATCTGCCCATGCCGATGGCCTCAACGGCAAGAAGGCTGAGGCGGCCCTCCAGCAACCGCAAGCCCCCTATGGCACCGGACCTGCACTGTCATTTGACTCCAAGGGGGACCTGCTTGTGAAGTTCCCGGCGGGAGCTATCGATAGCGTTCAACGTACTGTTCTCATCGATTCCAAGGCCGTCTCTCCGACGCTCAGTGGGCTCGGCCAGAAGGCCCTCGGCGCCTCACTACACCCGACGTCGTTCACCGGTACCCCGTCAACGGATGCGACATGGTTTACCAAACTCAAGACGAGCCCGAAACCAGCAGATTCTCCGAACACCAGGCCCCTCCCGGGCGACCCGGCCACCAAAACGAGCAGCACACCGACCCACCCCTCAACGGCAATTGGTGTCGACTGCATCGTCGAAAACTGTGTGGCCCTGACCTATGACGACGGACCCGCTGATACTACTGCGAAGGTCATTGATGGTTTCACTCACGCGAAAGCCGCCGCCACCTTCTTCCTGCTCGGGACCAACGTTGACAACCACCCAGACACCTCCACCTTGCTGGCCGGCTCCGGTTTCGAGGTTGGCAGTCACTCGGCCAGCAACCGAACTCTGACGACACTCGGGCCTCGGGGCCGCACAGCTGAGATCACCGATGCCGTCAATGCCCTAAGTAAGCTCACTGGACGACCGACGATGCTCTTCCGTCTGCCGTATGGTGCGCACAACGAGCAGATCGATGCCGCGATGGCCAAACAGAATCTGGCCATGGTCAACTGGACCGCCGATTCCAATGACTGGCAGAACCGTAACGCCGGCAAGATCACCAAGACGGTGACCGAGTACGCCACGACCTACACCCAGCCGATCATCGTGCTGCACGACACCTATTCGTCAACAGCCGACGCGACCAGCGGGATAATCGAAGCGCTCCGTCACAAGGGCATGACACTCGTCACCGTCTCTGAGTTGACCGTCAATACTGGTGGCCTCGAAACCGGCAAAGTTTACTGCCGTGGTACTGCCGTCAACCAGAATGGCTTCGGCTGTCACAACTGACACGATCTATCGGTCACAGATCGTCAGCCCTGCCTTAGCTCCGGCGCATCACCTTACGCAACATAGGATTCAGCAAGTCCAAGACCTCGACAATGCGCAATATCTTCGCCAGGACGAGGAATAGGGCAACGAACAGCACCCCGCCGATCAAGGTACCGCCAGCGTGACCGACCCACGCGCCATGACCCGCAGCGTCGATCCCATGAGCGACGAGGTATGTCGGAACCGCAGCAACGATCGAGGCCACAGCGAGCTTGGTCCACAGTCGGTTAACCTCTCCCATGCCAATACCGCCGAGCTGGCGAGAAGCCACCACCAGCCACGCCACCGCTCCAACAAGGTTGGCAATGGTCTGAGCAGCCGCCACGACGACAAGGGCATGCTGAGGCGGAAAGACGAACATCGTCACCAAGATGATGAGCTGGACGCCCGTAGTAACCGCCTGCATGATGAGGTTGAGCTTGCCGTCCTCGCGGGCGAAGCAGTAGCGCTGCTGCAGGGTAGCGATACCGAAGGGCAGCAGGCCCACCCCCATGACCGCCACGGCTCGTGCCAACGACCCGACCTGACCAGGTTCCAGCGAGAACACTGTCTGCACGCCGGGGCGGGCCAGCACGACCATCGCCAGCGAACATGGGATGATCGCTAGGGCTGGCATTTCCAATCCCTGACGCAGCAGCTTTTTCATGGCGGAATTGTTGCCGTCGGCATTAGCCCGGCTCATTCGTGGGAAGAGTGCAGTAAGAATTGACGTCGTGATGAAGCTCTGCGGCAGCATAAAGATCAGGAAGGCGTTGTCGTAGGCACTAATCGACGACGACACCTCCGGGTGCACCAGGCGTACGTGGGACAGCATCTTCTTCATGATGATGCCGGCGAACTGAGCGATGACCAGTGCGGTGAAGGTCCACACCGTGATACGCGCGGCAGCTCCCAGACCGTAGCCGCGGATTCCCCAGCGAGGACGCCACCGGAACCCGCCGCGATGCAACGGGATGATGAGGAACAAGCCCTGGATGATGATGCCCAAGGTCGTCGTTCCGGCCAATACCCACACCATCTCAGGGGTCCAGGTAGCGGGGTCGGGATGGGCTCCGAATTGCACCAGGAACCACACCAGTCCGGCAATCTGAATGACGTTCGCCAGCACCGGACTCCACATGAAAGCAGCAAATTGGTTGCGTGCGTTAAGTACCTGGCCGAGGATCGCGTAGAGACCGTAGAAGAAGATCTGCGGCATGCATATAAACCCGAAGAAAATGGTGAGGTGACGAGTCGCCCCACTCGATGAGAAATAGAGATCCAAGAGCCATGGCGAGGCCAACGTCGCCACAGTGGTAACGACGAGCACTGACGCGAACGACACCGTCAGCAATCGATCGACGAACTCTTGACCACCGTCTGGCTGCTTCATGGCCCTGGTGATCTGCGGAATAAGGATGGCATTGAGTACTCCCGCACTGAGCAGGATGAACACAACATTTGGCAGGGTGTTAGCGGCCTGGAAAGCGTCGAGGGTTAATGAAGTACCAGCCGCAATGACGGTGAGCAAGTATGTGCGGACGAATCCCAGAATCCTCGACACCATCGTGCCGGCAGCCATGACGATGCTGGCGCGACGCAACGACCCCTCAGCAGGAGCCTCGGGGGCAGCCGACGTTGCTGGGGAGGTGATGACCCCGGAGATAACCCGGGTGCGATCGAAGTCCTCGTCGGCGCCAAACCGCCTCAGGCTACGGCGAGAAACATCGGCACCGAAAGTGACGGCGTCAATGTCGAGGCTGTCATAAACGTCTACTGGCGGGGCAGCCTCCGGAAGACGGAGAAAGTCATAAACGTCGTCATCATGGGATTCAGGCATGGTCGCCTTAACGGCCGGTCCCGGCGTAGACGACGGCCTCGCCTTCAGCATCGAGCCCGAAGGCGGTATGAGCAACGCGAACGGCCTCGTCAACCTGATCGGCGTCCACAACCACCGAGATGCGAATCTCGGAAGTCGAGATCATCTGCAAGTTAATGCCGCAGTCGGCCAAAGCACGGAAGAACGTCGAGGTGACCCCGGGGTGAGTCCTCATGCCCACGCCGACCACCGATACCTTGCCAATCTGGTCGTTGTACAGGATCTGCTCGTAGCCCAACTCGTCCTTGACGGCGGTCAGGGCGCGGACTGCCGTGGGTCCGTCATTCATCGGCAAGGTAAAGGAGAGGTCCGTACGCCCATTCATAACCCGCGAGGCATTCTGCACAATCATGTCGATATTGATGTCAGCGTGAGCGATGATCTCGAAGATCTGGGCAGCTCGACCCACCGCGTCAGGAAGACCGGCGATGGTGATCTTGGCCTCCGAGCGGTCATGGGCCACCCCGGAGATGATGGCCTCTTCCATGTCAGATCCCTTCGTGATGTCGGTAGGGTCCTTGACCCAGGTGCCGGGTTTGTCAGAGAACGAGGAACGTACGTGCACTGGCACGTCCTCACGGCGGGCGTATTCGACGCAACGCAGATGGAGGATTTTGGCACCGCAAGCGGCCATTTCGAGCATCTCCTCGTAGGAGATCTCAGGAATGCGTCGGGCACCCTTGACGATCCGTGGATCAGCAGTAAAGACACCGTCGACGTCAGAGTAGATCTCACAAAAATCAGCGCCCAGGGAGCTGGCCAGGGCGACCGCAGTGGTGTCAGACGCCCCCCGCCCTAGGGTGGTGACGTCCTTAGTTGTTTGGGAAACCCCCTGGAATCCCGCGACAATGACGAGGTCTCCGGCCTCCAAAGACTTCTCAATTCGCCCGGGGGTAATGTCAATAATGCGGGCATTGCCGTGGGCCGCGGTCGTAATAACTCCAGCCTGAGAACCGGTGTACGAGCGTGCCGGGATACCCACGTCAGACAGAGCCATCGCGAGCAGGGCAGCGGACTGCCGCTCACCCGTCGTCAGGAGCATGTCGAGTTCCCGGGGAGCGGGCTGTGGGGAAACCTCCAAGGCGAGGTCCATCAGGTCGTCAGTGGTGTCACCCATAGCCGAGATGACGACGACAATGTCATTGCCCGCCTGCTTTGTGGCGGCAATACGGCGCGCCACGCGCTTAATCGATGCGGCATCGGCCACTGAGGACCCGCCGAATTTCTGGACGACTCGCGTCATCAACCCTCCTGCCAGGTTCGGACACCAAAGTCTAACCGGCGACAGTACGGCGACCCCGCCGTACACGGGAGCGCCGCAGTCTATTGCGTGACGCCGTGACGCAAAGGCTGTCAGGCGCGATTGCCACGATAGTAGGAACAGGGAGTAAACCCAGGAAAGACTTGCCGCTGACCCAGGTAACTCGGGTATGTCTGAAGCCTCACGTATTCTTGGGTACATGCGCTCAGACAGGCACGGCAAGCTCTACCCCCTGGCCATGTTCGGAATCGTAAGTATCCTGACCGGACTGCTAATGGCTGGATTCGTTGTGCCCCTGGCGGCTTTAACCGGCGGAACGGCCAAGATGGTTGCCAGTAGCATGGAGGACCTACCTCCCGAATTGATGAGCACACCGCAGGCTCAAAAGTCCCACATTCTGATGGCCGATGGATCGGTACTAGCCACCTTCTACGACGAGAACCGCGAATACGTTCCGTTGTCAAAGATCTCCAAGCAGATGCAAACGGCCCAGGTCGCTATCGAGGACAACCGATTCTTCTCCCATGGTGCGATCGACCTCAAAGGCACCGCTCGCGCCCTAGCGACAAACATCGCCGGATCAGCCCGGCAGGGCGGATCAACTCTGACCCAGCAGTACGTCAAGCAGATCCGTATCGAGGCTGCCGTAGCTGCGGGCAATGAGGAGGGCGTGCAAGCCGCCCAGGAGCCGACGATCACCCGAAAGATACAAGAGTTGCGCTATGCGGTGGCTATGGAGAAGAATCTCTCTAAGAAACAGATCCTGGAGCGCTACCTCAATATCGCCTATTTCGGTGACGGTGCCTACGGCGTCGAGTCTGCAGCTCATCACTACTTTGGGACCACAGCCGCCAACCTTGACCTCGCCCAGTCGGCGATGCTAGCTGGCCTGGTACAGAACCCGGTCGCCTACGACCCAGTAAACCACCCAGAGGCAGCCATGAACCGCCGCAATATCGTGCTGGCACGTATGGCCCAACTTAACCTCATCAGCGCTGACCAAGCTCGGAAGGCCGAGGCGACCGTCTTCGACAAGTCGAAGGTCTTTTATCCGAAAAACGGCTGCATCTCATCGAAGTACCCGTTCATCTGCGACTACGCGTATCGCAGCTTGTTGCAGATGCCGAGTCTGGGCAAGAACCCCGAGGAGCGGGCCAAGATGGTCAAGCGTGGTGGATTGACAATCCAGACGAGTATTGACTCAAAGGTTCAGGATGCCGCCCAGAACGCCGTCTCGAACGTCGTCGGGCCCAAGGACCCAGTTCTTGCCGGAACAGCCATCGTCCAGCCGGGCACCGGCTTGCTCATGGCGATGGCACAGTCTCGTCCCATCATGGGCGACAAGCCCGGGCAAACCTACTACAACTACATGGCACCGGCCTCAATGGGCGGAGCCACTGGTTTCCAGGCAGGGTCGACTTTCAAGGCCTTCACGACGGCTGCGGCCATTGCCAAGGGCATACCCATGAGCAAGCATTACACCGCATCCTCTCCCATGGACTTCACCGGCGAAAAGTTCACCAGCTGTAAGGGCACCTTTAAGTCGGGGCCGTTCCGGGTGCGCAACTCAACCGGACACTCGTGGAACATCGGCTTGCGTGAGGCGGCCGCGTGGTCGGTTAACACCTACTTTGTCCAGCTAGAGCAGGACGTCGGTATGTGCGGGGTCACCAAAATGGCTCAGGACAGTGGCGTGAAACTCTCTAGCGGTAAGGACATCGTCAAGACCTTCCAGAAGGTGCCATCGTTTACCCTCGGTACTGCTTATGTGTCCCCACTGTCCATGGCTTCGTCCTATGCGTCCTTCGCCTCACGTGGCATTCAGTGCGACCCCATTATTCTCACGTCGGTTAAGAATCGCGATGGTTCACCTCTTAAGGTCCCGACCGGCAATTGCAAGCGAGTCATGCCGCAGAAGGTTGCTGACGGCGTTAACTCGGTGCTTTCAGGTGTCATGGACGCCACGGGTATGCCCGCGAGGATTCCAGGTGGTTATCCGCAGGCCGGCAAGACAGGTACCACCGACGCCCATGAGGCTGCCTGGTTCGACGGGTATACCCCGCAGGCTGCCGGTGTAGCGATGATCGCTGCCGATGGTGGAAACTCCTACTTCCGTGGCGATAAGTCCCGCTCGATCAAGGGCATCCGGACCTCTACCGGGGTCTACCTCAACGGTTCTGGTGGTAGCGACGCCGGCAAGATCTACCGTGCGGCGATGGCCGGCGCCCTCCAAGGCAAGCCCAAGACAGAGTTCGTAGCTCCCACCGACGAGGTGCGCTACGGCAAGCTCATCAAGATTCCCAGCACTGACGGGATGACCTATCCCCAGGCCAAAGCTGCCATTCTTAAGGCGGGATTCCGCACCAAAGTGTGGCATGTATGGGACGACTCAGAGCCCGGTACCTACCTCGGCACGGATCCCGAGGGGTCAGCCCACGCCGGAGCCGCCGTCACCCTCAAAATATCGAAGGGCCCGAAGCCAGCCCCTAAACCGACCTACGCCCCTCCGCAGCCGCCACAAAACCAGCCAAACAACCCCGGCAATGAGCAGCCCGGTGGCCAGCAGAACAACCCACCCGGCGATAATACCGCGGGTAATAATGGCGGCACCGAGGGTAATAATGGCGGCGATTACGGGGGTAACACCGGAGGTGGTCAACAGAACCCGCCCGGAACGACGGGACCTCGCTGACATGAGAGCCGCCATGAAGACGGGCTTCACAGCGGTCGCTAGCGTTATTGGGGTCGGCGTTGCAGGTCTGGCCTACGGTGTAATCGAAGCGCATCGATTTGTGGTGCGTCACGTCGAGGTGCCGGTATTAAAGCCCGGCAGCTCACCGTTGCGCATACTGCATATGTCAGACTTACATCTGCTAGCCCGCCAGGAGACCAAGCGGCGGTTCATTCGTCAACTCGACGCTCTCAATCCTGACCTTGTCATCAACACCGGCGACAGCTTTTGCTCGGCCGACTCGCTCCAGCCACTTCTCGACGACATGTCGGGGCTGCTACAGCGGCCTGGGACATTCGTCTTTGGGTCCAATGACTACCTGGTACCAAAGTTCAAGAACCCGTTCTCGTACCTCCTATGGGGACGCTCTCAGCAAGCCACCGAACCAGTGCCAGAGCTTCCCCATGAGGAACTTCGTCAGGCTTTCACCTCTGCGGGATGGCTCGACCTCAACGACAAGTCCGAAACGCTGGAGGTGGCCGGTCACCGGTTGACTTTGCGCGGTACTGACGACGCCCATCACGACCGCGACCATTACGAGGAGGTGGCTGGCCCACCTGACGGCGAGGCGGACCTCAATATCGGCGTCACCCATGCCCCGTATCTCAAGATTCTCGACGCCATGGTTAGCGATGGTATGGACATCGTTTTCGCGGGTCACACTCATGGCGGACAGGTATGCCTGCCCTTCACCGGAGCCATTATCACCAACTGTGATTTAGACACTGAACGCGCCAAAGGGCTGTCTCAGCACGGCCGCGGCGGACACACCGGGTGGCTGCACGTGTCGGCCGGATTGGGATGCTCCCCCTTCGCTCCGTACCGGACTTTCTGCCGGCCGGAGGCCACCCTGCTTACCCTCGTTCCCCGACCCTGACAGGGCCAGCTTGGCGCTTTCGACCAAGCTGGGTTAAAGTATGCGTCGGCCATTCCAATGGGAAAGATGACCGTGGTCGCGGGGTGTGGCGCAGTTTGGTAGCGCGCTTTGTTCGGGACGAAGAGGTCGCAGGTTCAAATCCTGTCACCCCGACCATCCATTCTTCAGTTGACAGATTTCGTCAGCTTTGGGGACTCACCCTGATCTTGTATCACCTCTCAATGGGCCTATTCTGGCCGTGATCTCACACTGTGGGCCCTGCCGCGGCAACAGTGTGGTGGCCGGGGAGGCTCCACTGTGCCGAAATCGGAATATTTCAGCCTTTGGTCTTGTTCCACCACTGAAAGCGATTGAAGGAGGAACCACCGTGGCTGCACGCGCACTTATCGCCGTCACCGACTTCGGAGTCGAGGAGGCCGAGCTCGTCGAGCCCCTCAACGCCCTCAAGAAGGCCGGCATCGAGGTAACCGTCGCCTCCAACAGCGGCGAGTCCATTCAAACCGTCACCGGCGACAAGGATTGGGCGTCCAAGGTGAACGCTGATTCCAGGCTTGCCGACGCCAAGGCTTCCGATTACGACTTGCTCGTCATCCCCGGTGGCACCGTCAATGCGGATACCTTGCGTATTGACGAGGACGGACGCCGCCTGGTCAAGGAGTTCGCAACTGCTGGCAAGCCAGTCGGGGCTATCTGTCACGGACCGTGGGTACTGATTGACGCCGACGTTGCCAAAGGCAAGACGATGACCTCCTATATCTCCATTCGACCGGACCTTGAAAATGCCGGAGCTTCCTGGGTAGACAAGGAACTTTTCCGTTGCCCCGGCAACGGCTGGGTACTACTTACCTCGCGCAACCCCAACGATCTACCCGCCTTCGCTAAGGCTCTGGTCGACGAGATCTCCTGATTCACACAACTCCAGAAGAAAGGGACTCGCATCTGCAGGTGTGGGTCCCTTTGCGTATGTCCAAGGGCACGACGATCTGTGTTCCGAAACCCCTAAAGCCTGCGATGACGCGGTGGACTACCCCAGATATCTCCACATCGTGAGACTGACGTCCACCCAATCGAATAATTATACACATGTTTCAATATGGTCACGATCTTGTATCAGCCTTACGAAACGGCTGACGAATGACGCTTCGCGATGGCATGGTGTCCCGAAACCGTCGGTTGGATGCCGACGTGACGTGAGAAGGAGACACCATGCGTCACATGAGGCCACTCATTGCGCTGTCCCTCGCAGGTTTGATGACGCTGTCAGCCTGCGGCGAGGATGTCGCGGCCAAGGATGACTCGGCTGCCGGATCGTCAGCCGCCGGCGGCAGCAATAACAGCGCCCCGGCCAAAGACGGCGGATCAATCACCGTTCGCGGCTGTACCCCACAGAACCCGCTCATTCCGTCCAACACCAACGAGACCTGCGGCGGAAATGTCCTCGACGCCGTCACAGCCCGCCTTATCCATTACAACCCTGACACCGCCAAGCCGGAGATGGACATCGCCCAGTCCATCGAGACCAAGGACAACCAGAACTTCACCGTCAAGATCAAGCCGGGATACAAGTTCTCCGACGGCACCAAGGTCAAGGCTCAGAATTTCGTCGCCGGTTGGAACTGGGCCGCCTACGGCCCCAATGCCCAGCAGTCCGGCTACTTCTTCGAGCCGATCGAGGGGTACGCCGACGAACAGTGTGGTGACGAAGCTTGTAAAACCAAGCCCAAGGTCAAGACCATGAGCGGCCTCAAAGTCGTTGACGACCACACTTTCACCATCAAAACCACCGAAAAGGTCTCTAACCTCAAGGTACGTTTGGGCTACACCGCCTTCGCCCCGCTGCCGGATGCCTTCCTCAAGGATCCGACCAACAAGAAGTGGGAGAAGATGCCGATCGGCGCCGGGCCATACAAGGTCACCGACAACACCGCCACCGCGATCACCGTCGCCAAGAATGAGAACTACGCCGGGGCGTACCAAGGCCACGTCGACAAGGTCACCTTCAAGATCTACAACGACGCCAGCCCGGCCTACAACGACACGGTCGCCAACAACCTCGACATCAACGACCTCATCCCGACCGACCAGCTCACCAACGACCAGTGGAAGAGTGACCTGTCTGGCCGCTGGGCCATCCGCCAGTCGGGCATCAACCAGACACTGACCTACTCCGGCAAAGACAAGCAGCTGGCCGGCAACAAGGACCTCGTCAAGGCCCTTGGCATGGACATCGACCGCGAGACCATCACGAAGCAGATTTTCGCTGGCTCCCGAACCCCCGCTGATGGCTGGGTCTCCCCCGTCGTCGACGGGTACAAGAAAGACCAATGTGGCCAGATGTGCAAGTACGACAAGGACAAAGCCGTCGAGCTGTACAAGAAGTCCGGTGGGTACAAGGGCACCCTGACCATTGCGGTCAACGGTGATGGCGACCACAAGGCATGGTCTCAGGCGATCTGCAACGGCTGGAAGAACGACCTTGGCCTCAAGTGCCAGCTCAAGGTCACCCCGGACTTCAAGACCCTGCGCGACATGATCACCAAGCGTCAGCTCCAGGGCTTCTTCCGCACCGGATGGCAGATGGATTACCCCTCCATCGAGAACTTCTTGACCCCGATGTACGCCACCGGCGCCTCAAGCAACGACAACGACTACTCGAACAAGGCCTTCGACGCCAAGCTCGCGGACGCCGCTGCCGCTACCAACACTGGGGAAGCCAACAAGCTGTACCAGGAGGCCGAGAAGATGCTGGTGGAGGACCCACCCAACATCCCGCTGTGGACGACCTCGACCCCATTCGCGTGGTCAAACAAGGTCGCCAATGTCAAGCTCACTCCATTCGGCACGATTGATTTCCAGTCGGTCAGCGTGAAGTGATTCATCCGTGATGACGCACTCGTCGGTCCGCCGAATTAGTCTCGACGGACCGACGGTGTCGTGAGGAACACCATGTTCAGATACATCGTCAGACGCATCCTCCAGATGATCCCAGTGCTCATCGGGACGACGCTCATCATTTTCTGTTTGGTCTTTGCCTTGCCCGGTGATCCCACGGCCGGACGATGCGGTGAACGCCCTTGCCCACCCGCCTACGTGGCGGCATTCCGGGCCGAGTACAACCTCGACAAACCACTACTCGTCCAGTACGGCCTGTACTTGGAGAAACTGTTGCACGGAAACCTCGGCGTCGACTATTACGGCAACACCGTCGTCTCAGAGCTTGGTGCCCGCTACCCGGTAACGATCAAGCTGGCGGTCATCGCCCTGCTCGTTGAGATCGTCATTGGCATCCTCGCCGGTGTGTGGGCAGGTGTGCGACGCGGCAAATTCATCGACTACTTCGTCCTGGTGTCCTCGCTCATCGTCATTTCAATCCCGATCTTCGTCATTGGTTCGCTGGCACAGCTTGTCTTCGGTCTACGGCTGAGTTGGTTCCCGGTGACAGCCGGGGACGGCTCATGGGGAGCACTCGTCCTGCCAGGACTCGTGCTGGGAGCGTTGTCAGTGGCCTACGTGGCCCGTCTGACGAGGTCGAACCTGCTGGAGAACCAGCGGGCCGACTACGTGCGCACCGCCAAGGCTAAGGGCATGTCGCCGTCACGGATCGTGACTGTGCACACCCTGCGCAACTCCCTCATCCCCGTGATCACCTTCATCGGGTATGACTTCGGTGCCCTTATGGGTGGTGCCATCGTCACCGAGCGCATCTTCAACATCAACGGGATCGGCAATTACGTCTACCGGTCGATCAACCAACGCGACGGTGTCTCGGTGGTCGGTGCGGTGACCTGCCTCGTGTTGGTATATCTGCTCGCAAACCTCCTCGTCGACCTGCTGTACGGGGTGCTCGACCCGAGGATTAGCCATGACTGAATCACTTACGAACCTTTCCCCGCTCGGCTCTAGCGGTCCTGAGGCCATGGCCGATCCCACGCCCGGCGAGAACGATGTACTGGGCAACTCCAAGCCGCGCTCGGTGTGGAATGACGCCTGGGATTCCCTTGAACGCAACCCCCTGTTCTGGATATCGGTGACTCTTATCGTCGTCTTTCTGGTCATGGCGGCCGTCCCGGCTATCTTCACCTCAAAGGACCCCACCGACTGCAACCTGTCGGCGGCCCGGCACATCCCTTCGGCGGTACACTGGTTTGGTACCGATATCCAGGGGTGTGACGTGTACTCCCGGACGGTGTACGGGGCCAGATCGTCGATCCTTGTCGGCGTCCTCGCCACCTTGGGAACGACCATTCTCGGTGCCTTCATCGGTCTGGTTGCGGGCTTCCGCGGCGGCTGGCTCGACACCCTGCTGAGCCGAACCGGCGACGTTTTCTACGCCATCCCGCTGCTGCTCGGCGGCATCATCATCTTGTACACCTTTCCCAACGAGCCTGGCACCCCGTATCTCGTCATGGTGCTCAAAGTGGTGGGGGCGATCATCATCCTCGGTTGGCCGTCCATCGCACGACTTATAAGGTCGTCGGTGCTTCAGGTACTACCACACGACTACGTACAGGCAGCTCGCGCGCTCGGGGCGTCGTCGTGGCGAATCATCCGCTCGCACATCCTGCCCAATGCCGTCACCCCGGTAATCGTAGTGGCCACCATCAATCTGGGTGCTTACATCGCCATCGAGGCGACACTGAGCTATCTGGGCATCGGCCTGCAAGAACCAGCCATCTCGTGGGGTGTGTCGATTTCTGACGCCTCCGGGTTGGGATACGTCCGGTCGGCACCGTTCATGCTGCTGTTCCCGTCACTATTCCTGTCTCTGGCGGTGCTGGCGTTCATCTTCCTTGGCGAGGCGGCACAGGACGCCTTCGACCCCAAACAGCACTGAGGTTTCGACATGGCACGAAAGACACTCACGCGCGCTCGTCTTCACATGGAACCGGTTGACGGGCTGCTCCTTAAAGTCGACGACCTGCACGTGGAGTTCCGCACCCGTGACGGGGTAGCCAAGGCCATCAACGGGACGAGCTTCACCTTGTCTGAACGCGAAACCCTCGCCATTCTCGGTGAATCAGGGTCGGGTAAATCGGTGACTGCACAGGCAATTATGGGCATCCTCGAATCCCCTCCAGCCCAGATCACTGGCGGGCGGATTGAGTACTGCGGGGTAGACCTGCTGACGGTGCCGGAAAAGAAACGTCGTCAGATCCGTGGCGAGCACATCTCGATGATCTTCCAGGACGCGTTGTCGTCGCTGAACCCGGTATTCCCGGTCGGATGGCAGATCGCCGAAATGTTCCGTGTTCACCGCGGTATGAACCGCTCTGATTCGATGTCCGAGGCGATCCGCCTCATGGAGAGGGTTCATATTCCCGCCGCCAAGGAGCGTGCCAACAACTACCCACACCAGTTCTCTGGCGGTATGCGTCAGCGCATCATGATTGCGATAGCGATCGCACTCAACCCGTGGGTGCTCATCGCCGACGAGCCGACGACGGCCCTCGACGTCACTGTTCAAGCCCAGATCATGACCCTGCTCAAAGAGCTCCAGGAGGAGTCCGGCATGGGGTTGATCCTCATCACCCATGATCTTGGGGTGGTAGCCGACGTGGCCGACGACATCGCGGTCATGTACTGCGGTCGGTTCGTCGAGCACGCTGACGTCCGCCGTCTCTACGACAACCCCGCCCACCCGTATACCGTCGGTCTGCTGGATTCCATCCCGCGCCTGGACCAAAAGGGACACGAGCTATACGCCATCGGCGGTCTGCCGCCATCCCTAACGAACCTGCCATCAGGGTGCTCCTTCCACCCGCGCTGCCGCTGGGCTACCGAGGAATGCCGCGTCGGCGGCGCTCCCCAGTTCGTCGAAGTCGAGCCCGGACGCTGGGCCGCCTGCCACCACACCGAGGAGGTCCTCCGTCGTGACCGTTAAGACCACAGCCGACAAAGCTAAACCCATTTTGTCGGTACGTGACCTCACCAAGCATTACCCGCTCAAATCCGGCGTGGTGCGCCATACCGTCGGCTACGTCAAGGCTGTCGACGGGGTCAGTTTCAACCTCTATCCTGGCGAGACACTCGGTGTCGTCGGAGAGTCTGGGTGCGGCAAGTCCACGCTGGGGCGTCTGCTGGTAAACCTCGAGCCGCCGACGTCGGGCACGATCACCTTCGAGGGACGCGACGTGACGAATCTCACGGGATCGGCGATGCGCAAACTGCGTCGTGACATTCAGATCGTCTTTCAAGACCCGTATACCTCGTTGGATCCGCGTATGACGGTGGGGGACATCGTCGGTGAAGCGTTCCGAATCCATCCTGACGCTGTACCGCGTCGCAAGCGAACCGAGCGGGTCAAAGAGTTGCTCGACCTCGTCGGGCTTAACCCGGAGCACATCAACCGCTACCCGCACGAGTTCTCCGGCGGCCAGCGCCAGCGCATCGGAATCGCCCGCGGCATTGCCCTGAATCCCAAGGTGCTGGTGTGCGATGAGCCGGTGTCAGCGCTGGATGTTTCGGTGCAGGCTCAGGTCGTCAACCTGCTACAGAAATTGCAGCGGGAACTGGGGATGGCGTACATCTTCATCGCCCACGACCTGTCGGTGGTGCGCCACATCTCCGATCGTGTGGCCGTCATGTACCTCGGGAGGATCATGGAGATTGGTGACGAGGAGCAGATCTACGAACGTTCCACTCACCCGTATACCCAGGCCCTGCTCTCGGCGGTGCCGGTGTCCGATCCCTCGGCGCGAGGTATGCGTCACCAGATCCTGCTACATGGCGATGTGCCCTCCCCGGCAAATCCGCCCTCCGGGTGTCGCTTTCACACCAGGTGCTGGCGGGCGCAACCGTTGTGCTCGGAAAAGGAGACCACCCTGACGATGCACGCCGACGGTCACGGCGAACATGCTTGCCGGTGTCACTTTGCCGAGATCTTCGAGAAGGCCTCGGACGACATCAGCCCCGTCTCTCGCAAGGAGAGCTGACATCGGTACCAACGCCTCACTGAGAACACAAGCACCCGCCACAGTCCACGTGGCGGGTGCTGCATCCAGGGACTGGACGATGCCAGGGATCAGTCGGCATGTCGATCGACAACGGCACACTCTTCATTGTCAATCGAGTCCAGGTCTTCCTGCGTCGTCACCACGTCAATAAATCACCCCCTCAGCCCGTCGTATCCAACGAGAGACGCGTATGCCATCCCGATGTCTCATTTCTTGCCGTAACGCCGGTTGAACTTCTCAACTCGTCCGGCGGTGTCGACAATCTTGGCCTTGCCTGTATAGAACGGGTGGCTGGCCGAGGTGATGTCGACGTCGATGACGGGGTAAGTATTGCCGTCCTGCCACTTGATCTCGGTGGAACTGGTGACCGTTGACCTCGTCAGAAAAGCCGTGTCCGCCGAGATGTCTCTGAAGACCACCGGGTGGTAGTCGGGGTGGATGCCTTGCTTCATCAGTGTCCCTCCAGCTGTGCGTACGACGAGTTCGCATCTCGTCGTCGTCAGTATATGATAATGATTCTCATATGCAACCCATGGTAGGAGATACCCATGTCACGACGCTGTCAGGTCCGCGGCACCAAGCCAGAATTCGGCAACAACGTCTCGCACTCCCAACGTCACACCAAACGCCGCTGGAACCCTAATATCCAAAAGAAGCGCTACTGGGTGCCCTCGTTGGGTAGAAAAGTCACCCTGACTCTGACCCCCAAAGCAATCAAGGAGATCGATCGCCGCGGCGTAGATATTGTCGTCGCCGAGATGCTCACACGAAAAGAGAAAATCTAATGGCCAAAAAGTCCAAGATTGTCGCCCAGAAGAAACGTGAGAAGCTCGTAGCCCAATACGCCGAAAGGCGCGCCGAACTCAAGGCCATCATGAAGTGCCCAACTGCCTCATTGGACGAACGCATGGAGGCATCGCGTAAACTGTCTCGCCTGCCGCGCGATTCATCCCCCGTGCGGTTACGTAACCGTGACCAAGTCGACGGGCGTCCCCGCGGCTACGTTGGCAAGGCCGGTGTGTCCCGTGCCCGTTTCCGTGAGATGGCCCACCGCGGCGAACTCCCCGGAATCACGAAGTCAAGCTGGTGAAGCCATGGCAGTACCGAAGCGAAAGAAGTCCCGTTCGACCACGCGTCATAGGCGGGCCCAGTGGAAGACCACGCCAACACAGTTGGTTGAGATCCGCGTTGAGGGCAAGGTCCTGCGCGTCCCGCGAAATCTGGTCAAGGCCTACCACTCTGGGCTGATCGACGTCGAGGACTGAACCCTGGGAGCCTGGGCGGTCCAGCATGACTGCTCAGGCTCATTACCAAAACGCGTCGATCCCGTAGGGTTGTCGTCATGAGCAAGCCCGAAGTGACCCTGCCCGATTCCGCCCCCGACGACCTCGTCGTTGAGGACATCACCATCGGCGACGGCCCTGAAGCGTCCGCTGGCAACCTCGTCGAAGTGCACTACGTCGGCGTGGCCTTAAGCAATGGTCGTGAGTTCGATTCTTCCTGGAACCGCGGTGAGCCGCTGACCTTCCAACTAGGGGCTGGCCAGGTGATCCCCGGGTGGGATGAAGGTGTCCAAGGTATGAAGGTCGGTGGACGACGCAAACTCGTCATCCCCCACCACCTTGCTTACGGTCCGCAAGGAATCTCCGGTGTGATCGCTGGCGGTGAGACGCTGGTCTTCGTCTGCGACCTTGTCAACGTCATCTGACGTGACCCCCGCTCAAGCAGTCTTCGCGCCCGGGCTCTCATAGGGTCCGGGCGTCGCGCGGTAGCTGAGCCCGAAACCGCGCGGAAAAGCTGTGCCTCCGTTCGGGTCGGGCACCCGTACCGGAAGTCGCCCCACCGGGTTTCGTCCAGCCATCATCGCGACAGCCGCAACCATGCTCACCTTGCGGTTGGAGTAGACAGCTAGTGCGGCATGCGGGCGATGAGTCATCGCCACGTCGTACGGGGTCCCTGTCATAATCTCCACGACCGGATTCCCGGTCCGCGCCAGAGCCTTAACCATGGCGTCCTGGGCATCTCCACGTTTCAACCCGTGCGTGACCACGATGACGGCATCAACACCGACAGTCACCGCTTTCTCGACATCGGCTGTCGTCGGTTCCTGTCCGGTTGACGGAACAAGAATCGGGGTGAATCCGGCCAAGCGCAACGGCTCGACGAGGTACTCCGGATTACCCCGACGTGTTCCGGTGACGAGCACCCGTGACGGCTTGAGCGGCAGAGTGCCGTCATTGACCAGCATCGTCACCGACCTGGCAGCGATGTCGTCAGCAACCTTGCGGCCAGATCGTACCTCACGATCGGCCGCCGCGAGGTCAACCGGCCTGCCCGTAATGCAGCGACGCCGCTTCCAAGAGAGGATGCGCAGCACCGATTCGTCGAGACGCCGCTCGCTAACCCGACCGTCCGCGATAGCCCTCCGCATCGCTGTGACGACGGCATCAGCGTCATGGGGGTTCAGCAAAATGTCGGATCCGGCTTCGAAAGCCTGCACCGCAACACGCCCCCGGATCGGTTTCATAAAGGCGTTGAACTCGGCACTCGCATGCCCCTCATCGGCCGCCGTGGGGTCATTGCCCTCGGCGTCGGCAGCAGCCTTGAGCCTGGTATACGTGCCCTTCTCGTCCTCGGTCATGACCGCAAGCTGGGCGCCCTCCATGTCCAGGGCGTCGGTGGTGATGATGCCGCGATACCCCATCTGTTCGCGCAGCAGGCCAGTAAGCACTTTCTTCGACAGGGTGGCCGGCATCGTCGGGTCCAAGGTCTTAACGATGATGTGGGCTGTCATGATCATGTCCACTTCCGCGCTGATCGCCATGCGGAAGGGCACCAGGTGACGCTCCAGGGTAGTGCGACCGTACTCCACGACCGGAAGACCAAGATGGGAGTCGATCTGGGTATCACCATGACCTGGGAAATGCTTGGCGGTGGCCGCAACCCCTCTGGATTGAATGCCGCGAATCTGCTCGACGCCGAGTACCCCGACGCGCACCGGATCGTCCCCCATGGACCTCACCCCGATTACGGGATTGGCTGGGTTAGTGTTGACGTCAACGTCCGGGGCGAAGTCCACGTTAATGCCCAGGGCAGCCAGCTCGCGACCGAGCACCGCGCCTTGGGCACGCGCAGCGCGCGGGTCATTGACAGCACCCAGCGCCATATTCCCTGGAAATTCGGTGGCCGGGGAGGTAATCCGCGCGACGATACCGCCCTCCTGATCGACAGCGATGGCCAACGGCGCCGTCGACGACGTCCTCGCCGCCTCTTGCAGGCCGTTGGAAAGGTGGGCGACGGCGGCCGGATTCGTGGGCGTCGAGATGTTACCGGACCAGTTGAAGTACAGCACCCCGCCAAGGTGGTACTTCTGCACGGCCTGGGCCGGAGTGCGGACGTCATCGCCAAAGGCCAGCTGATTCTTCCTCGCCATTGAAGCGTCGTCAGCGCTGGCACCGAAGACATGGGTCCATAGCACTTGACCGATCTTCTGGTCCAAGGTCATGGAGGCGAGCTGAGACCGGGTGTCATCCGCTGCCGCTCGCGACAGCGGAAGGGCTGATGCCGCAAAGGCTCCAGCCGCGGCGGCCATGACAGTGCGTCGTTTCACGGTACTTCTCCTCATGTTGTGTTCTCGTCTGGAGTTGTGCCAACGGCTGAGGCTGACCAGTCTAAGCAGGTCGGTTCGCATGACATCTCCACCCGTAGTGATACGGTCAATGGTGTCTCCCTGACGAGACAACCTCCGGCGATCACACCGACGCGATTCGCCCATGGCAATTGTGTGTGCGACCTCGCCAGGATCGTCACGCCACAACGACACCAAGAATGTATTGGGGGAAGCAAACGATGTACGACAACAGCAGCACTACCGCAGCTATGACGATCAAACTCGACGCCGAGTTCCCCCCTGACCCGGTTTTCGAACCCGGTATCCGTCGAGCCCCATCGCGTGGATTCCACCTCACCCCCGATCAGACCAAGATCGCGCTGCGCAATGCTCTGCGTTATCTACCCCCGGAGTTGCACGAGAAGGCTGTTCCGGAGTTCCTCGAGGAATTGCGTACGTATGGCCGCATCTACGCTTACCGGTGGCGTCCAGCCGGGCATATCAAGGGACGCCCAATCGACGATTACGAGGGTCGTTGTACCGAGGGCAAGGCCTTCCAGGTGCAGATTGACAATAACCTCGACTTCGACGTCGCCCTCTATCCCTACGAACTCGTCACCTATGGCGAGACCGGTAGCGTCTGCCAGAATTGGCTGCAGTACCGGCTCATCAAGAAATACCTCTCCCAGCTCACCGAGGACACCACCTTGGTCGTCATGAGCGGTCACCCGCTGGGGCTTTTCCCGTCGCGCCCAGAATCCCCGCGTGTCATCATCACCAACTCCCTCATGGTCGGCCATTTCGACAACCAGAAGGACTGGGAGATCTGTGAGGAGATGGGGGTGGCGAACTATGGACAGATGACCGCCGGCGGCTGGATGTATATTGGCCCGCAGGGCATCGTCCATGGCACCTTCAACACCATTCTCAACGCCGGAAGAATCCGGCTGGGAATTCCCGCTGACGGGGATCTCTCCGGGGTGCTTTTTGTCTCGTCAGGTCTCGGTGGCATGTCCGGGGCCCAGCCCAAGGCCGCCGAGATCGCCCACGCCGTCGGGATCATTGCCGAGGTCGACATGTCGCGCATCCAGACCCGACTGGATCAGGGTTGGGTGGGTCACGTCTCTGACGACCTTGACGAAGTTTTCGCGCTAGCCAAAAAACACATTGACGAACACACCCCAATCTCCATCGCCTACCACGGCAACATCGTCGATCTGTTGAAGTACGCCGTCGACAACAACATCAACATCCCGCTGCTATCGGACCAGACCTCCTGTCATGCCGCTTATGACGGCGGTTACTGCCCGCAGGGGCTGACCTTCGAGCAGCGCACCGAACTGTTGGCCCGCGATCGTGACGAATACGCCCGCCGCGTCAACGAATCCTTGCGCACGCACTACGAGCTCATCCGCACCCTCACCGACCGCGGCACCTATTTCTTCGATTACGGCAACGCCTTCATGGCCACCGTCTTTGAGTCCGGGGTGACCGAGATCGCCAAGGACGGGGACGCCCGCAACGGGTTCATCTGGCCGTCCTACGTTGAGGACATCATGGGCCCGGAACTCTTCGACTACGGCTACGGGCCGTTCCGGTGGGTGTGCCTGTCCGGCAAGCGCGAGGACCTCATTGCCACCGACCATGCCGCGATGGATTGCATCGACCCGAATCGCCGCGGCCAGGATCGCGATAACTACATCTGGATCCGTGACGCCGAGGCTAACAACCTGGTCGTGGGCACCCAGGCGCGCATCCTCTACCAAGATGCTCAAGGCCGTATGGACATCGCCTTGCGATTCAACAAGATGGTCCGCGATGGCGAGATCGGACCGGTCATGCTGGGACGTGATCACCACGATGTCTCCGGGACTGACTCTCCCTTCCGTGAGACCGCCAACATCAAGGACGGCTCTAACGTCATGGCTGATATGGCTACCCAGTGCTTCGCCGGCAATGCCGCCCGCGGCATGAGTCTGGTGACCCTACATAACGGCGGCGGAACCGGCATTGGTAACGCCATCAACGGCGGGTTCGGGCTCGTCCTGGACGGCTCTGAGCGGGTCGACAACGTCATTCGCAGTTCTCTGCTGTGGGATGTCATGTGCGGGGTGGCGCGACGCGGCTGGGCCCGCAACGCTCACTCCATCGAGACGGCCACCGAGTTCAACCACGAGCACAACGACGCCCAAATCACCCTGCCCTACCTGGTAGATGACGCCCTTATTGACGGATTGGTGAAGTGATGACGACCTGGACTGCTGCCAGTCTGCTGGCTGAAATCGCCGCGATTGGACGCAACGAGGACGGCTCTTAATTCGCGGTTTTGCCTACGTCCCGAGGAGGTGGCGCTGCGGGAATGGTTCGTCGCAAAGGCCACCGAGTTGGGGCTGGCGATCGTCACGGACGCGAACGCTAACATCTGGGCGTGGTGGGGAACTCCGGGTCCCGACGCCGTCCTGACGGGGTCCCACCTGGATTCTGTGCCCGGCGGTGGAGCCTACGACGGGCCTCTCGGCGTCGTCTCGTCATTGGTGGCTGTGGCGAAGATGCAAGAAGCCGGGATCATGCCGGCGAAACCTTTCGCAGTCGTCGCCATGGCTGACGAAGAGGGCGCCCGGTTCGGAATGCCCTGTTTGGGGTCGCGGCTGGCGTCGGGCAAGCTCAGCAAAGCTGAGGCCCACACGCTCGTCGCTCGAGATGGGCAGTCCTTGCCGGACGCGTGGCGAGAGGCCGGCTTGAACCCCGATCTCATGGGTCCCGACGACGTTCTGCTTGAGGCATCCTGCTTTGTTGAATTGCACGTTGAGCAAGGGCGAGGTCTGGCGGATGTGGGACACCCGGTCGCAATTGCCACCGCGGTACGACCACATGGACGTTGGCGTGCCGAGTTCACCGGCCAGGGAAACCACGCCGGAACGACCCTCATACCCGATCGTCATGACCCGGTCGTCCCGATGGCGCAGACCATACTGGCAGCCCGGGAGGCAGCAGAACGCGAGGGTTGCGTGACGACGGTCGGGCGGATCAACGTCGAGCCGGGTGGCACCAACGTCATTGCCTCAGTCGCGACGATGTGGCTGGACTGCCGAGCCGAGGAATCACAGACCGTCACCAAAGTCGTCGAGGACATCCAGCAGGCCTCAGAAACTGCCGCTGACAAGCAGGGGTGCCAGGTTGTCTGGACCCGCGAGTCGTGGACCGATCGCACCGCATTCGACCTGCGCGCGCGGATGCTACAGATCCTCGGCGAGGACATCCCCCAGCTATCCACCGGGGCTGGCCATGACGCCGCAACGTTAGCGACGACGATGCCTACCGGGATGCTCTTCGTCCGCAATCCCACCGGGGCTTCTCACTGCCCCGCAGAATCAGCGAGTGACGCCGACTGCGAAGCCGGGGCCGAAGCGCTGCAAACCGTGCTAGAGGAGCTCGTCAAATGAGCACATGGTTTTTCCCGAGCGCCCTGGTAGAGGGGCGGATTGCGCACAACGTGCGCGTCCAAAGCCAGAACGGCGTCATCACTGCGGTGACGATAGGGGCCGAACCTCATCGACACACCTTCGATGGGGTCGCTGTGCCGGGATTCGCCAATACTCACTCCCATATTTTCCACCGCGGGCTGCGCGGGGCCGGGGAGGGCGAAGATTTCTGGTCCTGGCGCACCGAAATGTATCGACTAGCCAACCGTCTCGACCCAGACTCCTACTACCGACTGGCGCGAGCTGCCTTTGCTGAGATGGTGGCGGCCGGATACACCAGCGTAGGTGAGTTCCACTACGTCCATCACCAGCCTGACGGGACGCCCTATCGCGATCATGCGATGGAATTAGCCCTTGTCAACGCCGCCATTGAAGCCGGGATTCGCATCACTGTCCTCGACACCTGCTACCTGCACGCCGGACCGGGAGCGTCCCTTGGCGTAGACCAGAAGAGGTTTGGTGACGGTAGCGTCGAGGGGTGGTTGGAGCGTTGGCGCGCGCTGCGTGATGCTCTGCCCGACTCCCCCTTGGTGACGGTGGGCGCAGCTCTACATTCGGTGCGGGCCGTCAGCCCCGACGAGATGGCCACAGCTGTAAGTGGACTACCGGAACGTGTACCCATTCACATCCACGTCTCCGAGCAGCCCCGCGAGAACACCGAATGCTTGGCTGCACATGGCCTGACGCCGACAGCAGTGCTGGACCGAGCTGGGGTGCTCTCCGACCGCACTACCATCATCCATGCCACCCATCTGACCGGCGGCGACATCGCCATGATCGCGGCTTCGGATACCGTCGTCTCACTGTGTCCAACCACCGAGGCCGATCTGGGTGACGGCATCGCGCGGGTCAAGGACCTGCAGGATGCCGGGGTGCGCATGGCAATTGGGACTGACGAGGACGTCATTACCGACCCCTTTACCGAATTGCGGATGCTGGAATCCACTGCTCGCTTGGTCACCGGGACGCGCGGTGTCATTGGTTGTGAGGCGCTGTGGAAAATCGGTACACGAAACGGGGTTGAGAGTCTCCGTCCGGCAGCTGAGCCGCTTCCACGCCAGACTTCCACACCCGGGCCTGGATCCGCTGGGCTGGCCGCCGGGGACCCCGCCGATATTGTCGTCGTCGAGCCGTCATCAGCACGCCTGGCCGGGGTGGACCCGACGCGCTGGCCCCTAGTGGCAACAGCCAATGACGTAGCGGCCACTATCGTCGCTGGGGAGTGGAACCGGCTTGATGCCGCAGTCGCCGAGGACCTGCGCCACGTATTAGACGAACTGAGAGGCCGTGACTCGTGAGCATCGTCATCAATAACATCGGTCTGCTTGTTACCAACGATCCATCTGTCGGTACTGACGAGCTCGGACAAATCCGCAATGCAGCCGTCGTGATCTGCGGGGATCGGATCGCTTGGGTAGGTCCGTCAGCACAGGCTCCGGCGGCCGATCACCAGTCCGATATGGCCGGAGCCTGCGTCATACCAGGTTTCGTCGACTCTCACAGCCACCCGGTTTTCGCCGGTGACCGGAGCGATGAGTTCGACGCGCGGATGAACGGGCAGAGGTACGAGGCTGGCGGGATTTTGCGCACTGTTCGGCGCACTCGGGAGGCTCCCATGGGGTTCCTCGACGCCGTCATGACCGGGATCCTCGACGAAATGGCACGCAGCGGGACGACGACCGTTGAGGCCAAGACGGGGTACGGGCTCGATGTCGAGACGGAGGTCAAGCTGGCGCGTGTGGCCAGTTCTCACACTGACGAGGTCACCTTCTTGGGCGCTCACGTCGTCGCACCTGAGTGCCAGCCTGATGAGTATGTCCGTCTGGTGTGTGGCGAGATGCTGCACGCCGTGCGCCCCTATGTGCGCTGGATTGATGTGTTCTGCGAGACCGGCGCCTTCGACCCCGACCAGACTCTCGAGATCCTGCGCGCTGGCACGGATGCCGGGCTGGGCTTGCGCCTCCATGCAGCCCAGCTAGGCCCCTCCGAGGTCATCCCACAAGCTTGCGAGTTGGGTCTGGCAGCCGTCGATCACTGCACCTTCTTGTCCGATGAAGACATTGACGCTCTCAAGGCCACCGGAACTGTGGCGACCCTGCTTCCGGCCGCAGAGTTCAGCACCAAACAGCCCTACCCTGACGCCCGTCGCCTCTTTGACGCAGGTGTGACGGTCGCGTTGGCTACCGACTGTAATCCCGGCACCGCATTCACCTCGTCGATACCATTCTGCCTTGCCATCGCGGTACGCGAGATGGGTATGACGCCAGAGCAGGCCCTCTGGTCAGCGACTGCAGGCGGTGCCGCGGCACTTCACCGCGATGACGTGGGCGTGGTGAAACCTGGCGCCCGCGCCGATCTGGTGAGCTTGGCCGCCCCGTCGTGGCTGCACCTCATGTATCGCCCAGGTGTCCCCCTCATCGACCGGGTTTGCAAAGCGGGCCGGTTCCTTAGGCTGGACCAACCAAGGCTACGACTCGACGGCTGACATCAGAATCGTCGCTTACCCTCGGCCCGGCGCCGTTCGGCAGCGGATCGGCCACGTTGGTTGCATCGGAGACGACGGGCCCTGACCATCACAGACACAATCGCCACGACGACGTGGCTCCAAGAAAGGATGACCATGAACCCAACCACCGTTGACGCCGGTGCCCCGCTCACTCCCCGCGACGTCGTCGCAGTCGCTCGGCTGGGAGCCCAAGTGACCGTGGGAGAGGACGCGATAGAGCGGGTCAAACGGGCCTCTGACCTCGTCGAGAGCCTGGCCGACGACCCCACCCCTCATTACGGCATCTCCACCGGCTTCGGTGCGCTGGCCTCGACCCGGGTGCCGCGTGATTACCGCGTGGCTCTGCAGCATTCACTCATCCGTTCTCACGCCGCGTCGACCGGACCGCGGGTCGAGAGCGAGGTCATCCGCGCCATGATGACCCTGCGCCTCAAGACGATGGCATCTGGCCACACCGGCGTACGTCCGAAGGTCGTCACTGCCTACGCCGATCTGCTTAACTCCGGGCTCGTCCCAGTCGTGGGGGAATATGGGTCTCTTGGCTGTTCGGGCGACCTCGCCCCGCTAGCCCACTGTGCCCTCGTCCTGACCGGCGAAGGGACCGTCCTCACCCCTGACGGTGACGAAGTCGATGCGGCTACCGGCCTGGCCCAGGCCGGGCTGAAGCCTGTGTCCCTGCGCGAGAAGGAGGGGCTGGCCCTCATTAACGGCACTGACGGCATGCTCAGCCAGCTCATCATGGCCCTAGCTGACCTCGACGTTCTCGTTCCGACGGCTGATCTGGCGACCGCAATGACCGTCCAGGCGCTGTGCGGCATTGATCGGGTCTTCGCCCCTGACCTTCAGGCCCTGCGGCCCCATCCAGGCCAGGCCACCTCGGCCGCCAACATTCTCGCTTTGCTAGAAGGTTCTGACCTCATCCAGGCCGGTCGTGAAGGTGCCGCCAAGCGAGTCCAAGACGCCTACTCCTTGCGCTGTGCCCCACAGGTCCACGGCGCCGTCCGCGACACGATGGCCCATGCCCTGCAGGTAGCGAAGGTCGAGTTGGCCTCGGCTGTCGACAACCCAGTCATCACCGACGACATGAGGGTAGAGTCCAATGGCAACTTCCACGGCGCCCCCGTGGCGTATGTGCTTGACTTCTTGGCGATTGCTGCAGCCGACCTCGCGTCGATGAGTGAGCGCCGCACCGACCGCATGCTCGACCCGGCCCGCAACCGTGACCTACATCCCTTCCTGGCCGACGATCCCGGCGTCGACTCCGGGCATATGATCGCTCAGTACACTCAGGCCGGCATCGTCTCGGACATGAAGCGACTGGCCGTACCGGCCTCAGTGGACTCCATTCCAACCTCAGCCATGCAGGAAGACCACGTCTCGATGGGATGGTCGGCTGCCCGCAAACTGCGCCGCGCCATCGACGGTATGGGAGCAGTCATTGGTATCGAGATCCTGACCGCCGCCAAAGCCATCCAAATGCGCGGTTTGGAGCCCTCGAAGCTGGTGGCCGACGTCATCGAACGAATGCGCCAGACCATTCCTGGCCCCGGGCCAGACCGCTTCCTCGCCCCCGAAATCGACGAAGCCCACCGCCTGGTGGCCTCCGGCGAGCTCCTCGAGGTCGCCCGTCAGAGCGTGGAAGTGAGTTAACCACGCACGATTCGTGTACATGGCTCCGGTAGCCTGGGGCGTGCTCTGCCCATGCAGAGGTGAGCCAGTTGAGTTGCGTGTCGTCCGCATCTCGAGTGTCCTCCCCGCCGCTGCGGGGGTCGGCGGCGAGCTGTGATTCATCTACATCGAGCACTGCATTGTCAACCGGGATTCCAATGCCATCACGGCATCAAACCAGCGGGGGGACGGTACATGTCCCGGCGTCGATCATCGGAGCGCTGCTACTCGGCCCAGGAACCAATGTCACCCATCAGGCGATGGTACTCCTGACCGAGTCAGGTGCGGCGACTGGCGACATCGATGACCTTGCTGGGGTCACTCGACGAGCCATGCGCGATGCCTTCCACGAGTCGAAACTACTGACCAAGTGTGTGCAGGACATCCACGTCCTCCTGAACGCCCCCGGTGATCCTGACGAGGGATACGGCTGGGACATCGTCGACTTGTGGGACGACCGGGAAGGCGTAGTGGCCGGTGGAAGGTCCTGGGGCTAATCATGACCGTACTTGTCCTCACCGCATGTCCAGCGGATCTACGCGGACATCTCACCCGATGGCTGCTCGAGATCAGCCCAGGAGTTTTCGTCGGTCACGTTCCGGCTCGCGTCAGGGATGCACTGTGGGACAGGGTCATCGAGATGCGCCGGGATGGCCGCGCGATCTTGGTGTATACGGTTCGCGGTGAACAACACTTCGAGTTCCGGGTGCACCGCCATGACTGGGAAGTGGTCGACTTCGACGGGCTGAAGCTCATGCGGAGGCCAAACAATCGAGGTCAGACCTCAACACTCCGGCCAGGGTGGAGTTCAGCTGCGCGGCGCCGCAGAGCTTCGACACGTTAGACCGAGTACACTCGTATCTGGTAACTGCTCCTGCATCAGTCGTAGTCGGCTGGTGTATTCCCCGCCTATGCGGGGGTAGGCCGAAGCCACACACGAGGGCCACCCGTCAGGGCATCACGGCACGCTGAACCGCAGACAACGTCTTACCTAAGCCATCGTGGATGACAAGGTCGGCGGCCCGGTCGTAGCCGGTGGCCTCACGGTTAATAAAAACCAGGTGCCGGCCGCGGAAGAACCTCAACAAGGCTGCGGCCGGGTAAACGTTGAGCGAAGTGCCTCCAACGATAAGCAGATCGGCAGTACTGATCGCGGTAGTGGCGTTGTCGAGATCCTGGCTCCGCAGGGATTCCTCATAAAGAACGACCTCGGGACGCACCATCCCCCCACACGAGCACCGCGGGACTCCAGGAGCGTCCATGATCACCGAAAGTGGATGGGCCCGCCCACAAGCCAGGCAGCGGTTGCGGTGCACCGACCCGTGCAACTCGATCACCTGACGAGACCCAGCTTCTTGGTGTAGACCGTCGATATTCTGGGTGATGATTGTTGAGACTTGCCCGGCTCGTTCCAGGGCAGCCAGGGCACGGTGACCAGCATTGGGCCTGGCCTGAGGATGGACGAGGTAGGTGCGGTAGAAGTCGAAGAACTCCGCGGGATGCTCAACTAAACAGCTGTGACTGAGCATGTACTCCGCGGGGAAGGGCAGGTCATGCTGAGTGGTGTAAAGCCCGCCAGCCGAGCGAAAGTCCGGAATACCTGATTCGGTGGACATTCCGGCGCCGCCGAAAAACACTGTCGACGTCGACTCCTCGATCCAATGCGCGAGCTGTTCCCCGGTCATTGTTGGGCTTGCCTCAGCAGGGTACGGACGAGGTCGGGCTCGCTAACCATGTCAAGGCTGGCAAAGACGTTGGAGACATCGACCTCAGGGCGCTGCCAGCCGATGGTCGCGGCATGGGCGGCCAGAGCGACACAGATCTCCTGACAGCCGTCAATGAGCCACTCGGGGTCGACGTCAGGATTGACGTGGCGGGAGAACTCGGCGGCGTCATGACGCTGGGCTGCGAGGATTGCCGACAAGCCGCTGCGCAATTGTTCGACGGCCTCCTCCCCCATGGTGGAGACGACAACCGGGTCAGCCAAGTCACGACGTACTCGCTCGACAAGCAGCCCAGGAACGTCGGCGGCGGTGAGGTTGTCGTGGTCAAAAAGCCAGTCTGGTAGATAAGCCTCCACCGCATCCTCGTCGACCTGCTCAACCCGCTTGGCGACGGCCTCTAGCAAGCTGACGCCGAGCATGACGGCACCCTCAAGCTGACATAGCGGGGTCAAGGCAATGGTGATCGCGGCTCGTCCGGACTCCAACGGATTGAGCTGCTCACCTCGCTCTTGCGCTCGCAGCTCCTCCTCGCTGGCGCGACGCAACACCTCGAAGGACTCTGCGGGCGGTATCTGCACGGTCTGCGGATCAGCCTCCACCTCGTCGGTCTCGGGGAGCGGGGCACCGACATCGTCGGGGTCACACCAAGTGGTAGGAGCCTGTGGAATGTCGTTCATGGTCATTCATCTTTCCTGTCGTAGGCCGAGGTTGATGGAGTATGCCGGATCGCCGCCGACCCCACCAGCCAACCCGATCTCACCTCACGATCTCACCCTTCGCGAGCTTAATGAGACGGTCAAGCACCGCCCCACCTGAGGCGTTCGACCCGTTATGCTCGTATTCGGTCGTCACCCAGGCGTGCATCTGCGGCAGCAGGGCTGCCGTCTCGAGAGAGAACTTGCGCGGCACATATGCATCGTCGTGGTACACCGCCGCAGCACACGGCACCTCAGCAGTCCGGAGCACGTCGGGGTCGTACAACTTTGGCCACGGATGATTCGCAATGAGGTCAGCTACCTCCTTCCAAGGCCGCAACTCCTGATCAGTGTCAAACCATTCCGGCATGACGTGTTCACCCGTCAGGAGGGTAGGGTCCTCCCGGAAGTCATCAGGTAGCGTCCGGGCAGCCGACCAATCGGTGACCACACCGTCGGCATAGGACGATTCATGAATGACGGCATATAGCGGGTTACGTCCGCCGTAGGGCAGCAGCTCGGCCAGGTCATGACGGAACGCCCGCGAAGTGTGCGGGTACTCCAGCAGGTAGTGCAGCTTTTCTGCCCCGCCCGAAGCGCCCAACACATGCCCCAGCGACCGCAGTCGTGATGGACACACGACGTCACCGCTCGGGGTGGCGATCTCGCCTTTCTTCGCCAACGCCGCCAACTCAGCGAACCGCACCCTGTCCCCGGGGAAGCGCTTGTAATACTCCAGCGACTTGGCACGCAGCTGCTCGTAGCAGGCTGCGTAGATATCGTCAGCGGATCGCCCGACCGCCGACAGACCACCAGTGAAGTACCCAGCCGACAACGACTCCGGGTAGGTAGACAAATACCTGAGCAACGTGAATCCACCGAAGGACTGGCCCAGAGCCGCCCACTTCTGGATCCCGAGGTGTCGACGAATATCCTCACAGTCCTCAACGATCTCGTCGGCACGAAGATGGGTGAGGTACTCGGCCTGACTAGGCGCATCCCCCACTGGCTCACTCACCGGAGACGACAATCCCGTGCCGCGCTGATCGAGCAAAACAAGCTGGTAGTCCTCCAACGCGCGCGACAGCCAACCGGGAAACCCGGGGTCACGCAAAGTCGGGCGGGGAGACTCACACCCCGGACCGCCTTGCAGGAAGACCAGGTAGGGCTTGTCGGTTCCGTTGGGGGTGGCCACCAGACGCGCGTACACCTCAATAGTGCGCAAATCGTCAGGATTGCTGCGATTCAGCGGGACCCTCAGACGAACGTCATCGGTCAGCAGGCCAGGAATGTTGCGGTTCCACGTCATGGGATCAGCCTATGAGGTCCCGACGCCCTCACGTCGGTTCTAGCGTTCGTTCCCTCTCCCAAGGCCATCGTCGTCACTATCGCGGAGTTGAAGGAGCGAGACCGTCCCTTCAGTATTTTCTCAGTTTTCTGCCCTAGTCCAGTCTTGCTCCACCTACCATCGCGCCTTGTCGCAAGGGCTCAGCGGCGTCTTCACTTGAAACTACCGCGTGACACCCACTCACCTATACTGAGCAAATTTTGAGAATCTCTCAGGAACACGTACAGTTCATCAAGCCCTTTAAACCTGCGGCAACGCTCGGAAGGAACATCACATGACCAACACCTCGACCAACGCCGGGACGACTCTCAAGCGCACCGTCGCTCTGGCCGCTGCGGCGAGTCTCGCCGTCATGGGCACCATCGCCGAGGAGGCTCACGCCGCCCCTGCCGGCAACCTTGGGGCTCATGCCGAGAAGGCTCCCACCCAGCACACCAAGAAGGCACCGGCTGAACAGGCCAAACGCGCCACGACGTACACCGCTCGGTTCGCGCTTACTCGCGTCCACCTCAACGTCCGTTCTGGACACAGCACTGAGTATCGACGCTACGGGCTCCTCCGTCCCGGCGACAAGCTCCTTATTATCGGCGAGGATGTCCGGGGCTGGACTCCTGTCAACTACCGCGGCAAGACTGCCTGGGTGGCCACCCGTTACATCACTAAGGTGAACCGTCCGGTCGGTATCTACGCCCAGCGTGGCGATCACAATGCCCGCTCGAAGGCTGTCCAGCGCGACCTATCGACCCTCAACTACTTCCCGGCCAAGTGGGTCGGCTTGCCCTATGGCCCGATCACTACCAACGCCGTCAAGGTGTTCCAGAGGGCCAACGCTCTCAAGCAGACTGGCGTGACCGACGCCGTCACCCTGGGACTGCTCAAATCGAAGGCCGACTACCAGCGAGCCGCAGCGGCCGAGAAGAGCTCCACGTACAAGCACGCGGAGCATCACTCCGAGCACTCCTCGAGCACCTCCCGCTCGACTGCCCGTCCAGCGCGCAACACGTCCCCCGACGTTTCCACGAGTGGTATAGCTGGAAGCTGCCAGGCTTCCTTCTACGACGATTCCCAGACCGCCTCCGGTGAATCCTTCAGCTCGTCAGCCCTGACGGCTGCCTCCAAGACCTACTCTTTCGGCACTCGCCTCAAGGTCACTAACAAAGCCAATGGACAATCAGTCGTGGTGCGCGTCAACGACCGTGGACCCTACGTCTCTGGTCGCTGCCTAGACCTCTCCTCGGCCGCCTTCTCTCGGATCTCGTCGCTCAGCGCTGGCGTTGCCGACGTGACCTATGCGAAGGTCTCCTGACCGAATACCATCGCAGCAGATTGTGACAGCGTCGGCCCCCCGATCCCTGGTGGACCGGGGGCCGACGCTAGTTTCAATACTTCTAAGGCATCAACCAGCCGGAGCCTCCGGGCCGTCGTTGAACCACCAGGTCGCTTGACCCGGAACCCCAGCCCTCTTAGCTTCCTCGGGCGCCTCAACCTTGTCGAAGTCGTGGATATTGCCCTCGGAATCCTCCCAGCACACCACCTCACGGCGCACCGGGATCTGCACGGTCACCAGGTCTGTGACGACGTAGCGACGCAGCTTGGCACCGGCAGGCAGCCCCACAGCCGGGGCGGAATCGACGGTGTGAGCTTCCTCGTCACCGTGATCGTCGCTGAGCACCTTGGGACGGTTCTCTTCGTCGTCATCGGTATCCTCAGCGTCAGAGCCGGCCTCGGAGACGACGATCGGGGTGACGACAGTGTCCTGACCAGCCTCGTCGGCATCAGGCTCAGAGTCGTCAACCACATCGGCCTCGACAATGTCAGACTCGCTGACGGCACCACGTCCGGGATGGGCAATGGCTATGTCGTCGTCATCGCTAATCTCCAAGCCAGAACGACGAGCAGGTTCCATGCCGTAATGCCCGTAAACCTCGGCCTCGCGGTCGCGCGAGAGATCGTCTTCCTCGGACGCCTCGGGAGCCGTTTCGATGAGGTTTCGACTAAACGGGACGTTGACCTGGCTGGTGGAGTATTCGGCGCCTCGCACCGGAATGAAGTACTCATGGCCCTGCGAAAGCACGGTCACAAAGGTCGCAGCTCCGGTGACCTCGTCGGCAAAGATCTGCTGGATCGTCCCGACCTTCTCGCCGTCCGGTCCGACGACTTCGGCGTCGAACAGTCCGGGGATGTCCTTGGGATCCATGGCACTGATGTCCATGTATCGACCTCTCGCTAGGGGGTTGGAACGTACGCGCATACGCGTACTCTTTATTCAGCTTGTCATACCGTGCTGTGCAACTGACGCAACGTCGCCGGGCGCGTCTCGAAGTAAGACGCACCCAACGGTGATCGAAGTGCTTTATCCGAGACCCGACATCAGCATGCGTTGATCGCACTGACCATCCTGTTTAAGGCTGTTTTGTTGGCTGCCAACCCGAACGTAGTGACACCCTCAGCATCCAGTGGGTGTATTTCTCAGCCTGTCGCATGCTCCCGTGGGCCCATCTGCCAGGATCACAAGGAGCTTGTAGGATCGTTCTGTGATCTTCAAACGTGTCGGTGACTCCCGTCCATACCCTAGCCACGGGTACACGCAGAAGAAGTGGTCCCAATTGGCGCCCGTTCAGGTGCGTCTGGACCAGCTCGTCACGACGAAGAGCACCCTGAACTTAGCGAATCTCCTCGAAGATGACTCCACCTTTTATGGAGACCTCTTCGCCCACGTCGTAGCTTGGCATGGCGACCTCTACTTAGAGGACGGCCTGCATCGCGCTCTGCGTGCCGCACTGCAACAGCGTCAGACCCTGCACGCTCGTGTCCTTGACCTGAATGGCCGTCATGACTTCCGATGAACGTCGCCACTATCTGAGGATGGCGGGGACCCCGTTAACCCTGCTAGCCCTCGTCCTCCTCATCGCAGTGGCCATCCGCGCCGGATGGAAGGCCGTGAGTGCCCCCATCCCGCCGCCGCCTCTTATTCCCTGCGTCAATCAGGACGTCAACGGCGAACTGACGACCCAAGACGTCACGGTTTCGGTGTACAACTCGGGACACACCCGTGGACTGGCCGGGAGCGTATCCAAGCAGCTCACCAACGTAGGGTTCGTCATCGACTCGGTGTCTAACCGTCAGCCGAGCGTCAAGAAAGTCACCATCATCGGTCAGGACGCCAAAAACCCCGAGGTGGGGCTAGTTGCCGGTTATTTCCCGGGGGCGGTCGTGAAGTCAGATCCCAAGCGCGTCGACCATGAGGTCGAGGTGGTACTCAGCGATCGCGACCCAAACTTCAAGACGACTGCGCCGAAGTCAGTGAAAGTCAACGGGTCGGTGTGTCTGCCATCTCCCTCACCGACTCCATCCATACTCGCGTCGCCGGGGGAACAGCCCTCCTAGGGCTTACCGGAACTCTTGCGCAGCGGCTCCTCAGTCAGCAGTCTGCACCCGCAGGCCGTGCCAGCGTGCCAAACGACCGCCCCGACTGATCTCGATAAGCCTCTCAGCGACGGTCCGACGCTTCCCCTGGGGCACGACGATTAGCAACTCGTCACCTTGTTCCAGCACTGTTCCGGCGTGCGGGGTAAAGGATCTGTCACCGCGAATGATAAGGGAAACGACGCAGTTGCGTGGAAGTCTCAGTTCGCGGATTGTCACCCCAGCCAGACGCGACCCTTTGGGCACGTCGGCCTGCAGTAAGTCAGCAGCGATCTCGTCGAGGGGCGCAACCTCGATGGAGACATCTTTAGCCATCTGGGGATCGACGACGCCGAGAATATCCGCGGCGGCAGGCAGAGTTGGGGCTTGGATGCAGGTGAAGACAACAACGAGAACCAGGATAACGTCGAAGAACTTGTCCGCACGATCCATATTCGACGCCATTGGGATGGTTGCCAGAATAATGGGCACGGCGCCGCGCAGGCCAGCCCACGACATGAAGAGCCGTTCGTTGCGTTCGAACCCGAACCATATCGTGCAGGCGGCCACAGCCACTGGGCGCGCAACGAGGGTGAGCAGCAGACCGGCAGCGATGCCTACCCCGACCGAACCCCAGGTGAGGCGATCGGGGTTGGCTAACAGACCGAGCATGACGAATAGGCCGATCTGGCAGATCCAGGCGATGCCTTCTGAGAAGGACCTGGTGGTGTGTTGGTAGGGAAGATCGCCGTTGCCGATGACGACGGCGGCGATGTAGACGGCCGAAAACCCGGAGACGCCAATCCACGCTCCTGTGCCATAGGCAGTGACGGCCCATGCCATCGCGGCGATAGCGTACAGGTTGCCCGATGGCAGGGTGATACGCCGACTGACCTTGCCGGCTACCCACCCCACGAGCAGACCGACGAGGATGCCGCCGATGAGTTGGACGGCGATCGATCCGAGTAGCGGAAGGACACCGGCGTTCGACTCCCCGGTGGCCACTCCCGTCAGGGCAATGACGACGAGAACGGTTGGGGCGTCATTGAGGCCCGACTCGGCCTCCAACACAGACCTCAAGTGATTCGGCAACGAGACCCCGCGCAGTACCGAAAAGACTGCGGCAGAGTCAGTGGGTGCAGTGGCTGCACCGAGCAAGGCGGCGACGCTCCAATGCAAACCGAGCACATAGTGGCCGAGCAGCGTCATGACACCAAAACAGACCCCGACGCCAACGGTTGCAAGCAGGGCAGCCGGGGCCAAGGCTGGTCGGATGTCCTTCCAGTTCGTTGAGAGTCCGCCCTCGGCAAGGACGAGCACGAGAGCAGCAAAACCAATAGCGTGTGCGCCAGCTAAATCGTTGAAGTTAATACCGAACCCGATCGGGCCGAGCAGCATGCCAACCAGCAAGAACAGCAATAGTGCCGGCAGTCCCAGACGAGTGCCAATCCGGGCTGCGAAAGCGGCGAGCAACACGACGACAGCGCCGAGGAATAGAGCGAGATCGGCTGGCTGCATGACTTCCATTATTGCAACCGAGCAAACGGGTTCTTCGCAGCTGAGGACGCAGATCAGTGATCGGAGCCAGGTGATGATAGGGATGGCGGTCCCGCGATGCTCTGATTTGACCGATCAAACCTCTGCTGGAGCGAGCATCGGCATCCTGGGCCCTAAGACTGGCTGGTGGCGTGCTTCTGTCGTTGCAGAGCCCTATCAAGGATGGGTTCGGTGACGGCGGTAACGATCGTCACCACAACGCTGGCGCCAAAGGCGTAGCTGACCGGCTGCATGAGAGTGGAGTAAAACCACCAGAGCACAAGAAACTCAAGGCTTTCCTTGGTGACTTTATTGACCACCAGATGGCCCAATGGGGCGATAACTCTTGCCAACACCCCCATGAGCAAGGAAACACCTATTCCTAGGGCAAATAGCACCAGTCCCCCCACAATGACGGTCTGCCAGGTCCACGGTGAGTCCAGAGAGCACCCGGGAAATACCAAGGCGAAAACCGCTGGAACTATGAGGAACGGGGCCATGACAAAGACAACGACGCCGATGAAGAACGCACCCGCACCCAAAATCCCCAGCAGATTATCGAATTTTTGAGATAACGCCATGTCAAGCCTCATCCTAGAACGACAACGATCCACGGCCGCCTTGACTAGATCATACGGGAACCTCGCTTTATCCAAAACGAAGATAAGGGGGCCTTTTCCCATACTTCTGTGCATTACAGCAACCTTGCACGTGTGAACCAACCGCTCCTCCGCAACAGGAACGGGGGCGCACCCTGAGGGCGACGGGCGGCACCACATAACGAAGTCCCGGGGATGCATATCCCCGGGACCCAGCTGGCGGTGACGGAGGGATTTGAACCCTCGGTAGCTCTCGCTACACCCGCTTTCGA
>ERZ500983.11-NODE-11-length-77975-cov-5.169674_pt1 | contig 77975 bp, 62 predicted proteins | sample MGYA00248866_ERZ500983 | MGnify/ENA primary metagenome ERZ500983 (study PRJEB25958, sample SAMN03398542) | human skin metagenome | study: EMG produced TPA metagenomics assembly of the Human Skin Microbiome Metagenome (human skin metagenome) data set. | reverse complement strand
TGTGCGTTTGATTTTGCTTTTATGGGTGGCTCCATGGGCTCTGTGGTAGGCGATCGATTCGTGCTCGCTGCCGAGACGGCACTCAAAGAACAAATCCCGCTGGTGTGTTTTGCCGCATCGGGTGGCGCCCGTATGCAAGAGGGCTTGTTATCACTCATGCAGATGGCGCGTACTGCCGCAGCGATTGAGAAACTCAAACACGCCAATATTCCTTATATTGTGGTGCTGACCAATCCTGTGTATGGCGGTGTAACGGCATCGCTTGCTATGTTAGGCGATATCCATTTGGCGGAGCCCAAAGCCATGATTGGTTTTGCGGGCAAACGGGTGATTGAACAAACCGTTCGCGAGGTACTGGGCGAGCCCTTCCAGCGCGCTGAGTTTTTGGTAGAGCATGGTGTGGTCGATCAAGTCGTTCATCGTCTACAAATGAAAGAAACGATTCATCGTTTACTCAAAAAAATGACCTATTTTCGTCAGGCTCACTAATTCATTATTATCACGGTTTTATCCATGCAACAGTCAAGCTTACCCGTCGCACCCCCACCATCCCCATTGCCGCCTAGCGTTTCAAGCTCGTTAACCGAGTGGCTAAACTATATGCAAGGCATCCATGTGTCCGCGATTGATATGGGGCTTGAGCGGGTGATGCCCGTATTTCAAGCATTGGGTATAAAGCAAACCGATGCCTTTGTGTTTACCGTGGCAGGCACCAATGGCAAAGGCTCAACCACCGCCACTATTGCCGAGATTTGTCAACAAGCAGGCTATAAAACCGCTTTGTATCAATCGCCGCATTTACTGGTGTTTAACGAGCGTGTCAGAATTAACGGAGAAATGGTCGATGACCAAACTTTGATTGATGCGTTTGCCAAAATCGAGCAGGCGAGATTGGATTGTGGGTTGACGCTGTCATTTTTTGAAATGACGACGCTTGCCGCGTTTTTGATTTTTGCCCAAAACCATTGTGATGTCTGGGTATTGGAGGTGGGGTTAGGCGGTCGCCTCGATGTCGTCAATGTCATCGAGCCAAACCTTGCGGTGATTACCAATGTGGGTATCGACCATGTCGAATGGCTCGGCGACACCCGTGAAAAAATCGCGGTAGAAAAAGCTGGTATTTTGCGTGATAACCTGACATTGGTGTATGGCGAAACCGATATGCCATCGACCATCCCCCCCTTGATTGCACAGCACCATGCCCATTTGCTACAGTATGGCAAAGATTATGGCTACCGTCATACTGAGGCGGCAGTGACATGGCAATATAGCAATAACGCGGTGACTTTATCGCTGCCTATGCCCAATTTGTCTTTGCACAATACCGCAACGGCTATCACCGCCCTCTTAGCCAGCCCATTAACCATAACCCAAGACCACATCCAAGCTGCGTTACCAAAGGTAAAATTGGCAGGGCGTTTTGACAGCAGACGCATGTCAGCTCGCCAATGGGTGTTTGATGTTGCCCACAATGAGCATGGGATGCAGTTTTTGCTCAAGCAGTTGACGCCGTATGTACATGCCTACCAACGCCAGCATCCAACCGCCAAATTGCATTTGGTGATATCCATGCTCGCTGATAAAGACATCGAGCCAGTGCTCGCGCAGCTACAGCAATTCTCCCAAACGGTAATGCAGATTGACAGTGTTCATAGCGGCGTTATATCTCACCCTAGAGCCAGTAGCCAAGAACGCTTAACTGAGTTGTTACCACGCTATTTTAATTCTGTATGTGTTTTTGAGGATTTGAATTTGGCGACCCAATCGGTGATTGTCCACAGCCAAGATAATGACCTGATTTTGGTGTGTGGTTCTTTTTATACCATCAGCGGTGTACTGACCAGCCAATCACTCAGTGAATAACGAATTTGTGCGTCAAATGATTTTACTTTTCAAAATTTTCAGTTAATATCTCAATAATGGTGAAAACTGCTAAAGCGAATTTTGCTATGATTAGTCAAAATTCGTTGATTTTTATAGGTTGAAAAAATCATTTATCAAGACACATAAACTAGGGTAATTGGCATGAAATTTTCTAAGCAAGCATTATTGGGTACAACGGTATTGTTAGGCGGTAGCGTGTTGTTATATGCCACTATGCACCAAGTCTTGAACGCGCCTGCCAAACCTGCAGCCAATAGCCAACAAGTTATCGCTAAACCCACGACAGATAAACAATCGGCAATCAGCAACGAGCCACTCACGGCGGATATCGCAACCGAAAAAAATTTACTGGCGCAAAAACAAAAAGAACGGGAGCAACGGGTCGCTGCGCAAGAACAACAAGCCCAGCAATACATGACCGAGCAACAGCGGATTGAAGCGGAAGCTTTAGCGCGTAGCCGTGCTGAAAATCAACTGTATGCCAACAAAAATGCCGCCAATACCAATTCGGTGGTTGCCAGCTCAGTGACCGCGATTACCCAACCTGTGGTAAAGCCCCGACCCGTTGACAGGGACGCCGCACCACCACAAACGCAAGCTGCAGTACCCAATAGCGTGCAAAATAGCGCACAGTCCCAAAGCGCTGCGCAAACTCGAAGCGCTACGCAAACTAAAGAACAAGCAGCTACGCCAAAGCCTGCAGTGACAGCACCCGCCGTCGCACAGCCGCAGCCCGCGGCAAAAGCCACCCCTAACAATCCTGGCACCTATCAAGTCAAGGCAGGCGATGGGTTGATAGGGTTATCACGTCGCTACAATGTGCCAGTCGACGTATTGGCAAGCGTCAATAATCTCAACACAACCAGCAATTTACGTGTCGGGCAAACTATCACCATCCCGACTGCGGCACAAGTCAACCGTATCACCCAGCAAGCCCAAGCGCGAGAGCAACAACGTCAAAATGACATGGCCCGCAAAAAGCAAGAAGCCCAGTTAAAAGAGCAAAAACGTCAACAAGAAATCGCCCAGAAAAAATTAGAAGCTCAGCAACAAGCCCAGAAAAAACAAGCATTCCAAGCGGCACAAGACAATTTAAGGCAGGCGCGTCAGACGGTAAAAGAAACGGATGCCAAAGGTACGTTTGGGGTACAAGTCGCATTGGCAACCGACCAAAAAAAAGCCAATGAAATCACCCAAAAATTACAAGCGGCAGGCTACAAAGTCAAAACCACCCAAACCAGCAAAGGGGTACGTATTGTCGTAGGTCCAGAAAAAGGCAAAGTCGCTGCCTTGGCGCTCAAAGACAAGCTCAATAACGATAGCCGCGTGAATGTCAATAGTGGCTGGGTGCTTTACTGGTAAGCCTATTTAACCTTTTGAAGCCAAACTATGCAAACAAGGCCAAACAACCCAAACAATGCGACATTTTGTGTCGCATTGTTTGTCTATGTGCTTGTGAAAATCACCCAATAGAGGAATAATGTTGCCTTGAGGTAGTTATCCTGTTAATAAAAGTGTGTGGTTAGTGTGACAATTTTTTTAGTGTTAGCGTTTGTGTTGTTTATCCTATTAGTATTTGCCTTTCGCAGTAGTGGTAGTAGCCGTGAAGAGGTTATTAAGCCAGTTCGGGGAGATGAATTAGCGGTATGGCCGTTTGAGCCGATGCCAATCATGACGCCCACCGAAGTGATATTTTTTAATCGCTTGCAGCAAGCCGTGCCTGAGCTGATTATTTTTGGGCAAGTACAGCTATCACGTATTATCATGCCAAATGACGATGACGATACTGACCAAGGCTTTTGGTTTAATCGTATTTGCCGTATGAGTGTTGACTATGTGCTGGTCGATCAAGACAAGCAAACCGTACTATTGGCAATTGAATTAGACGACTGGACGCACAACACTCGCCGCCGTCAGCAGCAAGATGAAAAAAAAGACAAAGCGCTGTTGAGTGCAGGTATTCCGATACTACGAATCAATGGGGAAGCCATGCCGGACGCTGCGCTTTTACGCCGTAAAATCTTAGCAGTGATAGGGTAAGATTAAAATCGCAAAAAACTATAGAAAGTGTTGCATTCAAAAAAAAACTCGCTATAATACTCAAACTCAACATAGGCGATTAGTTCAATTGGTAGAGCGTCGGTCTCCAAAACCGAATGTTGGGGGTTCGAGTCCCTCATCGCCTGCCACATTTTAGTTAGTTTAGCGTATACGCTTTATTCTAATAATAAAATACGTTTTAATGATAGACAGGGCAGCCTTATGAAACAAATGCTAGAGAAAAAACTAGCAGAGCTCAATGGCAAAAGGATGTCTGGTGAAAAAGTGGTTGTCCACCAACCTGCTGCTATTGAGATTGCCAAACGACACTCCCCTAAAGATTTTGCCCTGTGGATTTTTGCTTTTGTTGCATTAATCAGTGCAACTTTAGTCAATCAATATTTACCCGCATATTGGCAACCCGCTAGCAGTTTATGGACGCGCGTGGCTGTTATTGCTGGACTAATCATTGCTGCATTATTGGCACTGGCATTGACCAACCAAGGCAGTGCTTTTAAAACACTGTTGCAAGATTCTCGCGTTGAATTACGCCGTGTGACTTGGCCGACCAAACAAGAAACCCTTGAATACACTTGGCAAGTTGCGGTAGTGGCTGGGATATTAGCCTTTATCGTGTGGTTATTAGATACCGTATTTAGCCAATTGATTCAATACGTCATTGGTCAATAGCAAAAATTTAGCCAAACCCTTTTATTTGACCCACATCTGTGGGTTTTTATCTATCTAGCAATATCAATATTTTACCTGCATTGCTCATATTTGGTATAGTAGGCGATGTGTTTAGCAATGAATTAGAGGAAGATTATCCATGCGTTGGTATATCGTACAAGCATTTTCAGGCTTTGAAAAACAAGTGCAGCGTTCATTGATTGAACGTATCAATCGCAGCGAATATAAAGAATCGTTTGGTCAAGTACTCGTCCCAACCGAAGAAGTTATCGAAATGCGGGATGGCAAAAAACGCAAATCCGAGCGTAAATTCTTCCCAGGTTACGTATTGATTGAAATGGATATGAACGACAATACATGGCACTTAGTTAAAGACTGTCCACGTGTGATGGGCTTTATTGGCGGTACGCCAGAAAATCCTGCGCCGATTACCCCAAAAGAAGCCGATACCATTTTAAATCGTTTAAATACCAACGAAAACAAACCCCGTCCAAAAACCTTATTTGAGCCAGGTGAAGAAGTGTTGGTCATCGATGGTCCGTTTACCGAGTTTAGAGGCTTGGTGGAAAAAGTAGATTACGAAAAATCACGCTTACAGTTGACCGTCAATGTCTTTAACCGTCCAACCCCGGTTGAGCTAGAGTTTAAACAAGTAGAAAAAATTAACTAGTATTTGATAGTTTGTCTTTTTCATGGGTTTTAGCCCTAAAATTGTAACTAAGTGCCAAATTTAGCAATTTTTGCTTTACCTAAGTAAAAATTCGCTTATAATATGGCACTTTATTTTTTTCTGTTGTCTGTAAGATTGACAATATCACCCGGGGAGCCGGATTACCATTCGATGAGTGGGTATCTAGCGCTATTACCCATAACAGGAGTCTATCATGGCTAAAAAGATTGATGGTTACATCAAACTACAAGTGCCAGCTGGTAAAGCTAATCCATCACCACCTATCGGTCCAGCATTGGGACAAAAAGGTGTGAACATCATGGCATTCTGTAAAGAGTTCAACGCAGCTACTTCTAGCATGGAACCAGGTCTACCTGTTCCTGTTGAAATCACTGTTTACAACGACAAATCGTTCACCTTCATCATGAAGTCACCACCAGCGGCGTTCTTAATTCGCAAAGCTGCAGGTGCTGCCAAAGGTTCAGGCGTACCGAACAAAACTAAAGTGGGTAAAGTCAACCGCGCACAGTTAGAAGAAATTGCTAACACCAAAAACGCTGACTTAACTGCTGCTGACTTAGAATCTGCGGTTCGCACATTGGCGGGTACTGCTCGCTCAATGGGTATTGACGTGGAGGGTGTGTAAATGGCTAAATTAACTAAACGTCAAAAAGCAATCGCTGAAAGCTATGATGCGAACAAACAATACACATTGGCTGAAGCGGTGGAAATTCTAAATAAATTGCCACCAGCAAAATTCAAAGAGTCAATCGATATTGCTATCAATCTAGGTGTTGACCCACGTAAATCTGACCAAGTGGTTCGTGGTGCTACTAACCTGCCTGCAGGTACCGGTAAAACCAAACGCGTTGCCGTGTTTGCACAAGGTGCAGCAGCGGATGCAGCAAAAGAAGCAGGTGCTGATATCGTAGGTTTTGAAGACCTAGCAGAAAGCATCAAAGCGGGTAACATGGACTTTGATGTTGTGATTGCGTCGCCTGATGCAATGCGCGTTGTTGGTCAATTAGGTACAATTTTAGGTCCACGTGGCTTAATGCCAAACCCTAAAGTAGGTACAGTTACCCCTAACGTTGCTGAAGCGGTTAAAAATACCAAAGCGGGTCAGGCAACTTACCGTGTTGATAAAGCAGGTATTATCCATACCACGATTGGTCAAGTAGGTTTTAGTGCTGAACAAATCGAGCAAAATGCGTCTGCATTAATCGCTGATTTGAAAAAAGCAAAACCTGCGACCTCAAAAGGTATCTATATCAAGAAAATCACTCTATCAAGCACGATGGGCCCTGGTATCAACTTAGATCCAGTACCTTATCGTAATGCTTAAGCTATCACGCTTGATGGTAGATTTTTAATATATTTTAAATTTAGTTCAGCACAAACGGGTTGTGCTGTCTAAGACCGTAGGTTCTATTGGTTTAATCATAATTCTATTGGTTTAATCGTAAATAGTTTAATTGTGAAAGTTTTTCACAGCCTACGCAGACGGGATGGCAGTTTAATTTACCATTGACTGCCACCGTATCGGAGTGATAATAAGTTGTACTTTAACTTATTATATTAACTAGGTTTATTGGTGCCCTAAGTTAATCATAACTAGGAAACTGATAATATGGAGACAACCCATGGCATTAAATCTTCAAGACAAACAAGCGATTGTTGCTGAAGTAAGTGAATCTGCCAAAGGTGCCCTTTCTGCTGTTGTTGCCGATGCTCGTGGCGTAACAGTAGGTAAAATGACCCAACTGCGTAAAGAAGCTCGTGCAGCGGGTGTTGATATGCGTATCGTGCGTAATACTTTATTACGTCGTGCGTTAGAAGACACTAACTACACTGTGTTAAATGACGTATTTGTAGGTCCAACACTTATCGCATTCTCAACTGAACATCCAGGTGCTGCGGCACGTTTGTTCAAAGAATTTGCTAAAACAAACGATAAGTTTGAAATTAAAGGTGCAGCTTTTGAAGGCGAGTTTATCGCTGCTAAAGATATCGATCGTTTAGCAAGCTTACCAACTTACGACGAAGCGATTGCGCGCTTAATGGGTACGATGAAAGAAGCCGCTGCAGGCAAATTTGTTCGTACTTTGGCAGCATTACGCGACAAAATGCAAGGCGAAGGCGAAGCGGCTTAATTTATTTAAGTAAACTTAACTACGCTTAGCATTTTTTAAACCAAATTCACTTATTTAGGAACACACATCATGGCATTAACTAACCAAGAAATTCTTGATGCAATCGCTGAAAAATCAGTAATGGAAATTGTAGATCTTATCTCTGCAATGGAAGAAAAATTTGGCGTATCAGCCGCTGCACTAGCAGCAGCACCTGCAGCTGCCGGTGACGCGCCTGCAGCAGAAGAAAAAGACGACTTCACCGTTGTATTAACTGGCGCTGGCGACAAGAAAGTAGCTGTTATTAAAGCAGTTCGCGAAATCACTGGCTTGGGCTTAAAAGAAGCTAAAGACCTAGTTGAAGGCGCACCACAAACTGTTAAAGAAGGCGTAGCGAAAGCTGAAGCTGAAGAATTGAAGAAAAAATTAGAAGAAGCAGGCGCATCAGTAGAATTGAAATAATTCTCGCACTTAAGTTTTCTAACCTTCAAAAAGCTATTATTGCACTTGCAATAATAGCTTTTTTTTATTATAATCATTCTCTTGACCTTTCGTGTCTGATTGAACATAAGATGGCACACGCACCAAGGACAGAATTGTTCCATGCAAGTTAGAAAGTCTGGTAATGCGTAAAAAAACTTGAGCTAAATACCCCAAAGGTGTTTGGCTTTTTGTCGTCTCTACAGTTTTTGTTTGTATCGATTTTATATTATATCGCCGATTAGGTTATCCATCCTGTGATGATTAACTTATCCGCTGATTGAGCAAGGTTTTAAGATTTCCGTTAGGAAATTGGATTTAAGTTGGTGACTTAAGACTGTAAGAATTGGGTCATCAAATCTTTTAAAAATAGATTCCATCGTTAATAAATGCGCAAAAAACTTAATTTCCCAACAGGAAATGTGGTGATTTGCGGCTTTATCAGTGCATAGCGGTATCAGTGCACTGAAGTATTGATAGATGGGTAGGCATTAACGCTTTGAATGTTTAAGGACTTTTAATGGCATACTCGTATACTGAAAAAAAACGCATTCGTAAAAGTTTTGCAAAGTTGCCCACCGTCATGGATGTGCCATACTTATTGGCCATCCAAGTTGACTCGTATGAGCAATTTTTGCAAGAAAATAAAAAGCCAAAAGGTCGGGAAAACATTGGTTTACAAGCCGCTTTTAATTCTATTTTCCCTATTGAAAGCCATACCGGCAATGCCGAGCTACAATTTGTTGAATATTATCTAGGTACACCAGAATTTGATGTGCGCGAATGTATTTTACGTGGTTCAACCTATGCAGCGCCATTACGTGTCAAAATCCGTTTGGTCATCAAAGACAAAGATGTCAAAGACAAGGATGCTAAAGCGGCAATTAAAGATATCCGTGAACAAAGCGTCTATATGGGTGAAATCCCATTGATGACCGAAAACGGTACTTTTGTGATTAATGGTACTGAGCGTGTCATCGTATCGCAATTACACCGTTCACCAGGCGTATTCTTTGACCATGACAAAGGCAAATCACATTCAAGTGGTAAAGTGCTGTATAACGCCCGTATTATTCCTTACCGTGGTTCATGGTTAGACTTTGAATTTGATGCCAAAGACTTGGTATTTGCTCGTATTGACCGTCGCCGTAAATTATTGGCAACGGTGATTTTGCATGCCATTGGAATGAATACGCAACAAATTTTAGATGCGTTTTATGAAAAAACCCATGTGTATAAGGGTGATGAGCAATTTGAAATCGATCTTGTCACTGACCGTTTACGTGGTGAAATGGCGCAGTTTGAAATCGTTTCACCGGATGGCGAAGTGATTGTCGAACAGGGCAAACGTATCAACGCGCGCGCGATTCGTAAAATCGAACAAGCCGGTATGACTAAATTACCTGTGCCTGATGAATACTTGTATGAGCGTATTTTGGCACAAGATATCGTGGTGGATGATGAAGTCATTGCACGCGCTAACCAATTGCTCGATCACGAGACTTTGGTCAAAATCAGCAATAACGACATTAAAGAATTTGATATTTTATTCACTAACGATATCGATCATGGTTCATACATCGCCGATACACTGCGCGCGGATACCGCGATGAGCCGTGAAGAAGCGTTGATTGAAATCTACAAAGTGATGCGTCCAGGTGAGCCACCAACACTCGATACAGCTGAAAAACTGTTTGAATCGATGTTCTTTAACGCGGACCGTTATGATTTATCAAATGTCGGTCGCATGAAGTTCAACCGTCGTTTGGGCCGTGCCTATGAGCCAACCAATGACCCTGATGTGCAACGTGAACGCAGTGTGTTGACCAACGAAGATATTATTGACGTATTAAAAATGTTGATTGAAATTCGTGATGGTCGTGGGGTAGTGGACGATATTGACCATTTAGGTAACCGCCGTGTCCGTTCAGTCGGTGAGATGACAGAAAATCAATTTCGCGTCGGTTTAGTCCGTGTCGAGCGTGCGGTTAAAGAGCGTTTAAGCTCAGCTGAAACAGATAACTTATCGCCACAAGATTTAATCAACTCAAAACCTGTGGCAGCCGCCATTAAAGAGTTCTTTGGTTCATCACAATTGTCACAGTTCATGGACCAAAACAACCCATTGTCAGAAATCACCCATAAGCGTCGTGTTTCTGCATTAGGTCCAGGTGGTTTAACACGTGAACGTGCAGGCTTTGAAGTCCGTGACGTACACCAAACCCATTATGGTCGTGTGTGTCCGATTGAAACCCCTGAGGGTCCAAACATCGGTCTAATCAACTCACTAGCTGTCTACGCTAAAACCAATGAATTTGGTTTTTTAGAGACTCCGTATCGTAAAGTAGTTGACGGTAAAGTGACGGATGAAATCGAGTATCTATCAGCGATTGAAGAAGTAGGCACTGTGATTGCACAAGCGGATTCGCCGATTGACCAAAGCGGTCAGTTGACAGAAGATTATGTCTCTGTGCGTAACTATGGTGAATTTGTACGTATGGCACCAGAGAAAGTGACCCATATGGACGTATCACCGCGTCAGGTGGTGTCTGTGGCAGCAAGTTTGATTCCATTCTTGGAACATGACGATGCCAACCGTGCCTTGATGGGTTCAAACATGCAGCGCCAAGCGGTACCCACTTTACGTTCTGACAAACCTCTGGTTGGTACGGGTATGGAACGTCACGTTGCCCGTGACTCAGGTGTGTGTGTGACTGCCAAACGTGGCGGCGTCATTATGGACGTGGATGCGAGCCGTGTCGTTGTAAAAGTGAATGAAGATGAAATGCAAGCGGGTGAAGCAGGTATTGATATCTACAACTTAATCAAATACACCCGTTCAAACCAAAACACCTGTATTAACCAACGCATTATCGTCAACCAAGGTGATGTCATTGCGCGTGGGGATATCTTGGCAGATGGTCCATCAACCGATTTGGGTGAGTTGGCATTGGGTCAAAACATGCGTGTGGCGTTCATGCCTTGGAACGGTTACAACTTCGAAGACTCGATTTTGTTATCTGAGCGTGTGGTTAAAGAAGATCGTTTTACCACCATTCATATTCAAGAATTAACCTGTGTGGCGCGTGATACCAAATTGGGTACGGAAGAAATCACTGCCGATATTCCAAACGTGGGTGAAGCAGCCCTAGCTAATCTAGATGAAGCAGGTATTGTCTATATTGGTGCGGAAGTGCAAGGTGGCGATATCTTGGTGGGTAAAGTGACACCAAAAGGTGAAACGCAGCTCACCCCTGAAGAAAAACTACTTCGTGCAATTTTTGGTGAAAAAGCCGCGGACGTTAAAGATACGTCGTTGCGAGTGCCTTCTTCTACCAAAGGTACGGTGATTGACGTCCAAGTCTTTACCCGTGATGGCGTAGAAAAAGACAGCCGTGCGCAAGCTATCGAAAAAGCCCAGCTTGATAGCTATCGTAAAGACTTAAAAGAAGAATTGCGTATCTTTGAAAACGCCGCACGCGGTCGCATTATTTCATTGCTTGACGGTCAAACTGTCAGTGGTGGCGCGGGCTTAAAATCAGGTACGGTATTGAGTGAAGACTCAATGCAAGACATGTCACTTGAAACATTGCTGGATATTCAGCCAACCCAAGAAGATACCGCAGAGCGTTTATCACAAATTGGTGACTTTTTAACCGATAAACAAAAAGAAATCGATGAAAAATTCACTGAGAAAAAACGCAAATTAACGGCAGGTGATGACTTAACGCATGGCGTGCAAAAAATCGTCAAAGTGTACTTGGCAGTAAAACGTCGTATTCAACCCGGTGACAAAATGGCAGGTCGTCATGGTAACAAAGGGGTGGTATCACGTATCATGCCGATTGAAGATATGCCATACGATGAAAACGGCAACCCAGTGGATGTGGTACTAAACCCACTAGGCGTACCATCGCGTATGAACGTCGGTCAGATTCTAGAAACTCACTTAGGCGGTGCAGCACGTGGTTTGGGTATCAAAATTGACGAGATGATCAAACAACAAGCGGCAGTTGCTGAGTTACGTGATTTCTTAGACAAAATCTATAACCAAATTGGCGGCGAGCAAGTGGACTTAGGCAGCATCAGTGATGACGAAATCATTGCCATGTCAAAAAATCTACGTGCGGGCGTACCAATGGGTACCGCAGTATTTGATGGCGCTAAAGAACAGCAAATCAAAGGCTTGCTAGAATTAGCGGGTATGCCAACCTCAGGTCAGCAAGTATTGTTTGATGGTCGTACCGGTCAACAGTTTGATCGTCCGGTGACCGTAGGTTATATGTACATGCTCAAACTCAACCACTTGGTTGATGACAAAATGCACGCACGTTCAACGGGTTCTTACTCACTGGTTACCCAGCAGCCATTGGGTGGTAAAGCCCAGTTTGGTGGTCAGCGCTTCGGTGAGATGGAAGTGTGGGCACTTGAAGCTTACGGTGCTGCTTATACATTGCAAGAGATGTTGACGGTGAAATCCGATGACGTGGAAGGTCGTACCCGCATGTACAAAAACATCGTCGATGGTGAACAGAACATGTCAGCTGGTATGCCAGAATCGTTCAACGTATTGACCAAAGAGATTAAGTCATTGGGTATCAATATTGAGTTAAAAGATCATAGCAAAAGTAAAAACTAAGTCATGATTGTGAGTGTGGTGGCTTTAAACGTCACCATACTCAAACTCAATAGTTTACCTTTTTAATGACAAACGAATAAAAATTAACCTTAAATTGAAAGTCAATCTGTAGCGACCTTCAATTTAATCGATGGAGAAGCAGTTTGAAAGACTTATTAGACATCATGAAAAGCCCTGCCGACTCTGGTAACCAAGAGTTCGACAGCATTCAAATTTCTCTTGCCTCACCTGACACCATCAAATCTTGGTCGCATGGGGAAGTTAAAAAGCCTGAAACCATCAACTATCGTACTTTCAAACCAGAACGCGATGGTCTTTTTTGTGCCAAAATTTTTGGACCTGTTAAAGACTACGAATGCTTGTGTGGTAAATACAAACGCCGTAAATTCCAAGGCGTGATCTGTGAAAAATGTGGTGTTGAAGTGACCGCCGCCAAAGTACGCCGCGAGCGTATGGGTCACATTGAGCTGGCAAGCCCAGTTGCGCATATTTGGTTCTTAAAATCATTACCAAGCCGTATCGGTCTATTACTTGATATGACTTTGCGTGATATCGAGCGCGTATTGTATTTTGAAAGCTATGTCGTGACTGATCCAGGTTTAACTACCCTTGAAAAATATCAGTTGCTCGATGATGAAGATTACTTCAAAGCACTTGAAGAGTTTGGTGATGAATTCACCGCAAAAATGGGTGCTGAAGCGGTGCAAGACTTGCTGCGTGATATTGACGTGGATTTGGAAATCGACCAGTTACGTGAAGAAATTCCTAACACGGGTTCAGAAACCAAACTTAAAAAAATGTCAAAACGCCTAAAATTGCTTGAGTCATTCCGTGATTCAAACAACAAGCCTGAGTGGATGGTAATGACCGTATTACCTGTATTGCCACCTGATTTGCGTCCATTGGTACCGCTTGAAGGGGGTCGTTTTGCCACTTCAGACTTAAATGATTTATATCGCCGCGTCATTAACCGTAACAACCGTTTAAAACGCTTGTTAGAGCTCAATGCGCCTGACATCATCGTGCGTAATGAAAAACGTATGTTACAAGAGTCAGTGGATGCGCTGCTTGACAACGGTCGCCGCGGTCGTGCGATTACAGGTAGCAACAAACGTCCATTGAAATCTTTAGCTGACATGATTAAAGGTAAACAAGGTCGTTTCCGTCAAAACCTTCTTGGTAAACGTGTTGACTATTCAGGTCGTTCGGTAATTACCGTGGGTCCATACCTGCGTCTACACCAATGTGGCTTGCCTAAAAAAATGGCACTTGAGCTGTTCAAACCATTTACTTATGCCAAACTTTTGCAAAATGGCATCGCGACTACTATCAAAGCCGCTAAGAAAATGGTTGAGCGTGAGGAACCGGCAGTGTGGGATATGCTTGCCAGCGTGATTCGTGAACACCCAGTGCTACTAAACCGTGCACCGACCCTCCATCGTTTGGGTTTACAAGCATTTGAGCCTGTACTGATTGAAGGTAAAGCGATTCAGCTACATCCGCTAGTTTGTAGCGCGTTCAACGCCGACTTTGATGGTGACCAAATGGCGGTACACGTACCGTTAACTTTGGAGGCCCAACTTGAAGCCCGTGCCTTGATGATGTCAACCAACAACATCTTGTCACCTGCCAATGGTGAGCCAATCATCACACCATCACAAGACGTTGTATTGGGGTTATATTACATCAGCCGTTCGCATATCAATGCCAAAGGCGAAAACATGACTTTCTCCAACGTGAAAGAAGTGTATCGTGCGCTAGGTACTGGTGATTTAAGCGTCAATGCCAAAATTAAAGTACGTATTGAAGAAATCACGTATGACGATGAAGGTAATGCCAATAGCGTTACTAAAATGGTTGACACCGTTGCGGGCCGCTGTTTGATTTGGAATATCACCCCAAAAGGTATGAGCTTTGACGAAGTCAACAAAGAGATGACCAAGAAAAACATCGCTCGCCTTATCAATTCTTGCTACCGCAAAATGGGCGTGAAAGACAGCGTCATGTTTGCTGACCAATTGATGTATTTGGGTTTTGCCCAAGCAACGTTGTCAGGCGTATCCATTGGTATGGAAGATATGCTCATTCCACCTACCAAAAACAAAATCATCGAAGCGGCGGATGCGGAAGTTCGTGAGATTGAAAGCCAGTTTGAACAAGGTTTCGTGACCGCGGGTGAACGTTATAACAAAGTCATTGATATTTGGTCACGTACCAATGACCAAATCGCCAAAGCGATGATGGATAACCTATCACAAGATACCGTTATCAATAGCCAAGGTGAAGCGGAAAAAGAAAAATCGTTTAACTCGATTTATATCATGTCGGATTCAGGTGCGCGTGGTAGTGCGGCGCAGATTCGTCAGTTGGCAGGTATGCGTGGTCTGATGGCAAAACCAGACGGCTCGATTATTGAAACCCCAATTAAAGCTAACTTCCGTGAAGGCTTAAGCGTTTTACAGTACTTTATCTCGACGCACGGTGCCCGTAAAGGTCTAGCTGATACGGCACTCAAAACAGCAAACTCAGGTTACTTAACCCGTCGCTTGGTTGACGTTGCGCAAGATTTGGTTATCACCCAGCCTGATTGTGGTACCGATAAAGGTATCTTGATGAAGCCACACATTGAGGGTGGTGAAATCATTGAACAATTGGCTGACCGCGTGCTAGGCCGAGTTACCGCCAAAGATGTGATGTCAAATAAAACAGGCGAACTAGCCATCCCATCAGGTACCTTGCTGGATGAGCATTGGGTAAAAGTACTTGATGAACATGGTATTGACGAAGTTTGGGTACGTTCTGTGATTACTTGTGAAGTGCCACATGGTGTCTGTTCACAATGTTATGGTCGTGACTTAGCACGTGGTCACCGCGTCAATATTGGTGAGTCTGTGGGTGTTATGGCGGCGCAATCAATCGGTGAGCCGGGTACCCAGCTAACCATGCGTACCTTCCACGTGGGCGGTGCCGCGAGCGCCGCAGCCGTAGAAAACAGTATTCAGGTTAATAAAGGCGGTACTGTTCGCTTCCAAAACTTGAAATCTGTAAGCCATGCCGACGGTCATTTGGTGGTAGTCTCTCGCTCTGCAGAAATTAGTATTACCGATGAATTGGGCCGTGAGCGTGAGCGCTATAAAGCACCGTATGGTTCGTCAATTCTAGTGGCTGATGGCACCGAAGTGACCCCAGGTCAAACCATTGGTAAATGGGATCCGCATACCCATCCAATCATTACCGAGGTATCAGGTACCGCACGCTTTAGCGAAATCACCGATGGTTTAACAGCCACCATGAAAATCGATGAAGCAACAGGTATGAGCTCATACGAAATCTTGGCGACCAAAGACCGCCCAAGCTCGGGTAAAGATTTACGTCCTGCGATTATCCTTGATACCAAAGAGGGTAAAGAAGTGGTGTACTTCTTACCACAGCAAACCATCATTCGTGTGCGTGAAGGCGATGAAGTAACAACAGGTTCGATTTTAGGTCGTGTACCACAAGAATCATCAGGTACCAAAGATATTACCGGTGGTCTACCGCGTGTTGCTGACTTATTTGAAGCGCGTCGTCCAAAAGATCATGCGATTATGGCGGAAATGAGTGGTACAGTAAGCTTTGGTAAAGACACCAAAGGTAAAAACCGCTTTATCATTACCAATGATGATGGCGAAGTGCATGAAGAGTTGATTCCAAAATGGCGTCAAATCAACGTGTTTGAGGGTGAACGTGTTGAGCGTGGCGAGGTGATTGCCGATGGTCCGCAAAACCCACACGATATTTTACGCTTAAAAGGTGAAACTGAGCTTGCCAACTACATCGTCAATGAAGTACAAGACGTTTACCGCTTACAAGGGGTAAAAATCAACGACAAGCATATTGAAGTGATTATTCGTCAGATGCTACGTAAAGTTGAAGTTACCGATGGCGGTGACTCAAGCTACTTCAAAGGTGACCAAGCTGAATACGCTGATATCGTCGCCATGAACAAAAAACTCGACGAAGAAAACAAATTCCCAGTCAAGTTTGACCGTTTATTGCTCGGTATCACCAAAGCCTCATTGGCAACTGAAAGCTTTATTTCTGCGGCGTCATTCCAAGAGACAACGCGCGTATTGACGGCGGCAGCAGTTACTGGCAAGATTGATGACTTACGTGGTCTAAAAGAAAACGTGGTAGTCGGTCGTTTGGTACCATCAGGTACTGGTTTAGCTTACCATGCCCAGCGTCTAGAGAGCGGTAAAACCACCGCCACAGAAGCTACTGAAAATCAGCAGCTAGAAGCACTAGACACCTTGTTTGCCGAAAACATGGAGCCTGCGTCAATGTCATTTGAAGACAAATTTGCTGAAGAGTTTAATAGCCAAGATGCAAAATAATCATTAATCAGTCATAAAAAGGTCAGTGCTTGCAACTGGCCTTTTTTTTCATCAAAATATCCGTATCAAATGTCTAAGGAAACAATATGGCAGGTCGTGTTGCACGTTATCAAGCAGATAGAACCAATCAAAAAATGTATTTTTGCCGAATTTATTGTCAGCAAGCTGAACAGACGCCAAAAGGGCAATTACAGGAAGCACATATTGAAAGTGCGCTCATGCATTTGTACGGCGGCTATTTGGCATTTTTACAAGAAGTAGCACGCTATTATAATTTAACTATGCTAAACCCCAGTCTGCAATCAATTAGTGATGCGTTGGAGGCTAAAACCCAAGTATCACCTGAAGTCATGCGGTTAAAGCAACTATTAGCTAATGATTATTTAGGTGATATCGAAAAAGCATGGCAGCAGATTATCTATAAACCTGTGCCCCAAAACCTCGGCAATGAGAGTGATGAAAGCAACAAAAATGCTAAATTGCCGGTGATTGATGTTATGGCAAGTCCATCAAGTACCAATATTTCAGTCGATATGATTCGCCAATGGCGTGGCGATTTGGTGGATACGATCGATAGTTTGCGAGAAGGGATGATTGAATTTTAATTGTTTAATCAACCTTGGTGCTTAGCAAAGACCATAAAAAAGCTCGATGATTAATCGAGCTTTTTTATTAGGCTTTATTAACTAAAGTTTATTAACGACTCATTCGTTCATTGGTTTATTGTTATTTAACTGAGCGTAGTTGATATTGTTACCCGTTGTTGGCATCGGCACCGATGCTTGTTCCTCAGGGCGTTTTTGGGTAACCGCTTGCGGGGGTTTACTGTCATCACGGGTGATTTCATTGCCCTTGCTATCGACGCGTCTAGTACCATTGTCAGTAAGCTCAATGGTTTCCTGCTCTTGTTTTTTGGATTTGGCGCGATTATTCACTGACACCCATTCCACAGGTTGACCTTTGAGCATTTTAGAGGTGAAATCCATCCAAATAGGTAGCGCCGCCACGCCACCAAATTCTTTTTTACCCATACCGATGGGTTGGTCAAAACCGACCCAAACTGTCGTCACCATTCTAGGGTGGATACCAGCAAACCACGCATCTTTGGCATCATTGGTAGTACCTGTCTTGCCACCTACATCTGAGCGACCTAGCGCCCGCGCCTTAATCGCAGTACCGCGCTGGATGACATCACGTAAGATATTCGCCATTTGGAATGCCACGTTAGAAGAAATAATACGCGGCGCTTGCTGTGCTGGAATATACTGGATAGGCATGGGTTTTAGCTTATCAGTGTCGGGACCGGCATCATATAGTTGCGCTTCAAGGGACGCTTGGCGTGCTAGCATTTGCTGAGTGCTGGCTTCTAATGCCGCTTCTTCTTTGCTAAGTTTTTTCTTATCTTGTTTGTCTAAATTTTCTGGTTCTTTGGTTTTAGCCAGTGGGTTTGCGTTGAATAAATCAGATTTTTCAGTCGCTTTATCGCCTGCTTGCGTGTCTTTACTTTGGCCACTTAACAAAGCAGTTTGTTGTTCTTGGAAGGCGGTTAAGTTATCTTCATTGGTTTGCTGTAAATCATTGTTAAAACATACTGCACAGGCTTGTTTTGGGTTGGCTTGGTATTGCAGCTTACCGTTGTAGTCAAAAATTTGCTGAATAAAATAAGGTTGAATACGGTGACCACCGTTGGCAAAGGTCGAATAGCCCGTCACCATCTGTAGAGGGGTCGCTTCACCAGACCCGAGCGCCAATGATAACGTGTTTGGCATGCGTTCTTTTTCCAACCCAAATTCATTGAGTAGCTCACGCGTATCAGAGATACCCGCTGAACGTAGTACCCGAATCGATACTAAGTTACGTGATAGGTATAAACCTTTACGCAGTGGAATCATCCCCAAATTGCGACCATCTGAGTTCTTGGGTTTCCATGAGCCGACGGTCAATGGATCATCAGATATCATGGTATCTGGGCTAAAGCCTTTTTCTAGGGCAGTGGTGTAGACTAATGGTTTGATGGTTGATCCCGGCTGACGATAGCCTTGAATCGCGCGGTTAAATTTACTTTTATTAAAATCAAAGCCACCAACGACCGCAAGTAACGCGCCAGTTTCTGGATTGACAGATACTAGGCTGCCTTCAACGGCTGGAATTTGCACCAAGCTCCAGCTGGTGTTGTCAGCATTTGATGTGACATACACAATATCATGCAGGTTGACGATGTTGTTGGAGATAAATGCTGAGTTTGGATTGCGGTAGTGCAGCGTCGCCCAGCGCATGTTTGACCAAGGCACTTTAATCTGAGTGCCGTCTTTCATGACCGCATCAAAGCCATTGCCAGGATAGACTTTGGTGACTTCAACCGGATAAAAAGAATGGATAACCGGGAAATTGGCAAGCTTACCAAGTTTTTCTTTATCTTTTGTATTAGCAGGGGCGCCACGCCAACCGTGGCGGCGATCATACGCAAATAAACCGCGTTTAATGGCGTTTTCTGCAATTTCTTGTGCTTCGCTATTAATGGTAAGCTTCACGCGCCAGCCCGAATTGATGACAGCTTCGCCATATTGTTCCACCAATGAGGCACGGGTCATTTCCGCCAAATACGGTAAATTTTTATCAAGTTTAGCTTGGTATAGGCGCAGTCCAATGGGTGCGGCAACCGCTTCGTCGTGTTGCGCTTGGCTAATTGCGCCATTTTTAAGCATCTGACCCAAAATCCAGTTGCGCCGCTCTAACGCGCGCTCAGGGTTGGCAACAGGATTGTATTTGGATGGCGCTTTTGGCAGACCGGCAATCATTGCCATTTCTGCAATGGTTAGGTTATTTAATGATTTACTATAATATTGCTTAGCGGCGGCTTTAATCCCATACGCACCTTGACCCAAATAGATTTTATTAACATATAAGGTCATGATGTCTTGTTTAGACAGCTTTTCTTCAATTTTACGGGCTAAAAATAACTCCGTTAATTTACGATTAAGGGTACGTTCGGAGGATAAAAAATAATTTTTGGCAACCTGTTGGGTAATCGTCGACCCACCTGTTTGGCTATCGTCGTCGCTAACCGCTTCGGTCAGTGCGCGCCCAATACCCTTAATACTGATACCACTGTGCTGAAAAAATGACGAATCTTCGGCTGCTAAAAAAGCATTCACCATATTTTTGGGAATTTGCTCATAACTCACTGGCAAAGACATATCATTACCGTATTGACCAATTAATTGGTTGTCCTCGGTATAGATTTGTAGTGGCATTGACAGCTTGGCTTTTTTAAGATCATCTAAGCTTGGTAGGCTAGGTGAGATATACATCGCCATACCATAAAAACCGATGGGGAAAGCTAATACCAAAATAAAAAGAAACGCTAAAATTGCAACCAAGAGATTGAGTAAAAATTTCATCCAAGTAAAGGTAGCAGCAGTCGACTGGGTCATAAAGTCATTAGCTCAAAGCAAAATAAAGCTTTATTATACCTAAAAAAATTTGAGTTCTGTGAAAAATCTATTTTGCTTTTCGCTTGTTTTTAAACCACCCAATAAATTAGTGACAACTAATGGTTGAATCAAATAAATTTCTAAAGTATTGTAACGTAGTAAAAATCATGTTACTGAACTTAGTATACAAGGAACAAACTTGTGAGGTTATTTACAAAAAACAACAAGCTAGTCGTTGGGGTAGATATCACCACCACTGCGATCAAAATGGTTGAAATAACACGGCAGCAAGGTCTATTTCATTTAAGAAATTACGGCATTGAACCGTTACCTCGCGGTGCTGTTGTTGATAAAAATATTGTAGATATTGAAGCGGTCAGTGACGCCCTCGCAAGATTATCTCGTAGCAGAGGTTTTTCCAGTAAACATATCGCGACAGCCGTAGCAAGCTCTTCGGTTATTAGCAAAATCATTGAGATGGAAGCGGATCTCACAGAGCTTGAACGAGAATCTCTTATACGTCTAGATGCTGATCAATATATTCCCTATCCTTTATCAGAAGTTAATTTAGATTTTGAAGTGATTGGCCCTTCAGCTACGCCTGATATGTGTAAGGTATTATTAGTTGCCTCTCGCACTGAAAACGTTGACCAACGTGTCGACGCGGGTGCTTTGGCGGGGCTGGATACTAAAATTGTGGATGTGGAGTCTTACGCAGTTGAACGCGCCTTTCAATTGATGGTCGATAGCTTGCCAGGTCAACCTCAGCATATAGCCCTTATTGATATCGGGCACAGCCAAACCACGCTTTATATTGCAAAAGACGGGGAGTTTGTATACAGCCGTGAACAGCTTTTTGGCGGCGCCCAGTTAACTGAAAGTATTCAAAATCGTTATGGTTTGACGTTCGAGGAGGCGATGATTAATAAGCGCACCCTGTCATTGCCAGATGATTACTATACGGATGTGTTACTGCCATTTTTAGATGCCATTGTGCAGCAAATCACCCGCTCGCTGCAGTTTTATTTTTCATCCAGCCAAAATAGCCAAGTAGACTATATTTTGTTGGGTGGTGGTAGTGCCAGCATTGCGGGTCTAGCGAACATGGTTGAACAAAAACTTGGTACCCGCACAGGTATTGCCAATGCATTTTCAAATATGACGATTAATAACCATATCAACACTGAATTACTGATTATGGACGCGCCAAGCTTAATAGCAGCTTGTGGCTTGGCGTTACGGAGTTTTGATTAATGGCAAAGATTAACTTACTTCCTTGGCGTCAAGAACTTCGTGAACAAAGAAACCGTGAGTTTATGACTTTAGTGGTTGCGGTATTATTATTATCACTACTTGGTGCCTTTGCGGCATGGAGTTACTATAAAAACACCCTAGAAAACCAGCAGCTTGCTAATGAACGCATCAAACAAGAAAACGCTAATTTAGACAAGGCGTTAAAAGAAATCGCAACCCTTGAGCAGCAGCGTGATGATATCATCGCGCGTATGAAAGTGATTCAAGACTTGCAAGGTCGTCGCCCTGTCCCTGTTCGTATTTGGGACGATATTGCCAGAATTATCCCCGCACAAATGTATTTGACCAGTATGAAGCGAGAAGCTGATACCATCACCTTTACCGGTCAAGCCGACAACCCGAATGTGATTTCAACATTTATGCGCAGTCTTGATGGGACGCAGTGGTTAGAAAAATCGGCTGTGGTCAGTATACAGCAGCCCAATGCGGTGGCTTATCAAGCCCCCACACCCGCACCTGCTGCTGGTAACATCAGTGCTAGCAGTACCAGCGCAACATTACCAGAAGCCAATTACGTGACTTTTGTGGTAACAACCATGGTTAAGCAAACCGACATCGCCAGTGCTACCGCTGCAAGTGGCGTTGCGGCAAGTGCGAGTAAGGAGAAATAACGGTGAAATTAACCAATCCGCTAAAAAGACCGAAACTCGTCAAAAAACCCGTTCACATTACCGCAAAAAAATCGTTTGATGTTAAAGCCTTTACCGAAAGCTTTAAATCCCTAGACCAAAATAATTATGGTAGCTGGCCTGTGCCTGTTAAGGTTACCGTATTGCTATTTATGGTTGCTGTTATCGCCTTTTTAACTTGGTTTCTACCTATTAGTACCAAACGTGATGAGATTGCCGCTGCCGAAGCCGAGCAGCAAACCTTGTTAGATGAATATCGCCAAAAAGAATCCAAAGCACGTCATCTAAAAGAATATCAAGCGCAAGTATCAAAAATGCAGTCTGATTTTAAAGAACTGCTCAATCAATTACCCAAAGACACCCGTATTTCTGACTTGGTGGATGGCATTAATATGGTTGGTGTGGGCAGTAACATTAAATTTCAGGATATCAAAGTTGAACCTGAAGTGTCCCAAGAGTTCTTTATTGAGCAGCCAATTCGTATTGCCGCTTTAGGAGATTATCACCAATTTGGCTCATTCATTAGTGGTCTAGCTAAACTACCTCGGATTATTACCCTGCATGACTTTGAGGTCACCAACCCTAGTCCTAGCCTAGACAAGCTACCAGAAACCAATCTTGTTTTGAACGTTAAAACTTATCGTTCAAAAGAGCTAAATGAAGAAGAATTAAAGAAGGCACAAAAAGATAATCAAAAAAATCCAGCTGGGTCTGACAATAAGGAAGCGAATAATGGCAATTAATAAAAAACCGCTCTCTATTTGCTTAGCCCTATTAGCCCTGTTATCTGGCTGTACCGACCGTGTCGGTTTGGCAGAGCAACAAATGCAGGACATCCGTAACCAGCCTGCGCAACCGGTAAAGCCACCACCGACACCCGAAGTGGTACAGGAGTTTAATTATAGCGCTTCACCGCTGCGTAGTCCATTTATGCCGCCCAGTTTAATGCTGCAAGCCAATCAAGTACAGCAAATGAAAGGGGTCAGACCCGATGTGACCCGACTCAAAGAGCCGCTTGAACAATTTGAGTTGAATGAGCTTACCTATAAAGGTACGATGGTGTCATCATCTGGCGAGGTGTATGGTCTTGTGCAACGCCCAGATGGGGGGATTGCCAGTGTCAAAGTGGGTAATTATATGGGTAAAAATGAGGGGCGTATTGCAGAGATTACGCCAACCCAAATTAACTTAATTGAAATCATACCAGACAGTCGTGTCGGCTATGTCGAAAAAGCAAACTCAATTGTTGCCGCAGTTAGTCAATAAAACAAAGGGATAATTCAATGAATTTTAATGCCTATCCATTTCGAACTTCAACGTCTAAGCTTGCGGTAGCGATGAGTGCGATGTTAGTATCTAGCAGTGTGTTTGCAGCTGATACCATTAGAAATATCTCGGTTACCACGCCGAGCGCTGTGCTAACAGAACTCAATATCGACTTCGCTAACAGTGCTGTGACGCCGACGGCTTATGAACTTGCCTCACCCACACGACTGGTGTTGGATTTCCCCAATGTGAATAATCAAATTTCATCACGGATGCAAACTTATAACCAAGGCTATGTCAAAAATATCACCACGCTGACCAATGACAGTATGACACGTATGATTATTGAGTTGTCAAATCAAGCGACCTTTAGTACACGTGTGATTAATAATCGCCTGGTAGTATCAATGCAGCCGAAAACCACAGCAGCTACCAATCCAGCTATCGTTAAACCTGTGGTGACTACAGCGGCCGTTGTGAGTCAGCCCGCGGTGGTAACGCCTGCTGCCGTAGTGACTGAAGCTGCGCCTGTGATTGCTACACCGCCACCTGTGGTCGTGCAAACGCCGCCACCTGTTGCCGTCGTGACCCAAACACCAAAAGTCGCCCCACCCGCCAATACCATGGTAGTCAAAGTCAATCCTTTATTAAATCCTGCTGCCGCCGTTGTTCAACAATACAACTATGATGGCCTAGCGGCGATTAATTTTAATGGCACCTCGAACGGCGGCGGTAATGTTAGCATTAATTTGGTAAATGACAGCATCCCTGTGGATGTGCAGCGCATGGGTGACGAGTTAGTCATTCGTCTGACAGGCGCCACCATTCCAAGTCGCCTGCAAAAACAAATGACCGTAGGTAATGGCTTGGTGCGTGATGTTATCGCAACCAACCAAGGACGCAATGGCGTGATTCGTATTACCATGACAGGCGATTATGACTATAGAGCCTTTCAAACAGGTAATCAGCTAAATATCAATATCGATCCCCCCAAACGTCTGCGCGAGCCGACCCTTGAGGAGCGTACCTATAGCGGGGCGCCTTTATCACTAGAGTTTCAAGATGTCAGCGTGCGGACGATTTTAGAAGTGTTGGCACAACATACCAATACCAATATTGTTGCCAGTGACAGTGTCAGTGGTAATATTACCTTGCGTCTGATTAACGTGCCTTGGGATCAAGCCTTAGATATTATCCTAAAAAGTAAAAATTTGGATAAACGGGTTAATGGTAATGTAATTTGGGTGGCACCCGCGGCAGAACTTGCCAAACAAGAAGCCGATGAGTTAAAAGCGCAACAAGAGAAAAAAGTATTAGACCCACTGCGTACCGAATATATCCGACTTAACTACGCGAAAGCAGAAAATGTACGAACATTGATTGAAGCAGGCAGAGCAACATCCGATCGTTCGAGCAGCAATACCTCACTGTTAACAGACAGAGGTACAGTTACAATCGATGCCAGAACCAATACCTTGATTGTTAAAGATACCGCTGAAACCATCAGCAACATCCGTGATTTGATTAGTAAAATCGATATCGCTGTCAAACAAGTGATGATTGAAGCCCGTATTGTGAGTGCGACAGACACCTTTAGTAAAGAACTTGGGGTAAAATGGGGCATTTTATCACAAGGCGCGGCAAGTAATCGTAACCTGCTGGTGGGCGGTAATTTAAGTACCATTGATAGCCTTAAGACTTATACCACAGCTACAAATTCCGATGGTACCACTTATCCAGTCTATAGCGGTATCACTGCCGCTAATAACCTCAGTGTCAATTTGGGGGCAACCAACGCCGCAGGCTCGATTGCCTTTGGCTTGTTGAGCATTTCAGATTTACTATTAGATTTAGAGTTGTCAGCCATGCAAGCGGATAACAAGGGTGAAGTCATCTCCAGTCCAAAAGTGCTAACCGCCGACAAACAAACCGCCAGAATCATGTCAGGCACACAAATCCCTTATCAAGAAGCCTCTGCCAGTGGGGCGACCTCAACGAGCTTTGTCGAAGCGGCATTGAGTCTTGAAGTGACCCCTAATATCACCCCTGAAGGTCGTATTGGCATGGATTTGAGTATTGAAAATGGTTCACCAACTATCGTCAATGGTGCGACAGCGGTTTCTAAAGATTCGATTAAAACCAACGTGGTCGTCGATGATGGTCAAACGGTTGTGCTCGGTGGCGTGTTTAAAAATACCTTAGGTAACGATGTGACTAAAATCCCTTTCTTAGGCGATTTACCTTATGTTGATCGCTTCTTTAAACGCACCTCAAAAACCAACAACAAGCAAGAATTATTGATTTTTGTGACCCCAAAATTGGTGAATGACACGGGTCGTATCAATTAATTGACAACCCAACAGACGCTTTGCATAACAAAATAGTCTTATAGCGCATTGCCACAAATCACAGTATAATGTTTTCAATATATTATAGAGTGATTTGTGGTTTTTTTATGGAGTGTAATCAACCTAAGCCGTTAATTATTTTGATTGGTCCGATGGGTGCGGGTAAGACCACAATTGGTAAACTGTTGGCGCAGCAACTTGGATTTACGTTTTATGACAGTGATCAGGAAATAGAACGCGTCTCGGGCGCGAGTATTAGCTGGATTTTTGAAAAAGAGGGTGAAGTAGGATTTCGTCAACGCGAAACACGTGTACTTGATAAACTAACCCAGCTGGATCATGTCGTACTAGCCACAGGCGGTGGGGCAGTAACTATCGCTGAAAATCACCATTTTTTAAAACGTGGTATAATCATTTATTTGCGGGCAGAAGTTGACATTCAGTATGAACGCACTTGTCGTGACCGCAACCGTCCGTTATTACAAATAGACAATCCTAAGCAAAAGTTAACCGAACTGTTTTGTAAACGTGACCCAATTTATCAGCAGCTTGCCGACATCACCATTGTTACGGGTCACAGTTCCCCAAAAAAAATGGTGCATGACATTTTGCTGCAATTGCAAGACGCCAATATAACCGTCTAAATGTAGCACTGTAGATATGACAAGCTAATTGATGACAACCTGCTAGATGACAAAAAGATAACATTGATATGAGTATCGCCATGCGCCGTGAGTTAATTGTCCATACACGTTCACACGACTATCCCATTTTTATTGGGGAAAATCTCATCGAAACCTTTGATTTTGCTGACTATATTGGTGGCAAACAAATATTGGTTGTCACCAATGAGACAGTTGCACCCTTATATCTTGATAAACTCGTCGCACGTCTGCCTGCCGATAAACTCATTAAGACTTGTATTTTACCTGATGGTGAGCAGTATAAAACCCAGCAAAGCATTGATCGTATTTATGATCAGTTGATGGAAAATCACTTTAACCGTGACTGTACGCTGATTGCCCTTGGTGGTGGCGTCATTGGTGATATGGTGGGTTTTGCGGCAGCAAGTTTTATGCGCGGTGTGAATTTTATCCAAATTCCCACAACGTTGTTATCGCAAGTGGATTCTAGTGTCGGCGGCAAAACAGGCATCAATCATCGCTTGGGCAAAAATATGATTGGCGCGTTTTGGCAGCCACGTCTTGTTTTGGCAGATATGACCACCTTAAAAACCTTGCCACCGCGTGAATTATCAGCAGGGTTAGCAGAAGTCATTAAATACGCGTTAATCGGCGATGTGGCGTTTTTGGCTTGGCTTGAAACCCATATGACGTCGTTACGCACGCTCGATTTGAATTTGTTAGCCCAAGCTGTACTGATTTCTTGCCAGCATAAAGCGGATATTGTGGCGCAAGATGAGTTTGAAGCCAATACGCGTGCGCTGCTTAATTTTGGTCATACCTTTGGTCATGTGATTGAAACGCATGAAGGTTATGGCAATTGGCTGCACGGTGAAGCAGTCGCGGTAGGCATGATTCAAGCGATGCAGTTGTCACAAAAACAAGGTTGGCTTAGCGCGGATGATGTTGGCAGAGCCAGTTCTTTAATCGCTCGTGCCGATTTACCCACCCATCCGCCAGTCATTGAGGTCAATAAGGCGCTGGATTTGATGGGTCATGATAAAAAAGTCAAATCCGGCAAAATTCGTCTAGTATTACTAGAACAATTGGGACAAGCGGTATTAACGTCAGCGTATGATCCAGCGTTACTGACAGACGTGCTGGCTTTGACTGACAAACCTAATTGATATAAATTTTATAGATGGGTTAAAGCGTCCTATCGGGCGTTAACCTTACTTCAGACAGAAGGTTGTTTTATGGTGCATTCTTTATCTACGCTGTATCGTTCATGGGCATTTAAAGTGACCACTTGGCTGATTTTAGCGGCGATTGCAGGCGGCTTGACGGTCATGGTGTGGATTGCCTCTGCAGTAAAGCCTGCCAAAAGTGCGGTGAAAGCGGCGAGTAATGCCAATCAAAATCAAGATCCCACCGCGCTACTATTGGCCAAAACACCTGAAGAGCTTAATACCAAAGTTAGACCCATCAAATTTGATGCGGTGATTCGTGATATGCGCAACTATCCCAAAGAATTTAAGGACAGTCGCTTTATCAAGGCTAATAATGGGAAATGGACAGTTCAAGTCATGAACGTGGTGGAGCACGAAGTGGTCACCGATTACCTAAATAGCCGTGACGATCGTGATAAATTTAATTATTTTCGTATCGTCGATGCCCATAACCAAAAACGCTTTGTGGTCACCTATGGCGTATTTGGCTCAGTACAAGAAGCGGTTGGCGCGGCTAAAGTAGTGAATTTTAATTTACCAAAAGAGGTCAAAGCATTTCCTGAAGAATTTAAAATGTATGCCCCACAAATGGATGAGTATGAAGTCGCGCCGCCCCTTCGTGATGTCGGTAAGACAGCCGCGCGAGAAGTCAAACTAAACGCCACACCAAAATTATTGCCTGCACCAAAAGCCAAAGTTGAACGGCAACCACAAGCTGCGACTTCCACAGCAGCAGAACCAAAACGCGTAGCGCCAAAAACCAGCATTGAAAAGTCAGTCAATCCGCAAGAGACCCTTTCTATTCAAGAAGGTAAAGTGATTGCTGAAAGCAACAGTAACGATTCAAATGCCACCCGTTCAGAACCAAAAGTTATCAATAGCAAGAATGATAATGCTGACGTTAAACCCAAACAAACCCACAGCAAGCCGTCTGAAGAAAAGCCAAAATCCAAAGATGCCTCAAAGGATAGCATGGGCGAGTTAATCAAGCAGAAGTCCCAAGCTAACTAGTGACTTTAGACGGGTTGGTTAGTTTTGGAATTCAAATAACAGTGGATTTTTTTACCCTTTTTCGTTAATATAACGAAGGGTATCATTTTGATTTCTTATGGTACATATAGATAACAAACATGACGGTTATCTATTCCAATCTTTTATGATTCAATAGCAAACATTGCACATATTTATAGTATGCCCATTTCTTTGCTACCAGCTTGTTAAGGGAACACGCTTATGTCTTTAAATCAGTATTCAGATCAGCATAATCTTTACCAACCCGATGTGTTCAAAGACAACTGTGGGTTTGGTTTGATTGCGCATACCCATGGTGAAGCTAGTCATGACTTAGTGCAAACAGCGATTCATAGTTTAAGCTGTATGACCCACCGCGGTGGCGTGGCAGCCGATGGTAAGACAGGCGATGGTTGTGGTCTATTGATTGCGACGCCCAAGGTATTCTTTAAAAAAATCGCATCAGACAATGGCTTTACCCTAAACGAAATTTTTGCCGTCGGCACGGTATTTGTTAACCTTGATAAAGCATTAGCACAGCATAGCCAAGATACACTAAGCCAAGCGATTGAAGCACAAGGTTTGCTAGTCGCTGGCTGGCGTGATGTGCCGGTTGATTTAAGTATCGTCGGTGACATTGCCCGTGAATCACTCCCAGGCTTTAAACAAATTTTAGTTAATTGCCCCATCAATATGGACGAGGCAACGTTTAACCGTAAATTATTCGTTGCACGCCGCAAAGCAGAAATCGAACTGAAAGATGACCCATTATTTTATGTGACGTCATTGACCTCACAAGTGGTTATCTATAAAGGCTTGGTTATGCCTGCCGATTTGCCCGCGTTCTTCTTGGATTTGCAAGACGAACGTTTGGCGTCACACATTGTGGTATTCCACCAACGTTTCTCAACCAATACCCTGCCAAGATGGCCACTCGCACAGCCTTTTCGCTATCTTGCCCACAATGGTGAATTAAACACGATTGATGGTAACCGTGACTGGGCAGTCGCTCGTACGCCAAAATTTGTCACCGATTTGATTCCAGAGCTGCAAGAATTACAGCCACTCGTCAACCGTGTCGGCTCTGACTCATCAAGCTTAGACAATATGCTTGAAGTACTGGTGTCAGGGGGCATGGATTTATTCCGTGCGCTTTCTATCCTTGTGCCGCCAGCATGGCAAAATGTTGACACGATGGACATGGATTTACGCGCGTTTTATGAGTTTTACTCACAGCACATGGAAGCGTGGGATGGCCCAGCCGGCCTAGTTATCCAAGATGGTCGCTATGCGGTTTGTATGCTTGACCGCAATGGTTTGCGTCCATCACGTTGGGTGACTACCAAAAATGGCTATATCACCGTCGCTTCAGAAATCGGTACTTGGGATTATCAGCCTGAAGACGTGATTGCTAAGGGCCGGGTTGGACCGGGTCAAATGCTAGTGATTGATACCGAAACTGGTAACATCATGGATACCAAAGCAGTGGGTCGTCAGCTGAAAAAAGCCCACCCATATCGCCTATGGTTACGGGAAAATGCGGTACGTCTACGGGATGATGAACAGCTAGAAGAAAAAGCTTACGAGCAACGTGAAACAGGCGAGAATCTGTTAGCGCTGCAAAAAATGTTCCATATCACCAATGAAGAACGCACAGAAATCATCCGTCCTTCAGCCGAAAACGGTCAAGAAGCCGTTGGTTCAATGGGGGATGACACCCCGATGGCGGTACTGTCAAAACAAGTTCGTCACGTGGCTGATTTCTTCCGTCAACAATTTGCTCAGGTTACCAACCCACCAATCGATCCTCTGCGCGAAGCGATTGTGATGTCCTTGGAAACTTGTTTGGGTAGCGAAAAAAATATTTTTGAACCCACGCCAGACCACGCCAACCGTATCGTGTTGTCATCGCCTGTGTTGTCATCGAGCAAAATGATGCAACTACGCAGCGTCACAAAACCAGGTTTTGAAATTGAAACCATTGATTTAAATTATGATGAATCAATGCCATTAGAAGATGCCATCAAACACATCTGTGAGCAAGCTGCCCAAGCGGTACGCGCAGGTAAAGTATTGATTGTATTATCTGACCGCAATATTGAAAAAAGTAAAGTACCTGCCAATGCCATTATGGTGACGGGTGCGGTGCATCATCACTTGATTAATGTGGGTTTACGCGCAGATGCCAACTTAATCATCGAAACAGGTTTGGTACGTGATTCGCACCAATTAGCGGTCTTGTTAGGGTTTGGTGCTACCGCGGTTTATCCATACTTGGCTTACAATGTGATTGCAGACTTGGTCGATAAAGGCGACTTGCTTGGTGACCCGTTGTACGCCAAAAATAACTTCCGCAAAAGCTTGGATAAAGGCTTGTTAAAAATCCTATCAAAAATGGGTATTTCGACCGTCTCTTCTTACCGCGGCGCGCAATTGTTTGAAGCCGTGGGTTTATCAGAAGAAGTGGTTGAGCTTTGCTTTACTGGGGTTGAAAGCCGTATCTCAGGTGCCACGTTTGACGATTTGGCGATTGACCAACAAATCTTGGCAAAAAACGCCTTTACCAAACGTGTACCGCTTGACCAAGGCGGCTTGTTAAAATTCGTCTTTAACAAAGAATACCACGCCTTCAACCCAGATGTGATTCAAGCGCTACATAAAGCGGTACGCACGGGCGACTACGACAACTACAAAGAATATGCGTCGATTGTCAACAGCCGCCCTGTCGCGACGTTACGTGATTTGCTGCAGTTAGATACCAGCAAATCCATCAGTGTTGATGACGTTGAGCCCATTGAACAAATCCTAAAACGCTTTGACTCAGCAGGTATGTCATTAGGCGCCTTGTCGCCAGAAGCACACGAGGCGATTGCAACCGCGATGAACACGATTGGCGGACGTTCAAACTCGGGTGAGGGCGGTGAAGATCCCACACGTTATGGCACGATTCGTAACTCAAAAATCAAACAAGTCGCCTCAGGTCGTTTCGGGGTCACACCGGCTTACTTGCGTTCTGCAGAAGTGATGCAGATTAAAATCGCGCAGGGGGCAAAACCCGGTGAAGGCGGTCAGTTACCCGGTGGTAAAGTAAATAGCTTAATTGCGCGTTTGCGTTACTCAGTGCCAGGTGTGACCTTGATTTCACCACCCCCACATCATGATATTTATTCGATTGAAGACTTGGCGCAGCTAATTTTTGACTTAAAACAAGTCAATCCAAACGCGCTTGTGTCAGTCAAATTGGTATCACGCCCAGGTGTAGGTACCATTGCAACGGGTGTGGCAAAAGCGTATGCCGATTTGATTACCATTTCAGGGTATGATGGTGGTACCGCAGCGTCTCCTTTGTCATCAATTCACTATGCAGGTTCGCCTTGGGAGCTAGGTTTATCTGAAGCGCACCAATCGCTTCGTGTCAACGGGTTACGTCATAAAGTACGGGTGCAGACAGATGGTGGTTTAAAAACGGGTTTAGACGTAGTAAAAGCAGCAATACTGGGAGCGGAAAGCTTTGGTTTTGGTACCACGCCAATGATTGCCGTGGGCTGTAAATACCTGCGTATCTGTCACCTAAACAACTGCCCAACGGGCGTGGCAACGCAAAAATCAGAACTGCGCGATGAGCATTTCATCGGTGAAGCAGAGATGCTGATTAATTTCTTTAGATTTGTGGCACAAGAAACCCGCGAGTGGTTAGCGGCATTGGGCGTGCGTTCAATGGAAGAGCTTGTGGGTCGCACCGACTTGCTATCAGCCATGTCAGGCACTACCAACAAGCAACAACACCTAAACTTAGCGCCGTTATTATTTACCCATAGCAAAGGCGATGGCAAACCACAAACTTGCCAAGTTGAGCGCAATGAGCCATTTGACAAAGGCTTGCTCGCTGAACAAATGGTTATCGATATGATGGATACCATCAAATCAGCCAAAGGCGGTGACTTTAGCTATCGTATTGGCAACTGTGACCGTTCCATCGGTGCGCGTATCTCAGGGGAGATTGCTGCGCTGCATGGCAACAATGGTATGGCAAGCGCGCCAATCAACTTGCACTTAACCGGCACCGCGGGTCAAAGTTTAGGTGTGTGGAATGCAGGCGGCTTAAACATTAAGCTTGAAGGGGATGCCAACGACTACGTAGGTAAAGGCATGGCAGGGGGTGAAATCGTGATTTACCCACCAAAAGGCTCGACGTTTGCTAGCCAGCAAACCGCTATCATCGGTAACACCTGTTTGTATGGTGCCACAAGCGGTCATCTATATGCAGCAGGTACTGCCGGTGAACGTTTTGCGGTTCGTAATTCAGGTTGTTTTGCGGTGGTCGAAGGTACCGGCGACCACTGCTGTGAATACATGACGGGCGGTGTGGTGACGGTGTTGGGTAAAACAGGGCTAAACTTCGGTGCTGGTATGACAGGCGGTTTTGCTTACGTACTTGATTTAGATGGCGATTTCTTTGACCGTTGTAACCATGAGCTTATCGATATGCATCGTATCTCAAGTGAGCAAACAGAAAATCACCGTATCAACTTGATGTCGATTATCAAAACACACGTGGCAAAAACAGGTAGCCAATGGGGTCAAACTATCCTTGACGACTTTGAGCATTATGTTCGTAAGTTCTATTTGGTCAAACCAAAAGCCGCGAACATTACTTCGCTACTAAAAACGACCATGGCAGACCCACAATAAGCGATTGTGTAGCATAATTTGATGATATTGGATTGCTAAAGGTAGCGCGTGACCAGCGCTCTACCTTTAACTTAAATTTTAAAAGTTCGCTGTCAAGCAGGTCGGTATACAGTGAATCGCTGGATACCACTCACTTAGGAGCATTGCTTTAGGAGCATTGGGGCATGGCAAAACGATTACACAACGATTTTCAGTTTTTAGACGTCGCACGTGTCGACCCTTCAAAAAAAGACATTAATACCCGTACTCACGAGTTTGTTGAGATTTACTATCCATTTGAGCAAGACAAGGTAACTGACCAAGCGCACCGCTGTCTTGAATGTGGTAACCCTTACTGTGAATGGAAATGTCCCGTTCACAACTACATTCCAAACTGGTTAAAACTGGCTACCGAAGGTCATATTTTCCAAGCGGCAGATTTATGCCACCAAACCAACACGTTGCCAGAAGTCTGTGGGCGAGTATGTCCTCAAGACCGTCTGTGTGAAGGGGCTTGTACCCTCAATGACGGCTTTGGGGCGGTCACCATTGGTAACGTGGAAAAATACATCACCGATACTGCATTTGCGCTAGGCTGGCGTCCAGATATGAGCGGTGTGACTTGGACGGATAAAAAAGTTGCGGTGATTGGCGCAGGTCCTGCCGGTCTTGGCTGTGCTGACATATTGGTCCGTAATGGCGTCAAACCTGTGGTATTTGACAAACGCCCTGAAATTGGCGGACTACTGACCTTTGGTATTCCAGAATTTAAAATGGAAAAAAATGTCATGCGTCGCCGCCGCGAAGTCTTCGAGAGCATGGGCATTGAATTTCGTTTAAATACCGAGATCGGTAAAGATGTCACCATTGATGAGTTACTCTCTGAGTATGACGCGGTGTTTATGGGTATGGGTACCTATACCTATATGCGTGGCGGTTATGCCGGCGAAGAGTTATCCGGCGTGTATGATGCGTTAGATTTTTTAATCGCAAACGTCAACCGCTGCCAAGGTTGGGAAACGAACCCACAAGAGTACATCGACTTACAAGGCAAAAAAGTGGTCGTCCTTGGCGGTGGTGATACCGCGATGGACTGTAACCGTACCAGTATCCGCCAAGGTGCAACTTCTGTGACTTGTGCCTACCGCCGTGATGAAGAGAATATGCCAGGCTCACGCCGTGAAGTGCGTAACGCGCGTGAAGAAGGCGTACAGTTTTTATTTAACCGTCAGCCGATTGAAATTATCGGTTTAAACGGTAAAGTAACGGGCGTAAAAGTAGTGACCACTAAACTTGGCGAACCTGACAACCGTGGTCGCCGTAGCCCAGAGCCTATTCCCAATTCAGAAGAAATCTTGCCAGCCGATGCGGTGATTATGGCATTTGGTTTCCGTACTAGCCCGGCTGATTGGTTTACCACCCAAGGCATTGAGATGGATAATAGCGGACGGGTGATTGCGCCTGAGTTACAAACCTATAAGTACCAAACTAAGAATCCAAAAATCTTCGCAGGTGGCGATATGGTGCGGGGTTCAGACTTGGTGGTAACCGCGATTTGGGAAGGTCGTGAGGCTGCTAAAGGTATCCTAGATTACCTGGATGTTTAAGCGCAAACCTTTTTTAGCTAAGGATTGCTGTTAATTACGCCAAAAAAACCCAATATTGATTGGGTTTTTTTACAGGTAAATTTCGGTGCGTTTTTGTCCACTTTGGGCTATTATGTCGCATAAATTCATCATACTACTAGGTCAATGACATGCCATTTGCACAGCATTTTCGTCCCGCTACTTGGGCAAAATTACGGTGTCAACATGCCAATCTTTATCAAATCGATGAGCAGCTGTTTCGTAGTGAGCAGCTGACGCCCGATGATATCGGTATTATCCAGCAATACGGCATCAATACCCTTATCAATTTACGATTTTTTGATCGCGATGATAACGAAGAAAATTTAGCCAACTTACCGCTGACCTTTATCAATCACCCATTGATGACTTGGGCGATTAAGCCGCAGCAACTTGCTGAAATTTTGTATGATATTTTGTGGCACCAAGCGCGTGGCGACAAGGTGCTCGTGCATTGTTATCATGGCTCAGATCGCACGGGTATTACCGTTGCTATGTATCGCATTTTGGTACAAAACTGGACGATTGAACATGCCAAAATTGAAATGCAGGACGGCGGGTATGGCTTTCACTGGATTTGGATTAATATCAGCAATTTATTGACCGAGAAAAAAGTGCAAGAAGTGCAACACGCTTTGTTAGCGCTACAACGCCAAAAGCCTATTATTAGCCAACCTTAAAACCCATCAAGCGACATTAACTTTGGATAGCCTGTGAATATCAAACGACTGTTAGGTGAAACCATTATCTATGGTATCGGTGCGATTTTACCCCGTGTCATTACCTTTTTACTCAATCCGTTGTATATCAATTACATCGATAAAGAAGCCTTTGCTATCTTTACCAGCCTATATGCCTGGATTGCTTTTATCAATATTGTGCTCACTTTTGGTTTTGAAACATCTTATTTTCGCTTTTCAGGAGAAGATAAAACAGGCGCCGCCGAAAAAAATGTGTTTAGCACGGCGTTTTGGTTTATTGCCATGTTGGCAGGCGGTTTTTTGGTCATGGTGTTGCTGTTTAGCAATCCGTTATCAATCCTGATGGATTATGGCAGTCATCCTGAATTTTTGCGTTGGTTTGCTTGGATTGCGTTTTTTGATGCGATTTGTACCATTCCGTTTGCTTGGCTACGTTATCACAACCAGCCTGTGAAGTATTCAGTGGTGCGGGTAGTGTCGATTTTGATACAGACTGTGGTGGTTATTGCGCTATTTCGCTTTGTGCCTATTGAGGCTGCCAAAAGTTTCGGTTTGACCGAGCAAGTGGCGTATCCGTTTTTTGCCAATTTAGTTGCCAGTCTCGCCACTTTTATGATGCTGTTTCCGATTATCAAAAAAGTACGTTTACATTTTGATAAAGCCTTGTTCAAACGTATGATTCGTTATTCTTATCCGGTCATGCTGGCAGGGTTGGCGTTTATGGTGAATGAAAACTTCGATAAAATCATTCAATATTATATGATTGATAAAGGCGATGCGGGGGCATACGGTGGCTGCTACAAATTGGCGGTGTTAATGACTTTGTTTGTGACCGCGTATCGGATGGGGATTGAGCCGTTTTTATTCAAACAAATGCACCACGCCAATGCCAAACATACTTATGCGATGATGACAGAGTACTTTGCTTTATTTGCATCAGTAGTGGCGCTTGGTATTATTGCCAATATTTCATGGCTCAAACGGTTATTTATCACCGATCCCAGTTATTGGACAGCGATTAATATCGTACCGATTATCGTCATTGCGAATCTATGTTTTGGGATTTATTACAACCTATCAACTTGGTATAAGGTAACTGACCGTACTGGGATTGGCTCAGCCATCTCGTGGCTTGGGGCGGGACTGACTATTTTGCTCCATATGCTGTTTTTAAAACAATACGGCTTTATGGTGTCGGCGTGGGTGACGCTTTTTGTTTACTTCCTCATGATGATAGTATCGTACGCGCTTGGACAGCATTTTTATCCGATACCTTACCAAACCAAAAAAATCGTTTTCTTTTTGGGCACGCTGATGCTGTTTAGCGTGATAATCGTCAGTGCTTTTCAAATGAATTTTTGGTTATCCAATACCTTATTACTGGTCTATATTGGCTTAATCGGCTATAGCGAGCGCGCGCTGTTAAAACGTTTGGTAAAAGCAAAAGCGTCATGATTGAGCCTTAATAAGATTTTAATGGGTATAAGTATTTAATTTAGCCAAATTACCCTTATATCAATTACTAGTCGCAATTGATTCACCTTGCGCAAAAAAGTTTGCTATAGTAACAGCAGGAGAATCAATGAATTGCTACTTACCTGTGATAGACATGGGTAAGTCATCTCATGAGAAGGAGTTTTTCATGCAACAATCAAGTACGCCACAAGCAACTACCCAGCTAGCCAATCCTCTATTAGCGAATAATGAGCAACTGGTAGCAGTGTCTGCCAAAGACATTGTCAAACAACATCTCGATAAGCTCGGTATACCCCAAGATATTCAGATTGACGATGCCGAATTTGCAGAAAAAAAACAGCGCATTGCCGATTTGTTAAAACAGCATAATGCCACGTTGATTGCTCACTATTATACCGACCCAAAAATCCAAGCAATTGCCGAAGCCACAGGCGGTATCGTGTCGGATAGTTTAGAGATGGCGCGGTTTGGGCGTGATAGTGATGCCGATGTGCTGATCGTTGCAGGTGTCAAATTCATGGGTGAGACCGCTAAAATCCTAAGTCCTGCAAAAACGGTATTAATGCCAACGCTAGAAGCCACTTGCTCACTAGATTTGGGTTGTCCGATTGAAGACTTTAGCGCGTTTTGTGACCAACATCCTGACCGTACTGTGGTGGTGTATGCCAACACCTCAGCGGCTGTTAAAGCGCGGGCAGATTGGGTGGTGACATCGAGTATCGCGGTTGAGCTCATTGACCATCTAGACAGCCAAGGTGAAAAAATCATTTGGGCACCTGACCAGCATTTGGGGCGTTATATCCAGCAAAAAGTGGGCGCAGATATGCTACTGTGGGATGGCGCTTGTATTGTGCATGAAGAGTTCCGTAGCCGTAGCCTAAAAACTATGAAAGAGATGTACCCCGATGCGGCGGTGCTAGTGCACCCTGAATCACCGATTGAGATGACCCAAATGGCAGATGCCGTGGGTAGCACCAGTCAGCTGATTAAAGCGGCGCAAACCCTACCGCACAAGATGTTCATCGTCGCGACCGATCGCGGTATTTTTTATAAAATGCAGCAAGCCGCGCCAGATAAGGTGTTTATCGAAGCGCCGACGCGTGGGGAAGGTGCAACCTGTCGTTCATGTGCGCACTGCCCGTGGATGGCGATGAATGATTTAGACCAAATCATCCATGCACTGGAGAAAGTAGGCACGCCTGACGCCGTACCGCACGAGATTTTTGTTGATGCGCAGCTAATCGAACAAGCTAAAAAACCCCTAGATCGTATGCTCGCGTTTGGCGCCACGCTCAAAAGATAGGCGTTAATAACCATAACCTGTTTTTAAAATATTGAAAAAAGTCGTTGACAGCCTAACTAACTTGCTTTAATATACGCACCACTTAGCGATGATAGCCTTTAAGCTCACCATTGCTAAGGTGTTGAAGTAACAATTAAGCCTAGTTAGGCAATCGGAGTGTAGCACAGCTTGGTAGTGCACCTGGTTTGGGACCAGGGGGTCGAAGGTTCGAATCCTTTCACTCCGACCATTCATTCTTTAAACTTACCCAAGTTGAAAAGATGAATCAAGAGCCGAGCAGGCTTTTTTTATGCGCCTGTAGCTCAGTTGGATAGAGCACCCGCCTTCTAAGTGGGTGGTCACAGGTTCGAATCCTGTCAGGCGCGCATTTTGCTAGTCTGTAAAACCTACCTTATGGCGGATGTAGCTCAGTTGGTAGAGCCCCGGGTTGTGATCTCGGTTGTCGTGGGTTCGAGTCCCATCATTCGCCCCATATTCTAAAAAAGCCCTTAATTCAATGAATTAAAGGCTTTTTTATGCCTGATTTATTTCTTTCATTTGCAAATTTGTTATACAAAAACAACGGTTTTGCCACACCTTTTTATGATGAACAATTATCTACTTTATATACTAGGGTCATATAGTGTACTAAAAGATAAGCTCGTAAAGGTAAATTGCCAATAGCGTAACTTTACCTGATGGAAAACCTCAAATAAAATGGCGTGAGGCCCTGAATATGAGACGACGTAACGCTATGTTTCATCAACTCGCTGTGAGCAGCTTTGCTATAAGTGCTGGCTTACTTGTTAGCTTACTTGCTAATACTGCCCAAGCGGCTACTAGGCTGCCAAAATCACCTTGGCAATCGCATGCATCACTCAAAAGTAGCCAAGTTAGCCCAATTTATCAACAACAATGGCGACAATCTGATTATAAATATTGCCCAATTTTAGCCATTGCTAATCATTCATCAATCAATATCAAAACTGCACAACCACGCGCTGCCAATTTTTCAGGTGGCTTTGCGGTGGCGTATGATTTGAAGAACTATAAAGGCAAGCCTTTACGCAGTGCTTATGGCGTAGCCAATGCAGGTACCACATCTAAGCGTGACTTGTACCAGGGCTGGGCATACCGTAAAAACTATGCCGATGGCAGTTATGTGACGCTTGGGCGAGAAGGCAATAACCCGCAGGGTAAAATGCTGGCTTACCTAGTGCTGGACAATGGCTGTTTTTATAACATCTGGAGTCAATTAAGTAGTGAGCATTTGCAAAAAATGATTGGCCAATTACGCTATGTCAATTGATGAATCAAAATATAGCTAAAAAAATAGCTATGAAAAAGTAGCCATAAAAAAAGCAACGTTGCCGCGTTGCTTTTTTTAAAAGGTGCTTTTTTTCGAATTTGTTTTTTTGAATTTGATTTTTTTAAAGTGGCTTGTTTCAAATTTCCTTGTTTTAAGCAAAGTCATGCAAAGAAATTTTCTAGCACCTTACGCTGACTGCTTTGCCAATGTGACCAGTCTTTGGCTGAGTCGGCCAGCGAGCCCCGCCAGCCTTTGATATTGCCTTTCATGGTAGATAACCGATGTTGGCTGGTGGTATTGAGCAGTGTCGGCTGTTTTTGCAAACGCTCAAGCGCGACCAAGGCAGCAGGGCGGTCATTACACAATAATCCCATATCGCAGCCTGCCGTTAAGGCAGCCGCAATACGGTCACCTGCATCACCTGCAACATGTGCCGCTTTCATCGACAGGTCATCGGAGAACAATACCCCATTAAAACCTAGCTTGCCACGGATAATTTGCTGCAGCCAAATCGATGAAAACCCTGCAGGTTTGTTATCAACTGTGCTAAATACCACATGAGCGGGCATGAGCGCATCAAGTAGCGGCTTGTTGCGAATAAATGGCTGCATATCGTATTGGCGAATCTCATCATAACTGCGCTCATCGGTGGCATCATCCACATGAGAATCAGGGGCAACTGAGCCGTGACCAGGAAAATGCTTGCCCGTGGTTGCCATGCCGGCAAGCTTCATGCCGCGCATGAATTCAGCAGATAAGGCGGTGATTGCAATCGGATGGGCGTGAAACGCGCGATCACCAATCACGCGGCTCACCCCATTGATATCAAGTACAGGCGCAAAACTAAAATCAATCCCAACTGCTAGTACTTCGCTTGCCATCAAATAGCCCGCGCAATAAGCCAGATCAAGCGCAGTGATCGGGTCATGCTCAAACCTTTCACCAAGTTTACCCATCGCAGGTAGCGGCGAAAAACCCGCGCGCAAGCGAGCGACACGTCCACCTTCTTGGTCAACCGCAATTAAAATATTGGGCTTGATGGCACGCATACTATCGGTCAGTTCGCGTACTTGCTCAGGGCTTTCTACATTGCGCCCAAACAAAATCACGCCGCCAACTTCCGGTTGGCGTAGCAGTGCTTCATCTGCTAGGCTAAGCGCTGTGCCTTCAATATCGAGCATGAGTTGACCGACTGCTTGCATGCGGTAATCCTTCTGGGTATTGCTTGCCGTCAACGGTTAGATATAGTTGGCGGCAGAAAAATTTTGAAAAAACATAGCATACGCTTTTTTTGATAAAAATGCGACTAGCTGACGGGCGATTATTATTAGTGAATATTACTGACGGTTAAGCCGTGACGGTGGCGGCAACAAACTGATATCACTCACCCGACAAGGATTGATATCAATCCCGCCACGGCGTGTGTACCATGCGCGTACCATGAGCGTTTTTGGCGCAAAGGCTTGGGTTAAATCACTAAAAATCTGCTCCACGCATTGTTCATGAAAGCCATTATGCTGACGAAAGCTCAAAATATACTCAAGCAATCCTGCTCGGTCAATTGGTTGGCTATCTATCTGAATCTCCAGTGTTCCCCAATCTGGCTGATTGGTGACAGGGCAGTTTGAACGCAGCAGATGCGAATGCAAAATTTGTAACTGGCTATCAGAGGCGCCTTGATGGGCAACGGTCAAACTTGAAGGATTGACATCACTGACAATGGCGATTTTTTTATCGCTACTATCCAACGCGTTATCAATGCAATCACCCTGTGGCGCGCTGATAGGTAAGCTATTTGCGATGTTTACCTCAAAAATCTCAAGCGTCACATCGGTTTTTAGACAAGCCGATAAGTCTTTTTCCACCGCTGCTTTAACAGCTTGTTGATTGTCAAATTCAGTGAAATTTAGGCTATTAAAATAAAGTTTGAGCGATTTTGATTCGACAATGTAGTCTGATGTGGCAGGGATGGCAAGGCGCGCCATTGCCACCTGTGAAATGCCTTGCGAATTCAGCCAAGACATCTCAAAAACCTGCCACCAGTCCATGCCAATACTTAAGGCGTCAGCAGGCAGCGCTAGGTTTGCTCGTCCTAATGCGCGGGGAATGGGGTAGAGCATATCGGGGGCGTAGGTTTTTGGGTAGCTGGTGGATTGACCCAAAATACCGTGAGTTTCAAGTGGTTTCATATTTTTTTAATTTAACTAAGTTATCTAAGTTATAAACGAACGCGTGAGCCATCTGCTAAAAGATAATACGCAATGCCATAAAATATCGCGGTAAAAATCCCAATCGCCACCAAAGATGACCATACATTGACATCTGAATGACCCAAAATACCATAGCGAAAAGCATTGACCATATAAACAATGGGGTTTAGTAGCGATATGTTTTGCCAAAATCCTGATAAATCTTTAAGTGAATAAAACACGCCGCCTAGATACGTCAAGGGTGTCAACACAAAACTGGGTACGATGGAAATATCATCAAACGAGCGCGCAAATACCGCATTAATCATACCGCCCAGCGAAAACAATGCCGAGGTCATCACCACGGTAAAAATCGTGACAAACGCATGCACCAGTGATAACTGAGTAAAAAACAACGCGAGCACCGTCACAATCGCGCCAATGGTCAACCCCCGAAACAAACCGCCCGCGATAAAGCCCAGTAAAATGGTATGTTTAGAAATCGGACTGACCAGCATTTCTTCGATATTACCATGAAACTTGGTGGCAAAAAAACTCGATACCACATTGGAGTAGCTATTGGTAATCACCGACATCATAATCAAGCCAGGCACGATAAACTGCATGTAGGAGACACCGCCCATATCGCCAACGCGCGCGCCAATCATTTTACCAAAGATGATAAAATACAAACTCATGGTGATGGCAGGGGGCAACAGCGTTTGCGGCCAAATGCGAAGAATTCGGCGGATTTCCTTGACTAACAAGGTGTTAAATGCGACCAACTGGTGCTGAAAATCCATGTTAATTCTCCAATTTTTCAGTCAAATTATTTTCAACAATCCCCAAAAACAGCTCTTCAAGGCGATTGGCTTTGTTACGCATACTCGCTACCTGAATATTTTGAGCAGTTAACTGGGCAAAGACGTCATTTAGACTGTCGCCTTTTTTGAGTGTGACTTCAAGGGTCAACGGGTCTGGCTGCTTGGTTTTTACCACATTGGTTAAAGCAATTGATGACAGATAAGGTTGTGCCAAATCAAACACAAAGCTTTCCACATCAAGGCTGGTAAGCAAACTTTTCATATCGGTATTGATACGAATTTCACCCTGGTCAAGGATAGCAATGTTTTTACACAGCTGCTCAGCTTCTTCTAAATAATGGGTGGTTAAAATAATGGTCGTACCTTCTTCCGTGTTAATTTGCTGCATAAAATCCCACATCGAGCGGCGCAGTTCAATATCCACCCCTGCAGTCGGCTCATCCAAAATCAGCAGTTTGGGACGGTGCATTAAAGCACGCGCAATCATCAAACGGCGTTTCATACCGCCAGACAGCATACGCGCTTTGTCGTCGCGTTTTTCCCAAAGCCCCAATGCTTTAAGCAGTTTTTCGGCACGCGGGCGAGATTCCTTGGTAGGTATACCAAAATAACCTGCTTGGGCAATCAAAATATCTTCGATTTTTTCAAACTGCATAAAGTTAAATTCTTGCGGCACCACGCCTAAGAACTGCTTGGCTTTGGCAGGCTGTTTAAGCAAATCTACCCCAAAAATTTCTACCGAGCCTGAGCTGGGTTTAAATAGCGAGCTGATAATACCAATGGTGGTGGATTTACCCGCACCATTGGGACCAAGTAGGGCAAAAAATCCACCTTGGGGTACGGTCAAATCAATGCCTTTGAGTGCGGCAAAACCATTTGGGTAGGTTTTGGTAAGCTGGGTGATTTTTAGAGCAGGGATGGTAGTGTCAAAGTTTGCCATAGCAATGCAGGTTCTGGTTAAAGGTGAGACCTTAATGGGGATGGGTTGGACAGTTTAAAGATTTGAATGCACTAAGTTAAGTTAAATTATATCAATGATACAATTAAAAAAGCCTATCAGTTGATAGGCTTCATCTGGACTAAAAATGACTATTTGGATTGAGACACCATATAATCAACCGCATTGGTCACTTCCACATCTAGCAAATCAGCGTTACCGCCTTTGGCTGGCATGGCATTAAAGCCTTGTAGCGCGTGTTGGTGAAGGGTAGCGGTACCTTTAGCGATACGGGGACCCCAAGCGCCTTTATCACCAAATTTTGGTGCACCTAACAGACCTGCAGTATGACAAGTATGGCAAACACCTTCATAAATTACTTTGCCTTCACGTGGTTTATCTGGATCAGCGGCACCCAATGCAGCGGCAATAGTGATATCACACTCTTTACCTTCAAAACAAACTTTACCTTGGGGGGCAATACGTGCGATTAGATTTGGGTATAATGCAACCAATTTTGCAACTTGAGGTGGGTCTTCAGGTGCTTTTTCTGCTTCCTTTTTTGCGGGAGCAGCAGAGGATGCAGGGGCTGAAGCAGTGGCAGTACTTGAGGCTGTCGCGGTACTTGAAGCGCTAGCGGTAGCTGATGCCGCTGCGGGGGCACTGGCTTTATCCTCAGCTTGGCTGACAGCGATACCCGCAAGACTTAGCATAGTAACCGCTGATAACATCACTACTTTTTTCATTCGTCACGTTCTCTCAAACAGGTGAATTAAATTATCGTAATACTTTTAAAACGGACAACATTAGCCATTAGATTGCTCGATTGTATCCGTTGATGCGATAAATGTTACATAGATTTATTTTCCATACTATTATAAGGGAAAATTATCTGAAAAAGCTATGCTTATTTGACATGTGCTATCAACTTTGCCGAGCAGTTTTTGGCAGTAATTTTGAGGATTTGCTTATTACACGAAAAGTTTGCTAAAATAGCCCACTGCTTTTTTTCAATGCCAATCAAAGCGTTCGTAGCTCAACTGGATAGAGTACAGGTCTCCGAAGCCTGTGGCGTGGGTTCGAGTCCCGCCGAGCGCACCATTCTTAATGCCTAAATTATTGATTTCATGAGGATTTTAATTTATTCATGTTTTTATGGATACATAATAGGCGATACATATCCATTGGTAGAATGTAATTGCTTGTATGACTGCCCATAGTGAAGGATAATCTTTTGCAATTCGATCAGCAACTCGGCGGCTCTATTTTTAACTTCTGTTGGGTGTTTTTTGGTTTTCATAAGGGTATTGTCTCAAGGTTTTAGGTCTCCGACAATTCCGGGGCGGTTCACCTTTATTGACGGCTTGTAGGCAGGTGAGTGATCAGCAGCCCCACGGTTTCGCCCAATATGGCAACATCTGTGGGTGAGTAGACCAACACACGCTCTTGACTAGCAAGCTGCACTTCATAAACCACATGACTGCCTTTAAACTGCTTGGCGGTAATCAATCCATTAACCGCGCTGTTTGTTTGGGGTACCACCGATAGCCATTCTGGTCGAATCAGCACTTGGTGACTGTCTGCAAAATAAGGATAATTGCTCATTGGCAACACACCGATTGCGGTGACCAAGTCATTGCCATGTTGCTGCGCCTGTAGAAAGCTGCCTTTGCCGACAAATTTTGCCACCGTGGGGGTGCTGGGGGCTTGATACAATTGAATTGGCGTGTCCCATTGCTGCAATCGACCATCTGCCAACATACCGATTTTATCGGCTATCATAAAGGCTTCTTGCTGGTCATGGGTCACCACAATGGCGCTGATTTGTTTGGCTTTAAGTAGCTGCTGAATGCTCATCGCCAACGCTTCTCGCATATCGGCATCGAGACTTGAGAATGGCTCATCAAACAAAATCAGCTGCGGATTGGGGGCAATCGCCCGTGCCAATGCCACCCGCTGCTGCTGCCCGCCAGATAATTCATGCGGGTAGCGACATGCTAAATGTTCCAGTCCTATCAAGGTAAGTAAAGCATCAATGTTGCCCTGTCTGTCAGTTTTTGACAAGTGTTGAAGCCCAAAACCAATGTTGTCTGCCACCGTCAAATGCGGAAACAGCGCATAATCCTGAAACACAATGCCAATCTGGCGCTGATAAGCAGGGATATTGATATGGGTGCGGCTATCAAATAGCGTCCGCTTGCCAAATTGAATTGAGCCTGCTGTCGGGGTTTCAAAACCTGCAATGCAGCGTAGCAGGCTGGTTTTACCACAGCCAGATTGACCGACCAAACACGCAATTTGCCCTTGCGGCAACTCAAAACTAATCTGATCGAGGACGGTTTTGCTAGACGGGTGATAACTGAGCGATAACTCATTCACAGTCAAATGCGCATCCGATACCGCGTTCTGCGATAAATCATTGAAGTTCATGTTACGTTACTTTCCTTGGAAAACAAAATCACGGGCAGCAGTCCCGCTAGTATAATGACCAGTGCAGGCAATGCGGCTTGCTGAAACTGCCCTTCCATGGTAAAGGCATAAATTCGCACCGCGAGAGTGTCCCAATCACTAGGTCGGGTCATCAGCGTGATGGGCATCTCTTTCATCAAATCGACAAACACCATGAGTACGGCAACGCCTAGCGAGCTTTTGACCAAAGGGATATACAAACGGCGAATCAACGCAACACCGCGCACATTGAGGATGACTGCCGACTCCACAAGACTTGGGCGGACACGCTCAAAACCTGCCTCAATGCTCGACACTGCCAGCGCCAAAAAGCGAATAATATAGGCTAAAAGCATCACAATTAACGAGCCTTTAATGACAGCGGTCGTACCATCACTGACGGGCAAAAATTGTAATAACAGATTGTCCATCGCTGCAATTGGGATAAAAATACCAATCGCCAATACCGAACCAGGGATGGCATAGCCGAGCGTGGTAATACGCATCAAAATCGTGGCAAACAATGACTTATCACTGCGCTTGGCAATCACAAGTAGCAATGCCACAACCATGACCAATACCGCACCAACAAGCCCAATCACTAATGAATTGCCCATCGGCTGGAGCAACGCGCTCACATCGCCCTGCTGCCAATGTGCGACCACCCAAACAATCAACTGGATGACAGGTAGCACAAAGCTGACCAGCAAAATCACACCGCAATAGACCGTTGTCAGCCAACCCAAACCACTAGGTAGCGGCTTTGGCTGAATTGCCGTTGATTTTTTGGTGGCAAATTGACGGCGGCCGCGACTCAGCTGCTCTAGCACAATCATGACAAATACAAATAGCACCAGTAAAGAAGCCAGTTGTTTGGCAGTATCAATGGAAAAAAAGCCAAACCAAGCTTGATAAATGGCAGTAGTAAAGGTTTCTACCCCAAAGACAGATACCGCACCAAAATCTGCGAGGACTTCCATCATCGCCAGCAGCAAGCCACCCATGAGCCATGGACGCGCCATCGGTAGGGCAATTTTGAGTAACGATTCGCGTGGCGTCAAGCCAAGCGATGCGCCCATCTCCAGCGCCTGTTGCCCCATACTGGTAAAGGCGTTGCGAGCGAGAAGATACACATAGGGATAAAACGCTAGTATCAGCACAATCGATAATCCCCAAATATTGCGGATATCGGGCAGACCTTGTGCAAACCCCTGCTGCTCTCGCAAATAGGTACTAATCGCACCTGTATAGTCAAACATACCCAATTGCACAAACGCCAATACGTAGGCAGGTACAGTAAGTGGCAGCATCATCGCCCAAAAAAATAGCTTACGTCCTGGAAACTGGTACATCGCCGTCAGCCATGCCGTGGTCACGCCAAGTATCAAAATCCCGACGGACGTCGTGATTAGCAATATCAGGGTGTTTTTAAGTAGTAACCCCAACTGATAATCAAGCAAAAACTGCCAAATCTCTTGGTCAATCTCACCAAAGCTAGTAAGTACCACCAAAAGCGGCAGCAATACTAGAGTCGAACATAGCACCAGCCAAAACCGAGCCAAACCAATACCCTTATTCATGTGCACCCAAATCGTTAACCTTAATGTAAATAATAATTATTATTGTTTAAATAAATATTCTATATTATACTACGAAACCAATACGTTTGGCGGCGATTTTAACTTGCACCGTCGCATCGTTAAGGTCTGCTTTTTAGTAGGGTGTTCGGTATAATTTTTTAGGACGAATAAAAGGGTAAATTATGAAACGCTTGATGACTTTTGGTATGTTGATGGGTGCGGTAACACCTGCGCTAGCAAGTGATCTGGTGATTTATTCAGCGCGCGCTGATAATTTGTTGAAGCCGATTGTGGCAAAATACGAGCAGCAAACAGGCGTAAAAATCAAGCTGGTCAACGATAAAGCAGGCGTATTGATCGAAAAAATAAAAGCAGAAGGTGCTAATACCCCAGCTGACTTACTCATCACCGTCGATGGCGGTAACTTATGGCAAGCGGCGCAAGAAAACATCTTAAGACCTGTCAATTCAAAAGTACTCGAAACCAATATCCCGCCGCAATTCCAAGACCCACAAAATCGTTGGTTTGGTATGTCAGTGCGCGCCCGTACCATTTTTTACAACCCAACCAAAATCAATCCAAGCCAGCTATCAACTTACGCAGATTTATCTACCCCCAAGTGGAAAGGCAAGCTGTGTTTAAGAACATCGGACAATGTCTATAACCAATCTTTGGTTGCCACCATGATTCATCACAACGGCTTACCACAAACGGAGCGTATTTTAAAAGGTTGGGTCAGTAATCTAGCCACCGCGCCATTTGCCAATGACACAGCGCTGCTTGAAGCAATTGACGCAGGTCGCTGTGATGTCGGTATCGCCAATACTTACTACTATGGTCGGCTGCTTGATACCAAGCCAAACATTAAGGTCAAACCCTATTTTGCCAACCAAAAATGGCAAGGCACCCATGTCAATGTATCGGGTATTGGCGTAGTTAAACACAGCAAAAACGCGGCACAAGCACAAAAATTTATGGAATGGCTCAGTGGCGCAGAGGCACAGAATTTATTTGCTGACTTGAACAGTGAATACCCAGCCAACCCACGCATCGCACCAGATCCAAAAGTCGCCAGATGGGGCAGCTTTAAGCAGGACATTATCAATGTATCCGTGGCTGGTAAAAACCAACGCCATGCGATTATGCTAATGAAAAAAGCGGGTTATAAATAAACACGGTATTCACAGGCGGGTTGTCAATTTGGGCTTGTTGCCACTGGGCAAAGCCCTCGGTGATATTGCCAAATCGCTGTTGCGCAAAGGATTGAATAATATTGTGCGTTGCCGTCAATCCTTCGGCGAATAATTTGTTTTTCTTAGTCATTTTTACATTTTAATTCATCATAGATATTCTGTAGGTGAATTATTATGTAAAAACCTTTATATTCTGTAAAATAATATTAACAATATTATATTTTCTAAAACGGAATAGCATTGTAGATTTGCCAGTAATCGCGCTATAACTATGCTAACCAGAAATAAGCTGACCATTCCTATCTAAAATTCGCTACAATATTGCCTTTGATAGTTAATACACTAAAAATCGGGCAATACCATGACAACCACTCTTTCTCAACTGCCACCCACTGCTGTTTGGCAATGGTTTGATCAAATTTGTGCTATTCCACATCCTACTTTTCATGAACACGCATTGGGTGACTTTATTGTTCAAGCAGTCCAAACCCGCGGACAGCAATACGGGTTAACGGTCAAAAAAGATGAAAAAGGCAATATTTTTATCTATAAACCGGCAAGCGTACAGCTTGATAGCAATATGGCAAACCATCCTGCGGTGGCTATCCAAGCGCATTTTGACATGGTGGCACAAAAAGGGGAAACCACCAACCATGATTTTATTACTGACCCTATCAAGCCTGTGATTAAAGACGATTGGGTCTGGGCAAGCGATACGACGCTTGGGGCAGATAATGGTATTGGGCTTGCTATGGCATTGGCGGTGGCGTTTAGTGATGATATTGTCCATCCACCGCTTGAGTTGATTTTGACTTGTGAAGAAGAAATCGGCATGGGCGGCGTCCAAGCCATTCACCCAGAGTGGCTGACCGCACCTGCGATGATTAACCTTGACTCGGAAGATGAAGGTGAACTGTTTATTGGCTGTGCTGGCGGGCGTGATGCCACATTTCAGTTAACTTCCTCGCTCATTACCGTAACCGAGGATGTCACGCCGATGGTAATTAAGGTGAGCGGTTTACAAGGTGGGCACTCTGGCATTGATATTCATAAAGGCTTAGCCAATGCTAACTTATTACTGGCGCGCGTGCTGGCAAGCCTGTTTGGCTCATCGCCTTTTTATCTACAACACTGGACAGGTGGGGTACTGCGAAATGTGATTACGCGTGAAGCCTCTGCGGCGGTGTTGGGTGATTTTGAGCGTATCAGCCAGTTGCTTCCCACTATCTTGCAAACGCTACAAGCTGAATATAAAATCACGGAACCCAACCTGACCGTCACTGTTGAAAAACTAGTAGCTACGGACGCACTGTCACCGGCATCTACCAACCTTTCCGCTCTTAGTATAGCCGACAGTCAGCGTGTGCTTAACTTGCTGCGTAGCCTACCCAATGGCGTGATACGCATGAGCGATAGTTTTGCCGGCGTGGTAGATACATCAATTAGCACGGGCGTGGTTAAGCTTGGCCAAACTCACGACAATAATCAAACCGCCACCCTTGAGATACGTTGTCTGATGCGATCTTTGGGTGAAACCCCAAAAGATGACATCGCCCAGCGGCTACAAGCTTTAGCAGATTTGGCAGGGGCAGCGCTAGAGTTAAGCGATGATTACCCAGGCTGGCAACCTGACCCAGATTCTAAGCTATTGGCAGTGGCAAAATCTGTGATGGCGAGTCATTTTGCAGGCGAGCCAAAACTGCAGGTGATTCATGCCGGTCTTGAATGCGGCATATTTAAAGGTAAAGCGCCAAACATGGACATGATTTCTTTTGGTCCAAATATCCGTGCGGCACACTCACCCAAAGAGCGCGTAGAAATCGCCAGCGTGGCAAAAACTTGGCAGGTGTTATTAGACTTATTAAAAGTCTTGTAATGGCTAATGATTGCTTATGCTGCTATCACAGTTGTGAAAAAATGTCGTCGCTAAGGTTTTGAATTTAAGGTTTTAAACCTATGGTGTTGAGCCTATTTTCTTACACCGCGATACATAAAAAACCCTTGAAAATATTGATTCTCAAGGGTTTAATGATTTTCAAGGATTTATAGGGATGTTGGAGTTTAATGCCTATTATCCCGATGTTTTGGCACTGCTCAACACGCGTCTTGCTAGTATCACGATAGCCAATACAAATGCCAATAATCCTAGCCATTGGGCAATGTTGTCCCAATTGGTAAGTTTAAGCGCCAGCGGTGCATCTGAGCCGCCCGTCGTGACTGACGCGGCAATAATAAACGCCATAATAACGCCAATCAAGCTTTCGCCCACAATTAACCCTGCAGCAAATAACGTACCTTTGCGCTCTGCAAGCTTTAAGTTGCGCTCACGTTGCGCCGCTGCACTGTTTTTGGTGATACGGTTTTTAATCCACCATGCCAACACCGAGCCTATAAAAATCGGCATATTAATGGTAGGTGGCAAATAAATGCCCATACCCACTGCCAATACTGGCAAGCTGTATTTACCCGCTGAAGTTTTGCGTAATAAAGTATCAGCGACAATCAGTACCGCACCAATCAGCACACCGATAAGGATAAAGTCCCAGTTCAAATTATGCGCGAAAATCCCTTTGGCAATCGTAGTCATCAAGGTTGCTTGCGGTGCGCCCAAGGCTTGCGAGGCATCCATATCAGGGCGAGGCAATGCCCCAGTAAAGCCATAAGCTTTGTACAGTAGTTCTAAAATAGGAGAGATTACCAATGCACCTACCACGACACCAATCATTAACGCAATTTGCTGACGCCAAGGTGTGGCTTTTACCAAGTAACCCGTTTTTAAGTCTTGCAAATTATCATTTGAAATCGTCGCCACACATAATACCGCCGAACCACAGAACAACGCCAACGCGGTGACAAATTTGCCATCGCCCGTGGTTAACAATTGCGGATAAGCATTGCCAACCAGCAATAAAATGAGCGAAATCACCACAATCGAGATAATACCAATACCTGAAATTGGGCTAGACGACGATCCAACCAAACCCGCCATATAACCACACGCTGCCGCTACCAAGAAACCAATGATAAAGGTGACCGCGGTACAAACCAATACTAGGAGCCATGCCAAACCCGCTGGCAAGCTTGCATCCGCCACAAACTGATAGAAACTAACCGCCAATAACAACGTCATTACCACCGTCCAGCCGATCATGACTTTGGGCGATAAATCCTGCTCCATACGACTGAGGTTTGATGAATTGCCACCTTTGAGCGCCTGCATGGAAATTTTTAATCCCTCAATCATTGGCTTCATAAGCGTGAGTAGCGTCCAAATTGCGGCAACACCAATGGTACCGGCACCGATAAAACGGACATTTTCCTTCCAGATTTTCATGGCAAATGCCGACATTTCCACGTCACTGGGCTGAGGCGTCATGCTCGTCAATATCGGCACCGCTGCACCCCAAGCAATAACGATACCCAGCAAAATAGCAATACCGCCTGCTACGCCAACTAGATAGCCTGCGCCAAGTAGCGCCAAGGAAAACCCCATGGGTAATTGGGTAATCGCCGAGCCTGCTTTAAACCAGTAGCCTGCCGAATCTGCCAATACCCTAAGTCCACCGGTCAAAAACGCTACAATGCCTGATAACGCGCCACCAATCACAATATCCTTGGCGCCTGTTGAGGCATCTGACTGAGCGGGGGTATCATCTGCTGTGTCCTGTTCGCCTGCCCGCAAAATTTCAGCAGCGGCAACGCCTTCAGGGTAGGGCAAATCACTGTTAACGACCATCGCATAGCGAAGTGGAATAGTAAAAATCACCCCCAAGATACCGCCAGCGATACATAAAATAGTGGTTTGCCAAAATGGAAACCCTGTCCAGTAACCGAGCATTAATAACGCTGGCAACACAAAGATAATGGACGATAAAGTACCTGCCGCAGAAGCTTGGGTTTGTACAATATTATTCTCAAGAATATTGCTATCTTTGGCAAATTTTAAAACTGCCATTGATATCACCGCCGCCGGAATGGACGAGGCAAACGTTAACCCGACTTTAAGTCCAAGATATACATTGGACGCGGTAAAGATGACAGTGATTAATGCCCCAAGAATAATGCCCCTTAGCGTCAATTCTTTGTGATTGGCATACATATCACCGATAGGCTGAACTTGCATGGGCAAATCTCCATGTAAAAGCAAAAGTTAATGGTGAGTAAAAAAAATCTTATGGATTATACTGCGTTTTATGGCTAAAACAATAATTTTTATCTAGTACCCTAACCCTTGAAACATCGAAACACTACGGGTCTCAATATAGCTATCATTGTGTAGCAAACGTTGTTTGGCAAATATTGTTTGGCAAAGCACGCCAATAAGAGTTGCCCCTCATGCGTATAGATATAAGATACCTATGTGATTGGTAAAATAATAAGTCTTACCTACTAAGCAAAGAAAAGTTAAGCAAAGACAAGTAGTCAAGCATATCCTGCAGTGGCAGCCACGATTTATTTAGCAAGATACATTAAAATTTTGCACCACCTGCTATATAATTCTTGCTACACACTCAGCATGTTATATCTCAATGACAATCGATTACAGTTGTATGAAGATTTGCTAATGGAAATTGAATGATTTTAAACCCCAGTAATACCCCGTTTTCAATTTGGTTGGCAGAAGGGCAGTCAAGCCAGCGTGAGATGCTACTTGCCATGCAAGCCATGAAATGCCAATATAACTTACCCATGACCATCGTGGCATCCCATCGACAGCCACGACCAGAAATCTTAAGCTGTGCTGATATAGCGTACCAAGAGCCATCTGAGCCAAGTGAGCGGGTTGAGTTTGTACTTGAACAGGCCAAAAAGCACAATAGCAAAGTGATATTGACAGGGCGCAATAGCCAAGATTACGAAGCCAGACGTCAAGACTTCAAAGCAGCCGGTATTCGATTGTTGACAGGCGCAACTGACACAGCCACGCTTGAATTAATGGATGATAAAGCCGCTTTTACAGCTTTTTGCCAGCAACATGATATCCCTGTGGCAAGTGGCTGGCAGTTTGCTAATACAGATGAGTTAATGGCACTGCTCGCGTTGCATTGTGGGCAGCCGTTATGTGTAAAACCCGTTAAAGGTATATTTGCGCAAGGGTTTTGGCGACTCGATACGGGAGCGGTCGATGCGTGGGACAGTTTTGAGCATTTATACTTTACTGATGCTAAAAAAATTCATCTTGCACAATTTTTACACGCCTATAATAATAGCCAAATGGTAACTGACAAACCCATTGCCATGCTGCTGATGCCATATCTAGCAGGCAAAGAATATTCGATTGATGTGGTATGTGAGACAGGGGAAGTGTTAGCCGCAGTGACGCGCTATAAAGACGGCAGTGAACAGCATGTGGGCTATGACGAGGCAGTGATGGAACTTGTCAAGCGTCTGGTGGTAGCCCTAAAAGCCGATGGTATTGTGAGCATCCAAACCAAGGCTGATGAAAATGGGATGCACAAGGTACTGGAAATCAATAGCCGCGCGTCAGGTGGGATTGGTTACACCGATCATGCCTTTGACAACGGCACGCTGAATTTAACCCAATTAGCTTTTGCCTATTGGTCAGGCTGTATTACCAAACCGCATCTGCCAGCGGTACGTGATACCATCACCTCTTGCATCGTGCGTCCGCTGATGACCAGTGTCAAAATCGGCTAACGCAAAAACAACAGGATAATAGACGCCATGACCGAGCAAAAAACCATTTCGCTATCGCGTGGCGAGCTTACTTTACGCTATCAAACCAGCGCTGATTATCAACTCGATGAGTTATTGGGGTTTGCTGAGCGTATCAATCCCAAGCGCGCGTTTTTGTTTGTATCCAAAGTATTGGGGCGACATATTCCGGTATCCCCCGATAAGATGCGACAAGCCTTCACCCAGTTGGCGACTCTCATACCCGATGATTTGCCCGAGCCGATTGTGGTAATTGGCATGGCTGAGACCGCAGTCGGACTGTCGGCAGGGGTGCATCAAGTGCTGCAGGCGCGTTATCCGCAGGCTATTTTGCTCAACTCGACGCGGCATGCACAGGCAGGAGAGCTGCTTACCACGTTTAGCGAAGATCATAGTCATGCCAGTGTGCATTTGATTTACCAAAGTGATGACAGCGCGCTACAAGCGAACGTTGAAAACGCCAAAACCTTGATTATGGTCGATGACGAAGCCTCCACAGGTAATACCTGCCAAAATGTGGTCAACGCCCTGCGTCAAGCAGGAATGAGTAAGCTTGAGCAAGTGCATTTGGCGACGCTGGTTGATTGGTCACTGGGCAAAAAACTGGGCAAAAAACTGGGGGAAACGGATAGTAATATTTTTAATGACATCGCCTTTTTTCGCCATCATCTGCTCGCAGGAGATTGGACGTGGACAGATAGGATAAATGCGCCCGCGGTTACCATGCCAAATGTGTCAACCACAAAGGCAGGCAGTCAGCCACTGCTGCCTACCGACAATTGGGGTAGACAACCGACACGCGACAGTACATCGGGATTGGATTTTTTGCTAGAAGGTTTGCATCATGCGCTTTGCCAAAGACAATTAACGCTAGCGTCATTCGCCCATCAAAAAATCTTGGTGCTGGGCAGTAATGAGTTTGTTTGGTTGCCGTTGTTGCTTGCCGAACGCTTGGCGCAGCATCAAGCGGATGTCAAATTTTCTGCCTTGACGCGGTCACCCATCGCCATCCATGCTGATAGCGCCGTGACTAGCGTCATCAAGTTCTTTGATCATTATGGCTTGGGCATGACCAATTTTGTTTACAACGTGACGCCTGAGGCGTGGGATTGGGTGCTGTTGTGCGTGGAAACCCCCCAAGATAGCGTGGATGAGATTTGGCAGCGCTTTGATAATGTCATGGTAATTTCACCTAGCTCCGAAATCTGATACCCGAAATCTGACATTCTAAACCTGACAACCGAAGTGCGATATCTGAAGTCCGAAAGCTAATCAGCCACAAAATCGATAATCGATAAAAGTTAAGTTTGATAAAAGTGAGTGTGAATGACCGATTTTTTTAAACCCGAAGCCCGTTTTTTTGAATCAAAAGTCGCGCTAGTCAAGCCTTATGCTTTGATGGATTTGGATGATACCTTGTTTCAAACCCAGCGAAAAATTGCAGCTTGGCAATTGCCAATGGATGGGTTAGTGGCGGCGACCGTCGATAAGCAGAATGCACCATTGAGCTTTTTGACCCCAAAGCAGCGCCATTTTTTTAATTGGTTATCCCAATCAACTGAGCTCATCCCCGTCACCGCAAGAGATACCACTGAGATTATGCGCGTCAAACTGCCGTTTGATAGTTGGCAAGTTTTGACCCATGGTGCGGTGATTGTAGCGCCATCGGGGCAGCTTTGTGCGCGTTGGCAGCGGCTAATGGCAGGGCAATTGGTGGCGCTACAACCCAAACTTATCCAGCTTATGGCGCGATTGGCAGGGTTTGAAGCACTGCGCATTACCCCACATTATGAACACTTTATAGTAGACAATAACGCGACGGATTTGATGGTATATGTCGCCATCAAACATCGGCATAAAGACCACGATGCTTTGCTGCAGTTTGCGACACAGCTGCCGAGTGTGCTAAATGAGGCGGCTGATTTGGGCGATGAGTTTTATATCCATGTCAATGCCAATAACTTGGCAATCTTGCCGCACGTTGTCAACAAGCATCACGCGATGCGTTTTTTGCTCGATTATCATTTGGATAAAAACCGCCCTTGTTTTGGTTTTGGTGATAGCTTGGCGGATTTGCCGTTTTTACAATTATTGGACTGGTATGGCACGCCCAATCGAGGGCAACTGCATGATGCTATCAGTCAAGGGTGTTTATAATCATGACAATTCAGGCGAATTTTTCGGGTAGTTATTTACCCACTGAGGTTACCTTGCTGCTCGATATCGTCAGTGCTGATAGCGTCAATGATATCAGCCCAACGCAAAAAGAAGCGTTAATTCAATCAGGTCAGCGCCATTATTCAGATATGCTGACGCTTGAAAAACCGCCCAGCGCCAAGCATGAAGCCTTGTACAATCAAGCATTGATGGCAGGCAAACAGCGCATGGCAAATGATGTCACAGGCCTTGCGTTTAGCTTACATCAGCTATTTCATGCTTGTGTGAGTGCCTCGCAGCCGCTGATATTGGTCAGTCTCGTGCGGGCAGGATTGCCGATTGGGGTCTTGCTACAAAAAGCGCTTAGTGATGCATCTGCCAGCTATGCGTTAGCCAGTCAGCATTACGGGGTGAGTATCATCCGTGACCGCGGGCTTGACCCTGTTGCCTTGCAATATATTTTGCAGCAGCATCCGCATAGCCCGATTGTGTTTGTCGATGGTTGGACGGGTAAAGGGGCTATCTATGGGGAGTTGCAACGAAGTTTAGCCAAAATCACTGATAAGCGGCAACAAGCGCAACTGTTTCACCAAGGTGACGGGGTGATTCCACTGGTGACGTTGGCAGATCCTGCTGGGGTGGCTTGGCTATCGGCGAGTGATGATGATTGGCTGATGCCGGCAAGTTTGCTCAACAGCACTGTCTCTGGGCTGATATCGCGTACCCTGTATTGTGAGCCCAGTGATGGACTGCACCAAGCAGTGTATTATGACAAGTTACAGCCTTGGGATCGCAGTGGCGAGTTTATCCAAACCATTGATGCGCTGCGTCAGCAAACGCCCTTACCAACGCCGCTAACGGGCAAGTTATTGCCGATTTTTGCCACCCAGTCTGTGATAGATGACTTAGCGGCGCGCTTTGCCATCAGCAATCGCAACCGTATCAAACCCACCATTGCCGAGGCGACCCGCGCGATATTACGGCGCGACCCTGAGTGTGTATTGGTCAATGAGATGGCAGACGGACAAGATACAGCATTACTGCGTCATCTTTGTGAGGAAAAAAATATTCAAGTAATTGCCGATGCCAGTATTGCACCTTACCAAGCTGTCACCATTATTAAGAACAGAAGCCAATGATAACCGCGTCTTTGCGCTCATCGATCTTGTTAACCGCCCATTTATCCTAACCGCTCTTTTACGCACATTGTACTTTTTATGACACTATTACACCCTGTAAATCATTTTTTACCTGCGTCTGTTGCGCCGACTATCAACCCCTACCAGCTGGGTGCGACGCTTTATATGCCAGCCACGCGCCAAGATATTTGGCAAATTATTAGCCAGCAAAAATTGGCTGAGATTGACAGTATCGTGATTTGTTTGGAAGATGCGGTAAGTGAAAGTGAAATTCCTGCCGCGCTCGCAAACTTAAAGCAGCTGCTTGCGACATGGGCTCAGCACGCCCAGACGCATGGTTTTGGCGATGAATCGCGTCAAATTTCACCGCGAGCCTCACGCCCGATGGTGTTTATCCGACCGCGCAACGCCTTGATGCTCACTGAGCTTGCCAGTTGGCAGACGATTGCTTTGGTGAATGGCTTTGTGTTACCAAAAATCGATATGCAAAGCCTTGCCGATTGGCGATTGGCTTGTCAGGCATTGCCATCGACACAGCTATTGATGCCGACCCTTGAGACTCGGCTCATCTTTAACCCGATACACAACCAAGAACTGGCGCTAGCGTTTAGCGAAGGGTTTAGCCAGTCGATTTTGGCACTGCGTATTGGCGGCAATGATTTATTTGCCTCGCTGCGCTTGCGTCGCCCGTCCGATGTGACGATCTATCAAACCCCAGTCGGCATACTCATCTATCAGTTAATTGCGTGTTTTGTGCCGCAGGGTTTTTATTTGACTGCGCCCGTGTTTGAGTATTTGGATAAACCTGCCTTGTTTGCTGAAGAATTGCGGCAAGATGTCGCCTTGGGACTGGTGGGAAAAACCATCATTCACCCTGACCAAATTGCTGCAGTCAAACAAGCTTTTTATGTCAATGACATAGAGCGCAGTCAAGCCACCGCGATTCTTGCCGCCGATGCCAAGGCAGTGTTCAAGCAAGACAACAGTATGCTTGAGCCAGCCACGCATCGCGCGTGGGCGACCAGTGTGATGCTCCGTGCCAATGTCTAAAAGCTAAGGTTTAACAGCCAAGGTCTAAAAGCCACTGTCTAACAGTTTGTCACATCAAAGTCAGATAACAAATCACTGACCGATAATTGAACAAAATTGCGGTATGATGACGGGTTAGCAGATAACAATAATTTATGATAACAATTTAACTGATAACCAGCATCATGGAAACCTATGCAAGCAAATACTCTCCCCAGTCAGTCAGTGACGGTTATTTTTCAAGGCGGCATCAACGTTCACCAGCTAGGGCAGGGCGGCGATGACGGCAGTGATTTTATCGCTAACGTCGCTAAAACCCGAGCAGCTTTGCCCCATGCAACCATTGTGTTATCGACTTGGGATACGCTTGCGTTGCCCACCGAGTTTGACAGCGCCGACAAATTGGGTATCGATCAGCTGATTTTAAACCCAGATCCTGGTGGTCTGCCCAATATCAAATTTGGCTATGACGCCCCTAACAACGTCAATCGACAAATCATCTCCACGCAAGCGGGTCTAAACCAAGTCAGCACCGAATATGCGCTCAAACTACGCACCGATAGCTACTTACTCAATGACAACCTGCTACAATTTTATCGCTATTATACCCAGCAAGTAACGTTACATTCCCAGCGCCATTTATCCTCAAAAAGTAAAGGAACCGACTATTCGCCGATTGTAGTGCCGTCGTTTTTTACCATCGACCCCAGCATGTTTGAGCATATGGCGTTTCATATCAGCGATTGGGCGCAATTTGGCAAGACCGAGCGACTGCAGGCGTTTTGGTCGGCACCTCTGATGAGTCGTGACAATGCCACTTATTTTGAGTCGCATGCACAAGATATCGATGCCAAATTTGCGGACAATACCTTTCGCACGCGGTTGGCTGTCGAGCAGCATATTGCCAGTCATTATGCCAATCAAATCGGCTACGCTGCCACGCCAAGCTACTACAATGAACTCAACGAGCAGATTCTAGACGCGCACAAGGCATTTTTGGCGAGTGAAGTAATTGTGCTTGATATGACAGACTACGGGCTGCGGTTACCCAAATACGCGTGGACATTGACCGATGCTTTTATGGCGATGAACTGCATCAGCCATGATGACTGGTATCAGCTGTTTTATCAATATTGGTATCCCAACCAAGTTGACGAAACCCGCTTGGCGCATGCGGATGAACGAGCGGTGATGAAAAGTATTGCCGCGGCAGAGTTTTATCAAACTAGCCCAGTCGATCAACACCAGATTTTCTCCCGTCTTTATCCTTAAATCCGCTAAATAAAAAAGCTTACCCAACAGATGGTAAGCTTTTTTTTCAACAGTTAAACAATTAAACGACAATTTTTAAACATCAACCTTTAAACATCAATCTTTAAACCGTGGGCTTTAAGCGCTTGGTATTCATCCGGCGTACCGCAAAAATCAATGTCGTCCTCCGTGATTTTGACATAGCCAACCCGGCCGCCTTGCGCGATTAATAAATTATACATAGGGGCGATATAATATTCGTTGTTAACCGTCAACTGTTGGGCAACCGCTTGTTGAAACAACGATAGATACTGCTGCTTGGATTTAAAATAATATAAGCCATCACTGCAAAGATTGGAGATACGCTGTTTTTCGGTAGTTTTAATCACCCTATCATCGTCATCGATGGCGATAAATGACCAATGATCGCCTTCGCCTTCAAATACTTCTAAATAGCCATCAACAGATTCTACCCAGTCAGGTTTTTCAAAACCATAGCGAAAGGTATCGATGTTAAAAATATAAATCGGCTCATCGTCATCAATGCTAGGATTACCGAGTCCCTGTTCAAGTCCCAGTCCAAGCGCTACTGTTTCAGCTTGCCCCGCTGTCTCGCCATCAAGGATATGAATCATAAAATTGCGCACACCCAAGCGCGTTAATCGCTCAGCAACAAATCGCGGGGTATCATACACATCGCGCACGATAAGCAAAAATAAATCGGTACTAAAATAGCGCTCAAACGATTTGATTGCCAAATCAAACACAATGGTATCGGCAATCGACAATTGATATTTAGGCACCTCAAAGCCCGCCTTAAAAAAACGACTGCTTAGCCCTGCCATTGGAATTACGAACATGTCACTGCCTCCATCACATACATTTTGTATAAACGATACGCATTGAGCAGCATGGCGCGCTGGCGATCGGGTCTATCTGCGTGCAATGGTAGCATGGATAAAAACAATAACACCACCGCTGGCATGATAGATTCTGTGGTCATGTCATTGACCCAGGTGCCGGCAAAAAATTCTTGTTGGATTTGCTCCAAACGCTTATCAATGTCAAATCGTATATCGCTACCACTAGGACTATCGATAATTTCATAACGCCCTGCGATGATAAAATCATACATACCAATCACAGAATGGGTGAGCTTTGCTAAATCATAGCTTGCGTTGCCAAAAATACTAAAATTGCCGTTAGAATCCGTGCCGCGTGGGTCAAAAACTTTTACCCGGCGACCGCGCATGTCATACATGATGTTGCTAAAACATAAATCGCCATGCATGACACTCACGGTGTTTGGCAGTGCCAAGGCTTTGTCGATACAGTCCTGCGCAATCTCTAGCGTACTGCCAAGCATCGTTTCATCATATATCACAGGTTGGTTCAAATCGACATCGGCATCATCGGCATACGCGTACAAGCGCTTTAAGGTTTTTTTATGGTACAAATCTTCGGCATACGATTTGGCAAACCCTGTTTCGATATGACGATGCACGTCGGACTGATTGGCCATACTAAAAAATTCTTTTAATAGCTGAAAAATATGTTGCCAAAATTCAGTAGTATTTAACCCATGCACATACAACTCATTGAGCGGTAATAATGGCAAGAACTCTAAGCTATAACTAAACTGTCCGTCCACTTGCTGATAATCAATCAACTGCGGGGTAAAACGTCTAAGTGGCGCAGGAATATGGGTGTACCAATAAATTTCCGCTTCAATTTTGTTGTTGTCATCACTGCTTTTGGTGACCATGCCTTCACGAATCTGCAGTGAATTAAAGGCGCGTTCGGTGGTCATATTGGCACGGGCATGAATATAATGGACAAAATTACTGCAGTCATAATACGACTCAATATTGACCGATTTCATTGGCATCGTCTGTTGGTACAAATAAATCGCCCGCACAAAATTTTTCTTACTAATCGCCAAGGCTTTAATCAACTCCAGCCGTGAGGAAAAGGCAAAATACCCAATCCAATCGGTGGGGTTTTCTTTCATTTTTTTGGTTTGTTGCCAATCGTATTGGCGCGTTTTATCCGACACGCCAATACAATCTGAGCAATCAACTAACTGGGGTAAAAATACATCCCCTTGGATGATACGAATATGATGGTATGATTTATCAATGGCTAGATTAAGCACATATAAAATCGTCTCGGACAATGCCAAATTTTCAGGGATTGTCACCACTTCAATGGGCAGAGACTCAATCACTGCTTTTTCATTGAGGGTCAAGGTATAAGCTTCGGGTAGTGACAATAGAATTTTTTCATGGGGGAATTGTTGGCGTACCACATCGACTTGCAGCTGTAATAGTTTTTTATTACCGATGGGCAGCATGCAAGGCGGAATGCGCCCAATTTCTGCCTCAAATTCGGCATTGACATAGGAAGAGGCGTTAATGAGTATCATGGCGTTAAATTACCTTAAACGTTGTTATTATTTTTATTTTTTATTAAGGTGTTAAATCAAGCAGCTGGCAAATCTCTGCATAGCTTAACTTGACCAATTCGTCGGGTCGAATAGCTTTGTCATCCACATAAAACCCTTCAAAGCCGCACCAAGGCTTACCCACGTATAATTCATCATATGGGATATCATGACGTACCAACCAATCGAGGATAATTGGCAAGGTGTTTTTATTAATAGCGCCAATATTGCCTTGATAGGTGCGCATATTGCGACTGGTATTGATGACAATGGTAAACCCTTGTCGGTGGTATTCTCTAAGTTTTTCGACAACTTCGGTGATAGGTTGGGCATTGGCATAGTCGCCGTTTTGGGTGGTGCATAGGGTATCATCTAGGTCAAAGATTAGCCGCTTCATTGTTATTATGTTCCTAATATTGCAGTGATAGACTTAAACTAAAAATTTTTGTATTTATAATAAAATCAAGTGTTTGATTGTTATTTTAACTTCAATACCTTAAAACGAATCCCTACCAAATGATATTACTTATTCATTACTTATTGTAATTTTAGGTAAGAATTCGAGAAAAAAATCGATTATAGGGCTTAATCACAATGCTTAACATTGGCTGGAACGCTTTTAACCAATCGATCAATCGATGTTGACAATTTTTGAGAATACGCCATAGCACGAAAAATGTAGTAAAAAGCGGGTGAGGGCCTGACGAATCTAAATAATATAGGCTGTGATTTGATAAAAGATTGGCTTTTATTAACGATAAGCTAACAGGCTAAAAGATTAAAAAGCGAAACAACAGTAAGCAAAAAACCGTGGAAAGGTGCGAAAAATTTATTTGATAGCGACGTAACTATGGACTTTGTACATACGACCCAGCGCGTTTTTCCAGCCACGGGCATAGGGCATAAAGGCTTGGCAATGATCTAAGTGATAGCCATAGCCTGCATTGCCATAGGCCATCAAAAAACTGCCATCCAAAAAGCCTGACTGCCCTATGACAAAGCCATTACCTTGATTAAATCGCGCTTCAGCGCCGTTACCGAGCAAGGTGGCATTGATTGCAGTATAGCCGTGACCCTGATTGTGGTTGGCATTGGCGTGGGTGATATCGATACTGGCGTGATGACGGGCAAAATAGCCACCGACCACGTTTTCATTGCCAAGACTGCGATTGGCTAAAATACGCCCGCCATTGTCGGCAAAATAGCCATAGCCATAATTGCGAAAGGCATTGGTACGTCGGTTGATGCTGTTGCAGCTTAGCATACCATTGTGCAGCGCCAAAAAGCCATGTTTGTTTTCGCTGGCACTGGTATCATGACACCACATCGAGCCATTGGTGAGTGCATAAAACCCTGCGATATGGTTGTGTGCAGACACGCTGTTGTCGGCATTGATAAAGCCGCTGGATTCCGCGCAAAATCCAAAACCCAACTCTTCATCCAAATGCGCACAGTGATACGCCTCGCATTGCTGGGCATCTATCGAGCCCCCATACGCAAAAAACCCGACGTCCCCCGCAAACTGTACAATCACCCCAGGCTCACAGCGGATACTTGAGCCAAAGCGGGCAGCAACCCCATAATAAAACTTATTGATACGGACCTTTGACCCCACGAGCACTTGGCTATTGTAATTGCACATGATACCGGCACCATAGCCTTCATCTTGCCACTGTCCATAGCCCAAAAACGCCTTAGTGCCATTGATAGTCATGCCATCGATTTTAAAAATACCGTTGCCCCGCTGCATCAAAAAGCCACAGCGGTTATGGGCATCATCAAAATGTAATTGCACCTTATCAGGATCGTCCAAATTGCCAACAATCTCTACCCGATCACTAAAAAAATCAATTTCAACTTGGCTTAAATAATACTCGCCATCGGCAATTTTGATTTGGATGAAGCCTTTATCACCCAAGTTATTTAATTGGCTTTTACAATAAGCCAAAGCCGCGTGAATAGTCGGGAAGGTTTGCGGCACGTCAATACGTTGCCAACGGTTGGATACTTTTTTAATCATAATAACAGCAAGCTAACAAGTGATATGGTACTCAAAATGAGTAGGTCGACCATACATCGCCAAAAACCTAGCGATAGTCAAAGCCATTGCAATTATCTAGGAAATAGCCGCTGTAATATGTTGAGTTTTCTTAGTGAATATGAAGTTTTTTATGACGTTTTAGGTTTTGCCAATTTTTCACTCAACGAATTCGCAACCCAGGCAGGACCAATCAACAAAAATTGTAAGTCTTCAAAAAATGACGGTTTTTTGCCTTCAATTTTGTGACCGACAAATTGCCCAATCCACGCTACCACAAATACGCCAAACCAAAACTTAAACCCAACTGGCAAGATAGCAATCGCTGCCAAGCAAAACAGCACAAACATGCCCATGGCAATAAATAATTGCGTAGACAAGCGTAGATAAAACAGCATTACCAAAGCAATCAATACCAACGTAAACGCCGCCTGCCATGACATTCCCATGCCTAAGATACTGGCAAAAATCGTGGGCACGCACAGCCAATGAATTTTTTTATTGATAGGATGTTGGTGGCTCACGGCGTAGTCAGCCAGCCAGCTTTGTAGGGATTTTTTTGAATGAAGCAGGGTCTCGGTTGCCATAATCTTCTTCCTTAAAGATAATAAAGACAATGAAAAAAATTGCTGATAAAAAATGGGTGTGAATCCCATCAGTTACCACTGAATCGTATCACACCCTAGTCGTTTGTCAAATCAGCGAATTTACCCTAATAGGTTTTGATATCAGTGGCTTTTGATATCAGGGGCTTTTGATATCAGTGGCTACTTAGGCCAAGCCTTTGGCTTTTTGCTCACTGCGATACCACTCATACAGTCCCACAAACGCATTAATTTGGTACACCATGGTTTGAATGGCAAAAATATAATTTTGCGACATCAAGTTGACAATCAGCCAAACAAAATTCACCAAAATCCATAACCACCAGTTGAAGGAATAGCGTAAAATCATCGTGGCTTGCGCTGTGATGGATAGCACAAATGCCAACACATTAATCCAAAAAAAATCAATCACGCCCAAAAATTTACTGCCATCGTTGGCGACCACGCCATAACCCATCGACGCTAGCCAATTATTGACAGTTGGAAATAATGCCAAGCCAATCGCGATAAAGGCAATGGTTACCAACCACACAATTTTATTGGCTGATTTGGGAATCATATTGCCATCGCCATCGGTATTTTTTGACCAATAAAAAATGCCATATAAATGGGTAAAAAAGTTAAACAGCGGCGCGAGCATCAAACCCACCGCACCTGCGGTTCCCTGTACAATGGTTTCACCTGCCGTTGCCAACATACCAAAGCCATTACCCGCGATATTGCGGCGAAAACTCAGCGATACCACACACAATAGCCCGATAAAAGACACCCCCAAATAAAACCAGTCTAACGCTCGATGTTCTGTGGTCAACCAAAAACCGGTACCCAGTGCAATTATCCCAAAAAAGAACCATGCCACCGTCCATTCTTGTGCCCATTCACCGGTAATTTTATCCAAAATTGCAATTCGCATTTCGCCTCCAACAGTCATTACAACCATAACAACATTTTTTAATTAAGTTTTAAAAAATAACACCAAAAATTTTTAGCATATTTACCAAGCATGTTTAACAAGCATGTCTAGAAAATTATTTTATGCCTCGATATCTTGGTAGTGGTGAAAAACGTGTGCATCAATGAGCGCAATGGCATCCAAGAATCGTTGATGATAGTTTGGACTATCAATAAACAGCGGCGCAATATGATGACGGGCAAAGATTTGTTTTAAACGATTTTCAAAACGCTCACGCTGGGACTCGCTGCCTAAAGAGCGCATCCCATCGGCGACCCAAGGGGTGTTATTGGCAAGCATCAGGGTATAATCTAAGCGAAACTCATCGATACAAGCGGTCAAAAACGGGTGGGTACGCCCTTCATATTCTTCACAGAATGCTTGCGTGGTGACAAAATCTGTATCCACCAAAGTGATTGGGGCAGGGGCAAAGCGTTTGGCGGCGCGTATCGCTTGCTCATGGTCAGTTGCCATGAGCGGATAGTCATCGTATTGCATACCAAGCTCAGTACCCCCCAAATCGGTTTGTACAAACAGCCGTCCCATTTCTAAGCCATAGCTTGCACCATAATAGTTGGCTAATTTATGCAGTAGTGTGGTTTTACCTGAGCTTTCACCACCCACCAATGCCACAGTTTTGGTGTAGTCACCTCGCGCTTGCGGATGAATGGCTGACCAATACAGCGCGGGGTTATTGTGAATCTTGCGGCTATCAAAACCATGTTGGCGTGGCGTGGTCACCACCGGTAAATGTAAATCATAATCGACAAACGGATGGGTTTCATCCATAAACACAACAGGGGCTACTACCTCTGCCGCATCGCTAGACGCGCTCAACTTAGGGTAGCGTTGTTGCAAATCCGCTAATACCGCATTGACCTGATCAACGCTCAAATCTTGATAATTGTCTTCATACGAGGGGGTTACCAAATCAGGTAAAATCTCTATATGCACAAATGGCAAATCAGCAAATGCCATGGTCATCCAGCGCGCTTTATCTTTCAAATCAATGGAAAAATTTGGATTTGGCGCAGGGTGAGCGGTAATAAAAATATATAAATCTTTGACTTGCCCAGACGCATGTAAAATCGTTCTTACATGCCCCAAATGCAGCGGCTCAAAATGTCCAATAATGATACCCACATCTTGCATCATGCTTTCCTCAATACTTCATCACGGTTTTTTAACTATTTTTTATCGACTTGATTTTTTGATTACTTGGATAGATATCCCTAATAAGAATATAAAGTAATGCTATAATAATCGATTAGCCCCGATGAAGTTACAATCGTTTGTAACGCTAGTATCACAATTTGTAAGAATCGGTGCACAAACGCTACCATGCAGGCCAAATAGCGATGATAACACTGCTTGTTATAATCGCTCATGATAATAATGCTGTAGAAAAAGTTACCAAAAGAAACATCATTCTACGTTTTGTCACCCAACTACACCCTGCATTTGCTTATAATAAGTCATCACCAAAACATAGTATCTTTAACCAATAATTTTAGCTAACGGCGTTAAGTTTTAAAGATGTTAGGTTTTAACTAAGTCGTAAGTGGTTTTCTTTATTTTTAACAGGTAAAAAATTGAATGGCAAATAAACTGGTAAAACTTCATCGCTCTCAGAATCATCGTATGATTGCAGGTGTGATGGGGGGTATTGCAGAGTATTTAGGCTGGAATGCAACATTGGTGCGTTTGTTGTTTGTGATTATCTCAACCGCGAGTGTCGCAGTGCCAGGTATTTTGATATACATCGTGTTATGGATTGTCATGCCAAATGCTACCCAAAGCTCCTATCGTGCGGTTTGATGGGTGTATAGGCGTATTTGTAGCCCAGCTAAACAATTAAAAAAAGAAATATTATGAATAATAACAATTAGCTATAACAATAACTATAAACTTCTCCACTTTTCCTCCTGCCCAGATATTACATTATCTGGGTATTTTTTTAACCCAAACAAAAAGCCTTAAGGAAATGCTTAAGGCTTTTGTTCATATTAAAAATCTTGAAAAAATTGACTAAGGCACAAAACGTACAGGCTCGGCAATCACTTGCTGGGCGCGTTCTGCGACTTTATCAAAACGGTGGATACTGTTGCCTTGGTTGTCCACAGCGACCGTCACCGGCATATCTTCTACCTCAAACTCATAAATCGCTTCCATGCCTAGCTCTGGGAAGGCAAGCACTTTAGCGCCTTTGATAGCTTTTGATACCAGATAAGCGGCACCGCCCACGGCAATGAGATAAATTGCGCCATGTTTGGCAATGACTTCACAGGTCGCAGGGCTACGCTCGGATTTACCAATCATCCCAATCAAGCCTTGATCCAAGATTGTGTCGGTGAATTTATCCATACGCGTTGAGGTGGTGGGACCTGCAGGACCGACCACTTCATCGCCCACTGCATCGACAGGACCGACATAATAAATAAAGCGATTTTGTAAATCCACGGGTAGCGCTTCGCCTTTGGCAAGCATATCGACCATACGTTTATGTGCGGCATCACGACCCGTTAAGATTTTACCACTAAGTAGTAAGGTATCACCGATGTTAAACTGACCTAAGGTTTCTTTGGTTAAGTCGTTAACATTGACTTTAATCACATCATCGGAGCCAAAGGACACTTCTGGCCAATCTGATAGTGAAGGTACCGGCAAGGCTGCTTCACCTTGACCGTCTAGGGTAAAGTGAATATGACGAGTCGCCGCACAGTTTGGAATCATGGCAACGGCTTTGCTTGCGGCATGGGTAGGAAAATCTAGTACTTTCACATCGAGTACCGTAGTCAAGCCGCCAAGACCTTGAGCGCCAACGCCAAGCTCGTTCACTTTGTCATACATATTGAGACGTAAGCGCTCAACGCTATCAAGCTCGGCACCGCTTTGGGCTTTGGCTTGTAAATCATGGATATCGATGTGTTCCATGAGCGAGCGCTTGGCAAGCATCATGGCTTTTTCTGGCGTGCCGCCGACACCGATACCTAAAATACCGGGTGGGCACCAACCTGCGCCCATTTGGGGAACGGTTTTTAACACCCATTCTTCAATCGAATCTGAGGGGTTTAGCATCGCAAATTTTGCTTTGTTTTCTGAACCGCCACCTTTTGCGGCACAAATCACATCAACTTTGTCACCCGGTACCACGCTCATGTGCACCACCGCTGGTGTGTTGTCTTTGGTGTTTTGACGTTTGCCAATTGGGTCTACTAGGATAGATGCCCTTAGTGGGTTGTCGGGATTGTTGTAAGCACGGCGTACCCCTTCATTAACCATGTCTTCAACGCTCATCGCTGAGCCTTGCAAGTCCCATTGCACGTTCATACCGATATCAAGGAACACCACCGCACTACCAGTATCTTGGCAAATCGGACGATGACCCATCGCTGACATACGGCTATTGGTGAGGATTTGCCCCATGGCGTTTTTGGCAGATTGGTTGGTTTCTTTTTGCCATGCTTCATATACAGCATCAACGAAGTCTTTTGGGTGATAATAACTGATGTATTGAAAGGCGTTGGCGATAGAATTGATAAAGTCGTCTTTCTTGATGACGGTCATTGGCTAGTCCTTTTCACTGGCTAAATAGTGGCGCTATTATAGCATTGTCACTTGCTAGATTGGCAAACAAGATTGGCAAAAGGGCGCAGGAATAAGCGTTTTAAACGGTCAACCCCTAAAATTTTTATCCCGTTAAAAAATTATTAACAATTAGTGGATAATACTTGGCAATGCATGATTGAGTAATTGCATAAAACTGCTATGTAGCCAGCCATACATCGCCATAAATCCCACTATCAACACTACATAGCTTGCGGTGATGATTTTACCCTTTAACACAACTAAAGAAGGCGGGATGAATGGGGCAGTGCTGCCAGAGATTGGTCCATCGCCAAGATGATTGGGTGGCCAAGGTGTGCTACTAGCTTTATGGGCGAATAGCTGCTGCTGGCGGATAACGCGATACTGCATGACGTAAACCATACCCAGCAAGCCACCTATAATTGCACCGCCCACATGACTGGCATTATCGATACCGCCCACCAAAAAACCATAGCCCAAATTAATCGCCATCACTATCAGTAACGAGCGAAAATTTAACGCAAAATTATTGAATGATGTTTTGGTTAGCGCTGTCACCAATAGCGCCATCCCAATGCCCATGATACCGCCTGACGCACCGGCACTAATGATTGGCGGCTCACCTGCCATCACGCTATGCAAGCCCAAAAAGTTATTGAGCAAATTGCCGCCAACACCTGATAACAAAAACAACGCTAAAAAATTGACAGCGCCAAACATCCGCTCAGCCACTTGTCCAAAATAATATAAAGCAAACATATTAAACAGCAAATGCATAAAACCAATATGCAAAAACAGGCTGCTCACCAATCGCCACGGGGCATCACCCAGTGAAAAGGGTAAAAAATTGGCACCCCAAGCAATTAACGATTGGTTGGTAGGATTGGTCGGATTGACGCCAAACAATAGCTGTAATGCAAACACCCCAATGCAAATTACCACCAGCGCCAACGTGATAGGGTAGTATTGTAAAGCTTGTTGGATTGGGGATTCAAATGCCATAGCGCGCCTTATGTAAACCAATTTAAGCCAAAATTTCAAAAGAAAAAAGCCTGTATAAAATCATTATCAGCAATTCACAAACCGCAATTATAGTATGAAATGGTAACAATGTTTTGCAAACTCGTTTGCTGAATGCAAAAAATGATAAGCTAAGTGGGCGGCATTTTCGCCAAATTTTTAGCATCATAAATACAAATCATAGATAAAAATTGTAGATACAAAAGGCTTTATGATAAAACGCCAACCCAAACCGCTTGTCATCCTCATTCATGGTTTACACATGCATGCCTGGGCGATGCGACCGCTTGCCAAAAAACTCACCAAACTCGGCTACGAGTGTCATAGGTTTGGGTATTTTAGCGTCGCGCATAATCTTGCCAACCATAGCCGCCGTTTGCACCGCTGGCTGACCAAATATGAAAAAGCGGGTGTGCCTATTTATTTGGTCGGTCATAGTCTTGGTGGTCTGGTCATTCGAGACTTTTTGCAGCGCTATCCACAGTGGCAGATTACGCGCTGTGTGACACTTGGAACGCCGCATAATGGTAGCATCAGTGCCAATAATATCGTCAAAATCCTGCCCAAATTCGTCGGTCGCTCGTATCTGCAGGGGCTAGATGGCAATGTGCCGGCACTCAACGATGCAGTGCAGCTAGGTAGTATTGCGGGGGTGCGTTCGGTGGGGCTCGGTAAAGTGGTATTGCCCCGTAACCGTCAACTTGCCAAGCTTGAACCGCATCTGCAGCCCAATGACGGCACGGTATTTGTGCATGAAACCCAGCTTGCCGCTGCCAAAGACCATATCATCGTCAATGCGTCCCATACTGGACTCCTGATAAATGATGAAGTGGCGATGCAAATCCATCACTTTTTGCAACAAGGGCATTTTTTGCATACAAAAAATTGTTGAGACAAACTAGGGTTAAAAACCCGTCAATTCAAAGTTTTTTTAAGAATTACGTTGGGGCAAAATGCTATAATCATCCAAAGTTTTTTAGGCGCTCTATTGAGCGATGATGTATTTAGCCATCATCCATTGAGCGATGGTCAGGCAAAGCTGTTGAAGAAGGTTAAGCTGTGTTGAAAGCAAGTGATGTGATGGATTGTATGATGGGTCATAAGGTGCGTACCAATGTCAATGCGCAATCATCAGCCATCAGCGCTTTGTTAATTGCCTTGGTGAGTATATCGGGTGCGTTAACTGCCTGTAGTCCTTCCTCGACGCCGCCATCCACAACGTCACAATCGGCTTCGACCACTAATGGCAATAATGCTAGTAATACCAGTGCGACGCCAAATGCAAGTATTGCGAGTACCACTGCAGCAGTGCCCAATCAACTCACGATTTACACCTCCATTGACAAAGCGGCGCTTGAGCCGTTATTAACTAGCTATGCTAGGCAAATCAATGTGCCGATTCATATCGTGCAAGATGAGCCAATGTCAATTTTGGCACGGTTAAAAGCAGAAGGTGCCAATAGCCCTGCGGATGTGATTTTGACTGAGGATGCGGGTATTTTTAGTACCGCAGTCGAAGAGGGGCTGTTACAACCCTTTAATGCCGAAAAAGCAGTGGCGCATGTGCCGGAGCGTTACCGTGATCCTGATGGCAATTGGATTGCGTTATCTAGCTACGCGCGTACCGCAGTGTATGATAGTCGTGTACTCCATACCAATGATATCTCAAGCTATGCCGACTTGTCTAAACTAAAATGGTCACAAAAACTGTGCCTAAGCCAAGGCAAATATATCCCTAATCAGTCACTGGTGGTCAATCTCATCAATAATCTGGGCGATAAACGCACCCAAGAAGTGATGCAAGGCTGGCTTGCCAATCTAAGCGTGCCCGTGCTGCTTGATGACAGTGAAGTGCTAAAAGCCATAGAAAGCGGCAAATGCCAAATCGGTCTGGTCAACAGCAACCACTACGGACGCTATCTACAAGCGCATCCCGATACCCCGATTAAAATCAAATGGATCAATAAGGGCTACGGCGGCGTCAGTACCAACATCACAGGGGTTGCCATTCCCCATGCCGCCAAGCATACCGAGTTGGCGCTGGGGCTGATTGAATGGCTGGCTGCCAAAGATCAGCAATCACTGTATGCCAGTTTAAGTAACACCTTTCCAATTGACCCCAATGCCGAAGCCTCGGTCTTACTCAAGTCTTGGGGGGATATCGAAGTCAGCCCGATACCTGTGAGATTTTATGGCGAAAGACAAGCGCTGGCAGTCGATTCAATGCAGCAAGCGGGTTATTACTAATTAGCTTTGCTCACCAAAAAATGCAAATAACGCCCTAGCCATTTATATGGGTCTTGCCCGCTATAGGCGACTTCCATATCAATCACCGCTTGTGGATTGGTATGTCCACCACGCTTGAGCGGTGAGTAATCATGAAACACCCGTAACCCTGAGGTATGCAAGATTTGGTAATGATGGTCACCAATCCAAGCAATCACCTCATCTTTTGCCACCGGGTGATTGGGCGTCAAACTGCCATTATCGGCTTTAAAATCTTTGTTATTTAGTAGATTAAAATTGCCCATCACCAAGTTACGATACACAAAGCTGGCAGGGTTATAAAAACACAGCGATAGCACCCCTTTTTCAGCGCCATCATCGACAAGCCACCGATCGAAAAAATCCATAATCAGTTTGGGCTCAACCAACCACTCAAGTACCGCATGGCATAGGATTAAATCGTATTTGCCCGTTAATTTATCATCCAATTGCTGATAAGGGCAGGTATGCCAGGTGATATTTTGTGCCGTCTCGCCTGCGTTTTGTTTGGCAATCTCAAGCATATTGGCAGAGATGTCATTGATGGTGACGTCATGCCCGTCTTTGGCAAGCTCAATACTGATTTGCGCCAAGCCTGCACCAACATCCAATACGCGAAGGGGTCGGGTGTGTGTCTGTTGCCATGACTTTACCCAGCCAAAAATATCATGGCGCAGCACGGCAAGGCGAATTTCACCTTTTAAGCCGCCGTATATTTTTTTTTCAAAATGCGCGCTGATGTCATCAAAATTGCGGTCTTGGTTCATCATACAAGATTTTTCAGTCCGCGTTGTTTTTCGCGTTGATAATCACGCTCTTTTAAGGTGGCGCGTTTATCGTGCAGTTTTTTACCTTTTGCCAAAGCAATTTCACATTTGACGCGTCCATGACTCCAGTACACTTTGAGCGCTACACAAGTATGACCTTTTTGGTTAACCATGCCAAAGAGCTTATCAATTTCGCGGCGGTGTAGTAGCAGCTTACGGGTGCGAAGGGGGTCAGCAACAATGTGAGTCGATGCCGATAGCAACGGCTGAATGTGCGCGCCAAACAAAAAGGCTTCACCATCTCTAAAAATCACATAGCTTTCGGTGATACGCATTTTACCCGCACGGATGGATTTGACTTCCCAGCCGAGTAGCTCAAGCCCCGCTTCAAAGCTTTCTTCAATAAAATATTCGTGACGCGCTTTTTTGTTGCTAGCAATCAGGCTAGGCATTTTTGGTTTTTTAGTCATTTAGGTTTCCTTGCTGCAACATCGCGGACATACCCAATGCTGCACAGCGTGTGTTAATAATTTTGTTGCCATAATCTTATTACAAGAATCGTGTTGCCATAAATCAGTATGATAAGCCGTTTAATATGGCGATAAATCCCAATAAATCAATTCATAGATTTTGATTACTAAGTTTAAGTTTTTGATTATTGGGCTTTGGATTACTAAGTTTTTAATTGCTAGGCTTTACCCTAAATTTTAATTAGGCTTTGGGTAAAAGGCTGCAAAGCTGTCATGATAACACGCTAAACACAAATTGATAGTGAGATTTGATTGTTAATTGGGGGCAAATTTTGCTAGGATTAGCAACAAACTAGCAATCTTTGTTTTAGCCGTATTGTTAGCGCCAAATAGCGCATTATTTATCATAAAGAGACAGCCATGTCAGCAGCCAGCCAGCCACTTGCCACCCCTTATACTAAAATTATCTATCCGGGTACATTTGACCCGATTACCAAAGGGCACCTTGATTTGATTAAACGCGCTTGCCGCCTGTTTGATGAGGTAATTGTCGCGGTGGCGATTGGTCATCATAAAAAACCGCTATTTACTTTAGAGGAACGGATTGGATTGGTAGAAAAAGCCTGTCATGATAAAGGCTTGAGCAATATATCCGTGATTGGCTTTGATGGGTTATTGGTGGATTTGGCAAAAAATCAACAAGCCACAGGTGTACTGCGTGGATTGCGGGCGATGTCAGATTTTGAGTATGAATTTCAGCTTGCCAATCTCAATCGTGAACTAGACCCAAATTTTGAAGCGGTGTTTTTGACCCCATCGCAGCAATATTCTTTTATCTCCTCAACGCTGGTGCGCGAAATTGGCAAATTAGAGGGTGATGTGAGTAAATTTGTACCGCCATGTGTCGAAGAGGCGTTTGAACGAAAAAAACAACAGGGTTGGTAAGTCGTGGTAAAATAAACGTTTCTTGGTAAATGTTTTAAAAGCTATGGCATTAATAATCACTGATGAATGTATCAACTGCGATGTCTGCGAGCCCCTTTGCCCCAACGATGCGATTTATGTGGGCGAGTTGATTTATGAAATTGACCCTGCGCTGTGTACCGAGTGTGTCGGTCATTTTGATGAGCCGCAGTGTTCGCTGTTTTGTCCTGTACCTGATTGTATCCCAAAAGATCCCAACTATCTAGAGACGCCAGCGCAGTTGCTGCTCAAATTTGAGCGCATCACTCAAACTAAAACCAGTCAATAAATTTTCACAACTGCTATTTTCACAGCGTCGATTTTTAACAACGCTATTGTAGATAAGGAATGTCTATGCCCGCCAATAAAGCAGAACTGAGTGCTTTTCTGAAGCAATCTTTCCCCCAAGCCAACTGCCATATCGAATCGGTTGGTAACGGTCAAGCCATTGTATCCCATCCTATCGGTGATGATGAATTACGACCGGGTGGCACGGTATCAGGGCCTGTAATGATGAAAGTGGCCGATGTTGCGCTATATGTGGCTATTTTGGGCGAAATCGGTATCGTACCATTGGCAGTGACTACCAATCTTAACGTGTCTTTTCTGCGAAAACCCTCTGCACAAGCCAACCTTATCGCCAAATGCCAGCTTATCAAAGTCGGGCGCACGCTTGCGGTAGGCGATGTATTGATTTATTCAGAAGGTGATGACAGACCTGTGGCGCATGCAGTCGGTACGTATGCGTTGCCTGCTGACCGTGACTAAATAGATAAAGCCTGTTATAATGCTTGCCTTGGCAGACCAGACGAACGCTGCTTACCCCTGTTTACAAGTGGGTAAGGGGAGGAAAGTCCGGGCTACACAGGGCAGAGTGCCAGCTAACGGCTGGGGGGCGTAAGCCTACGACAAGTGCAGCAGAGAGTAGACCGCCTTAGCAATAAGGTAAGGGTGAAAGGGTGGGGTAAGAGCCCACCGCATGACTGGTAACAGTTCATGGCAAGGTAAACTCCACTCGTAGCAAGACCAAATAGGTGTCCGTATGGCGTTGCCCGCGTTGGACACGGGTAGGTTGCTTGAGCGTATTGGTAACGATACGCCTAGATGAATGTTCGTCCTAGACAGAACCCGGCTTATCGGTTTGCCATGCTTATTTTAATCAACCTATTGTTATCAATAGGTTTTTTATTTTTACGGGTGGCAATAATATCGTTTTAACTTCCTGATTATTACAAACCCTGATAGCTAGCTTAATTTCTCGATTTAGTAGATTTGACATTAGCCACTAACCTTGAAACGGCAGGGTGAAATTTCGAATACGCATAAAGCGTTTACTAAACAGTGATTTGATAGGTTTTTGCGGCGTGATGTAAGTGATTCTTTGCTCTGACATGATATCAATCAGCTTAACGACTTCTTGCATGTCCCAACTATACACATCAAATGATTCTATAAAAGCATGGTGTTTAAATGCATAGGAATGCTTGGATAAATCAAAACAACCCATAAACCAGTTGTCAAATACGGTACTTGAAATATAGCCTTGACCAATGATTTTGATATGGGTGTGGCGATCATCTTGTTTTAACGCATGAAGTAAGTTTGCACACGCTAACTCATCGCCTTCATAATACTGAAAAAATTTACCCGCATCGTACAGCAAAAAACCAGTGATACCAGAGCTGGTATTGTTTTTGATAGATTGGTTCAGAATTTGGGTAAACGTATGTTGATTCAACGCCGCAGTCAGCGTTATCTCACTACAATAAGCCATAAAGTATTTTTGTGACATCCCAACAGTCCTTGGTAAGTGGTACGTGAATATGAATTCCAAATAATTGCTATTATCTGCTACAGCCGCTTGCAACATTATATAAATTTGCAAATTAAAATAGTCATGATAGTCAATATTAGAAAAAATACCAATTACATTTGTGTTGTAATACTAAAATCTATCCTATATTTGACCCATATCGTTAGCGAAAAAAAACCGCTTAAATCAGCGGTTTATTGACGCAAAAACGACTTAGAAATAATCCAGAAGTAACGAAAAAGTTACTTCAAGGATGGCGGCTAATGAGGGTGCCAACGCCTTTATCGGTAAAGACCTCTAGCAAGGTCGCATGCGGGACACGACCATCGACAATCACCGCACTTTTTACCCCGTTTTTTACCGCTTCTAGCGCATAGCTGATTTTTGGAATCATACCGCCAGAGATAGTGCCATCGGCAATCATCTCATCCACCTTGCTAGGGGTAAGTCCAGTGGCAACATTGCCTTCTTTATCAAGCACCCCTTTGATGTTGGTGAGCAAAATCAGTTTTTCCGCGAGCATGAACTCAGCGACTTTCCCCGCCACCACATCGGCATTGATATTGTAAGTATTGCCTTCATCATCCACGCCAAGCGGTGCGATGACAGGAATAAAGTTAGAGGCAATCATCAAATCAATCACATCGCGATTGATGCTGACCACATCACCCACAAATCCCAAATCAATTTGCTGTGGGTTGCCTTGTTCATCCGTTTTACTCATCGGTAATTTTTTGGCGCGAATGAGACTGGCATCTTTACCGGTTAAGCCAATAGCACGACCACCGTGTTTGTTGAT
>ERZ500983.7-NODE-7-length-99752-cov-4.913578_pt1 | contig 99752 bp, 103 predicted proteins | sample MGYA00248866_ERZ500983 | MGnify/ENA primary metagenome ERZ500983 (study PRJEB25958, sample SAMN03398542) | human skin metagenome | study: EMG produced TPA metagenomics assembly of the Human Skin Microbiome Metagenome (human skin metagenome) data set. | reverse complement strand
ACGCCTTGCCCCTTGGCTTCCTGTGCCACATAGATACTGATTTCAGTACTGATATGATAGGCAGGACGCGCATATAAATCAGATAAACTGCCCCAACCGATGATTTCACCTAAGCTATTTTCGGAGCTAGTTTGGGCAACCACCAACGGACGGTTGCCCGTATGAGCGTCAAACCACGCTTGCCTATCTGCCACGCTCACAGGCTGTAAATCTGCCGTGGCTTGCTTACCTGCGATACTTTGGTTATAAATTTCAACGATGCGCGGTAAATCATCAATCGCAGCTAGGCGAATACAAAGGTTGTGATGCGCTGCAGACATAGCGACTCCAAAATTAAACCAAAAAATGCGGCTAAAATTTGCCGAAAAATCTTATTAGCGCGTATGTTAACAACATTTTTACTTTATAATAAGCGATTTCATAAAATTGATAGTTTGCGATGCCTATGAACGTGATTGACTTATCTGACTGGCTAAAAAATCCAACCCTATTACCTGATTCGGTACTGACGATTGGTAATTTTGATGGTGTGCATTTGGGTCACCAAGCGATGCTGGATAAAGCCAAATCTTTGGCAAAATCTCAGCAACTTGCCAGCATGGTGATGATATTTGAACCACAGCCGCGTGAGTTTTTTAGCCCGCAAACCGCCCCTGCAAGGCTCACCAATTTGGCAGAAAAAACCCAATTGATTGCTGAACATCGTATCGATAGCTTGATTGTGGCAAATTTTGATAATGACTTTCGGAATTTATCGGCACACGATTTTGCCAAAATGTTGGTCAAATTAAACGTAAAGCATCTGGTATTGGGGGATGATTTTCGCTTTGGGCATGACCGCACTGGCGATAGTGAGTTTTTGCGTGCGTTTGGCTTGCCTGTGCAAATTTTGCATACCGTGACCGACCATGCGCATCAAGATGAGCGTGTCAGCTCAACCCGCATTCGAGACTGTTTGCAACAAGGGGACTTGGCAACCGCAAAGCATCTGCTAGGGCGAGATTATGCGATTACTGGCATGGTGGAACATGGCGATAAAATCGGCCGCACACTTGATTTTCCCACCGCCAATATTGCGCTAAACCGCATCAAGCCTGCCCTGCATGGGATTTTTGCGGTGTCGGTGACCGCTACCGATGGCACGGATTTATCAACACTGGGGAAAAATAGTCAGACAGGCGTGCAAGGACTTACTAAAGGCAGTTTATTTGGCGCTTGCAATGTGGGTACTCGCCCTGCACTAAAAAATAAGTATGGGGTAGAATGGCGACTGGAAGTCAATTTTCCAAAGTTTGACGGGGATTTGTACGGCAGAGAACTGACGGTAACGTTTTTGCATTTTTTACATGGGGAAAAAAATTATGCTGGGCTTGACGCGTTAAAACAAGGCATTGCCCAAGACGTGGTGGATTTACTTAACTGGCGCGAGCAGCAAGCTTTTGCGAAATCAATCCCTTAATGACTTTGGCGTGTCAGCCTCCACCCTGCTACTCCTAAGCAACATACTAGACTTACCCAAGCTAGCCAAATTCACTGAGTCGGTAGGGTTAAAAATAACTTACATACACTTCCTTATACCCTGCGCTGCCATTTGGCATTGACTGTAAATGCTTTAACCCTTGTAAGCTAGTGGAAAATTGTATCCTTCCCCAACTATCTTTAGCGTTTTCAACTATTTTTAGCATTTTATAGCTATTTTGGTGAGTGAGATTTTTTTATGACAAACTTACCAAAATCAAGCATGAGATAAGCCAAACCACGCTTTGTCAATCTGCCAATTTTAACATATAATACCCTGTTATCAATTTTTTACCTTTTGCACTTTTTATAGAATACCGAGAGTTACATGACCGACAACACTGACAATCAGTCAATCGACTATAAAGACACCCTAAACCTTGCCGATACCGTATTTCCCATGCGTGGCGACCTTGCCAAACGCGAACCTAAATGGCTAGAACAATGGTTTGCTGACGATGTGTATGCCCAAATTCGTCGCGCTCGCCAAGGTCGTGAAAAGTATGTATTGCATGATGGCCCTCCCTATGCCAACGGTCAGATTCACTTGGGTCACGTGGTGAATAAAGTGCTTAAAGACATGATTGTCAAATACAAGACGCTTGACGGTTATGACGCGCCGTATGTACCGGGTTGGGATTGTCATGGGCTGCCGATTGAGCAAAAGGTAGAAGGCATTATCGGTAAAGTGGGTCAACCCCATAAAGACAAAAGCAAAAACGGTGCCATCGTGACGTCAACCGAGTTTCGCGGCGCTTGCCGTGATTATGCCAAAAGCCAAATTGACCTGCAAATGGTTGACTTTAAACGCTTGGGCGTACTGGGTGACTGGGAAAATCCTTATCTGACCATGAACTTCAAGCAAGAAGCTGATACCGTCCGTGCATTGGCAGAAATCTACAAAAACGGTCATATTACTCGCGGTATGAAGCCGGTGAATTGGTGTTTGGATTGTGGTTCGGCGCTCGCAGAAGCGGAAGTGGAATATGAAGATAAAAAATCCGATGCGATTTATGTCGGTTTTGATATCGTCAACCGTGAGGCGTTAGCGGCGACTAAGGCGATTGATGGCGCTTTGCAGGCAGTGATTTGGACCACCACGCCTTGGACATTGCCTGCCAATCAGGCGATTACCGCAAGCGCTGAGCTAGAATACTCCGTGGTAAAAGTGACGTTTAACAAACAAGCCTTTGCTATTCCTACCACCCTAGACACGCCTAATTATTTACTTCGCCGTTTAACCAAAGACGATAAAACCGCTTTACAGGCAAGTGCATCTGACCCTTTGATTTGGGAAGCGTTACCGGAAAAACGCCACGAACCTGCCGTATTTGAGCCGTATTTCAAAAAAGCCCTTGAACAAAAAGCCTTTGCGATTGTCGATAAAAAAACCAATAACATTATTGGCACAACCCGTTTTTATGATGATAATGTTGAAGAAAATTCGATTGCAATTGGCTATACCTTTTTGACCCGTGAGTATTGGGGATCAGGGGCCAATGCTGAAATTAAATCGGCTATGCTAAGTCATGCCCAACCGCAGCGAGAAACGATTTGGTTTCATGTTGCCCCCGATAATCAGCGTTCTGCCAAAGCGTTAGAAAAAATTGGCGCAACTTATCACAAAACCGCTGACAATGGTTTAGGCGAGCGCTTGTTTTATCAAATGGCAGGCGAAAAACCACAGGCGAAAATCAGCCATTTAATTGTCGCTTACAATTTAGTTCCGCATTTAATGAGTGTGTTTAACGCCAAAGAATACAGTGTGTTGGCGACCGTGAAAGGCGATGCATTAACTGTACTTAAAGCCCAGCATCCACTGATTGCCGAGCGCCAAGTGCCAATCATTACAGGCGACCACGTGACGGCAGATAGCGGTACGGGTTTGGTACACACTGCGCCCGCGCACGGTGTCGATGACTATGTGGTCGGGCAAAAATTTCACTTGCCCACCGAAAACCCAGTCGCAGGTAACGGCGTGTATTTGCCTGAAGCCAAAGTTTTTGTCGGCGAGCATATTTATAAAGCGCAACCAAAAATTATCGAAACGCTCAAAGCCAGTGGCCATTTGCTCAAGCATGACGTGATTACTCACAGCTATCCGCATTGCTGGCGACACAAAACGCCGATTATTTTCCGTTCAACGCCACAATGGTTTATCAACATGGAAAGCCAAGGTCTGCGTGAGCAAGCGTTGACCGATATTCCAAAGGTGGTATGGACGCCAAGTTGGGGACAAAATCGCATCGAATCGATGATGCATGGTCGCCCAGATTGGTGTATCAGCCGCCAACGTACTTGGGGCGTGCCGATTGCCTTTTTTATCCATAAAGACACGGGCAATTTGCACCCAAATACGGCTGAGCTGATGGAAAAAGTCGCGCAAGTGATTGAGCAAGGTGGTGTGGAAGCGTGGTTTGATGCCGCGGCTGAAGACTTTATCGGAGATGATGCTAAAGAGTACCAAAAATCGACCGATACGCTAGACGTGTGGTTTGACTCAGGGTCAACCAATTTTGCCGTGCTCGCCAATCGTCCTGACTTAGCCAATCCTGCGGATTTATACCTTGAAGGCTCTGACCAACATCGGGGTTGGTTTCAGTCGTCGCTTTTGGTGAGTGAAGCGATTTATGGTCGTCCACCGTACAAGCAAGTGTTGACGCACGGGTTTACCGTAGATGCCAAAGGCTATAAATTATCAAAATCCAAAGGCAATACCAAAGGGTTTGAGCCGCAAGAACTTGCCAATAAATATGGTATTGATATCGTGCGTCTATGGGTCGGCTCAAGTGACTATCGTTACGAGATGGCGGTATCGACTGAAGGCTTTGCGCGCACTACCGATATGTATCGCCGTATTCGTAACACCATTCGTTTTTTACTGGCGAATACAGACGACTTTGACCCAGCCACCGACATGGTGGATGCTAGCAATTTGGTCAGCCTTGACAAGTACATTTTAAAACGCGCTGAGGCGGTACAAGCTGACATTCGCCAATCTTATACCAACATGGATTTTCACCAAGTGTGTCAAGCGGTAGTGGGTTTTTGTTCACAAGATTTGGGCGGTTTTTATTTAGACATCATCAAAGACCGTCAATACACTACCAAAGCCAATGGTGAAGCGCGCCGCTCAGCACAAACCGCGATTTATCATATTGCCCATGCGTTACTGCGCTGGATTGCACCGATTTTGTCGTTTACCGCACAAGAAGCCTGGGAAATCTTAAAAGGGACGCATACAAGCCATGGCAATGGTTACATCTTTACCGAAGAGTGGTATGAATTCCCACCAGTGGTATTGGATGACGTGAGCGAATCGGATTGGCAAGCGATTTTGAATGTCAAAGAAACCGTCAACAAAGCCTATGAAATTGCACGCACCGATAAAGTGATTAACGCCAATTTATCGGCCAATGTCACCGTGTATGCACCAGATACTACCATGGCGTCACTCAATCGATTAGGCGATGAACTCAAATTTGTGTTTATCTCAAGTCAAGCAAGCGTAAAACCATTCGCTGAAAAACCAAGCGATGTGACCTATACCGATGAAGACAGCCAAGTTGCGGTAGTGGTCAAGCCTGCCACGGGTGAAAAATGTATCCGCTGTTGGCACATTCGTGAGGATATCGGCATCAATCCTGCCCATCCAGAAATCTGTGGTCGCTGCGTCGAGAATGTCGAAGGTCAAGGCGAGGTGCGTCATTATGCCTAATACACAGGCAACGACTGCTGCCACTCATTCATCCACTACCCTACCCATCAACGGCAACAAAGCTATGATGTGGTATGCTATTGCGGTTTTGGCAATGATTATTGATCAACTGACCAAGTTGTACTTTGAGCACAACTACCAGCTATATCAAACCACGCCGATTATTGAGCCGATTTTTAACTTTACCCTTGCCCACAACTATGGCGCGGCGTTTAGTTTTTTAGCAGATAAAGGCGGCTGGCAAAAATGGCTATTTAGCGGACTGGCACTGGCTGTTTCCCTTGGCATCATGGCGTATCTACGCAAAATACCCCAACAAGCCAAATTATTGGCTTTGGGCTTGTCATTGGTGATGGCGGGCGCTTTGGGCAATTTGATTGATCGGGTACGTTTGGGCTATGTGATTGACTTCTTGCATGTGCACTATGGCAATGCGTGGCATTTCCCGATTTTTAATATAGCTGATGTGGCGATTAATATTGGCGTTGCGTTGATTTTAATCGATGCGTTTTTATTAGAATCCAAACGTAAAACCCTTTAATTTTTAGATGGATGAACAACCGCATGAATCATGACATTATTACGCCAAACGAACAAACCCGCATCACTCAAGACTCAACCGTTGATTTGCATTTTGAGGTCAGCTTAGAAAATGGCACCGTCATCGACTCAACCTTTGAGCGTGGCGAACCTGTTCGCTTGGTGGTGGGTGATGGTAGTCTGCTTGAAGGGTTTGAGAAGGTACTCATCAACTTGACAGCGGGTGACACGCGCACCGCATCGCTGTCGCCTGACGAAGCGTTTGGTCAATGGAACCCTGATAACGTACAGACTTTTAGTCATGCGCAGTTTGCCGTGACGGGCAATCTGCCTGAAGTGGGCACCATGATGGAATTTGAAGACAAAGGCAAAACCACGCTCGTGGGTGTGGTCAGTGACGTCACTGAAGACGCCATCAAAGTGGATTTTAACCATCCATTGGCAGGTCAAAATATACTGTTTAAAGTGCAGATTTTTAGAGTGACACCAAAAGACAGTAAAGGTATCACACTCAGCTGATATTTAGCTGAATGGAAGCTTTCAATAAACAATCACTGACAATAAAAATCGCTGATTAACTCTCAGCGGTTTTTTATTGTCTATCAATTAACCGTTTGGGTATCATCGTCTGCCGCATCACCTTCTTTAGCGTCTGATTGTTCTGCCAGTCTTGCACGCTGCTCAAAACGTTCGCCCGTCGCTTTAATACCCCACACCAATTCCACAAAAGCGCGGTTATTGATGAGCGGCTCATCTTCAATAATCAAGAAATAGCCCGTTTTGTTGATCCATAAAAACACAATACTGGTATTGGGCATCAACATATCAATACTGGTAAAAAATGACACCCCATAGCCATGTACCGCCCAACCGCGTTGCTGTTGGCGTTCTAAAAAGCCATAAAAATCGGCGGCGGCTACCGACAGCGTCTCTGCTTGTTGCTGGGTAAAGCCCATTTTTGCCAGACAGAAGCCTTCATCTGACGCAATTACGACGCGGCGACTACCCGATAGACTCGCTGCTACATATTTTAAGAAATTATCCAGCTGCACGTGCGGAGCGACCACCCGCTTTTCAAGGGTCTCAATCCAACCTTCTTCGATAAACATATCTAGCCAAGTGTCACTATAACGCTCACCCCATGCCCGCGCCGTCATACTTTCTTCAGGGGCGAGCACCGCTTGCAAGGCTAGTTGCTGCTCTGAGGGATTGGCGCTTGAAAAACTATGCAATACCCCGGCAGGCGTTAAAATTACATAGGTGTCGTTTTGTTCTGGCATGGTGTTTTCCTTAAATTTTGATAGACGGCAAAGGTCATGTTGTCAATCACTGTGATAGGCTTGGTAAATTCAAAAGCTAATTCATTCGGCTATAATTAAGCGGCTTGCTTGGCAAAATATTCTTTGGTTTCAAGCCATTTGTCATTAAAATCCCATTTGTTTTTTGACATTTCCCACCAAACCATACTAAATGCCAATCGGTCATGACAAACAACACAATGGTTAAAGAACTCTTCCTCGATTTCGGCAATTTGCTCAGCTTGGTCTTCTGGATCGTCTTCTTCTTCCATGATATCTAATAGCGAAGCAATCGTCATTTGTGCCACTACTTTTGAGTCATCAGTGGACACACGTAGTTGGTGTTGATAAGTGTTCATTGAAGGCGATACCAATACGCTCCAGCGTGTGGCAAGATGGCTTACTTTAAACACATACTCACCATGATTGATGCATTGGTCAAACCCTTGTAGCAGCGTTGGCGTTAGTTTTTCTCTCACTTGGTTGAGGATACGGTCACCAAAATAGGGCACGTCAAACCAACAACCATAAAACATATCGGCTAACGCACCTTGCAACGGCTCTTTTTCATCAAGCTCCATCGCTGCCATGATGCGGCTGGTATGGATATCCATGTTCATCGGTTGGTCAATCACTTGTCGACTATAGAGACGAAAATTAAGCCAATGTTTTTGAAATTTTCTACGATTACGATTCGACAATGAATACATGCTGATTCCTCAAAAAATTAGCCTAATTATATAAAAAGTTATGTGACAAGGGTGAGGTATTAATGACTAGCGCTGTGAAAAACTGCCGCATTTATCCCCTACTATACTATTAAACCCGATTGCAATCAAAACGCTTCAGCATAAAAAAAGCGCAACTCCATCTAAACATGAATTGCGCTATTGGGCAAGATGACAAGCTTGACCGATTAATCCAATAAGGTATCCATTAAATCAATCATAAACTCGCCGTCTTCTTGGGTCATCGGCTCAAAACCGTCGCTCATCCCCAGTTCTTGTAATACTTGTTCGCCCTCTGCGGTGTCTTTTAAGCTTAATAAGGCATCGATAAATGGCTCACTGTCGGCAAAACTCTCTTTAACCAGCAACACATGGCTGATATCGCTCAAATCACTTTCAACCAATACCTGCATCTGCGATAAAGTCAAGCGTGACAAGCTATGATAGACATCTGATAAAAAGAATGCCGCATCGGCTTCGCCTTTAATCAAATTACGCGCAGCGGCTTGGTAAGTCTCGGTAACTTTCCAAGTAATGTCAGCTTCTAACAAATCCACGGCTTCTAGCAGACGAAGCCCAATCAATTTGACATCACGGTTGTCTGCCATGGCAATGGTGCAGCCTGCTTTTAAATCATCAAGTGCTACAATGCCGCTATCGGCTTTTGCAGCAATCACCATTTCATCAGATTTGCCCAGCGGACGCGCCACGGCGCGATAACCCTGCTCCCGAATCATGGTCGCTGCGTCAAAGGGATTGGCATAGATAATATCCACGTTTTGCGCTTGGATTAAGTCGTTTTGTTCATGCGCAGACGCGGGTGTCAGTAAGTGAATGTGAATGCCGGATTTTTTTTGTAGCAGTGTATTTAGCATATGCCACCCTGCAAAACGCTCAGGCGCGAAGTCAGGCGCAATGAGTAAATTAATTGTCATTAGGCTTGCTCCTCTAGCATTTTGCGATACAGTGCTTCAGCTTGCGCGATTTTGCTGCGTGATGGTTTGCGTCGTACCGAGGTATAGCCAACCGTTTCGCCATGGCGGATATTGGGCACAGCTGTCGCATACACCCAGTAGTAGCTGCCATCTTTGCACAAGTTTTTGACATAGCCATGCCATTTTTTGCCTGTTTCGACTGTTTGCCACAAGTCTTTAAAGGCGGCTTTTGGCATTTGTGGATGTCGCAAAATATGATGCGGCGCGCCAATTAATTCATCACGGCTATAGCCACTGATATCCACAAAGGCGTCATTGGCGTGGGTGATAATGCCATCTAAATCCACGCGTGAAACGATAAGTTTGCCATCTGGGTAAGGTAGCTCGTTTTCGGTGGTATAAACGACACGACTTAAGCCATCTGAGTAAGTCAGACGATGCGCTGTGGCATCGCCCGCCGGTTTGTCCATATCGGGTAATTGTACAGATTTCATTACCTCTCCTTATAAATTTTTGATGGATAAATTTTTGATGGATAAATTTTTGATTGAGTCACGGTTGCGAATACGGGTGAAAGGCTGACAAAGTTAAGCTCTTTGTAAGTTTTAGATAAGTTTTGATAAGGCTTCAGCCGCACGCTTCATATCCAAGAACACCAGACCCAATTTGGCATTTGGTTTGGTCAAAATGGTCAATACCGCTTCTGTACCCGATGCCGACATAATCACATAGCCTTTTTCGCCTTGCACCATGACGCGCTCGATACTGCCACGCGCTAGTTCTCGACCTGCACGGTCACCGAGTGATAGTAGCGCCGCTGACATCGCACCGACACGGTCTTCATCAATGCCCGCTGGCAATGCTGACGCAATCATCAAACCATCGGTTGAAATTAACGCCGAGGCTTCTACATCAGCTGAAGAGCTGTTTAGGTCGTTTAAGATTTGTTGAAACATATCGGTACGCATATCAAGAACCTTTTTAGTAAACAAAATTAGGGGTTAGTGGGCAAATTTAGTGGGCAAAATAAAAATAAACTTGCACCCATGCAATCCGTATTAAAATCATTCTTAATTATGGCTGGCATCGTGCAAAAATAATAGGGCAAAAATAGAAGGGAAATGTTGTTAAGTGAGGGGCTGATTAAGCGGCGCTCATCGGTGGTTTATGGAGGTTAACGGTTCAACCCCCGTATCCAATCTATAATCGCAACTGAGTATCAAATAATGTTTTGCTGGGTAGTATGATAACATAATTTAATAAAATTTTTACATTTTATTACAATACAAAGAGACTGAAAAATTTTAGTGAGCGTCTGTGATATTCATAGGATAAAAAAAGCCAAGGCGATAACCGCTTGGCTTTTATAGTTAACAATAACCGTAACGATTAAGGCTTTTTAGCGTGAAGCACTTGTTGGTGCAAACGCGCCAGTCCATCCACCATGCGCTGCTGCAAGATAGCGGTAATTTCATTTCGGGTTTTACCCGCAGGGTCAATGGCTGGTAACGGCAACACATACACTTTGGTAGGACGATTATCAAGGACACGTTTGACGCTATCTATCAACCCAATATCGCCATAATACGGAATGTTTTGGTCAAGCTCGCCATCTTGGTTGACATAGCAAATCACAATCGGTTGAATGAGCACTTGGCTGTCCATCGCAGACTGCAATAAGTTACCATATATACGTTTAATCGCTGTGCCGTCTGTGGTCGTCGCTTCTGGGAAGAAAACCACGGGTGAGCCTTGCGATAAAAACTCACTCATTTGCTCACTGATTTTACTGGTATCGCCCGAACCGCGCTGGATAAATAAAGTGTGGGCGGTGGTCGCCATCCAACCAATCACCGGCCAATGCGCGATTTCGGCTTTGGACAAAAAGAAGGTCGGTACAATACTACCCACCACAGGGATATCTAGCCAAGAGATATGGTTGCTCGCCCATAGCGCGTGATGCGTCGGTATTGGCTCAAGTGCAGTCACCTCAATGCCTAATGATTTAAGCGATTTTTTACAGAATTTTTGAATCAGTTGAATGATTTGCTGATTATCGGGATTTGGTGTGTGGCTAATCTGCCACGCATAGCCAACCCCTGTTTGAATCGCTGCCATTAAATTCACAACGCGCTTGCTGCGTTGCCACTGGGTCGCCAAATTCTTTTTACTGTAGGTAGCAGGTTGTCGCAGTTGTTTTGCCGTTTCGCTTAGTAGGTTGTTAATCGTCAGCACAGATGGGGCGAGGTTAGAGTCAGATTTTTGCATAAGGTAAGTATGTGAGTGAAAAATTGTGGATGTAGTATAGCAAATTATTGGGCACACGGCTTACTGCGTCTTTTTGAGTTTTAGCAATAACCCAATAGCAATCCCTAAGTATCAATCACTAAATAACAGTAACCAAACCCGGTTTATATTGCTCAAGATTAGCATCTTTGCCTTTATCAATAAACAAGTTAGTGCAAATAGTGCTGATAACGCGGTTTGACCTGTTCAAACGGCAACCAAACAAACACATCGGCACAATCAAACTCAGGATCATAACAAGCCGCTGCGCCAAGACTACAGCCCATTTTGACATACATTTTCAATAGCGCTGGCAAAGCGAAATTTTGCGGATTTGCCAAGTCCACATCAGCCACTTGCGCCAAATCGATAGCGGATAGTTTGTGCTCTGGCAATTTACGGGTCACTTTGACATCTAGCTTGGTGCTATCAAGCTGATGATCTAACCAGTTTTGCACATTGCCCTCTTCCATCGGAACTGAGGCACAGCCCATAAACGCATTGACATTGTAAGCTTTGGCGACTGCCGCGATGGATTCCCACAAATGATTAATTGTGGTAATACCTCGGTAATCCGGGTGCACACAGGTGCGACCGATTTCTAGCACATTATAGGGGTAATCATCGAGCAAGCGACCCAGTCTAAACTCATGCTCGCTATAAAATTGCCCAGCTTTTATCGCGCCGTTTTTATCCAATAATCGGGTGGTTGCCACCGCAAGTGGTTGCCCAAAGCTATCTTGTTTGGTTTCGTCATACACCACCACATGGGTGCAATAATTATCAAAATCGTCCCGATCTAGCGGCTGCTCTGAGCTTGGATGAAACCCCGCAAAACTTACAGAAAACGCTTGGGTAAAGGTCAAAGTGCGTAGGCGCTGGGCATTGAGTAAATGCTGCTCGGTTTGTAGCGAAAACTTATCCTCACTCACGTTAATAATCACTGACTTAAATAACGGGCGATGACGCGCACTTGGGCGGCTAAGCGTTGGCTTCACCAGCGGGGCTAGGGTCTCTACCACTGCCATATCAGCAAAATTATGTTCCAGCAACTGCGCAATCAACTGGGTATTAAAAAGACTATCAACAGGATAAGTGGCGATATCTTCGTATAATTTGGCGCCGTTATTTTGTTCTACAAAATTAGTTTGTTCTACAAAATCAGTCATCTTACTGTTACCTATGGTGGTTTTTGCTATGGCATTGGCCAGCTGCTGAGCGAAAAATGCCTTAGCTTGTCATTGACTCATTGTCAAAGCTACAAAGCCCCCATCATCTAATTGGATGGTTAGTCAGTCTGGATGAATTCAGTATGCGTGACACCAGTGTCGTTTCAATGACGTTTTCATGGCAAAACCATGACCAAACCTGCGCCTTTACCCCCGTTTTAAGTTACTAATTGTAAATTTGACTAAAAGTTCTGCAAAAAAACCTTATATTGATATACATAATCCATCTATCGTGTCTAGCGCTTTTCTAACGCGGCTATCGACTATTTAAGCGAATGTTTAACCTAATAGACTTAGATAATACATTTAGATATAGACACATTTTTACACTCACAACGAAAGGATAAATCATTGGAGTATTTTGAGCGTTATGAAGGTGGTGAAAAAGCCATCTTAGTCCATTTAAACATTACCCATCTCAATGACCCAGACGATTTGGAAGAATTTGAATTGCTGGTGGATTCGGCAGGGGCGCAAAAACAAGCCTTGGTCACAGGTACGCGGTCTAAGCCTGACGCTAAATACTTTGTGGGTACGGGTAAAGCTGAAGAAATCGGGGAACTTGTCAAGCAATACGAGGCAGATATTGTCATTTTTAACCATAGTTTGACCCCATCGCAGGAACGTAATATTGAGCGCTTGGTGCAGTGCCGTGTGCTTGATAGAACTGGGCTTATCTTGGATATTTTTGCCCAGCGGGCGCGAACCTACGAAGGTAAACTGCAAGTTGAACTTGCCCAGCTTAATCACTTAGCGACTCGCTTGGTACGCGGCTGGACGCACTTGGAGCGCCAAAAAGGTGGTATTGGTCTACGCGGTCCAGGCGAAACCCAGCTCGAAACCGATAGACGCTTGTTACAGGTGCGTGTCGGGCAGCTCAAAGCCAAGCTTGATAAGGTCAAACAAACCCGCGCGCAAGGTCGTGCCAAACGCCAAAAATCCTCGGTGCCGACAATTTCATTGGTCGGTTATACCAATGCGGGTAAATCTACCTTGTTCAATACCCTGACCCATGAAAACATCTATGCCGCCAATCAGCTATTTGCGACGCTTGACCCGACGCTACGGAGTGTGTCATGGTCGGGCGTGGGTAAGGTGGTACTTGTCGACACGGTCGGTTTTGTCCGTCATTTGCCGCATGAGCTAGTGGAAGCTTTCCATGCCACGCTAGAAGAAACCTTAGAGGCAGATTTGTTGCTGCATGTCATTGATAGTCACCGTGAAGACATGCATGAGCAAATCGCCGCGGTACAATCTGTGTTAGCGGAAATTGATAATCAAGTGCCTGTGCTAAATGTGTTTAATAAAATTGATCTCACAGGTGAGCCGCCGCACATCGGTTATAGTGATAAAGCCAAGCCCAATCGGGTGTATGTCTCTGCCCATGAGCAATTAGGTATCGAGCAACTCACCCTTGCCGTGCAGCAGTTATTGGTAGGTCAATTACAGCGGTTTGAATTAACCTTACCCGCCAATTTTGGACAATTGCAACACGAACTGCATAAGTTAGAAGTGATTGAAGACCTCAGCTACGATGAAACAGGTCAAACCAAACTGACTGCCATGATGTCGGTGGACAAGCTTAAGCAGTTGTTGGGTGAATTTGGTATCGCACCTGAGGAAGTATTGTCGCAACCACAAGCCAAACTGCTTGCGCCAGTGCTTGAGCCATTTGAACAACTATTACAGCAGCAATCATTGGATACCGCCGACGAGACATAATTTTATAGCCATTGGCACCATCAGACCTGCATCAATCTTAAGTCGGTGCAGGTTTTTTTGGTTTAATAAACGACCTTACGACTCGATAAAATAAGCTGATGGGCTATGCGTTAATTAAATCTTAAAAATATATTCAACACTTTGTCATTTTTTTGTCATGTAGCAAATGGGCTGTGAGATTTTTTTCGGTTTTATTGGTGTTTATTTTGTTTTATTTGTTATAAATATCAATTATTTAGGTCATTTTCCCCAATTTATGTGGATAACCATGTGGATAACTTATGACTTGACAACAATAAACCGCATATCGCTATAGGTTATCTCTAAATTGGTTATTTTTTAACCAATTATTTTCTCGATATAAATCAAATAGTTATGGTTTTTTGCAAAGTGCAAGCAAAAAATTTTACTTTTTTTTTTAGATTTTGGCCTTGCAAATTTGATAGTTAATTTGGCTAAAAATTCCAACCCATATATTGTTGAGTCCATGGCATGGAACCCAACAGGTTGACAAGTTTTTTGGCCATTTTTCCTCTTTTTCCCCCTTATCTGATTTTTTGTAAACTTTAACCAGTTTTTGACAGATTTATGGTATATTTCATGCCAATTCTTTTATAATATTGTTATCAAATGTCATTGAAACATAACGAATTTTATCTTTTTATGTCGGTTTAAAGCATTACGCTAACTTCAAATTTTATAGTCATGTGCTTTACAGTCACGTATTGTCAAAAATTTAACATAGGTATATTTATGGTATTGTTTGCAAAGAAACCTCGCCTACCTTATTGGCTAGCGGCTTCTCTATTGTCATTGGGCAGTTTGGCAAATATGCATGCAGCGAACGCTGGCAATATGTATGTGTTTAAAGATAGCAATGGTCAGGTACTGTTGACCAATGTAGTCAGCAACAATCGCCCTGCAGGAAATAATTTCCAAAATTTTACCAAAAAAGTCAAAGTGACTTATTACGCGGATACCAATGTGCATAGTTATAGCAATTGGGGCGCCAATGAAGCTGCAGTACCTGCCAGTGCACGTGGCAACAAAAATAGCTACGATAGTATGATTGTGGCTTCTGCGCTGCGTCATGGTGTCGACCCTGCATTGATGAAGGCCATGATGCATACTGAATCAGGTTTTAATCCCAACGCGCGCTCACCTGTTGGGGCACAGGGGTTAATGCAATTAATGCCTGCGACAGCTAGACGGTTTGGTGTGTATAATGCTTGGAACCCTGCGGAGAACATCGAGGGCGCAGCCAAATATTTGAAATTTTTGCAAAGCCGTTTTGGTAATATCCAGCATGTGATAGCGAGCTACAATGCGGGTGAAGGCAACGTCATAAAGTATGGCGGTATTCCCCCCTTTCGTGAAACCCGTGACTACGTACAACGTGTGTTAAGCCGTTACAACAATCTATATCGTAATGACCCCAATCTTCGCTCTAGCACTAGCAGCAATGGCTTTCAAAATGTTAGCTATAATTCATCAAACTCTTATACGATTGTCCGCTAACAACCATATCTATAAGCCAGAAGCCCAAAGCCAGTGTAATACTGGCTTTTTTTATGTTACAAATTTATGCCACTTTTCCCTTTAATTTGTTGCATTAAACGCTATTATACTAAATATCATAGTCAACTTATTGTTGATAAGTATATTTAATCGTTTGATTGTCTTTAGGAAACCGTCATGTTACGAATTGGCTTATTTCTTTTAACTAACCTAGCGGTGATGGTGGTGTTTGGTATCGTCATGAACGTCATCGCGCCAATGCTAGGGTTCAATTTGGGCGGCACAGGCACGACTAGCCTGCTGGTGATGTGTTTCATCTACGGTATGATAGGGTCTTTTGTATCGCTGTTGATGTCAAAATGGTTGGCAAAACGCTCTACAGGTACGCAAGTTATTGAACAGCCTGCTACCCAGTTGGAAGTTTGGCTGGTCGAAACGGTTCGCCGTTTGGCGCAAAACGTCAATATTGATATGCCAGAAGTGGGTATCTTTGATAATCCATCGCCCAATGCCTTTGCCACAGGTTGGAATAAAAACAAGGCTTTGGTTGCGGTATCGACCGGGCTACTACAATCGATGAACCAAGAAGAAGTCGAAGCGGTACTTGCCCATGAAATTGGTCACGTTGCCAATGGTGATATGGTGACCTTAGCGCTTGTTCAAGGGGTGGTTAACAGCTTTGTGATGTTCTTTGCGCGCATCGTGGGTTTATTTGTAGATCAAGCGGTCTTTAAAAACGAGAGCAACGCGCCTGGCATGGGCTATTACATTACCAGTATGGTGTTAGATATTGTGTTTGGTATTGCTGCACAAGCAGTGGTTATGTGGTTCTCTCGTTACCGTGAATACCGTGCGGATGAAGCAGGCGCACGTTTGGCGGGTAAATACAACATGATTGCTGCCTTAGAAGCGTTAAAACCTGCCAGCCAGCATCCTGACTATATGCCACAAGGCATGAAAGCCTTTGCGATTAATGAAGGTAAAGGGGGATTTAGTTTTGCCCACTTATTTGCCAGCCACCCCTCCCTTGATGACCGTATTGCCCATTTACAAAAATTGGCTCCGTAATTATTTTGACCACTTGTCTTGACAATGTAAAAAACCCAATCAGCGATTGGGTTTTTTAGTTATTGTCTAATACACTCAGATAATATCCTCAACAGTATTAAAACTCAACAGTATTAAAATAAGTTATTTGGTCAGTTTTTGCGCATCCATGGCATCTTTGTGTAGACGGGTATTAAGCTCATCGATGATTTCAATCCAACCTGCATCTGCACGGTATTCGTCTTTTAAAAATTTACGTTGGTTGTCGCTCCAAAAAGGTGCATCGCTCAGCTGGACTGATTGCGCCAGTTGATTTTCTTGAATAAATTGTTCAACCGCAGCATCATCGCCATCCATACCCATTTGTTCAAACAACATATTAATGTTTCTTTCGCCATCTGTCATCATTGTGGTTCTCCTAGTACTGTTAAAAGTATCAACGTTTAGTATCAACGTTTAAAAGTATCAATATTTATTTTAATGTCATTATTTTTTAGCACTCATTTTATTGAAAAATTATCAAAAAGTGCCACAGGTTATTTATACCGTCAGACCATTGTAGTCAAAATTGGGTAAAAAAAATGTGATTTGATTGTATAGTGTGGTTATTTCATGTAAAAAAACCAGCCTAACGAGACTGGTTTTTTTCGGTTAAAACATTCTAACCTAATTAGTTAGGAAGTAAGTGGCTTACCGCATCACGCTCTTCAGCCAATTCAGTTTCAGTGGCTTTCATTTTTTCTTGTGAGAAAGCCGATGAAACGTCTAGCCCTTCAACAATTTTCCAATCGCCATTTTGGCAAGTACATGGGAATGAGTAGATAAGACCTTTTTGGATACCGTATTCACCGTTTGAGTAAACACCCATAGATACCCAATCATTCTCGTCAGTGCCTAGTGCCCATGAACGAATGTGCGCAATGGCAGCGTTTGCAGCAGATGCCGCTGATGAGGCACCACGTGCTTTAATGATGGCAGCACCACGTTGTTGTACGTTAGGGATATAAGTACCTTCGTACCAGTCACGTTGTACTTGCTCTAGGGCAGGTTGACCTTTTACCGTAGTGAAAGTCAAATCTGGGTACTGGGTTGAAGAGTGGTTACCCCAAATGATCATTTTTTTGATGTCATTCACGGTGGTTTCAGTTTCTTCAGCCAGTTGCGCCATACCACGGTTGTGGTCAAGACGTGTCATCGCTGTAAAGTTACGTGGGTCTAGGTCTGGGGCATTGCGCTGTGCGATTAAGGCATTGGTGTTGGCTGGGTTACCCACAACCAATACTTTGACAGTACGGCTAGCGTTGTCATTTAACGCTTTACCTTGTGCAGAGAAGATGGCGGCGTTGGCTTCGAGCAAATCTTTACGCTCCATGCCAGGACCACGAGGACGGGCACCCACAAGTAGTGCATAGTCCGCATCTTTGAACGCAACATTAGCGTCGTCGGTTTGTACGACGCCTGCTAGCAATGGGAATGCACAATCTTCAAGTTCCATTACCACACCTTTTAAGGCTTCTAAGGCTGGTGTGATTTCTAATAATTGTAAAATGACAGGTTGGTCTTTACCTAACATATCACCCGATGCGATACGAAATAATAATGAATAACTGATTTGACCAGCAGCACCAGTCACCGCAACACGAACAGGCTGTTTCATTGAAAGCTCCTATTATGATAAGTACAAGATCCTTTGCAAAAGCAAGGCAGTGAAAAAAGCAGAAAAAGTTGTCTAAAAAAGCTTGCCTAGTTTATCACTTGTCACCATCAAAGACCATAAATTTATGGGGTCAATTGTCGGGTGAGCTTGACAATTATGGGTTAAAGTAAGGCAAAGAACAAAATAAAAAACGCTTAAAACTAAGCAAAAATTGATACTGCTATCCCTCAATAATTACCATCAATCAAAAACTGACTGGGACAGGCGTAAGAGCGGGTGGCACATTGGGCAAACCGTCCGTTATTGTCATAGCACACGTTAATATAGGTCAATACAGATTGACCTGCACTATTTTTTTGACAGAAAAAATTAAACGAGTTTGGCTTCATGCCAGGGTTTAAAGATAATAATTGGTGGCTCAAGCCACTGGACGTGAATCGATAACTGCGACCGCTACTGAGTTCTTTTGGGAGTTTTAATTGACTGGCAAGCGAGTTAATGGTACGAAAATAATTAGGGGTACTTAGGCCACTACAGCGGCCATACTGCTGCCAGATATTTTTGCGAATATTACCATCTGGAATGACTTTTGAGGTGATCTTTTCTTGCAGTGGCGACATGCTGTAACGGCTATTACTACAAGACTGGTTCGCCACCCGATAAAAATTCACCGTCATCGGGTTGCCTTCGATACATTGGCGAAGATTACCCATGTATGGGTTGAGCTTGCAGACAGCAGGGGATAATTCCACCCCTAAAACACTGTCGGCATGGGCAGCTGGGGTTGCTATAGTACCCATCACCGCCAAGCAGCCAAGTAGTAAGTAGCCAAGTGACAAATAGCCGCTAAACTTTGCCCTTTTTTGATGACTTGAGTTGATAACTAAACTAGCTAAATTTGCCGCCGCCTTATCATCTTTAAACTGTAATGGAAACTGTAACGATGCCCATTTGACGGCGTGTGATGCCGCGTGCCAGGTGGTAAAATCGAGTAACGTTTTTAGACAAGATGACAGCATAACAATTAAACCAAATAGTTGGTGATTAAAAACAAGCAGGTTGTTTTAACGTTTACAGTGAGCTTTTAAAATAAAAGTAATAAAAATGGTCGTTGACTTATCAATTTTTTGCTTAAAATAACTAAATTTTTATCAAACGAAACTAATGTTTATCAGTCCTACCAATTTTTTGAAATCATACTAACTGGGTCAGATTTTGTAAACCCTGTATATACTAAAAAACAACAGTAATTTATTGACTATTATCAATCAATTAGCTGTTGTTTTAGCGGATTTAGCAGGTTTATTTAATTCAAATTAATTTAATATTTAGCAGCAATAGTACCCATACGCTGACTAATCGGTTGGTTGCTACCGCCAAGGAGCACATCATAATTGGTCGCATTTTCCATCACGGCTTTGACATAATTGCGCGTTTCTGAATAAGGAATGGTCTCAACATACTGATCTGCCGCTAGGCTACCGTTCTCAGGTTGCCAAGTTTTGGCCTTACCTGGCCCTGCATTGTAGCCCGCGGTGGCTAGTACAGGCTGACCGCCCAATTTATTTAAAATATCGCCCATATAATACGTACCGTAGCGGATATTGGTATCACCCCCTGCCACGCGAGATGGCTCATACGGTTCGCCCAATTTACGTGCGATATAGCGCGCGGTGTCTGGCATGATTTGCATCAACCCCCCTGCCCCAACACCCGAACGCGCGCCGATATTAAAACGGCTTTCTTGACGCATGATGCCATACGCCCAGGCAGGATCGATTCCCGCTTGGCGGCTGTATTGCACGACACTAGACTGATGGGGCATTGGGAATGCCAGTGCCGAATTTGGAATCGTTTTGGTAGACTCCAACGCGTAGATAGCACGGTCATACCATCCCATGTCCGATGCGGTTTGCGCCGCTGCCAAAATCATCGTCTCATCACCACGGTCTCGTGCTTTTTTTACCGCCCAGTTCCATTCACGGTTGGTATAGCTGGGATTGGCGGCAAGTTTATAGAGGGTAAATGCGCGATTAAAGAAACTATCGCTTGCGAGGCGTGAGTAATCACTATTGCTCACCGGTGGATTGGTCGGTAATCGGTCAAAACGCTGCCCCAGTTGGTCTTTGGAGAGCAGTCCATAATAGTCATTGGTTTGCGCCAATTGACTAAATAGCTGATTGGCTTGTTGACGCTGCTGGCTGGTGCCGCCCAATTTGTAGGCTTTGGCAAGCCAATATTGCCATACCGGTTGCTGCTGATTTTTATAGTCCATTGCGCCAATGGCTTGTGCCAAATCTGACCATCGGCTATAGCGTATCGCTGCTTGGGCATAGTTTTCGGCTTCTTCATTATTAAATGGTACGCCCAGACTTTTTTGCATCCAATCAACCGCGTCACTACTAAACCCTTGATCGGTATTGACGCCCATCCTTGCCACACCCAAGGTACGGTAGGCATATTGACGAGTTTTGGCATCAAAAAACTGCGGGTTTCGCCCCACATCATAGTTGAGCTGCATCGCCGCTTCACTGACAGATTTTTTGGCAAGTTGCCCTAAGCCATATAAATATAAATACCGATTGCTGGCGGTCGCTGGCATACTACCGAGTTGTGAGAAAAATGCATTGGGACTGCTACTGATGCTCATGAGCTGATTGTAGCTCATCTGCACGCCCAATCGGCTGGCAAGCTGCACGATGTCACCATTGTTGCCCGTGCGTAGCATACGGTACAGTCGCTGCTCACGGTCATCATTGCTAACCATGCGATTGCCATTGAGCTCTGTCGCCAACTGTTGGCAAAGCTGCGGCAGTTTTTTATCCGTGCTGAGCCAAACATTACCTTTTTCGGTATAAGCACGCATGCTATCGCCACCGTGATTGAAGCCTAACGCAATGGCACAAGCTTCACTGGCATCAGGATTGGTTACATAGCTCGCCACTTGTCTAACCGCATCATAATCACCCATCCGCGCTTTGGTTTCCGCATAATCCGCCGCCAATTTTTCTGCCATCGCAGTTTGTGGATAACGGTTGGCAAAACTCACAATCGCTGATGCCGGCTGAGCGTCTAAGTCTTTATTAAGCTGCCAATATTCTGGATACATGTCTAGACTGCCACCCGCCATCATTTGCTGATAGTTGCCCATTTGCGATAAGTTGCCAAGGCTAGCTTCACGTTCGGCTTGGTTAAAATAACTATCCGCCGTGCTAGGCGTCCCTACAGAATAGCTACTTGCACAAGCAGATTCTGCAAAAACAGCAATCACACCGCATGAAATCATCGAAAGCTTGAGATTTTTCATAATAATTGGTAATACCTTTTATAAGATAAATAGGCAAAAAATGACAAAAGTAATGTAAAAATTAGTTAACCTTGCTGAAGCGATTATAACGATTGTCGACTAAAAAAAATTTACTCAAATCTCAACTAATTGTATAAAAATGTTGCAGCTTATTTTATATAACAAATAGTTTTTTAATTTTAAATTTAATTAACTATAAATTATCAATTATTTGGATTATGATAAGTCTATTATTAGCAAACTAGATGCGATAAGCCATGACCCATACCCAACACGCCCTAAATATTCAACAATACCAAGACAAATCCCATAACTACCTCAATAGCCCTGTTCATGCACAAGGCGCTGAGTTCGACAAAATAAAGCAGTTGATTGAGACGCACAAGCTTGCGCATATATTGGATTTGGGCTGTGGCGGTGGGCACGTCAGTTATCAGGTGGCTCCTGTTGCCACATCAGTGATTGCTTATGACATTACCCCTACGATGACCGAAGTTGTCGCCAGCCAAGCCAAAGCACGCGGCTTAACCAATATCACCACACAAATCGGTACAGCAGAAAAATTACCCTTTGCCGACCACCAATTTGATGCCATTATCACGCGCTATTCTGCGCACCATTGGCAAAATGTACCACAAGCGCTATTTGAGATGCATCGCGCCCTAGCTGACGGTGGCAAAGTGGTGATTGTCGATGTGTTGGGCAATAGCAACCCCGTGCTCAATAATTTTTTACAGACCATTGAAACCATCCGCGATCCCAGTCATGTCAAAGATTATAGTCTTGCCGAGTGGTTGTATTTTGCAGAAATCACCGGCTTTAGCGTGACGACTGTCGAGATGCAAAAACTGGCGTTAAATTTTGACAGTTGGGTCGCCCGTATGCATACCCCTGATACCAGCATACAAGTGATTCGAGCCTTACAAAAAAATTGTGCCGCGCCTGTTAGACAATATTTTGAGATAGATGAGGCTGGCAATTTTAGCACCGATGTCATTTATTTAGTGCTGTCAAAATAATCACTACCGCATCTTGCCAAAAAAATCTGTTATAATTGAGGGTTTATTTTAGGCGAAACATTTAGGTGTAGTCATGACAGTTGCTACTTTTGACCCAAAAGCACAGATTTCCAAAACTCAAAATTTGGTAACGCCAACGCTAGCGGTGAGTGTTGAACCCACCATGCCACCAGCGGATACTCGTGTCAAACGCGTGTTTATCGAGACCCAAGGCTGTCAGATGAATGTGTACGACTCTGAAAAAATGGCAGATGTGCTAGGCGACTCCCATGGCATGGTGCTGACGGACAATCCTGAAGAAGCCGATGTACTGCTCATGAATACCTGTTCGATTCGTGAAAAAGCGCAAGAAAAAGTATTTTCTGAACTCGGGCGCTGGAAAAAGCTTAAAGAGAAAAACCCGAATTTGGTCATCGGTGTGGGTGGCTGCGTGGCGTCACAAGAAGGTGATAAAATCCAAAGCCGTGCCCCGCATGTCGATATGGTGTTTGGACCGCAAACCCTGCATCGCCTGCCAGAACTGTATGACCAATCTACCAAACAACTGAATGTCAAACCCAAAAACCGCATCGGCGTCGTCGATGTGTCTTTCCCTAGCATTGAAAAATTTGACTTTTTACCCGAGCCCAAAGTAGAAGGGTTTAAGGCGTTTGTATCTATCATGGAAGGCTGCTCAAAATACTGCTCATTTTGCGTGGTGCCCTACACCCGCGGGGAAGAAATCTCGCGCCCCCTCGATGATGTACTGGCTGAGATTGACAGCCTTGCCAGCCAAGGGGTACGTGAAGTAACACTATTGGGGCAAAACGTCAATGGCTACCGCGGCGAAAAACACGATGGCACGATTTGCCGTTTTAGTGAGTTATTGCATTACGTGGCACACGTTGACGGCATTGAGCGCATTCGCTATACCACCAGCCATCCACTGGAATTTAGCGATGATATCATTGAAGCGTATGCCAAAATACCAAAACTGGTATCCCACCTGCACCTACCTGTGCAAAGTGGCTCCAACGCTATCCTAGCCGCCATGAAACGTAACCACACCATTGATATCTACATTGAGCAAATCCGCAAACTACGCGCGGTGCGCCCTGATATGTATTTATCAAGCGATTTTATTATCGGTTTTCCCAATGAAACCGACCAAGATTTCCAAGATACGCTCAATCTTGCCAAAGATTTGGATTTTGACCATTCGTATAGCTTTATTTACTCCAAGCGCCCAGGCACCCCTGCGTCAGACTTGCCCGACAATATCGACATAGCAACCAAAAAAGCCCGTTTGGCTGAGTTTCAAAAGGTGATTGTCGATTCGACTTGGGCAAAAACCCAAGGTATGGTGGGTCAAATCGTGCGTGTGCTGGTGGAGCAACATGGCGACCGCAATCCTGAATTTTTGATGGGAACGGCAGATAATACGCGAACGGTATTGTTCAAAGGCGATGATGCGTTGATTGGTAAACTGGTGATGGTGAAAGTCACGCGTGCCATGAGTCCGCATTTGGTGGAAGGCGAGTTGATGGAAGTGTTAGGTTAATATAATGGCATTTGACATGTGGTTTGATTGTGACAATGAGAAAATCAATTGTCAAATTTCGCATGAGAACGAACGTATTTTACGTTTAGCCGAAGGTAACACTAACTTTCAACGCTTACTTGGCTATTGGATAACTTTTATAATGACCCAGTGATTTATCCGAATGTTGCTAAATCACTGGTCGTTGAATTAAATAATTTGGCAGACTATTTTGCGAAAAATAACCGTAAGCAATATATCACTCACTGTCAGAAAATCGAAAACTTTATCCGTTTGTCAATTGAAAAAATGCAAGTTATTCATTGCATCAGTGACTAAAACACATAATTTAAACAGTAGATTGTGTGTGAATTTTCATCGCCATTACTTGGCGAATCATTTCACTGATATGTTTTTTAGTATCATCATCTTGGGTTACAAGCCAATCACTCACATCTTTATCCAGCAAATGCTGTTGTTCTCGCAACCGATTAAGATGGGAAATTTGTGTCGCTCTTTGAGCATTTGAGAAATCGTATTCAGTTTGCATATTGTTTTTCCTCGTTTTTGGTTGCTTTTCGTGCAGATATTAACCGAATCATATCATCATTATCCACATAACAATAGACAACAACTAATAAGCGATTTGCCATTCCTAATAATACAAATCTTGGTTCATCCTGGTCAAAATCTTCACGTACTAGCGCATTCGGGTCAAGTAATGCAATTTTTGCTTCATCAAAACTTACACCATGTTTGATTTTATTACTCTCAGCTTTATTTTGGTCAAAAGTTATTTGTATCAATTTAGCGACCCACATTCATTTTTTCATTAACACTAGAAAAATATATCACATCTCTTTTTCTTTAGTGACACGTAACACTTCTTCCAGCGTGGTTTTCCCTGCCAATACTTTTTTGAGTCCATCGGCACGAATTGACGGTGTTTTGCTGCGCGCATAGGCTTCTAACTCAAACTCGGCCGTTTGGCTATGAATCAGTTGTCGCAGTTTGTCATCGACAGGCACCACTTCATAAATCGCGGTACGTCCCCGAAATCCTGATTGATTGCACTTCTCGCAGCCCACAGGTTTTGGCAGTTTAATCTCTCCGACTTCGCCTATTTCAGTAAAAATTTGACTTTGAAATTCATCGGCGGCTGTCCACGTGTGGCAATGCGCACACAAAGTACGCACTAGTCGCTGTGCCACCACGCCAATGAGGCTCGATGACAACAAAAACGGCTCAACCCCCATATCTTGTAGCCGCGTCACCGCACCAATCGCCGTATTGGTATGCAGGGTCGAGAGTATCAAGTGACCTGTGAGTGACGCTTGCACCGCAATTTCTGCGGTCTCTAAATCGCGAATCTCCCCCACCATGACCACATCAGGGTCTTGGCGTAGCATGGCTCGCAAACTACGCGCAAAGGTCATATCCACTTTATTATTAACTTGGGTTTGCCCGATACCATCTAGCTGAAATTCAATGGGGTCTTCAGCGGTCAAAATATTACGAGTATTATCGTTCAAATCCGTTAAAGCCGCGTACAGCGTCGTGGTTTTGCCCGAACCTGTCGGACCTGTGACAAGAATAATGCCATGCGGGCGATGGATTAAGCGTTTAAGCTCGCTATAATCACTGTCTGACAATCCCAAATAGGTCATATTTAACCGACCCGCTTGTTTATCCAAGAGCCGCATCACCACACGCTCACCAAAATTTGATGGCAAGGTCGATACCCGTACATCCACTTCTCGCCCAGCCAGACGTAATGAGATGCGTCCATCCTGCGGTACCCGTTTTTCAGCGATATCCAGTTTTGCCATCACCTTGATACGGGACACCAGTAGCGGTGATAGTTCCCGTTTTGGACTGACGATTTCTTTAAGCACCCCATCCACCCGAAAGCGCACCGATAGCCGTTTTTCAAAGGTTTCGATATGGATATCTGAGGCGTTTAGGCGGATGGCTTCAGACAGCAGCGCATTGATTAGCCGAATGATGGGCGCGTCATCTTCTTGGTCCATCAAGTCTTCCGTCTCAGGGACACTGTCAGCAAGACTCATCAAATCGGGATGGTCTTCAAGCCCAGCGGCAATATGCTGAGATTCCCCTGTGTTGCCTGCATACACAGCGGCTAACTGCTTTTCAAAATCGTCACTTTGCGCCATGGCAAAATTCAATGGCAGCGGTACCCCTGCTTGACTGGCAAAACGGTTGGCTTCGTTGATGGCTTCCATAGGGGTATCCGCCGTCATCAACAACGTCGGCGGGGCAGTCAAATCTTGCGAGTATTGCAACAGCAGTTGATGACGTTTGGCAAAACTATAGGGCAAGGCAATCGGATTTAGCATAGGGATTATCAAATGAAATAAGCCAAGAAAAGATGCGTTCCATTGTAGCTTATCAACAGGACAAATCCTACCAAGGCGCACAAAAAGACCCTGAGACAAGCTATATTTTGTTATACTAAAGCATTTTTTACTGATTGATAACCATGACAATCAAACTCTAAAAAGGGATGACAATGACCCAAACTACTTCAACTCAAAATCCTGCGACCCAAAATTCTTCAAGCCAAAATACGCTGACCGCCCCAAACGACCTGCTACACATTGGTTCGCGCACATTTAACTCTCGTTTGCTTGTCGGTACTGGCAAATATACAGATTTGGCACAAACAGGCGAAGCCATCGCTGCCAGCGGCGCGCAAATCGTCACTGTCGCCATTCGCCGCGTAAATATCGGGCAGAAAAAAGATGAACCCAATCTACTCGATGTGATTTCTCCCGAAAAATACACCATTCTACCCAACACCGCTGGCTGTTTTGACGCGGCTAGCGCCGTTCGTACCTGTCAGTTAGCGCGTGAATTGTTGGATGGGCACAACCTTGTCAAACTTGAAGTATTGGGCGATGAAAAAAACTTGTATCCCAATGTCATCGAAACCGTCAAAGCGGCTAAGACCTTGATTGATGATGGTTTTGATGTGATGGTGTATACCTCAGATGACCCGATTGTTGCCAAAGAACTAGAGAGCATGGGCTGTGTGGCGATTATGCCATTGGGCAGTTTGATTGGCTCAGGCTTAGGGCTATTAAATCGTCATACTTTAAGTCTCATCATTGAGCAGACCCAAGTGCCGGTCTTGGTGGATGCAGGCGTGGGTACCGCTAGTGATGCCGCCATTGCCTTGGAATTAGGCTGTGATGGTGTGCTGATGAACACCGCGATTGCCCATGCGCAAAACCCTGTATTGATGGCATCTGCCATGAAACATGCGGTGATGGCTGGACGTGAAGCCTTCTTGGCGGGTCGTATGCCAGCACGCTATATGGCACAAGCTAGCTCGCCACAGACTGGCTATTTTTTCCGCTAATTTATTATTTCACACTTAAGGACATCGCATGCGTCTGCTCACCGCCATTGACCAGTTATTTATCTTACTTGAAAATCGCAATCAGCCGATGCACATTGGTGGGCTGTTCTTGTTTGAGATTCCCGATGGCGCAAGCGATACCTTTGTCAGTGATTTGGTGCAGCAGATGGTCACGCAAAAGACGCCGCCGAGTTTTCCGTTTAACCAAGTGTTATATCATCTAGCATGGTGGAAAACCGATGAAAATTTTGAAGTCGACCATCATTTTCGCCATATCGCCCTGCCAAAACCGGCACGCATCCGTGAGCTATTGACTTATGTGTCCCAAGAGCACAGCAAATTACTCAATCGTGCCAAACCGATGTGGGAATGTCACATCATCGAGGGGATTGAAGGCAATCGTTTTGCGTTGTATTTTAAGATTCATCATTCTATGGTCGATGGGATAGCGGCGATTCGTTTGGTCAAAAAATCGCTATCAGAATCGCCAACCGAGCGTATTAGCTTGCCAATTTGGTCGCTAATGACCCGTCATCGTCACCAACTCGATGCTTTGATACCAGAAGATAAATCCATTCTGCGTGTCGTCAAAGAGCAAGCGCTGGCTATCCCACCCGCCATCAAAGCCTTAGGTAAAAATGTGGTAGAGCGATTTCACAAAGACTACATTACCACCACCCAAGCGCCAGATAGCCCCCTCAACCAACCAGTATCAAGCTCACGGCGTATCTCTGCGCAATCTTATGAGCTTATTCGTTTTCAAACCATCGCCAAACATTACGCTGTGACCGTCAATGATGTGATTTTGGCGATTTGTTCGGGCGCGTTACGCCGTTATTTGCTCGATATCAATGGCTTACCCAAAAAACCCTTGATTGCTTTTGTACCCTTATCACTGCGCGATGACAACGATAGCGCAAGCCAACACGTTGGCAATCAAATTACCTTTATTTTAGCCAATCTTGCCACTCACCTTGCCGACCCTGTTGCACGGTTAAAGACGATTAATGGCAGCACCAAAAATAGTAAAAAACGCTTTTCACGGATGAAGCAAGCCTCGTCGATTATTTATAGTGGGGTTGCTTATAGCCGTTCAGGGTTGCAGGTACTTACGGGTCTGTTTCCCGATTATCGCGGTTTTAACTTGATTATCTCAAATGTACCAGGCTCCCATCAGCCATTGTATTGGCAAGGGGCAAAACTGCAGGCGCTGTATCCTGCCTCGATTGTGCTCAATGACCAAGCGATGAATATCACCTTGTGTACTTACGTGGATAAAATCGAGTTTTGTATCGTCACCTGTAGCCAAATATTGCCCCATAGCCAACGATTACTCACCTATATGGAAGAGGAACTCAAGCAGTTTGAATCACTCATGAGCAATTAGGCTAATGCAAACTTTGACAATAAAAAACGGCAGTGACTGCCGTTTTTTATTGAAATAAACTTTATCTTATCTTTAGTGATTTAAGATTTTTGACAAGAAATCTTTCGCACGCTCGCTACGCGCACCGGCAAAGAATTCTTCACGGCTACAGTTTTCAACGATATGACCTTGATCCATAAAGATAATACGGTTGGCGACTTGGCGCGCAAAGCCCATTTCGTGGGTCACACACATCATGGTCATGCCCTCATTAGCAAGCTCAATCATCACCTCAAGCACCTCTTGAATCATCTCAGGGTCAAGTGCGGAAGTTGGCTCATCAAACAGCATTGCAATCGGGTCCATACTGAGCGCACGCGCAATTGCTACCCGTTGCTGCTGACCGCCTGACAATTCGGCAGGGTATTTTTTGGCATGCGCTGACAAGCCCACGCGGTCAAGATAACCCAAGCCTTTTTTCTGCGCTTCAGACTGACTACGACCCAATACTTTGATTTGTGCCAAGGTCAAATTTTCTAAGATGGATAAATGCGGAAACAGTTCAAAATGCTGAAATACCATCCCTACCCGGCTACGTAGTTTTGGCAAGTCGGTTGCTTTGGCGCCGACCGACATGCCATCAATCAAGATTTCACCTTGTTGAAAGGCTTCAAGACCATTGACGGTTTTGATTAAAGTTGATTTGCCGCTACCTGATGGACCACAGATGACGGTCACATCGCCTTTGTGCACATGCGCGGTACAGTCGGTCAATACTTGAAAGTCGCCATACCATTTACTGATTTTGTTGACATTAATCATGATATCGGGACTGGCGTGTCCACTGTTTGATACCAAGCCACCAAATTCGTTGAGCCAGGTGGTTTCATCAATTTTAGTAACTACTGACATGTTATTATTCCTTTATTCAATATTGATTAAGCCATGCGAAAGCGTTTGCGTAGGTGGTTGACAGCGGTCGATGCGGTTAGACTGACCACAAAATAAAACGCCCCTGCCAGCAAGATATAGGGGGTTAGTAACCCCATCAAGTCACCGCGCACGTATGAGGCTCGGAAGAAATCCACCAAGCCAATCGCAAACACCAACGTCGTATCTTGGAACAAAATAATCGACTGTTGTAGAAGTAGCGGAAACATCTTGCGAAACGCTTGTGGCAAAATAATAAAGCGCATGGTCTGACCATAAGTCATACCCAAGGCTTTAGCGGCATTGACCTGTCCTTTGCCAATCGACTGGATACCCGCACGTACAATCTCAGAAAAATATGCGGCTTCAAACACCATAAATGCCACCACGCACGAAGTAAACGCGGTATCCAACGTCAAATACGTGCCCGTCACCAAGTTATACACCATCGGCACAGCAAAATAAAACCAAAGCAATACCAGTAGCAGCGGCACTGAACGGAAAAAGTTGACATACAGCTTGGCAGGCACGGCTAAAATTTTTATCCCTGATAACCGCATCAAGGCTAGAATCGTACCCAGCGCCAAACCGCCAATGATAGCTAAAAACAACACTTTGAAGGTGATCCATAAGCCACCCATCAACCCTGGCATTGCGGCTTGTAATTCCATCATATTCATGCGCCACCCCCATCGATTTGACCTTTGATGCGTAATTTTTTCTCAAGCCAAGTCATAAAATAAATCAACACCAAATTAAACAATAAATAAATAATCGTGGTAAAGGTATACACTTCGATATTGTTTTGGGTATATTCACTGATAGTTTTGGTTTGGCTAATCAGCTCAGTAACCCCGACCAATGAAGCGACCGAGGCATTCTTAAAACAGTTGGTAAGCTCAGAGCTCATCGGTGGTAAAATCACCCGAAACGCCTGTGGCAAGACGATATGACGATACGTCTGTGGTAAGGTGAACCCGAGCGCATAGGCAGCATTGGTCTGCCCTTTTGGCAATGATTCAATGCCCGTACGCACTTGCTCAACGATACGCGCCGCAGTAAATAACCCAAGACCTATACTTGCCGAAATCACCGCCGAGGTATTTGGGTCTAACTCTTGAAACCACCATTTTTGTAAGGCAGGTGTCAGCCAAGTAGGTGCCACATAAAACCAGAAGAATAACTGTATTAATAGCGGAATGTTACGAAAAAAACTCACATAAGCCGTACCAATCGCTCTAGCAGTTTTATTTGGTAAAGTACGCATAATACCTAAAATCGTACCGATAATTAAGGCAATCAGCCAGCCACTCCCACCAATGACCAACAGCCATTTAAAGCCTGTCAATAGCCACTGCCAGTAGACTTCATTGCCTACGCCTGTTGGTTGCAGCAACACGCCCCAATTCCAACTATAATTCATTGCCACCCCCAAAATCCTGTCTAGCAAATTGATTTACCCAAAAACTAAAACTGACGTAACCACAATTGATAGGTGATGACGTCAGTTTTATGTTGGATAGTAACCTTCCTAACCTAGTTTGTTGTTATCCCATCAACTAAGGTTTTGTTGCACTTGCAATTGCATTGCTTGCAGATGCCACAGCGGTTGCCACATTACTAGCGCCCGTTGCTACTGCATTGACGGTAGCAGATGCGGCTGCATTAGCGACGTCTTTTGGTTGCGCGCCGTCATGTGGGTTTGCTAACAAGTCTTTTAAGTTGTCAGACATTTGGAAGTTCATATTGATATTTTTGGGTGGAATCGGTGACATGAACCATTTTTTGTAGATGTCGTTGATTTCACCTGATGAATAAGTCGCAACCAACGCATCATCGACTACTTTTTTGAATTCACTATCGTCTTTACGCATCATACAGCCATAAATTTCATACGATTGTGGGGTACCAACAATGACCCATTTGTTTGGATCTTTGGCTTTGGCTTTTTCACCCGCAAGCAGTACGTCATCCATCATAAAGGCTGCCGCACGACCGCTTTCTAACATCAAGAAAGATTCGCCGTGGTCTTTGGCAGAAACGATGTTAATGCCCATTTTTTTGTCATCGTTGAGTTTTTTGATAAAACGCTCAGAAGTAGTACCTGCGGTAGTCACTAAGGTTTTGCCTTTTAAATCCGCAAAATCTTTGATACCTGAATCTTTAGCGGTTAATAAGCGAGTACCAATCTCAAAGAAACCGTTTGAGAAAGCCACTTGTTTTTGGCGCTCTTCATTGTTGGTGGTCGAACCACACTCTAAGTCAACCGTACCATTTTGTACCAATGGGATACGGGTTTGTGAGGTTACTAGGTTGTAACGCACTTTAAGGTCTGGCATATTCAATTGTTTTTTGACTGCGTCAACAATTTTTAATTGCAGGTCATGGGCATAACCTACAGGTTGGTTTGGTGTACCTGCGATATAAGAAAATGGAATTGAGGAATCACGGTAACCCAGTACGATTTCCCCTGATTTTTTAATTTTATCGAGCGTTTTTTCACCAGTAGCCGCTGCCGCTGGTTGGCTACCTTCAGTCCCTGCCGCTTTGTTGTCGCTGGCTTTGTTACAACCTGCAAGACCTAATGCCATAATAGCAACGGTTGCTAAGGCGATTGGCTTTTTAGAGATTAAAATCATCCTATGATCCTTGTCGTATGATACGTTCTTAGTTAATCTTTTCTCTATCTAGCTTTAACGGCCAAATCGAGTAAAAAGACTCCCCCCATCTCTTTGTGTTTATCCTTCCCTGTCCTTCATCATCCCTCATTGCACCCATTAAAATCTGGCAAAACCTTGCACAATGACTGATAAAAAATAGTTTAGGATACTCAAAAGATTTCAAATGTGTGTTTATAGTAATTTACTTTTCTGTGTTGTGACAATAGATTTACAAAAAATATTTTTTTCATCATCGACAATTTTTTTACCATTTTTTTGCTATTTTGTATTTTATCCCCATTTATAGCTCAATAAATTGATTAAAACTCACTTAAGATAGGTTATTTATGACAACAGCGACTCAAGCACTTCACGATTTTGATATGCGCCAACGTTTTTATTTTGAGCAAAGCCCCGTACGCGGTGACGTGGTACGCATCAACGACAGCCTACAGACGATATTGCAGCAAAAAGATTACCCAGTTGCCCTGCAAAAACTACTTGGGGAAATGTTGGTTGCGGCAAGCTTGCTGATTGGTACATTAAAAATCGAAGGTCGTCTATCCATTCAATTGCAAAATTCAGGCGCAGCCACTGACCCTGAACAGGACAGCTTAACTTGGGCGATGGCAGAGTGCGACCACCAAGGTCACATTCGCGGTCTTGCAGAGTGGACAGGCGAATGGCAATCCGCACAAACGGCAAATGATGCCTTTGCCAAACTTGGTAAAGTCGGTGAAGGGGTGTTATTTATTAATATCCAACCTGATGCCACGTATGGCACACAAGCAGAAGGTTATCAAGGCATTGTTGAGCGTGTGGCAGATAACTTGGCGGATTGTTTGGCACATTACCAACAGCAATCCGTACAGATTCCTACCTTAATCAACTTGGCTTGTGATGGTGAGCAAGCGGGCGGTATCGTGCTACAGTTGCTACCACGTACCACAGAAGAAGAGCATGAGACGGTGGATAATGACTTGTTCCCGCGCTTAAAAATCTTAACCAAAACGCTAAAAGCTGAAGAATTAACCACCTTACCAGCCGATGAGATTTTATATCGATTGTATCATGAAGAAGACGTGGTGACGGCTGAGCCTATGCCGTTGACCTTTGCTTGTACTTGCTCACAGCAGAAAAGTGAATCGGCAATTTTTCAGTTGGGCAAACCAGCTGCATTAGAAATCGCTAATGAGCATGGGGGCGCGGTGGCGTTAGATTGTGGTTTCTGCGGACATGTTTACCGTTTTGATCACAAAGATATTGAAATGATTTTTGCTTAATTTAATGGATTGCATAGCTACTTTTACATCATTTAAAATAGCGCAATATTGGTTACGCTTCTAGTTGATGTGATAGCCAAAACTAATACCAAAGTTACAAGTTAACTTTGGTATTTTTTTGCATATTTGATAAGTTATAAGCATCAAGTTTGCGATAACTTAAGTTAAACTTGATAAGTTTTAGATTAAAAATTAATTAGGAAAATAATATATATAATAGAAAATAAGGATAGCGTTATGTCAGTGGCAAAAAATATTGAAATTAGCAGCAGCTCAACGGTAAGTTTTGAAGATGCGATCAAAAAAGGCATTACACAAGTCAACAAAACGGTTAATAACGTGGAAGGTGCTTGGATTAAAGAGCAAAAAGTACGCATTAGCGATGGTAATATCACTAGCTATAACGTGATGATGATTGTTAGCTTTGTAATTGAAGATGACAGCACTGATTTAAAATAAAGATTTTATTTATCCATAAAAAACCCTAGCATAGGCTAGGGTTTTTTGTTGGTTGCCATTATTCTTCCACCCACTGTCCTTTTCGATAAACCAAGGCAAATTTAGTGGCTTTGCCGTCTTTTTCTGAGCCGATATATTGTTCTGCATTTTTACGACTCCAACGCAAAATTGTTGGATTGCCCTCATTGTCGGTATCTGGCGCGGTAAATAAATACTGGAATTTATCTTCCAACTGATCTTGTATCGCGCGTAACTCTGACAGTTTTGGTGGGCGCGTCTCGCGCACTTTAGGAAATTTTGACGCTGCCAAGAATAACCCTGCTGCCCCTTCACGCAAAATATAATGGTCATCAAATTTTTGTGACTTGAGTTCTGGCATAGGGATTGCGGTCATGCGTGGCGGCGCTGCATCGCCATTTTTGAGCACTTTACGGGTGTTATCGCACTGCTGACAGGCAAAATAGGCACCAAAACGCCCAGTTTTGAGCACCATTTGCCCATCGCATTTATCACAAGGTATGGTAGGCACATCATCATTGCCTGCGGTTTCAAAGACGCCTTTTTCTAATAGATAGCCATCACAGTCAGGATTGTTACCACAGACATGGAGTTTTAACCCGCCATCGACGATATACCCATCCATCGCGGTATGGCATTTCGGGCAGCGTTTTTTCTCAAGTAGCGCTTGGATTTCGTCGTTGTTGTCCGCGTCGTCCTCACCGAGATTTTGGCTCTCTTTACTGGTTTGGCTATGAAAGGCTTCCACAGGCATCAAGTTTTTGGTGCCTTTACAACGCTCTTTGGGGGGTAAATTATAGCCGGTACAACCCAAAAACACCCCTGTAGAGCCTGTACGGATCTGCATTGGGCGCTGACATAAGTCACAATGAATATCTGGGACATCGGTTGGGTCATTGGGCTTCATGCCGTCTTCGTCTTTGGCACGCTCTAACTTGCCTTTAAAATCGCCATAAAAATCATCCAGCACTTTTTTCCAGTTTTGCTGACCTTCAGCGACTTCATCTAGGTTTTCTTCAAGCCCAGCGGTAAAAGTATAGTCCATCAAATGCGGAAAGCTGTTGACCAATCTGTCAGTGACGATATCACCCATTTTTTCGGCGAATAAACGTTTGTTTTCTACCTTGACATAACCACGTTCTTGAATGGTTGAGATGATAGCGGCATACGTGGACGGACGACCAATTCCACGTTTTTCCAATTCTTTGACTAAGCTTGCTTCAGTATAGCGAGCCGGTGGCTTGGTAAAATGTTGGGTAGGCTCGATACTATCGACCACCAATTTTTCCCCAATTTTTACATCAGGTAATAGATTGTCTTCATTTTTGGCCGGGGGCTGTACTTTGGTGTACCCATCAAAGGTCATCACCCGACCTTTGGCTCTAAGCTCAATCTCACCGGCATTGACAATCAACGTCATGGATTGGTACTGCGCAGGTGGCATCTGACACGCCACAAACTGGCGCCAAATCAGCTCATATAAACGCTGGGCATCGCGCTCCATGTCTTTTAGCGAGGCAGATTGCACCAAGACATCTGAGGGGCGAATCGCTTCGTGCGCTTCTTGGGCGTTTTGCTTGTTGCCATACACATTGGGCGATTTTGGGACATATTTTGCGCCGTATTGCTTGTCAATAAAACCGCGCACACTGGTGAGTGCATCCGCTGACAAAAAAGTACTGTCCGTTCGCATATAGGTGATATGACCTGCTTCATACAGGCGCTGAGCCAGCATCATGGTTTTTTTGACCGGAAAACCAAGGCGAGTACTTGCGGCTTGTTGCAGTGTCGAGGTGATAAAGGGTGCAGCAGGTTTTGACTGGGTAGGTTTTTCTTCCCGATCCGCCACGATAAAATCTGACTGTTCAAGCAGCGCAACAACCGCATTGGTCTGTTCTTCGTTTTTTAGTTCAAGGGGTTTGCCCGATTTTTTTACCGCTTCTAGGCGAATGGTCTCTTGTTTGGCTTGCTGACTGTGGGTATTGCTGTGGATTTCCCAATATTCCACTGGGGTAAAAGCGCGAATTTCACGTTCACGCTCGACCACTAGACGCGTGGCGACAGATTGTACTCGCCCTGCCGACAGTCCGCGCGCTACTTTTTGCCATAGCAATGGCGATACCATGAAACCAACGACACGGTCTAAAAATCGTCTGGCTTGCTGCGCGTTGACACGGTCATAGTTTAGCTTGGTGGGGCTTTTAAAGGCATTTTGAATCGCGTTTTTGGTGATTTCGTTAAATACCACGCGGCTGTATTTGTCATCACTGCCACCGATAACTTCTTTGAGATGCCAAGCAATCGCTTCCCCTTCTCTATCCAAGTCGGTTGCAAGATAAATTTCTTTGGCGTCTTTGGCAAGGGATTTTAATTCTTTAATGACTTTAACTTTGCTGGGTAGAATTTCATAATGTGCCACCCAGTCGTGCTCGGGGTCAATGCCCATACGCCGTACCAAGGCTTGCTGCGCTTTTTGCTCTTTGGTGAGCTTGGTATCCGACTTCTCATCGGTTTTTGCTGCGCCAGAACCCGACACAGGTAAATCACGCACGTGCCCCACACTAGAGCGGACGATAAAATCATTTCCCAGATACTTATTGATGGTTTTGGCTTTGGCAGGGGATTCGACAATCACCAAGGCCTTGCCTTGCCCCGACGTTTTAGGCGCTGTTTTTGATGCTTTTGATGCGGCTGTTGATTTGGGCGCGGCGGCTTTGGTTGCGGCTTTTTGGGCGGCTTTGGTGTCTGCTTTTGTATCAGCCGTATCCGTGGTTTTGGTTGATTTTCTCGCTGTCGGTGTTTTACTCATGTTGGGTTCACAAAATCATTAAAAAGGGTAAGTTAAAATACGAAAAGTTAGTTATTCTGCACCAATTTGGCATAATCATGCAATTTACTTTTTAACATGATTAGGTCTTTTTCGGTGGTTTCAAGTTCTGATTTCATGCCCAGTTGGCTATTTTCTTGCCAATAAATACACACAAAATTGGCTTTACAGCTTAAACCTTTAACAGTTGTTGCGATGGATGCCGGTAAATCCACCTCCCGATTATCAAGCGCAAAATTAGCGGGATAATGCCCGGTAAAGGGTCGCCATTTGCCCTCAATCACTTGATAATCACAGGGGCGCATCTTCGCGTCCTCAATCACCACGCCGTACTGCGCCATCATGCCTTTACCGCGTTCGCCTGTATCGCCGATAATCCAATCAGGACATGCGACCAATTTTGGCTGCACGCCCACGCGTCTGGCTGCCATGCGTAGATTATCACGCATGGTCTCGCGAGCAGAGGGTTTTAACCCCATGATACTACCGACAATAAACACCCCGATGGCGATGGCTATCCATATTCCCATTGATTATATTACTCGTACCAGCTACTATTTTTGGATTTTTTAGATGACGTTTTTGCTTCAGTTTTGGTGTCAGCTTTGTTTTCGGCTTTGGCATCAACTTTGTCAGTCGGCTGCGGCTCGGAAGCTAACATATCCAGAATCGGCTGCCACTGGGCTTGAATGTCGCGATACGGTTTTTGGCTTTTATCAAAAATCGTCAAGCCGCGCTCTGCCAAGGCTTGATAAATACTACGCTCAGATAGCCAAGCCAGGGGTTGCTGCCCAATATCAGCAAAATACGCCATCAGTTTTTCGGTCGGCTCATTGTCCTGCATCAATTGACTACGCACGCGATTGGCAACCAGATAAATATCGACTTTGCCTTTGCGGATACGTTTGATGTCTTCTAGGCTTTTTAAAAAGCGTTTGGTACTGTCAATATCAAAAAAAGCGGGTAAAACAGGAATTAAAATCGCCTTGCATTCGGCAATCAGCTGCTCGGCTTTAGTGCCTGATAACGCACCTGGGGCATCAATAATCAGCCAGTCGTTTTTACCCAAGCTTTTTGGGATATCACCGATATCATTGCTATCGCGCCAGTCAATACCGATAATGGCAGGTACGTCCGCTGGGCGCATTTTTAGCCACTGTAGGCTTGATTTTTGGGGGTCTGCATCTGCCAATGCCACTGTTTTGCCTTGGTTTGCCAATGCCGCCGCTAGACTCACCGCAATCGAGGTTTTACCACATCCCCCTTTTTGATTGGCGATTAAAATTTTTTGCATGACCCTCACCCTGTTGATAAAAAATTAATGCAATATCACCACATTAACTCAAAAATTTGACCCTGTTAATTTGACGCTATTCATTTGGTTGTATTAAGTAGCCTAACAAAATTTTAACCATTGATAAATGCTTTTATATAAATAATCTGCTAAATTAAAAAATATCAATTCATTAACGGTTTAATCGGTTTAGCCAGTTTTTGACTGGCTAATGGCGACTGTAAACCTCAAAGGTGCCACCATGACGATGCTTTCATTCATAGAGACCTATCACCCAGCAACCACCTCAAAAAAAATGCTTGGACTGTTTGCTGTCACTGCCTCGATGACAGGTTGTGCTACCTTGGGCGGCGGATTAACACCCACTCAGTGCCAACAAAGCAATTGGCAAACCATTGGTTATCAAGATGGTTTACTGGGTCGCAGTCAAGATTATATTCAAAAGCATATCAAGCAATGCGCTAAAGCCAATGCTGTACCCAACCAGCAACAGTGGCGACAAGGTCGTGAAGAAGGATTAAAACGTTATTGCACACCGCTACGCGCTTACCAGTTGGGACGTGAGGGCTATGACTACAATGATGTATGCCCACAATCGATGACGCTTGATTTGTTAAAAGCGCATGACGAAGGTTATCTCAACTACCAACGTGAGCAAAGGCTAAATCAACTGTGGTACAACACCGATCCATTTTGGGGCTCACCCTTCTACGGTAGTCGTTTTGGTGGTTGGGGCGGTTTAGATAGAGGGTCACGTCCCTACTACCCACGTACGCTACCTGTTAACAGCTATCCTCAATACATCGATACCCATCAGCCTACATCAAGCCAACCTGTAGCGCCTCGCCCTGTTATGCCAAGCCCCGTTACCCCTAGCAATGATGCAACTATAGGTTCAAACAAGTAATATTGGATAAGATAAAAAACAACGGGACAACTCGTTGTGAAATTTTGTTTTGAAATCTCGTTTAGCGACACGACTCGTTGCGTGACGACAAGAATTTACAGGTTAAAACTAAAAAAGAAGTTCGGGTTTATTTAACCGAACTTTCTTATTAAACCAGTAGCTTATTAAATCAACCGCTTATCACCTCAATAGCTTAACCCATTACAGCAACCAAAATAGCCGTGTGCTTGACCCGCTTGGTTATCAAATCAAAGGATTGATTGTCGGTATTTTTTGGCTCTCAGCGTTTTGGCTGGCGTTGGATTTTTGAGGCGCTTTGTTTTTCTGAGATTTGGTGGGGTCAAAGGTTTGCACAGCAGGTGCGGTTGGCACCCCTTTTTGCTGAAGCTGCTCATCAATCTGCCCCGCTTGGATGTTTTCCCCTTCAAATACACGGATATGCTCATCACGCTTTAACTGCAAATTTTCAAAGTCAAACAACTCACGGTCAGCGAGCTGTGACGGTGCGACATTTTGCATCGCGCCAAATATCGAATCCAAGCGATTCGGGTATTGCTGATCCCATGTGCGTAGCATGTCATTAATCATCGCCCGTTGTAGGTTTTCTTGGCTGCCGCACAGGTTACAAGGAATAATCGGAAACTGCTTGTAATTGGCATATTTGATAATGTCTTTTTCTTCCACATACGCAAGCGGACGAATCAAGATATTTTGCCCATCATCTGATAGCAGTTTTGGTGGCATCGCTTTGAGACTACCGCCGTGAAATAAATTTAAGAAAAATGTCGCCATGATATCATCACGGTGATGACCCAGTGCCACTTTGGTTGCGCCGATTTGTTTGGCAAAACCATATAACGAACCACGGCGCAGACGTGAACACGCAGAACAGTAAGTTTTACCTTCTGGTACGATTTGCTTGACCACGCTATAGGTGTCTTTTTCTAAAATATAATAGGGAATGCCGTGCTCGGTCAGATAGTTGGGCAAAATATCTTCAGGATAGTCAGGTTGCTTTTGGTCAAGATTGACGGCAATCACATCAAACTGAATCGGTGCTATTTTCTTTAAGAACAATAAAATATCCAGTAAGGTAAAACTGTCTTTACCGCCTGAAATACACACCATGACCACATCACCGTCTTCAATCATGTTGTAGTCACGAATCGCCCAAGAGACCAGCTTACGTAATTTTTTTTGTAGCTTGCGAAAACGCGCGGATTTGATGTCATCGCCTTGGCTATCAGCCTTGGCATCAATCAAGGTCTGCTGCGCGTCATTTTTTAATGCTTCATTCAAAGCTTCATTGTCTAAAGCATCATCATCCCAATCATTATCATCAAGCCCATCTATGTCACTATCTAATAGTTGGGCTGATAATTGGGGATTTAATTCAGCGGCAGACATGGCTGCTACTGGGCTTACAGAATTGTTTGATTGCATAAGATACCTAACTGATGATAAACCAATAAATAAACCTATGAGGACGCTATCGGCTATCAACGACGCATCATTTATTTATTGGAAAAATTGCAAATAAAAAAAAGCATTTAACGTAAGGCAGACCAACTCCTCACAATAAATGCTTGATTGAGCGTATCTATAACCGCCTATCAGATAGAAAACGCCTATCACATAGTCGGCTATTATACGGCAAAATTGCGCGCTTGTAGTCATTTGAATGACATCTTGCTGTTTTAGAAGATATTTTTTATCCGCGCCATCCAACTGGTATTTTCTTTTTTCATTTGCGCCTCGATTTGTTTTTGCTGCTCCTCAAGCTTGATATCCATCAGATTTTTTTCTTTAAATAAACCATATTGGGCATCGCCTTTATAAAACTCAGTTTCACGGTAACTGTCATACGCATGTTTGAATAGCACATTGAGCACAGCGGCGAGCGGCAAAGCAATCAGCATACCTGCAATGCCTGCCAGTGCCGCCCCGGCAAGTACCGCAAATATCACCCACAATGGTGATAAACCAATTTTATCACCCAACAATAACGGCTGCAAAACATAACCTTCCACCGCCTGCCCTACCATAAAGGCACCGACAATTAGCACTAAATGTACCCAGTCCACGCCAAATTGAAATAGCCCTGCAATAATCGCCGCAATAAAGCCAAGGGTAAAGCCAAGATACGGCACAAAACTTGCGATACCCGCCATCATACCGATGATAAGACCGACTTTAAGTCCAATGAGTTGCAATTGCACCGCGTACACCATACCGAGCAACACCATCACTAGTAGCTGACCTTTGATAAATGACATCAACGCTTCATCACTTTCTTTGGCGATACGATAGACCGATGGAATATAACGGTTGGGAATCATATGACGCATTTTTACCAAGCGCTCATCCCAATTATATAAAAAATAAAACATCAAAATCGGCACCAGTACCACAATGCCCGCCACGTTGATTATATTCATGCCCGATAACATTAAATTGGTAAAAAATGAACGCGCATCAGTGATATTGTAGTTTTCTTTGAGATAATCGACCAAGCCTTTGGACATATCACGTACTTGCATGGCAGGTAAGCGTATGGGGGTATGAGAACGCACCCAGCCTCGCAGCGTATTGTTATAATAGTCAATCGCTGTCGGTACATACTTCCATGCCGATTGTAACTGCTCCCACACCAGTGGAATGAGCCACCAGAGTATCAATCCAATCATCAGCCCAGTGGACAAATATACCAGCAAAATCGCCACCCAGCGGCGAATGTGTGCCTTGTCCTGTAATTTTTGCACCAGCGGATTAATCGCATACGATAAAATAAATGCTACCAAAAATGGCAAAATTACCGATTGTAATTGATAAATGATATAGCCTATTGCAACCAAAAATAGCGATATAAATACCCGTTTGAAAAACACATCTTTCGTAAATCGATAAGGGAATGGGTTGTACATAGGTTCCTCAAAAAAGCCAAATACGCCAAAAATATAAGGGTAATGTCAAATAAAAGACGGTCACTGCCATCGTTGTATTTTCGACTAATTTTAGGTAATTTGACAAAAATAGATAGCGCAAACTGCACAACTCATACAAATATTCAAAGCTATGTTATAAAGCCCTATCACATTTGTAGGGCTAGAAGGCGTCATCAACGATAAACAGCCTAATGCTAGCCAGGTAGGAAAGCGATGGATTATTTTTCTTTTTGATGGGAATTTGGGTATAATGCGCGTATTACTTTTCCCAATGATTCTGGCGATAGGAAGACCATGACTACACAACCCACTTCGTTAAGTTATAAAGATGCTGGCGTCGATATCGATGCTGGCGAAGCGTTAGTTCAGCGCATTAAATCAGTTGCCAAAGCAACTAGCCGCTCTGAAGTAGTCGGTGGTTTGGGTGGATTTGGCGCCTTGTGCCGTATTCCGCAAGGCTATAAATCCCCTTTATTGGTCTCAGGGACTGATGGTGTCGGTACCAAACTCAAACTGGCTTTACAACTGCAGCAGCACGACACCATTGGTCAAGACTTGGTCGCGATGTGTGTCAATGACCTGCTAGTCTGTGGCGCCGAGCCGTTATTTTTCTTGGATTATTATGCCACAGGAAAACTGGACGTCGATACCGCAGCAACGGTTATCAGTGGTATCGGTGACGGCTGTAAATTGGCAAATTGTGCGCTCATCGGTGGCGAGACGGCTGAAATGCCGGGTATGTATCAAGATGACGACTATGATTTGGCAGGTTTTTGTGTGGGCGTCGTCGAAGAGTCGGAAGTTATCACGGGTAAAAACGTTGCCAACAGTGATGTGTTAATCGGTATCGCCTCTAGCGGCGTGCATTCAAATGGTTACTCACTGGTGCGTAAAGTCATTGAAGTCAGTGGTGCCGATGTTGCCACTGAACAATTAGACGGCAAAGCATTAAAAGACGTGTTGATGGCACCGACAAAAATCTATGTCAAAGCCATTGGACAACTGCAAAAAACCTTGGGCAACGCAAGCTTGCATGCGATGGCACATATCACCGGCGGCGGCTTGACGGAGAACCTACCACGCGTATTGCCCGACCATTTGGCGGCGCAAATTGATGTGAATTCTTGGACATTCCCGCCTGTGTTCCAATGGCTTCAGCAAAAAGGTCATATCGAGCAGATGGAAATGTACCGCACCTTTAACTGCGGCGTGGGTTTTGTCGTCGTGGTACCGGCAGATAAAGCAGACCAAGCCATTGACTTACTCAATGAACAAGGCGAAACCGCATGGAAATTGGGTGAAATCGTTGAAAGAACAGGCGATGCGGTAACCTATCGCTAATTTTATCAGCGAGTCATTAGGGTATTTTATTATTGGGCTAATTTACCCTTAAGCTAGTTTACGATTAAGCTAATTTACCATTAAGCTAGTTTAAAAGGTGCGTTTTTACGCACCTTAGTTTTTCCAACCTATTGCTTTGCTATCCTTATGAAGTTGAACATGACAAACCCTACCCCGTTAAAAATTGCCGTCCTCGTCTCTGGCAGTGGCAGTAACCTGCAAGTATTAATTGATAAGCAGCTACAGCAACTATTAAACATTCAAATCGTGGGCGTGATTAGTAATAAAGCCGATGCCTATGCACTTGAGCGCATCCGCCTTGCCAATGAGCAGCAAGCTAATATTGCAACCGCAGTGATTGCGCGTGACGATAATGGCAAAAAATATACCCGTGTCGGTTTTGAACAACGGGCACTGCAAGAATTGCGCGCGTGGCAACCTGATTTGGTGGTGTTGGCAGGATTTATGCGGATTTTAACGCCGCTGTTTATTGATGGTGTCACCAGCAAGGATGGATTAAACGTGCCCATGATAAATCTGCACCCGTCACTGCTACCCAATTATAAAGGCTTAGATACCCATACCCGTGTGCTACAATCTGGCGAGCGCTATCATGGTTGCAGCGTGCATCTGGTAACGAGCGAACTCGATGCAGGGGAAGTCATCGCCCAAGCGGTGACCTGCGTCAACGCGGCTGAAAATGCTAGCCAATTACAGCAGCGCGTTCATGCGATGGAACACCAATTGCTGCCTATGGTGGTGGGGTTATTTGCTGAACGGATTGTTTCGCTTAACAATAACCAACTCACCAACCGCCTTGGACTCAATTTGCCTATCAAGTTATGGTTATAGTTAAATTTATGGCTATTATCAAAAAAAAACGCCTATAATCAAATTTAGGCATTTTTTATGTTTATCACAGTTTACCCTCGAAGTGCCGATACACTCAATATCACGATTAGCAAAAATACATAGCGCCCTACCCACACGTTATCTAAAAATGCGTTAAAGCAAAGCTTGCGATCATAGGTAAGACATTGTTTATTTTGCCGGTAAAACATGACAACGATAGGTAGCAGCGCCAATACTGAAAGCGCGCCAAAATAATGCCAAAACACGCCCGCCAAACTGAGCAAAAACACCCCTTGAAGTAGGCTAATTATCAACACATCGTGTTTACCAAATAAAATCGCGGTGGATTTGACCCCAATTTTTAAATCATCCTCACGATCTGCCATCGCATATTGGGTATCATACGCCACCGTCCAGCACATATAGCCGAAAAACAGCAGCCAACACCAAATATCAACCTCGGTCTGCCCCGTTAATACTTGCGATACCGCAACATACGCCATCGGAATCGCCCAGCCGAAAGCCGCCGCCAAAAACACTTGCGGCAAATGGGTAAAGCGTTTCATAAACGGATAGATAAACGCCAACGCCACCGCACCAAATGACCAAATAAAAACCTGCACAGGCAAAAATACTAATAGCGCTGCACTCACCCAAGATAAAATTAAAAACGTCCAAACCGCTTCTTTACCCGTCAAGCGACCATCCGCCAGCGGTCTACCTTTGGTTCGCGACACATGCCCATCGACTTTTCTGTCAGCAAAGTCATTGATGGCACAGCCTGCCGCTCGCATCAACACCGCACCCGTCGCAAAGATTGCCACCACATGCCAAGGTGGGAGTTGCTCAAACCCTTTTGCCGCCAAAAACACCGCCCATAAAGTCGACCAAAACACCAGCTCAATGCCCACAGGCTTATCAAAGCGGGTCAGGTGAATATAGGCTTGTAGCTTATCTTTAAAAGACAGAGTGTGTGTAGTCATAGAGTTGTTAATTAAAATAATCAAAAAAGGGGATAAAGTTGATGCTAGTGTAGCGCTAAATGTTAGCCAAATCGTCGATAAATTTGTTACCCTTACAGCTGTAAGCCAATCATCAGCAGTTGGTAGTCGAGCCCAATCGGCGATTGGTCTTGCAAATAGCGTCTAAATGTCGCCGTATCGATGCTGTCTTTGCCAGAGACGGCGCCGCCCATTTGCTTGAGATTTTTTAACAGACTTTTTAAATTGTCATAAGAAAAGGCAAACGATTGCTCGGTGTGATATATTAGCGTGCCTTGACGCTGTTGCTGCAAGGTCTCTATCGCCGCTAGCCAAGCGTGACTGGGTAAAAAATCAAAAATAGGTAACTTGGGAAAGCGCAGACGGACTTCATGAAAAGAACCTGCCACCGGAATCGCCAAATGCAGCTGACCTTTGGTTTTGACGATGCGCCCAAGCTCTGCGATAACGCTTGGCGACGTCCAATGAAGGGCAAAACTACTCATCACCAAATCGGCTGATTGATTCGCCAATGCCATATCTGCCATATTGGCGCAGAGCGCTTGGCTGTGCAGCATCATTGGGGACGCCGGTAGCGACGAGACTGGGGTAGATGACAGCGGCATCGACAAAAGATGCGCGACTCGCTGTTGCCAAATTGCAAGCATACTGGCAGCAGTATCGACGCCATATAACTGAGCGGAAGCTAACGCTGCATTTTGTAAAAACTTTGACATCACCGCCTGCGTCAATTTTCCTGTGCCACAGCCCACATCAACCACGCAGATATCGGTTACGCCGGTATGGTAACGCACAATGAGCTGCGCCAAATGCTCTGCCACCTGCGATTGAATCGGCGTGGCGGCATCGTATGAGTTGGCAAATTGTTCAAAAACAGGGGTAACAGTACAAGACATCATCGACTAAAACAACAAATCAGTCAACTTTAACACTATTAATCAGCCCTGCATAGTCATAATCGTCTTGTGTGAGCAAATCAACCCCACAAGGCAAATTGCCTATCCAATCCAAAAAGCGATTAATCATGGCTTTGCCAACAAAAGATTTGCCATGCTGCGGCACAATCATCTCGACATCTAACTGCCGAACCGCATCTGCCCAAAAGCGGGTGACTTTATTACTGACCATGTAGCGCTGATGAAATCCTCGCATGGTCGGAATATGCGCGTCAAAATCTTCCACTGGCACATTCGCATCACCGAGCAACGAAGCCCCCATATCGCCTGAAAATAAAATTTTGCTGATGGGGTCATAAAACTGAAAATTACCTTCTGAATGCAAAAAGTGCGCAGGCAAAGCAAATAACTGGCTTTTCCCCAAAGGCAACACCGCGCCTTCATCTGGTAGCGCAATCAAGCGCTTAAGATACCCTTCTTGCAGACGGTCAGTGGTAAACGCGGAGTTAAGATGCGGTAAAAAACGCTCCCACAATCTTGAGATAACGATATTGGCTTGGGTATGCAGTAGCCAACGTGGCAATGACGCAATGATATCGGGGTCTTGGTGTGAGCCAATCACATAGCGGATATGCCTTATATCCGTATGTTTGAGTAGTGCTAGGGTGAGCGGCGTATAGGTCAAATCACCCCCTGGGTCAATAACCGCGCCGACAGTTTCCTCATCTGAGTGCAAAATTAAAAATTGATTGGACTGAATACCGTCACCTTTTACCAAATCACTAAACATAATGCACTGATGCTTGCCATTATCAAAAATTATTTTACCGCTCATAACCTATCTACCCATTTAACCGACAAATAAAACTTAGACCACTAATAAAACATGCTATAACATACGCTATAAAATTGTGCAGCAAAGTGACTTTGAGGGACTTTGAATGACTTTGCAAACCATTGTTAACCGTTCGTTATTTGCCTCAATAAACTGCCCTTAAACCCTTAGAAATAGTGAGGATTATAGCATTTTATTGACGGGATTGAGGGTATTTTTGCCTAAATCCCTGTTAACTAAATTATGCTCAAATTTGTTTTTAGTGGTATCATACCAAGCAATTTTTTAGGCAAAATTTGTGTGCTTTAAGCGCATGATTGCTGCAAACGGTAAAGGCAATTTGTTATGATTTTGGCACTTGAAAGTGTGTTTGACCAATGCTCAGTGGCATTCGTGGATTTAGCAGGTAATGTCATCGCTGAACAGACCCTGACGGGAAATCGTCTGCAAACCCAGCAAATTTTGCCGATGATACACGCGCTGATGACAGCATCATCGATTGATTGGTCACAACTGACTGCGATTGCTTTTAATCGAGGTCCCGGGGCTTTTAGTGGTATACGCATTAATACGGCGGTAGCGCAAGCCATCGCTTTTGCCCATGATGTGCCATGTTTGCCTATATCAAGCCTGCAAGCTATCGCCCAAGCGGCATTTGAACGACACCAAAGCCCCCACGTATTGGCGCTGACAGATGCGCGCATGAACCAAGTGTACGCCGGTGAATACGCCGTGAGCGATGGTATCATGCAGCTTGTGGCAGGCGCTACTGAGCATTTGCTTGATTATGACAGTGTGATAGACAAAGACTTAGCCTTAGTAGGGAATGGCGCAACCTTGGTCAATGCGCAGCTAGGTCAAGCCATCTTTGCCGATATTCGCCCCTCAGCGGTTATCATTGCCAAACTTGGGCTAACCTTGTATGAGCAGCATCAATCCGTCCCTGCTGAGCTGGCGTTGCCAGTTTATTTAAGAAATAATGCGTGGAAAACCCTAGCCGAACAACAAAACCCTTAAGTTGTCGGCTGATTACTCAGATTGTGTTAAGTTTGACTCGCTACCCTTTACCTTGTTATAAGCGCAAAAATTGTTAGCTTTGACTGTTAATAACTAACATAGTTGGATACGTTATGGATCTTATTTTGATTTTTAAAGCCATCATCATGGGCATGGTTGAGGGCATTACCGAATTTTTACCGATTTCAAGTACCGGGCATTTAATTCTTGCCGACTCCCTGTTAAATTTTTGGACCAAAGATAAAGCCGACTTGTTTATCGTCGTCATTCAGCTGGGTGCGATTTCAGCGGTAATTTATTTGTACTGGGGACGGCTATGGCGTGCCTTGATGGGACTTATTACGGGTAAAGACCCTGAGCGTAACAACCCGCGTCAATTGGGTATCTCGCTGATTATTTCCACCATTCCGATTATGCTGATAGGTTTGATGTTTGATAAAGCGTTAAAAGCGGCATTATTTAACCCAACCGTGGTGGCAATCTCATTGATTGTCGGTGGTTTGATTATCTTTTGGGCAGAGCGCCAACAACACAAACATACGGTCAAATATGCCGAAGCAGAAGATATCGATATTAAAACGGCGATTATCATTGGTTTGATTCAATGTCTTGCCTTGATTCCTGGTACTTCTCGCTCAGGTTCTACCATTATTGGCTCCCTATTTTTGGGTGTATCACGTAAGGCGTCTGCGGAGTATTCTTTCTTCTTAGGGATTCCTGTATTGGTGGGTGCTGGGCTACTAGATCTGACCAAAAACCATCATATTTTAACCACCACTGAAGACTGGACCATCATGGCAGTGGGTGTGGTGGTCTCATTTATTTTTGCCATGATTTTCATCAAATGGTTGGTTAACTGGGTCAGTACCCGTGATTTTACGATTTTTGCTTGGTGGCGCATCGTGGTAGGCGTACTGGTACTCATCGCTGGTATGCTGGGCTATATTTAATTCGCCATGCTATCTCATCAATCAATCCAACTGTATTATGTTGACACTTTGCCAAGCGAGCAGCGTTTGGCAAACATTGAAACCATACTCGCCCCTTTATCCGTCAATTTTCAACCACAAAAGATTACTAGCAAAGTAACTCAAAAATGGCTGAAATCAGTCGATGATAACAGTGTGCTGATTGATGAGGTAGGTGATGTTTTTGTCATCGCAGCGGGCATGAAAGTCAGCCCAAATTGGCAAAACCTACAACAGCGGGTGGTCAAAGCGGGCAAAAAAACTGAACTGCTACTCAAAGCCATGCAGCTACAAGCCAGCATGACTGTCATTGATGCAACCGCAGGGTTTGGGCATGATAGCTTAATCTTGGCAAGTACCGGTGCCAGTGTGACTTTGCTTGAACAGCAGCCACTCATGTTTTTGCTACTGCAACTTGAACAGCAAAAAATGGCGCAGCATCGCAACTGGCAAAAATTGATGAGTCGATTAACGATTTATCATGGCGATGCGATAGAATTGCTGGCTAAGTTGCTAAAAGTCGACCGTGTCTATCTAGATCCGATGTTTCCCGCTGATAGCTACAAATCAGCGGTTAATAAACATATGCAGATGTTGCATACTGTGACGACCCCACCGTCGATTGCGCAATCACAACAATTATTGTCAGCAGCGTTGGCGCAAATAACCCCACAGGGTGTGGTGGTAGTCAAACGACCTAAATCAGCGCCTTTTCTTGCAAACCAATCGCCTAATTTAACCCTATCAAATGATATCGTGCGTTTTGATAATTATTTGAACAGCGTTTAAATGAAGTGTTAAAAAAAAGCTGATGGGTATCAGCTTTTTTTGTGGGTGTAGTTGTTATTGACCAACTTTTTGGTTACCGACGGCAGGCGCTGCATCGTCAGTGGCTTTGGGTGCGTTGGGCGAGGCAGGTGCATTGTCAATCACGGTATCATTTTCCGTAATCTTATCCATGTCTGAATTATCCGCGCCGCCGTCATCTGCAGCCTCTACCTCATCGCTACTCGCTGGCATCGCATCTACAGTGGTCGCCGTGCCACTGGCGCTGGTAGCGTCAGGACCGGCATCTACGGTGGCATTGGCTTCGGTCACAGCGGCGCTATTTTTTTCATCGGCAGGCGCAGCTGACATTGGTACGGCTTGTGATTCTGCCGCTGACGCTGCCGCGGCATTGTCTGTGCTGTCTGTCTTTTTATCACAAGCTGTCAACGTAAGCGCCGATACTAAACTCAGCATGGTGATTTTTGCTAGGGTATTTTGCATGGGTATTCCTCTACTATCAATAAATCGCTCAATCCGACAACGTACTTGATAGCCTATATAGTAAAAATTGCTCAATCAACAAGGTTGTAATTCAAAGATGATAATGATGTCACCTTAAATTTTACCATGGCATTGCTTGTATTTTAAACCTGAGCCGCATGGACAAGGGGCATTTCGGCTAATCGCTAAGTTGGCATATGGATTGTCACCATTTTCAGCCATCTCTGGACTCGCGGTTGCCGCAGCTGAGCCGCTTAGACCAAATGAATACGTAGCTCGCGTGCGTTGCTGGCTATTACGCGCAATCATGTCTTCATCGTCACTCAGCTCACCGGTCACGCCATTCATTTCTTGGTGCTCAAAATGCAGACGCATCATCTCGGCTTGTTCACGTTGCTGGCGCTCAAGCTCAGCAATTTCTTCTGGCGTTGGGATATGGACACGCGCTAAATCTTGCACGGTTTCAGACTTGATAGCACCGAGCATACTTTGGAACAATGAGAAAGATTCAGATTTATATTCTTGCTCAGGATTTTTTTGCGCATAGCCCCGTAGATGGATACCTTTACGCAGTTGATCCATTTGGTTTAGATGTTCTTTCCAATGCTTATCTAGACTAGATAGCATAAAGTGACGCTCAAGCTGGGCAGCATTTTCTTCACCCATTTGCTCACGGCGAGCGCGGTAGTTGAGTAGCGCAGCCTCAATGATTTTTTGGCGTAAACCTTCTTCATCCAAACGACGATCGGCATCTAGCCAGTCATTGATTGGCATATAAATACGAAACTCATTTTCAAGCTCGTCTTCAAGCCCATCAATGTCCCATTGGTCATCAATCGAACCGGGTGGCACGAACTGGTCAATCAAGGCATTGTACACATCGTAGTGCATCGCTTCGATACCTGCTTGTAGATTACTTTCGGCAAGCAGTTCATCGCGCTGTTTATAGATAACCTTACGTTGTTCGTTGGCAACGTCATCGTATTTGAGTAGGCTCTTACGGGCATCAAAGTCGCGGTTTTCCACTTTGCTTTGGGCGTTTTCAATCGAGCGTGACACCATTTTGTGCTCAATGGCTTCATCTTCTTTTAACCCCATGGCGCGCATCATATTCACCACGCGATCGCCAGCGAAAATCCGCATCAAGTCATCTTCAAGCGACAAGAAAAAACGCGACTCCCCAGGGTCACCTTGACGACCCGCACGACCGCGCAATTGGTTATCAATACGGCGCGATTCGTGACGCTCAGAACCGATGATATGTAAACCACCCGCTTCCAGCACTTGCTGGTTTCGCACTTGCCATTCGGCATAGGCTTGCTCTTTCATTTCAGGGGTGACGTTGTCGATTTTGGCGAGCTCTGCTTGCCAGTTACCCCCCAAGATAATATCAGTACCGCGACCTGCCATGTTGGTGGCAATAGTGACCGCATTGGGTCTACCTGCTTGCGCGATAATATCGGCTTCACGCTCGTGCTGTTTGGCATTAAGGACGTTATGTTGAATGCCTTCTTGCGTCAGTAACTCTGAAAGCACTTCACTGGCTTCAATGGTTGCCGTCCCCACCAAAATCGGTGCCTGTTTTTCTTGAATGCGTTTGATTTCGCGAATGATGCCTTGATATTTGCCCATTTTACTTAGGAAAATTTGGTCATCAAGGTCGATACGCTGAATCGGTTTGTGGGTGGGGATAATCACCACATCTAAATCGTAAGTTTGTTTAAATTCCGCAGCTTCGGTATCGGCTGTACCTGTCATGCCTGAGAGTTTGTCATACAGACGGAAATAATTTTGGAATGTCGTGGTGGCAAGCGTTTGGTTTTCGGCTTGGATTTCAACTTGTTCTTTGGCTTCAACCGCTTGGTGCAAACCTTCTGACCAGCGGCGACCGGGCATGGTACGCCCTGTGTTTTCATCGACAATGATGACTTCGCCTTCATGCACGATATAGTGAATGTTTTTAACAAATAAATGGTGCGCACGAATCGCGGCTTGAACGTGGGCTAGTAGTGGCAAGCGCGTTGGGCTATATAGGCTCTCATTTTCGCCAAGCTCGCCTTTTTCTACCAAGAATTTTTCGATTTTCTCGTAGCCTTTTTCGCTGATTTCGATTTGACGATTTTTTTCATCAATCCAAAAATCCTGCTCACGGTTTTCGCGGTTGCCTTCTTCGGTTTCTGAGCGTTTGAGGCGCGGGATGATGGTGTCAATCAGCCTGTACATGGCGGATGAGTCTTCGGCTTGACCCGAGATAATCAGCGGCGTACGCGCTTCATCAATCAAAATCGAGTCAATCTCATCGATGATACAATAGTTGAGTCCGCGCTGTTTTTTCTCATCTAGGCGAAATACCATATTGTCACGCAGGTAGTCAAAGCCGTATTCGTTGTTGGTACCGTAGGTAATATCTGCGGCATAGGCCTCAAATTTTTCCATCGGGTCTTGCTGTGAGTAAATCACGCCGACAGTCAAGCCCAAAAAGTCAAACAACGGGCGGTTTAGTTCGGCATCACGGCTTGCCAAGTAATCATTGACGGTAACCACATGCACGCCTTTACCGCTAATGGCGTTGAGATATATCGCAAGCGTTGCCATCAAGGTTTTACCTTCACCCGTGCGCATCTCGGCGATTTTACCTTCGTGCAGGGTGATACCGCCGATGAGCTGTACATCGTAGTGACGCATGCCAAGGACACGGCTTGAGGCTTCACGACAGACCGCAAAGGCTTCAGGTAAAATGGTATCTAGGCTAGTACCCTGCTCAAACTGGGTTTTAAATTCCGCAGTTTTCTGTTTTAATGCTTCGTCAGAGAGGGGCTGGATTTTGGGTTCTAAGGCGTTGATTTTGTCGACCAACTTACGCATTCGCTTAAGCTCACGGTCGTTTTTGGTGCCAATAACCTTGCCTATCATTTTGCCTAACATACGAGGGTTTTCCTAAAGTGCTCAAATCAATAAGTGCAATGACTTTTAATACGATGACGGTTAATAAAGGTGTTCAAAATAAATTTTGCTATTATATATGGGTTTGCTTTTTTTAGATACAAGGTTATGACAGCCTGTAAGTTTGAAACGCTCGCCTCATGTGCCTGTTAACTATATAAGCGATAATTCACGGGCAATACCCTCAAGCTTCCAAACAAGCCCTGTTAAATAATAAGTTAAATAGCAAGTTAAATAACCAGCCTTGTAAAATGATACGATAAAGCGACTAGATGTTTGTACCTTTTCTTTACAGGCTGATTTTTATTACCTTTATCTTTATGAATCCATCCCCATAATTGAACTTTATTTTCGAGATTTTCATTGTTGAAATTTTCTTGGAAGATTTTAACGCCATCTTTGCCATTATGCTATCGAGTTTGCCATGACTGCCCCATTGACGCCACAACAACTGATTCATCAATTACCCAAAGCCGAACTACACGTGCATATCGAAGGCACGTTTGAGCCGGAGCTGATGTTTGCCATCGCTAAGCGCAACCAAATCGATATACCCTACCAAACCATTGAAGACGTCAAAAATGCCTACAATTTTCATAATTTACAATCGTTTTTGGATATCTACTATGCCGGCGCAAACGTTTTGGTGAAACAACAGGATTTTTATGATTTAGCGTGGGCGTATTTTGAAAAATGTCAGGCTGATAATGTGGTGCATACGGAGATTTTCTTTGACCCACAGACCCATACTGAGCGGGGGGTGGATTTTGCCACCTGTTTTCAAGGGCTTTATCAAGCAAGCTTAGATGCCAAAGCAAAAATGGGTATCACCTCGCATTGGATCTTGTGTTTTTTGCGTCATTTGAGCGAAGACAGCGCATTTGCCACCCTTGAGCAGGCTTTGGCATTTAAAGATAATATCATTGGCGTGGGGCTTGACTCTAGCGAAGTGGGAAATCCACCCGCTAAGTTTGAACGGGTATTTGCCAAAGCGCGTGCGCTTGGGTTTTTGACGGTTGCGCATGCGGGCGAAGAAGGCGATCCCGCGTACGTCTGGCAAGCGTTGGATTTGTTAAAGGTCAATCGTATCGATCACGGTGTGCGCTCGGCAGAAGATGATAAACTCATGCAACGCTTGATAGCGGAGCAAATGCCGTTGACGGTGTGTCCATTAAGTAATCTTAAACTAAAAGTGGTGCAAGACATGGGCGAGCACAATATCAAAACCATGCTGCACCGAGGCGTGTGCGTGACGGTGAACTCAGATGACCCGGCGTACTTTGGTGGCTATATGAATGACAACTTTGTCGCTATTGAGCAAGCGTTAGCGCTATCAAATGACGATATCAAACAATTGGCGATCAACAGCTTTAACGCGTCTTTTATAGGGGATGCTGAAAAACAGCATTGGATCTCAAAAATCGCATCGCTTTAAGCTTTTAAATAATATTTTAAATAAGCTGGAAGAAACAAGCTCGAAAAAATAGGCTGGCAGAAATAAGCTACAAGTAACGTGCATGCCAGCCTTAACCAACCTCACACACCCAACATGGTGCGACAAACGCACCTGTTGCTTAATTTCATAACGTCTAACTATTATGCCCCAGACCATGCCTCACAATCTTGACCATCACACCCCCATGATGCAGCAATATCTCACCCTAAAAGCGGATTATCCGCATGCCTTGGTGCTGTACCGGATGGGTGATTTCTATGAGCTGTTTTTCGATGATGCCAAGCTTGCTGCCGATATTTTGGGCATCACCTTGACCCGACGTGGCAAAGATAAACAGGGCAATACCATCCCGATGGCAGGCGTGCCGTTTCATTCGGCAGACGGCTATATTGCTCGGCTGATTAATGCCGGGCAAACCGTGGTGGTCTGTGAACAAGTCGAAGAAGAAAAGCCAGAAGCCGTCTCAGAAGACAACCTAAAACACAATCTTGAAGAAAACATTGTAGCAAAAGACACTGCAGCCAAAAGCATAGCAAAAAAAACCAGCAAAACAAAAGCCAATGCCGCTAAGATTATGGAACGTAAAGTCGTCCGTACCTTAACCGCAGGAACGCTGACCGATGATAGCCTTATCACCCAAGGGCAGACGCCAACGGTCGTCGCGATCAGCTTTGCTAAACAGCAAATGTCGGTGGGATTGGCGCAGCTGGATTTGGCACAAGGGCAAATCCGTGTCACTGAGCTTAACTGCGATAGCCATACTGCGCTACAAAGCGAGCTTGCTAACGCGCTCGCCCGCTTTGATCCCAGTGAAGTGCTGATAGATGAGCAGCTGTCTGAGGCGTGGCAACATTTTTTGCAGGATTGTCTGAGCGCAAATAGTCCAACAGCTAGTCTGCCGCCGATTTTGTCACAGCCGCACAGTTATTTTCTGCCCAATAACGCGCTTGAACATCTGACCGAGCATCTAAGCGTCACCACGCTGGCAGGGTTTGGCATTGAGCAAAAACCGCTTGCCATCTCATCGGCATCGGTTGTGCTGCATTACGGCAAACAGACACAGCAAGCTGATTTACGCCATATTTGCAGCCTACAGCTCGAGCATAACGGCGATTTTTTGCAGCTTGATACCATCAGTCAGCAAAATTTGGAAATTTTTAAACCCGTGTTGGCATCGGGTATTTCGCTATTATCGGTGATTGATCACTGCCAAACGCCGATGGGCAAACGCGCTTTGGTGCATCATTTGCACCGACCGCTACGCAATGTCACCCTGATTAACCGCAGGCTTGATGCGGTTGAACAACTGATGACATTACCGATAGCAGCGTTTGAATTGCTTAAACAAACATTAAGCGAAATCAGCGATATCGAACGCATTGGGGGACGCATTGGCTTGGGTTCAGCAAAACCGACCGATTTGCTCAAATTGCGTCTGAGCTTGGCGCAAGCGTTAGCGTTGTCAAAGCAGTTGCAGCAACATTTTGATTTTACCACCATAACGACGCTAACTGCCGAGACGCCTTTGCTTGCCATGCTTAGCAAACAGCTACCTGACTTAGCCTTAACTGATAGCTTTGCCAATATCTATGCCTTGCTAGAGCAAGCGATTGTCGATGAGCCGCCCGCCCACATCCGTGATGGCGGCATGATAAAAAAGGGCTATGACCCACAGCTTGATGAATTGCAAAATCTGCATGGCAATATCGAGCAAACTTTGGAAGCATTGGCGGTGCAAGAGCGGCAAAAAAACAACCTGCCCATGCTCAAAGTGGGCTTTAATAAAGTGAGCGGATTTTATTTTGAACTTAGCGCCCTACAAGCCAAGAACGCGCCTGAATATTTTACTCGCCGTCAAACGCTCAAAAATGCTGAACGCTTTATCACGCCAGCGCTCAAAACCATTGAAGAATCCTATTTATCGGCTCAAGGGCAAGCGTTGACCCTTGAAAAACGTATCTATGAAAATCTGCTGGGTCAGCTCAAGTCACAGCTTGGTGAGCTGCAGCGCCTTGCCAAAGCGATTGGGTATTTGGACGTACTTGCCAACTGGGTCAGCCTAACGCGTTTGCACACTCATTCTACTCATAGTAAAAACTGGTGCCGCCCCGTGTTTAATGCCAGTGATGATACTGTAAGCCTCAATATCCAAGGCGGACGCCATATCGTGGTTGAAGCAGGTCAACAGCGCCAAGCTCACCATCAGACGGCATCGCTTGACCCATTTGTCGCCAATGACTGTGTCATGGGAACAGCCACCCAACTTGAACGCTTGATGCTCATCACAGGCCCCAATATGGGCGGTAAGTCGACCTACATGCGTCAAACCGCGCTCATCGTTCTACTTGCTTGTTGTGGGGCGTATGTCCCTGCCCAGTCGGTGACGCTCGGTCGTATTGAGCGGATTTTCACCCGCATTGGCTCAGCGGATGACTTGGCAAGTGGTAAATCAACCTTTATGGTCGAGATGATCGAAACCGCCAATATCATGAACCAAGCCAATGCCAACTCGTTGGTACTCATGGATGAAGTCGGTCGTGGCACCAGCACCCAAGATGGTCTAGCGATTGCGCATGCGTGCGTGAATTATTTAGCAGAAAAAATCGGCTGTTTGACCCTATTTGCCACCCATTATTTTGAGCTTACTGAACTAGCTGAGCGCCACCCCAAAATGTTTAATCAACACCTTGTCACCCAAGAAATCAACGGGCAGTTACTACTACTGCATAAAATCGCACCGGGGGCGACGCATCGCAGTTTTGGATTGCATGTCGCCAAAATGGCAGGTTTGCCGCAAGACTTATTAGCCCAGGCGCAATATTATTTGGATAACCAAAGCGAACAAAAAAGTTTGCCAAACAATCCTTTACCCTATCCACCAAAAGATGAGCAGCAAATGGGTCTGGATTTGCAAAGTGCCGCGGCTGACTATCAAACGTTGAAGGCTGATGAATATAAACTTAGCCAACAACTAAACGCCCTAAACCCTGACGAGCTGACGCCGAAACAGGCGTTAGAATTTATTTATTCATTAAAGGAATTGTTAAAAAAAGCGTAACGCGCTAAAATAATACGATTGTATTTTTTATGCTTTTAACATTTGTGCAACTAAAAAAAGGTAGCCACCGCCATGACTTTCGTCGTTACTGATAACTGTGTTCGTTGTAAATATACTGACTGCGTTGAAGTCTGTCCTGTGGACTGTTTCTATGAAGGTCCGAATTTTTTGGTCATCCATCCTGATGAATGTATTGACTGTGCGCTGTGTGAGCCAGAATGTCCTGCCAATGCGATTTTTTCTGAAGATGAAGTGCCAAAAGGTCAAGAAATATACATCGAACTGAATGCAGAACTCGCCGAAAAATGGCCAAACATCTCAGCCATGCACGACCCACTACCCGATGCCAAAAAATGGGATGGCGTGCCAAACAAACTACAATATCTTGAAAGATAGTCCTTCTAATATACGCCAGTTAGGGGATTTTTAGCACCATACTATAAACAGGATTCTATAAACAAAATGCTATAAAACAGCATATAGAACGAGGACGGCAATCAGTGAATATTGATTGCCGTTTTTATATTGTCATCTCTTATTATGCCAGCCTTGGTATTATGCCAACGTTGTTGTCTATCTGCTTAACTTAACCTCTTTAGCTTAGCCTTTTTTTGCAAATTGATTATGAAATAAAAAAACGCGCTATGGATTAGCGCGTTTTTAGTGTGAGAGTAACATCAGCCTTTTACGGCACTGCCCCAAACTGGCACAACAGTTTGCATCAATGGTTTTAACAGTTTGATATTTGCCGCAAAGATAGAACCTGTTTGCATCGCATTGTGCGCGCCTGTATGGTCAACCACAGTACCACGTGCTTCAGTGACAATCAATTCACCGGCGCAGATATCCCAAGGTTTGATAGACATTTCAAAATAACCATCAAACCGTCCCGCTGCTACATATGCCAAATCCAACGCGGCTGAACCCACACGGCGCACTTGACCGCCTTGTTCGCAGATTTTTTGTAAGCTTTCAAAATGCTCTTTGGCATACGATACTTTACCTTCCGCGCGGTTACGCTCAAGCGGATGACCTGTGGTAAAAAAGCCGCCATCAATGGTTTTATGCTCACTGACGCTGATACGGCGTTGGTTGAGACGCGCGCCTTTACCACGACTGGCTGAGAACATCTCATCACGCACTGGGTCATAGATGATGCCATGTTCGGTGACGCCATTTTTTTGCACCCCAATTGAGACACAAAAATGCGGTAAGCCATGAATAAAGTTGTGGGTACCATCTAATGGATCAATGACCCAGCACCAGTCTTTATCATTGCCCTTGCCTTCTTGTAGCCCAAACTCTTCACCCAAAAATGAGTGGGTTGGGTAGCTTTCTTTGAGCATCGCGATCAATAATTCTTCGCTGTAACGGTCGATTTGGGTCACCAAACCATCTAAGCCTTTGCTTTCAATCGTGAACTCTAGCTTGTGGCGATTGTTGTGTGCATTTAAAATCTCTTGACCTACTTTTTGTGCAGCGCGGGCTGCCATGACGACCATCGGTTCCATAATTGACCTTTTGTTGAAGGATAAAAATCTAAAATTTATGACAAAATCGTTTGCATCTGTTTGACCACACCCGCGACATCTAGCCCACAATCGGCTAATTGCTGCTCAGGGCTGCCATGCGCGATATATTTATCGGGGATACCGATATTAAGTAGCGTTGGCAAGGCTTGGCTTGTTTTTGCTGCTTGGGCAACGAGGTATTCATTGACCGCACTACCGGCACCGCCCATGACTTGGTGTTCTTCAAGGGTAACAATGGAGCAGTTTTGCGCCAATAGAGTATCCAGTAATTCGCTGTCTAACGGTTTAACAAACCGCATATTATAAACAAAAAACGTCGTCGTTGGGTAAGTTTCGGCTAAGTTTTGACACGCCGTGACCGCCGTCTTTACCATGGTACCAAAAGCAAGCACCGCAACTTTTTTCGCCACGTTGCTCGTATCTGCTCCAGTGGCATCAATAGTCTGCTCAAGCGCTGCCTTACCGATTGGATACATCGCTTGGTTTTTATCAATCTCTGCCCCAATGCCATTACCACGTGGATAACGCACCGCAGAGGGTCCAATATGCTCATAACAGGTATTAAGTAAGTTATAGCACTCATTCTCATCTTTGGGACAAGCAATCACCATATTGGGCACAGTTCGCATAAAGGCGATATCAAATACCCCCGCATGGGTCGCACCGTCTTCACCGACCAAGCCTGCACGGTCAATGGCGAACATCACGTTGAGATTTTGCAAAGCCACATCGTGAATCAGTTGGTCATAGCCACGTTGTAAAAATGTGGAGTAAATCGCGACAATCGGTTTGACGCCTTGGGTCGCCATACCACCCGCTAGGGTCACTGCATGTTGCTCGGCAATCGCCACATCAAAGAATTGGCTGGCAAAACGCTTGGCAAATTCGGTCATGCCTGAGCCTTCAGCCATCGCAGGGGTAATCGCCATCAGTTGTTTGTCTGTGGCGGCTTTATCGCAGATAAACTCGCCAAACACTTGCGAGTATTTTTTGGCGGGGGTGGGTGCCGGCTTTTGGCTGTCAACTGGCACAGATTTTTCTTGCGCTGGGTTGATTTTTTTAAGTTTGGTAATGGCATGATAAGTAATCGGGTCACATTCTGCCGGTAAAAAGCCTTTACCTTTGACCGTATGTACATGGACAAGTACTGCCCCTTTTAACTGCTTCACCCGTTCAAATACCTGCGTCAATTTGGCAACATCATGCCCATCAAACGGTCCAAAATACTGAAAACCGATGGCTTTAAACAAGTTTTCGGGGAACACTTCATCAATGAGTTTATTGGCGATTTTCTCAGGTAATGTCTCTAACTGAGAGGGTTTAGGAATACCTTTTTCTGCCAATTTTTCGACAATTTTATTGGGCAAGCGCGAGGTCCAATCATCTAAGGCTTCGTTTGCCATGTGCAAATAATGACGAATACGGCGGTCTTCGCTGGAGATGACGCGCTTGGTAAAAATCGCATCACCGTTTTTATCGATATCGACTGCCAAACCACGCTGCCAAAGGGTGGCTAAATGTTTAGAAAATCCGCCCGTTGCCTGCGAAATTGACATGTCATTATCGTTGAGCACCACAATCAAATCGGCATTTTGCTGCACCGCGTCATTCATCGCTTCAAACGCCATGCCGCCTGTCATAGCACCATCACCGACGATGCTAACTACTTTGTCATTTTTGCCTAAATAGCGCATAGCAAGCGACATGCCTAGTCCTGCAGAAATCGCCGTCGATGAATGCCCAACGCCAAAGGTATCATACTCAGACTCATGACGCTCGGGGAAGGCAGTCAGCCCATGTTGACTACGAATGGTGGTGAGCTTGTCACGGCGACCCGTTAAAATTTTGTGGGGATAGGCTTGGTGCCCTACGTCCCAGACAATTTGGTCTTTGGGTGAGTTAAAGACATAATGCAGTGCAATGGTCAGCTCAACGACGCCAAGGTTAGAACCAAAATGCCCGCCGCTGACGCCCGTTGTATACAGCAAAAATTCGCGCAGTTCATCGGCTAATTGCTGCAATTGCGCGGTACTCATTTTTTTTAGGTCAGCAGGACTGTCCACCCCATCGAGCAGCGGCGTATGCGGCTTTAGCATAGGGATGGTATCAAAGGTTTTTAATGGGTATTTTTGGTTAGCTATTTTAGTTTTTGACATATCTTGGCTGACACTTTTCATTGCTTACAGGCACTCGATGAGCCTTGTTAACACAGGTGAAAAAAATAAATGGTAAAACGCACAATGACTATTAACACCTTATTGTTGGCACAAAATTGGCACAAGATACGGGCACAAAGTTGACAGACTGCCAAAGCGTTGGGCGCTTGAAAATCTAGGTGGCTAAGCTGGCATTACCAGCTTTGAATTGCCAATGTGGCGCATGAATGTGGCATAATAGCATTTTTTTGTTGATTAAACATCAAACCTCGCTATTTTAGATTGTATCTTATAGCTTCTATAAAGTTTAGCTTAGCGCCTTGAATTTTTGATAAATTTTGACAAAAAAGTTGCCTCAGATAGCATGTGAGCCTAGCTTGCGGCTTATTGATAAGATGCGTAATGACGCTATCCTTCTTGATATTTTAATCAATGCCTTCATGTAAAGGGCACTTTTATTTTTGGGTTTACCGACTTGGTTCAGTTGTTTGGGTCAGTGGGTCATTTTTTGGAGTAGTGGGTGTCGTATCAATTTATCACGCAAGCAACCTTACCAACAGCGCATGGGCTATTTGATATTCATGTGTTTGAAGATACGGACGACACGGCACGCGATGCGCTTGGCAATCGCAAACATGAACACGTCATGCTGACGGTTGGTTTGCCCACGGCCGATAAATCCAAAATCCCATTGGTACGCATTCATAGCGAATGTTTGACAGGGGATGCCTTTAGTTCGCTTAAATGCGACTGCGGACCTCAGCTCAATGCCACCATGCAGATGATTCAATCTTATGCTAAAGATGGCGGCTGCGGGGCGATTTTATATTTGCGCCAAGAAGGGCGCGGGATTGGACTGACCAATAAAATCCGAGCTTACGCATTGCAAGACCAAGGACATGATACGCTTGATGCCAATTTGCTGCTCGATTTACCTGCCGATGCTCGCACCTATGAAATGTGCAAGCCGATGCTTGAGCATGTCGGTGTGGATAAGGTAAAGCTGATAACCAACAACCCCAACAAAATTGACTATCTCAATGATATTGGTATTGAGGTGGTAGCGCGCGTGCCGCTGTTGGTGGGTATCAACCCTCACAATGAAGCCTATCTCAACACCAAAAAAGAGCGCATGGGGCATATGATTGAGAATGAGTGATAAACACTCATTCTCATAAAATGCTAGAACATTAATTTTTTGTTTTTTTACAATAAATTAACCCCGAGTACATTCAGCATCATTTTTGCCCCCACAATCAGCAGCAAACCACCAAACATGCGCTTTAAGGTGTTGGCAGGCAATTGGTGCGCCAATTTCGCCCCCACTTTGGCAAATACATAACTCATCACTGAAATACACAAAAACGCAGTGATATGCACAAAGCCAATCGCCTCAGCGGGCAAACCCTGTACATCTTTACCAAAAAACATAAACCCGAGCGCCCCCGCAATGGCAATCGGTAAGCCACAGGCTGCTGACGTACCCACCGCTTGTTGCATGGTCAAACCAAAACGGCTCAAAAACGGCACGGTAAAACTGCCACCGCCAATACCAAAAATCGCCGATGCTGCGCCAATCAAGCCCCCGACCCCTGTTTGCACAGGCGCAGATGGCAAGTGAGTGGTCGCGACAACTTCCGATTTTTTAGCCAAAAGCATTTTTAGCCCCATAAACAGCGCCATGCCAGCAATCAAAAACGCCAAGACCTTACCATGCAATAAATCTGCGATATAAGCACCAACAAAACTACCCACCACCAAGCCAATCGACATATTGCGCCATACATCCCAGCGCACGCCACCGCGCTTATTGTGCGATTGCATGGAGCTTATCGATGTCACCACAATCGTGGCAAGCGATGTCCCTACCGCCAAATGGGTAATGACATCGCTTGGATAGCCATACGCTTTAAAAATCGCCATCAGCACGGGTACGATAATCAATCCACCACCGATACCAAACAGACCCGCACAAGTGCCAGCAAATGCCCCCGCCAGCAAAAACCACAGATACATCATTTTTTGCATTTCCTTTGATTAAAAATAGCGTTAGTATAGCAAACTTATCTTTTTGTCGTTTGTAACATTGTGCCTAAGCTTATGAACCCAACCCTATGTAACCATCCCCATGAGAATTGATTCGCTTTGCCATACCCATTTAGCCAGCACCCACTCAACCAACAGCCAGCTGATTGAGTGGATGGTGCTCAGTTATCAAGCGCAGTCGCCCACCGACCATAACCGACCGCATTTTAGCCGACCCCATTTACTCACTGCCGATACCCAATCAGGCGGACGTGGTCAACATGGCAGAACATGGCAATCACCGCTAGGCAATGTTTATTTATCGCTGTATGTGCCGACACAAGCCTATGCATTGCCGCAAAATCTTTGCTTATCTTATCGATTAGATGGTCGCTTGTCACTGTGCGTGGGTTATCAGCTCAGTCAAATCCCTATCATAGAACACATCAACCAAACAAGACTGGCAAAGCATTTGCCCACCATTGGCGTCAAATGGGTGAACGATGTGGGTTTTTATCAACCACAAGACAACCTACCTGACCAATTTCAAAAACTCTCGGGTATTTTGATAGAGCCTGTCAATGTCGCAGGTCACATGCTAGGGGTCGTCATCGGTGTGGGGGTCAATATTGCCCATGCCCCTGTGCTGACCGAGCAAACCCAAGAAGGCTTAAACTACCAAGCGGTAAGCTTGCAAGATTTGACAACGCAGCGCTTACAGCCCCGTGAATTTTATCAGCCTGTTACCGATGCCATAGCTAATGCGATTGGGCAATTTAATCAGCTGCAAGCGACTGAAGCGAGCGAGCAATTTATCCATGATTTTGCCCAAAAAGACGTATTAAAAAACAAGCATTTGCAAATTCATAACGCCTTATCTGAGCAATCAATAACAGGCATTGCAACAGGTATCGATGCGCAAGGCTGTCTACTCATTGAGCAAGCAGATGGCAGCACACAAACGATTTGGACAGGCACCATTCAAGTTTTGGATTCAGCCGTTTCATCGTTGCAGGCAAATAAACACAAATAAAGCATCCCTCTCAAAGGCTCTCATTTATGACAAAACTTTGGCTAGACTTGGGTAATACCCGCTTAAAATATTGGCTCACGGACGATAAGGGTCAAGTGCTCGATCATGCGGCTGAACAGCATTTGCAAGCCCCTGCCGAATTGCTCAAAGGGTTGACATTTCGGCTTGAACGACTCAATCCTGACTTTATCGGGGTATCATCCGTGCTTGGACAAGCCGTCAATAATCACGTCGCAGAAAGCCTAGAGCGATTGCAAAAACCGTTTGAATTTGCCCAAGTCCATGCCAAGCACGCGCTGATGTCGAGCGACTATAACCCTGCCCAACTTGGCGTTGACCGCTGGCTACAAATGCTCGGTATCATCGAGCGTAGCAAAAAACAATGCGTGATTGGCTGCGGCACTGCCGTTACCATTGATTTGGTCGATCAGGGTCATCACTTGGGGGGCTATATTTTTCCCAGTATCTATTTGCAGCGCGAGTCGCTATTCTCAGGAACGCGCCAGATTAGTATTATTGATGGCACTTTTGATAGTATAGATTCAGGCACCAATACCCAAGACGCGGTGCATCATGGTATTATGTTATCCATTGTCGGGGCCATCAATGAAACCATTCATCGCTACCCACAATTTGAAATCACCATGACAGGCGGTGATGCCCATACTTTTGAGCCGCACCTATCAGCCAGCGTGGAAATTCGGCAAGACTTGGTATTGGCGGGACTACAGCGTTTTTTTGCCCCTAAAAATAACACTAAAAATCAAAACTAAAAACCAGAAATAAAATTAACCGTTAAGAAAAAAAGGAAATTACCGATGAAAAAAATCATTCAAACCACAAGTATCGCCTTACTCACTACGAGCCTATTAACCGCCTGTATGACTGCGCCCACCTTGCCCGCCAAGCCAACGCCTTCAACAGTCAACCAACCCGCCAATGCCACTCGCACGGTCACGCTTGCGCTGGGTCAAAACATCTTTGTTAAAGAACACCAGCTAAATCTGACTTTTGATAAAGTGCTCAATGATAGCCGCTGTGCCACAAGTGTACAGTGTATTTGGGCAGGTAATGCTACAGTAGCGGTCACGGCTATGACTACCACCTCTCGCCCACAAACCCTCAACCTATCGATTGGGGATTTGCGCGGTGACTTGCGTCAAACACAGCGTTTTGCCAATATGGATATTACCTTGACTGCGCTATCATCCACGCCTGTGTCCAGTCAATCTGCTGCCACGTCAATGAGCAATCTGCCTACTATCACCTTGACGATTAAGCAAATTCCTTAATTGTTATATCCCTAAAAAAGTAATAAAAAAGGGGTTAATTTCCCCTTTTTTTATACCCAAGCATTGGTTTACACCGTTGCCACCATCGGGGCTTCACGTTCAACTTTTAATTTCAAAATGCGCGATGTTGAAGTTTCTAGAATGGTAAACTTATAGGCACCGATATCAATGGTTTGATTGACTTCTGGGACATCGGTCAACTGCGAAATCAAATACCCGCCAATGGTAAACTGATCGGCATCGAGTAGCAAATCTGGATCGTCAAGCTCCAAACGTAGTTGGTGTAAGCTTGCTGTACCTTCCACAATCCAATAATCGTCATAGGGGATAATTTCTAAGGTTTCATCTTCATCAGGGAACTCACCTGCAATCGCCTCTAGCACATCAAGCGGTGTCACTAGTCCTGCGACTTGACCGTATTCATCAATCACCATCGCCAAATTACCTTTGGCTTTTTTGAGCATATTGAGCAGCTTTAGATTGTCAATGCTCTCTGACACAAACACAGGCTGCTGCTTGTTAAGTAAGGGTTTAATGGCGGTTTCAATATCTGCGACATTGTTATCGAGCAAATCCAAAAAGTCTTTGGCGCGTACTACCCCAAGCACTTTATCAATGGTATCTCGGCACACAGGGAACAAGCTATGCGGCGTATCAAGCAATTGCGCGCGCATTTCTTCGCGGCTACCGTTGATATTGACCCAAGAGATATCATTGCGCGGCGTCATGATGGTATGTACATCGCGCTCATTGAGCGCTAGTACACCACTAATCATATAACGCTCTTCTTGCGCAAAGGGCATACTATCAAAATCAAAATGTTCTGAATTATTCTCTGGGGTAACCGCTTCTTCGGTTTTACCACCCATTAAGCGTAAAATCGCATCCGCGGTACGGTCACGAATCGGAATTTGATTTTCATATTTGGTTTTATTGCGTTTGGCTACTTGGTTAAACGCTTCAATTAAAATTGAGAACGCAATCGCCGCGTACAAGTAACCTTTTGGCATATGAAAGCCTAGTCCTTCGACAATCAAGCTAAAGCCAATCATCAATAGGAAACTTAAGCATAAAATCACCACGGTTGGATGACGACCGACAAACTCGGTGAGCGCTTTAGAGGCAGCCACCATCAATGCCATGGCAATGACCACTGCCGCCATCATGATTTCAAGGTGTTTTGCCATGCCTACAGCGGTAATCACCGCGTCAAACGAGAACACCGCATCTAAAATCACAATCTGTGCGACAACCGCCATAAACCCAGCTTGCACTTTACTTTGGTTAGTATGCTCAGGTTTTCCTTCTAGCCGCTCATGCAGCTCTGTCGTTGCCTTAAACAGCAAGAACACCCCGCCCACCAATAAAATAATGTCGCGAACCGATAAATCAAAACTTCCCAAGGTGAGCACAGGATCGGTTAAGGTAATGAGCCATGACATCATGGATAAGAGCACCAATCGCATGACCAATGCCAAGCCAAGACCTAGATTACGGGCTTTAGCGCGCTGGTGCGGCGGGAGTTTATTGGCTAAGATGGCAATAAAGACAAGATTATCAATACCTAAAACAATCTCAAGAATGACAAGCGTCGCAAGGCTTAGCCACGCTGACGGGTCAGATAGTAGTTCTAACATAGTGGGTCAGTTATTCTCTTGTTATGAGGGGCAAAAAATCAACAAACAGCAAAAACGAAAAATCAGCCGTTACCTTAGCAAATCATAGCAGAAAATCAATGATAATTTGTGTCTGCTTTTGTAGATGGCACGCCAATTGTGCCAATACATCACTTGATATTTAACCTTACCCAAACCCTACATAGCTACTGCATCAACTGACTTTGCCAAAAAATATACTGATCAGTCATTTTATTTGATTCATAAATTCTTGATTTAGGTTAAATTAATCCATAGGACAGCGAAACTTCATTATGACTTTACAAGGATCAGTATATGTCACATCATCGCTTTATGCGCCGTGCCGCCAAAGGATTGCTTTTTTCTTCCATCGCATTTTCTGCGTCTTCTTATGCATCAAGTTATTACAACTGTGCCAATGCCACTGGCTGTGTCGCAGTCACTACCCTGAGCGCCACCTCAGATTATGCAAAAACCAAATACCCTATCGTACTTGCTCATGGGCTTGGGGGCTGGAGCAAAATGTTTGGTTTGGTCGATTATTTTAATGGCATCCCTCAAGATCTCACCAAAAATGGCGCAAGTGTGTATGTGACCAAGACATCAAGTGTCAATGACACCGAAGTGCGCGGTGAGCAGCTACTCCAACAAGTCAAAACCATCATTGCCATCACCGGCAGCCCGAAGGTTAACTTAATGGGTCATAGCCAAGGCGGGATTGATATTCGCTATGTGGCGGGGGTTGCGCCATCGCTAGTCTCGTCTGTGACAGCGATTTCTGGTCCTGAGCAAGGCTCAAAAATGGCGGATTGGACGGTCAAAATGGTGACTGAAGGCAGTGCGGCTGATGGCTTACCCGCTGGCGAATTTAATACCGCCTCTTTAATGGCAATCAAGTTTTTTGAATTGGTGGGCGGTGTGATGGATATCGGATCTGGCGTGCCACTCAATCAACTACAGCAGCAAGATGGCTGGGCAGCCGTCAATGCACTCACCACCAATTATGCGGCCAAATTTAACCAAAAATTCCCTGCAGCCATGCCGACCAGTTATTGTGGATACCCAAAAAACACGGTGGTCAATAATGTACGTTACTACTCATTTAGTGGCGCCCAAACTATGACCATGCTTGTCGATCCGTCTGATACGGTGTTGGGGTTGACGGGTTTATCATTCAATGGCGAAGCCAATGATGGTCTTGTCTCACCCTGCTCAAGTCGTCTCGGTGAAGTGATTCGTGATAACTATAAAATGAATCATATGGATTCAGTCAATCAGGTATTTGGCATTGTCAGTTTGCTAGACACCAATCCATTGACTGTCTATCGCAACCAAGTCAATCGCTTAAAAGGTCAATCGTTGTAAGCTTATGCCTATGGTTCCTTCAAACAACCCTGACACAAACCAACGATCGATAAACTGGCTAATAATCGTATTAGCCAGTGGCATCATCGCATTATTGATAGCCTGCATACTGTGGTTAAAACCTAAGGACGCTGTTAAAACAGCCAATCCTTTGCCGCATGATGCTGCTAGTACGATGCCATCTGGTATATTGCCATCCAATCAAACCGTAACGCTAGTCAATGCATCCTCCGTCACCGCGAACGCTAACCCCCTCCCCACATCACTGGCCACATCGCTGCCCAAATCACTACAAGGCACCCAAGTCGATGGCGAAATTATTATCGATGAAAACAAGCAATTGGTGGTGACCGCGGGTTTGCGCCGACTGTTTGATTATTTTTTGTCCGCACAAGGGGAAGAGCCCTTAACCCAGATTGAACAACGGGTGATTGCCTATATTCGTGAACATACGCCTGAGCCTGCCGCAAGCCAAGCGGTTCAGATTTTTCAAAATTATCTAACCTATTTGACTGCTGTCAGCCAGCTAGATAAGCCTAAAGCACAGCAAAACCCCAACGTCAGCGCATTAGATTTATCTGCGATTAAGAACCAACTACGCGCAGTACAACAGCTGCAAGCCCGCTATTTTGACGCCAAAACCCGTGAAGCTTTTTTTGGGGATGAACAAGCCCTCAATGACTACAACATGACGGTCGTCGAAGCCAACCAAAACGCACAACTGAGCAATGACCAGCGCCAAGCCATCATTGATAAGGCGCAAACTGCCTATATCGCCAGTGTTAAAGACCCAAATCTACAGACAAAGCTAACCGAGCAGCGCAATATTGACAAGTTATTAGCGCAAACGCAGCAAATGCAGCAGCAAGGGGCAACGCAAAGCCAAATCAATGCCATGCGTAGTCAATACGTCTCCCCTGAAGCGGTCAAACGGCTTGAGCAGCTTGACCAATCTGAAGCGGCATTTGCGCAGCGTGTGGCAACTTATCAGACACAGTCTAATCAAATACTGGGCAAATTGGGTAATGTGCCGCAAGCACAGCAACAGATTGTGGCGTTACAGCAGACGATGTTTACGCCTGAAGAACAGCTACGCCTAGATGTATTGACAAAGCAGCGTTAACTTCCCCGTTAAAATGAGTTAAATGAGTTAAATGAGTTAAACGCCCTGTTGAATTACCACAGGCGCGTTTGAGCCTATTTCACACGGTAACGGGCTGAACGCGCGTGGGCATCCAAATTTTCTTCCACTGCCAAAATATCAGCGGTTTTTGCCAGCGTTTGACTACCTTGCTCGCTACAATAAATAATCGAAGATTTCTTTTGAAAATCATACACGCCGAGCGGTGAACTAAAGCGTGCGGTACCTGACGTTGGCAATACGTGATTAGGGCCAGCGCAATAATCACCAATCGCTTCAGGGGTATAGCGACCCATAAAGATAGCGCCCGCATGGCGGATATCTTTGACCATTGCCTCTGGGTCATCTACCGATAACTCCAAATGCTCGGGCGCAATGCGGTTAATCACCTCAATACCCTCTGCTCGGTCTTTCACCAAAATCAGCGCGCCACGGTTGGCAATCGCTGCTTTAGCGATGTCAGCTTTTGGCAAATCTGCTAAGGCTTTTTCGATTTCCTGCGCAACTTTTTTGAGTAATGGCTCAGATGGGGTGACAAAAATCGCTTGTGCGACGGTGTCATGCTCAGCTTGCGACAATAAATCCATAGCTAACCAGTCCGCTTTATCATTTGCTACACCTTCGGCATATACGAGTACTTCCGAGGGACCGGCAATCATATCAATGCCCACTTGCCCAAACACGGCGCGTTTGGCGGCTGCCACGTATTTGTTGCCAGGTCCTGTGATTTTATCGACTTGCGGGATGGTGTTAGTGCCGTAAGCCAACGCTGCCACCGCTTGCGCGCCCCCAATGGTAAAGACTTTATCCACACCCGCCAAATAAGCGGCCGCCAATACCAAGGGATTTAGTTCACCATGAGGGGCAGGCACCACCATGATAATTTGCCCGACCCCTGCCACTTTGGCGGGTAACGCATTCATCAAGACGCTGGATGGATAACTTGCCAGCCCACCTGGCACATAAATACCCACTTTATCGAGTGGCGTAACTTGTTGTCCAAGCGTATTGCCTAGCGCATCTTGATACGTCCAGCTTTCTTGCCGTTGGCGCTCGTGAAAAGATGTGACGCGCTGTGCCGCCAGTTCAAGCGCTTGCTTGATTGTAGGATTTAACCCATCAAATGCTTGTTTGAGCTTTTCTTGTGAAATCTCTAGCTCAGCAAAAGTTTTGGCAGGATGGTTGTCAAATTGTTGGGTCAGCTTTAACACCACCTCATCCCCACCCTGACGCACTTGCGCGATAATATCATCGACCGTAGCCAGTAGCGCTGGATCATTTACCGTTTCAAAAGCAAGCAGCTCTGTCAATTCCTGCTCAAAACTGGCTTGTTGGCTATTTAACAATCGCATGGTATTCCCCTAAGAATAAAAAATGACTAACCCATAGCATAACAAATTTTTCATGGATGAAAGCGGCTTTTTAGCCTGCACAGCTATTCGCCAATCCATCAAAATTGGCGCATCAAAGCTAGCCCATCAAAATCGACGTATCAAAATCGGCTAAACTGAGCCAATCCGTCACCACTTTTAGTTTTCGCCCAGTTAAAATTCGCCCAGTTAAAAAAAGACGTCTTAATAACGTCTTTTTTAATTTTCAATGTCTTGATTTTCCATGTTTTCATCTTCCATGTTTTAATCGGCATAGCCAGCTTTAATAATGCTGTAGATTGTCGAGTGCATACACAAAGGTTTGGATTTTCGCACCATTGTCAAGCGTGGCGGTTACTTCAATGCGCTGATAGGCTTCACCTTCAAACTCATCTAGCCGCGTCCAATGATTGGCCAAATCATCCGACGAAAACACCAAGCCCGCTACCATGTCGCCTTGTTCATCTGGGATGACTGCAGGAAATCCGAGCGCCGAGCCCCAACCGCCATCTGGCATCAAATGCCCACGAATAGTCGCAGGCTGCCAACTGCCGTTGTTGATGGGTGTCATGATAGCGTGGTTGTCACGATTGGGCGCTAGCGTGCCATACACAAAAAGATGCTGCATCATGGTAATTTTTGAACCATTACTGGGTGTTATCAGCGACGCTTTGCTTAAAGCTTTCAATGATTGGCTCAAGCAGCGCAAATTTGCGTTTATAACTGACCTGATTGACAATCAAACGCGAAGAGACTTGGCAAATCTCTTGGCGCGGCTCTAGACCATTGGCTTTTAAGGTATTACCGGTATCGACCACATCCACAATCAAATCACCCAAGCCTACCAAGGGCGCAAGTTCCATGGAACCATAGAGTTTAATCACATCCACTTGTTCACCGCGACTGGCAAAAAACGCGCGCGTCACATTGACATATTTGGTGGCAATTCGAAGACGACGACTGGGTAATTGTAGCCCCACTTTACCTGCCGTCATCAAACGGCATTTGGCAATTTGTAGGTCGAGCAATTCATATAAATTGCTTGAGCCATGCTCCATCAGCACGTCTTTACCCGCTACACCAAAATCTGCCGCCCCATGCTCCACATAGGTTGGCACGTCACTGGCGCGTAAAATCAAAATCCGCACATCAGCATGCGTGGTCGGGAAAATCAGTTTACGTGATTCTTCGGGGTCTTCAAGTAGTTCGATACCTGCCTTTTTTAGTAGGGGCAAGGTATCTTTTAAGATTCGCCCTTTGGATAACGCTAAGGTAAGACCGTTATAATTGGCATCATTTGCTTGTGTCATTGTCTTATACCTGTTATTCGCCTTTTACCCGCTCAATGGTGATGCCCAAGCCGCGCAGTTTATCTTCCACATACTCATAACCACGGTCAATGTGGTAAATGCGCTCGATACAGGTCTCGCCTTGGGCTGCCACCGCTGCCATTACCAGTGACATAGAGGCGCGTAAATCGGTTGCAATGACAGGCGCAGCATTGAGCTTATCGACGCCTTGAACAACGGCAGTATGACCATCGACTTTGATATTTGCCCCCATACGTTGCAGCTCAGGGACATGCATGTAGCGATTTTCAAAAATATTTTCAATAATGGTACTGGTGCCTTCTGCAATACAGCAAACTGTCATGAGCTGGGCTTGCATATCGGTTGGGAACGCCGGGTGTGGTAATGTGCGGATATCAACCGCTTTTGGACGACCTGCCATTTTGACATTAATCCAGTCGCTGCCAACCGTGACTTGGGCGCCCATTTCTTCAAATTTTTTAAGCACGGATTGCATCAAGCTTGCTTCAGTTTTCTTGGCAGTCACTTCCCCGCCTGTCATCATGGCAAGCGCAAGATATGAGCCTGTTTCGATACGGTCTGGTACTACTGAGTACTCACAGCCATTTAATTTGTCAACGCCTTCAATGGTCATATAAGCGGTGCCAATGCCTTCAATTTTTGCGCCCATTTTGACAAGCATATTAGCCAGATCAACCACTTCTGGTTCACGCGCACAGTTTTCTAAGTGCGTGGTTCCTTCTGCCAATGCCGCTGCCATGATGGTATTTTCCGTACCGCCAACCGTGACCACATCAAAGGTAAAATGACAACCTTTTAGCCGACCGCTAGCGGGTGCTTTGGCTTTGACATAGCCATTTTCAACGGTGATGGTCGCTCCCATCGCTTCCAAGGCTTTTAGATGTTGGTCGACAGGGCGTGAGCCAATTGCGCAGCCACCGGGCAGCGACACTTCAGCCTGCCCAAAGCGCGCAAGCAGCGGTCCCAATACCAAAATCGATGCACGCATGGTTTTGACTAGCTCATACGGGGCATAGTAGCTATTGATGGTACTGGTATCGCAGGTCACCGTATCGCCGTTCTTTTCAATGGTAATACCCGTGCCCGCAATCAATTTGACCAAGGTATTGACGTCTTTGAGTGTCGGTACATTGTGCAGGGTGACTGGGGTTTCTGCCAAAATCATTGCCGCAAGCAAGGGCAATGCCGCATTTTTTGCGCCAGAGATGACCACTTCACCTTTGACCTGGGTGCCACCCGTGATTAAAAATTTATCCATTTGTTTCTCCTAAAAATGGCTTATTGCGCAGCTTGTTTGGCTTGCATCTCATGCCACTGGGCATAGGTCAACGCTTGGATATTGAGTGCATGGATTTCACCTGACGCAAATTTATCAGACACCAACCCCAATACGGCTTGTTGACGCGCGACAGGACGTTTACCCTCAAAGCTGTCATCCACCACGCGCACATCAAATTTGTTGCCTTGATTGGCGGCTTCGATTTTGCCACTCGGAAAATGGGGTTGTAGTAAAGTAATTAAATCTTGTGCGTTCATGGGAAATACCTAATAAAAGAGGGGTAAAATTATACTATTTTGCTGCGTAGCATAGCATAATTTTTGCTAAGTTTATACGTTATACAAAATGCTTAATTTACGCTAAAAGCGTCCTTAATCCACGTAGGCATTGGCGTGACAGCCTGTCCTACAGCTAGAACGCCTTCATAACTTACCACATCAAAGCGAATGTCAAAGGTATCAAATTGTGGATGCGCTTGTAAAAAAGCTGCGGTGGTTTTAATGATTTTACGTTGTTTGGCGGGGGTGATACTGTCTAAACTTGTGCCAAATTGGCTGGCTTTTCGTTGACGCACTTCGACAATGACGAGGCAAGGGATTTTTTGCGTCGGCTCAAGCATCACCAAATCAAGCTCGCCCAAGTTTTTGTAGTGCCAGTTTTTGGCAAAAAACGTTAAACCTTGGGCTTCAAGGTAGTGTTTGGCGAGGGTTTCATAATAGTCGCCTTGGCGCTGTTTTGGGGCGGTGAGTTTCATTTTGAAGGATGATTGACTATGTTAAAATGAAATTTATTATACTTTGAGAATTAAACAATGCAAAATCCAAAATGCCAAGTTTATCCTAACCTTCCCTTTGAAAATCTCATTCCCGCCATTGATGCGATTCATTATGACGGCCGTACATTGCGAGTAACATTGCTATTTAAACCACAAGATTATGAGTTAGTATATTTAGACTTTGAATATGTCATGGGTTTTAGAATGCTTAGAGAAGGAGATTTACTAGACTTTCCAAATGATGAATACCCTAAAAATTGGTTATTATCTGTTTCAGAAAATGGCTGGTATGAACAGGAAAAATTACGAAAAGGCTTTACTTCACAATATGTCTTTGACATGAAGGGTAACCGCCCAAATGAATTCTTTATTCTGGGTGAAAGTGATTGTATTAGTGTTTTAACGAGTCTCACAGATGTTCCAAAAATAACTTTCATTGAACGATAATTTTATAAAGAAAACGAGAAAAATATGACTTCAAATCAAGGCACACTCTATATCGTCGCCACCCCGATTGGTAATTTATCCGATATCACCGCCCACGCCATCGACTGCCTAAAAAGCGTGGCTATCATCGCCTGTGAGGACACCCGTACCTCGGGCAAACTGCTCAACCACTTTAACATCCCCACCAAAACTTGGGCTTATCACGACCACAATGCCGAAGTACAGACCCCTAAATTGATTGAAGTTTTACAGTCAGGTCAAAGTATCGCGCTTATCAGTGATGCCGGTACCCCACTCATTAGCGACCCTGGTTTTCGACTGGTGCGTGCCTGTCACCAAGCCGGTATCAAAGTCTCGCCGGTTGTCGGCGCCAGTGCTGCCATAGCCGCCTTATCGGTCGCAGGATTACCTTCAGACAAGTTTTATTTTTATGGCTTTTTGCCTGCCAAAACCGCAGGACGCCAAAGCGAACTTGCCAAAATCAAGGATTTAACCGCCACGCTGATTTTTTATGAAGCGCCCCATCGTATTGTTGAGTGTATCGATGACATGATTATGGTGCTTGGCGACAATCGACAAGTGACGTTTTGCCGTGAGATAACCAAAACGTTTGAAACCATTTATCCATCAACGCTCGGTGAACTAAAGCAGTTTGTTGCAAGCGATGCCAATCAGCAAAAAGGGGAAATGGTACTGGTGGTCGCTGGCGCAAGTGAATTACAGAATCATGATAATCAACACGATGAATTGCTAAAACGACTATTGCAAGATTTGTCGGTGAAAAAAGCCGCACAGCTCGCCAGCGATATCACAGGAACGAAAAAAAATGCTTTGTATGACAGAGCTTTACAATTACAACGGATAGTAAAATAAACGCTGATGCCGTTCATCAGCGTTACCCGGTCAAGCGATGAAAGATACTAGCTATCGCTAAAATCGCAACTATCACTGATACTTAGCACCAAACTAATTAGCGGCTGATAGCTAAAACAACCTAAGACACATTTTAGTTAATGCAAAAAAGCTGCGTGATTGCACCTAGCTTTTTTGGGTGATTAATGCAAATTTTCCCCAATTAAGGCAACCAATTGTTCCGCAATTTTATCTTTACTGGCTTTTTCTAGTGTCATCCCTTCTGATTTATCTTTAAAAAACACCGTCATGGCATTGTCATCACTGCCAAAACCAATATCGGTGCGGGAGACATCATTACAGGCAATCATATCTAAGTTTTTGGCTTCAAGCTTGCCACGAGCATATTTTTCGATATCTTGGGTTTCTGCCGCAAATCCTACCACAAAAACCTCAGGGAATTCTTCGGCAATGGTCGCCAAAATATCAGGATTTTTCACCAAATCCAGCGACATCTGATCTTGCGTTTTTTTAATCTTTTGCGGCACGACATCACGCGTGCGATAATCAGCGACCGCAGCCGTGGCAATAAAAATATCGGTCGCTGTGCTAACAGGTTCGACTTCGATATCATTGCCAAATTCATCATGATGATGATGGTGGTGATGTTCATGGTCATGATGATTGTGGTTATGGTGGTGATCGTCATGGCATTCACATATATCGTCACTGGCGCATTGGCGAGCGGTCATTAGCATTTCTTCAGCCGATAACACATCGATACGATTGACCAGTAGTGGCGTTGGTAGGGGCACTTTACCCCCAACGATCAAGGTCACCCTCGCGCCTGCATTACGGCACGCTTTTGCCAGCGCAAATCCCATTTTGCCCGTGGAATGATTGGATAGATAGCGCACAGGGTCTATGGCTTCAATCGTTGGACCTGCGGTGATTGTCACATTTTTACCCGCCAATACTTGCGGGGTGATTTGCGCTGCGATGAAATATTGCACGTATTCAAGCAACTGCTCTGGCTCTGGCAATCTTCCCTCACCGATATCGCCACAGGCTTGCTCACCGCTGGCTGGTTGGATGATCTCATAATCATAATCGGTTAACGTCTGCAAATTAAGTTTGACCGATGGATGTTGCCACATTTGCTGATTCATAGCAGGTGCCACTAAAATCGGGGCAGCGGTAGCAAGGCAGACGGTAGTGAGTAAATCATCCGCTATTCCCATGGCCAGTTTAGCAATCGTATTCGCGGTAGCAGGCGCGATAATCAACAAATCCGCCCATTTTGCCAGTTCAATATGCCCCATTCCTAGCTCAGCGCTCTCATCCAATAAGTCGATATGCACTGGGTTGCCCGTCAAGGCCTGCAGCGTTAACGGTGTGATAAAGGCTTGCGCGCTTGCCGTCATAATAACACGGACGTCATAGCCATTTTTAATCAATAGTCGGGCAAACGAGGCGGATTTGTAGGCAGCAATACCGCCTGTGATACCAAGAAGGATATTTTTCATAAGATAAAAGCACTAAAAAATTTCGCCTATAGTAACAATTTTCTGCCATTTTAGGTATGATTAATCATCATTTATTAGGAAATGCCTATGGCAATCAAAGACTGGCACCAAGACGAGCGCCCCAGAGAAAAGCTACTGCAAAAGGGCGCTGAGAGTCTATCAGATAGTGAGATTTTGGCAATATTCTTACGCACAGGCACCAAAGACCAATCCGCCATCGAACTGGCTCGTGGCTTGATTGAAAAATTTGGCAGTCTGGCTCAGTTACTATCTGCGCCTAGTGAAGCAGTCATGGCGTGTCATGGTATCGGCATGGCAAAATACGCGCAGATTTTGGCAAGCCTTGAGATGGGCAAACGCTACCTTGCCAGCCAAGTCAAACAAGCCCCTACCCTTAACGCCAGCCAATTGGTCAAAGACTATCTGACTACGCAGCTGCGACCGCTCAATCGCGAGGTGTTTGCGGTGCTGTTTTTGACCAATCAACTCACCTTAATCCAGTATGAGGTATTATTCACAGGCGGTATTTCATCGTGCTCGGTGTGCGTGCGGGAAGTGTTGCGCTGTGCGTTAAAATACGGGGCAAGTCAGCTTATTATTGCCCATAATCACCCAAGCACCTCTGCCACAGCGTCACAAGCAGATCTAGAAATTACCCGCAGTTTGGCAAAAGCGTGTCAGCTTGTCGATATGACTTTGATTGACCATATTATCGTGGGTCAAGATGGCACGCTTTCTTTACAAGAAACAGGCAAGATGCCTTAGCGTTTGACGCGGTTTTTAACCATTATTACCACCCAAATCATCATCAGTAAACCAATGATTAACGCAATCATCGCAAAAATGGGTGAAAAAATCGACAAAGCCGACAGCCCTATCGCTGTCCCGGTCTCTGCCACTGAAACAGCGGGATTTGCCAAACCGCCCGTCGTCGCAGTCGAAGCCACGCGCGTGGTGGCAGCTGTACCTTTTATCGTAGCCGCGGCGCCGCCGCCAGCGATAATCGCTAGCGCCCAAGTCATGGCAGGACTCATATCGGTCAATGTCGAAGCCATGACCAATGTTCCTGCAATCCCTGCGAGCGGTACAGCAACCGTATCTAACAGATGATCAACCAACGGGATTAAATAACTGATCGACTCTGCAATACTGGCTACGCCTAAAATAATTAACGCAGGGGTGGATGCCACCCATTGCCAGCTATCATTAAGGGGAATGATATGAAAATATGCCGCACAACTGAGGGCAAACAGCGGTACAAACACACGAAACCCACTACTTGCCGCCAAGCCAATCCCAAGAAAAATACTTAAAATCATTTCAGTTGTCATATGTTCTATAGTCTAAGTATGAATAATGTTACCACTATCATAAATAAAAATTATTAAGAAAAAAACACATATTTAATTAGCATCGCGAAACACATCACCACAATCACCGGTCGAATAAACTTAGTGCCCCCTTTAACGGCCATCCTTGCACCCAATGAAGCACCAATAAATTGCCCCACCATCATAGCAACTCCCACTGACCAAAGCACTTTTCCACCCAACACAAAGAACATCAATGAGGCGGCATTGCTGGTAAAGTTGAGTAATTTGGCATTGGCAGTCGCGGTAATCATATCCAAGCCCCGCATGGTGATACCGCCTAGCGCAAAAAACATCCCTGTACCAGGGCCCAAATAGCCATCATAAAAACCAATTAAGGGTGACATCCCATATTGCCATTTATTTTTGCTGATTCGTGGTGCAGATTTGACCTCACCGATAGTGGGTGCAAACAGATAATAAATACCAATAAGCGCGATTAAAAAAGGAATGCCTTTGGCTAATAGCACTGGCGGAGAAAGTTGCACAGCCATAGCGCCTAGCACAGCTCCGACAAAACAGGCGATAATCGAACGCCAAATTTGCTTGGGGTGAATCTTGCCTTTGCGTATCATGGTAATAGAAGCAGAAAGCGAACCTGCAGTCGCTTGCAGCTTATTGGTGCCCAAGGTATAAAGCGTAGGAACATTTGCCATTAACAGGGCAGGAATGGTCAATAAGCCGCCACCCCCTGCCATGGCATCTAAAAATCCTGCAATCCCCGCGACCAACGTTAACATCACTAGTACATCAAAACTCAGCTGCATCATATTTCCAAAGGTTAATTGAGGAGTTATCACTATAAACAAAAAAACCCCATAAGCGCGAACCTATGGGGTTTTTTTAATCAGGATGATTAGTCACGGTCTACTAATTCAACGTATGCCATCGGTGCAGCATCGCCATCGCGATAACCACATTTGATGATACGTAAATAACCACCTGGACGCGCTTTGTAGCGTGGGCCTAGTGTCGTGAATAATTTACCTACAGTCGCTTTATTACGTAAGCGGTTAAACGCTAGACGACGGTTAGCAACTGAATCTTCTTTTGCCAAAGTAATTAGCGGCTCTGCCACACGGCGAAGCTCTTTAGCTTTAGGAAGAGTAGTTTTGATGAGTTCATGTTCAAATAGTGAATTAGTCATATTTTGGAACATGGCCTTACGATGGCTGCTGGTACGACCCAACTTAACTCCACTGTTACGATGTCGCATGGTCAAACTTCCTTTAAATTTTAACGGCTACGGTAAGAGAAGCGGTCATCAACACGTAAATCAGCAGGTGGCCAATTTTCAAGGCGCATACCAAGTTCTAAGTCTTTAGAAGCAAGGACGTCTTTGATTTCAGTTAATGATTTCTTACCGAGATTTGGGGTTTTTAACAACTCAGTTTCGGTGCGTTGTACCAAATCGCCAATGTAATAGATATTTTCCGCCTTCAAGCAATTTGCTGAGCGAACCGTTAATTCTAAGTCATCCACTGGGCGAAGTAGCACAGGGTCAACTTCTTCTTTTTCCTTAACAGGTTCTGGGGTAGCTTCCGCTTCAAGGTCAACAAATACGGCAATTTGCTGCTGCAAAATCGTTGCTGCTTTGCGAATCGCTTCTTCTGGATCGATGGTACCATTGGTTTCAAGTTCAATAACCAAACGGTCTAAGTCAGTGCGCTGTTCAACACGGGCATTTTCAACTTGGTATGCCACGCGTAAGATTGGGCTATAGCTAGCATCCAATTTTAAACGACCAATAACTTTGTTATCACCAGAATCTTTACGTACATTGGCAGGCTCATAACCACGACCTACTGCTACACGTAAACGCATTTTTAAATGACCACGATCACTTAATGTACCTAAAACTAAATCAGGATTGATAATCTCTACATTGTGAGGTAACTCAATATCTGATGCTAGTACAGTGCCAGGACCTTGTTTGTCAAGGGTCAAGAATACTTCATTTTGATCATGCAATTGGATCGCTAAACCTTTTAAATTTAACAATAGATCTAACACATCTTCTTGCAACCCTTCAAGGGTTGAATACTCATGATCAACGCCTTCGATTTCAGCTTCGATTACAGCTGCACCAGGCAATGAAGATAATAGAATACGACGTAGGGCATTACCTAACGTATGCCCAAAACCTCGTTCTAACGGTTCGAGCGTGACTTTGGCGTGTGTTTCATTGACCGTGTCCACATGAATGGCATTCGGTGTAAGAAACTCAGTAGCATTTAGCATCATTTGTCACCTCGACTTTATAGTAAAATTAATTATTTAGAGTACAACTCAACGATTAAGCTTTCGTTGATTTCGGTTGGTAAATCAGCACGCTCTGGCGCTTGTTTAAAAGTACCTTGCAATTTGCTGTGATCAACTTCCAACCATACAGGCGTACCACGTTGACCCGCCAATTCAATTGCGTTTTTAATACGTAATTGTTCTTTGGCTTTTTCGTGTACGGCAATCACATCACCATCTTGCAATTGGATTGAAGGAATGTTCACACGAACAAACTCATCACGACCCGCTTTTTTTACTAGAATAGCACGATGGCTAACTAATTGGCGAGCTTCTGCGCGAGTTGCACCAAAACCCATACGATAAACAACGTTATCGAGGCGACGTTCTAACATTTGAAGCAAGTTTTCGCCAGTTGCGCCTTTCATACGCGCAGCTTCTTTATAGTAGTTTGAGAATTGACGCTCTAACACACCATAAATGCGTTTTACTTTTTGTTTTTCACGAAGCTGTGCAGAATACTCTGACGTTTTGCTACGTGGATTACCATGTTGACCAGGGGCACGGTCAGCTTTTTTGGTTTTTTCTTCGTACGCTTTTACGCCTGATTTTAATTGTAAATCAGTACCTTCACGACGAGAAAGTTTTAATTTTGGACCTAGATAACGGGCCATGAAAGTCTCCTTATACGCGACGTTTTTTCGGTGGACGAGTTCCGTTATGAGGAATCGGGGTTATATCGCTAATGCTGTTTATTTTATAACCCAATGCACCTAAGGCTCTTACCGCAGACTCACGACCAGGTCCTGGACCTTTAACCAAGACATCAACATTCTTGACACCATATTCTTGTGCTGCTTTACCAGCAACTTCAGCCGCAACCTGTGCAGCAAATGGTGTAGATTTACGTGAACCACGGAAGCCTTGTCCACCAGCGGTGGCCCAAGCCAAAGCATTACCTTGACGATCGGTAATCGTTACAATGGTGTTATTAAAAGACGCATGGATGTGCGCTACGCCCTCAGCTACCGAGCGGCGAGTCACTTTTTTGCGACTACGAGTGTCTTTTGCCATCTTTTAGCTTCCTAAGTTAATTATTTTCTGATTGCTTTACGTGGACCCTTACGAGTACGCGCATTTGTTTTTGTGCGTTGACCATTTACTGGTAAACCGCGACGATGACGCAAGCCACGATAGCAACCTAAGTCTACTAAACGTTTAATATTCATCGAGATTTCACGACGCAAGTCACCTTCAGTCGCATATTCTGCAACTTGGGTACGGACAGCATCAAGCTGAGCATCATTTAGTTCACTGATTTTAGTAGTTGGTGCAATGTTTACCGCTTCTAAAATTTTAGCAGCAGTGGTACGACCAATACCAAAAATATAAGTGAGTGAAATGATAGCGTGCTTGTTGTCCGGAATGTTTACACCGGCAATACGAGCCATTGACATTTCTCCAATTATAAGGAAAAGATGAGTTAATCATCTACTGATGTAGCATTTTGAAACACTTGGTTATCTACAAATGTGTCAAAATAACGACAAGTAGCGGATAATACAGTATCCGCTACCTGATTTCAAGTCCAATCTAACAATTTAGATTAACCTTGACGTTGTTTATGACGCGGTTCTGCACTACAAATAACGCGAACAACGCCTTTGCGGCGTACAATTTTGCAGCTACCGCAGATTCTTTTTACAGATGCTTGAACTTTCATTTTCAGCTCCTAGTAGTAGTTATGAATGCTTGACTTCCATGGTTTGCATCAGCGAATAATCATGGTATTGGTGAGTCATTAAGTGCGCTTTAACTTGGGCAATAAAGTCCATAATCACGACCACACTAATCAGTACTGAGGTACCGCCTAAATGAAACGGAATACCAAACGCAGATTGCAATATCATCGGCATCAAACAAATAATTGTCATATAAATCGCACCAATAAAGGTTAAGCGATTTAATACATGATCTAAATAACGTTGAGTTTGTAAACCTGGACGAATGCCTGGAATATACGCCCCACTTCGTTTCAAATTCTCTGATACTTCTTTTGGACTAAATACCAACGCGGTATAAAAATAACAAAAGAAAATAATCAAGGCTGCAAAAATTACCAAATACAGCGGCTGACCCGGTGATAACACTAATGCCATATTCTGCAAGAAACTTTGAAAAATATTGGGATTGGGGGATTGACCCACCCACTGTCCCAAACTCGCTGGGAATAACAACAGTGAACTGGCAAAAATCGCTGGAATAACCCCTGCCATATTAATTTTTAATGGCAAATGCGATTGCTGCTGTGCATATATTTTTCGTTCTTGCGATTGCTTTTGGGCATAGTTGACTGGTATACGGCGCTGGGCGCGCTCAATAAACACAATCCCCGCCACCACCGCTAACGCCAATAAACTAAATATCAACAAGGCAATCATGTTCATTTGACCTTGCTGGACAGAGTTAATTGACTGCGTGACCACTTGTGGAAAAGTCGCTATGATACCCGCTAAAATTAGCATTGAAATACCGTTACCAATACCACGTTCAGTAATCTGTTCACCTAACCACATCAAAAACATCGACCCTGCAACCAACGAGGTTACCGCAGGAATATAAAAACCAAGACCACTGGTCAATGTAAGATTCTGACTAATCAGACCTGTACACATACCAATTGATTGAACCAAAGCTAAGGCAAGGGTTAATTGGCGTGTATACTTGTTGATTTGGCGTTGACCGGCTTGGCCTTCTTTTTTTAATGCATCCAACGATGGTATAACCGCCGTCATCATCTGGACAATGATTGAAGCAGAAATATAAGGCATAATCCCGAGTGCCATGACTGACATCCGCTCTAATGCCCCACCAGAAAACATATTAAACAAACCTAAAATAGTATTTTCATTGGTTTGAAAAAATTTCGATAAGCTTTCTGGATCCATACCAGGAATAGGTACGTGTGAACCGAAACGATAGACGACTAAAGCACCCAACAAAAATAGTAAACGATTAAATAATTCATCGTACTTACGAATAAATGCTAGAGGATTCATCGATGTTGAATGCTTAGTCATGTAGGATTACTCCTCAACAGTACCACCAGCTGCTTCAATAGCCGCTTTAGCACCTTTAGTCACTTTAACACCTTTAAAAGTATATGCTTTGGTTACGTCACCTGAAAGGATGATACGAACACGTTGCATATCGTGGCGAATGATATTCGCTGCTTTTAAAGACTCAACGCTTACCACGTCACCATCAACTTGGTTCAATTCTGATAAACGCACTTCTGCCGTTACCATTGCAAGTTTACTGGTGAAACCAAATTTTGGCAAACGACGGTATAAAGGCATTTGACCGCCTTCAAAACCTGAGCGAATACCAGAACCTGTACGTGAGGTTTGACCTTTGACACCACGACCACCGGTTTTACCGATACCAGAACCGATACCACGACCACGGCGAAGTTTATTTTTTCTTGAACCTTCAGCTGGGCTCAATTCATTTAAACGTAGACCCATTATACTTCCTCCACTTTAACTAAGTAGTTAACGCGGTTTACCATACCACGGGTCGAAGGGGTATCTTCAACTTCGACAGTATGTCCAATACGACGTAACCCTAAACCTTTCAAACAAGCTTTATGGCTTGCTAGGCGATGGGCACTCGATTTTACTTGAGTAACTTTCATTTTTTTCATGTTATCACCTTAGCTTAGCCCAAGATTTCTTCAACTGTTTTGCCGCGTTTTGCCGCAACTTTTTCAGGAGAAGACATTTCTTTTAACCCGTTGAAAGTTGCACGTACAACGTTAGCAGCATTGGTTGAACCATAGCATTTTGCTAATACGTTTTCTACGCCTGCAACTTCTAATACTGCACGCATTGCACCACCCGCGATAACACCGGTACCTTCAGAGGCTGGTTGCATATACACGCGGCTTGCACCGTGGCTAGCAGTAATAGGATGTTGAAGGGTTGTACCCGCTAAATCAACAGTAATCATATTACGTTTGGCAGCTTCTAGTGCTTTTTGAATCGCTGCAGGCACTTCACGCGCTTTACCACGACCAAAACCAACACGACCATTACCATCACCTACCACTGTGAGTGCGGTGAAAGAAAAGATACGACCACCTTTTACAACTTTAGATACACGGCCAACTGTGACTAAGCGCTCTACTAAACCGTCTGTTTGTTCAACTTTTGCCATGATTAGAACTCCAATCCATTTTCACGAGCGGCTTCAGCTAATGCTTTAACACGACCATGATATTTAAAACCGCTACGATCAAACGCAACTTTAGTAATACCGGCAGCTTTAGCGCGTTCTGCAATTAATTTACCAACGGCAGTTGCAGCTTCGATGTTGCTAGTTTGACCAGCACGTAAAGTAGTATCTAACGTTGAAGCTTGGGCTAATACTTCACCACCCGTTGGTGAGATAACTTGTGCATAGATGTGGGTGTTAGTACGATTAACAGATAGACGATTTACGCCTAAACCACGGATATGTGCACGGGTTTTTTTCGCTCTGCGAAGGCGAGCAGCTTTTTTATCAAACATGTCATTTCACCTTATTTTTTCTTAGCTTCTTTACGAGCGACATACTCATCGCTATAACGAACGCCTTTGCCTTTGTAAGGCTCAGGTGGGCGATAGCCACGAATGTTTGCTGCTGCTTGACCTAGCTTTTGTTTGTCGCTAGATTTTAACACGATTTCAGTCGCAGTTGGAGTTTCAGCAGTAACACCTTCAGGTAGTACATATTCGATTGGGTGTGAGTAACCTAAGTTTAGGTTAACTTTATTGCCAGCAACAGCGGCTTTATAACCAACACCAATCAATTGTAGACGACGTTCGAAGCCTTCAGTAACACCTTTAACCATGTTGCTTAATAATGCACGAACTGTACCAGTGTGCATCCAACCGTCTTTGGTGTCAGATTTTGGTGAAAGAATAATTTGATTATCTTCCTGTTTTAGCTCGACCAAATCATGCAGGCGTAAAGTTAGCGTACCTTTGCTACCTTTAACTTCAACCTGCTGACCGTTCAAAGTAACACTTGTACCATTTGGTAGTGCTACAGGGGCTTTAGCCACACGAGACATACGGGTAATTCCTATAAAAGTGATAAAAAAACGAACAGGCACAACAAACTATGCCTGTCCCTCTTAATGTTGATTAAGCTACGAACGCAATAACTTCGCCGCCTAATCCAGCTGCACGAGCTTCACGGTCGCTCATGATGCCTTTACTGGTAGAGATGATTGCTACACCTAGACCTTTTTGGACACTTGGTAGTGCATCTTTACCACGGTATTGACGTAAACCTGGACGACTATAACGTTTAATCGTTTCAATAACTGGTTTACCTTCAAAATATTTTAACTCGATAGTTAATTCAGTTTTACCTGTACCAACTTCTTGAGTTTCTGCGGTTGCAACATAACCTTCTTTCACTAGCAAATCAGCAATTGATTTACGTAGTTTTGAGTTTGGCATAGTCACAGACGCTTTTTGAGCCATTTGTGCATTACGGATACGAGTCAACATATCAGCAACGGTATCTTGCATACTCATATTGTTTCCCCTTACCAGCTTGCTTTATGAACGCCAGGTACATCACCTTGCATTACTTTTTCACGAATCATGTTACGTGAAAGACCAAATTTACGGAAATAACCGTGTGGACGACCTGTCAATGCACAACGGTTACGTAAACGTACTGGTGAAGCGTCACGTGGCAGTGCTTGTAATGCCAGCATGGCGTCCATACGTTCTTCATCAGTTGCGTTGATGTCGCTGATAATTGCCTTAAGCTTTGCACGCTTCTCAGCATATTTAGCAACAGTCGCTTCGCGTTTAAATTCGCGATTAATCATACTTTTCTTTGCCATATTGCCTTATCCTTGCTGTTAGCCCTTAAATGGGAAGCCGAATGCTTTAAGCAATGCACGACCTTGATCATCAGTTTTTGCGGTAGTCGTAATGGTAATATCTAAACCACGAATACGGTCGATTTTGTCAAAGTCAACTTCAGGGAAAACGATTTGCTCTTTGATACCTAGTGAATAGTTACCACGGCCATCAAATGCTTTATCTGTAAAACCGCGGAAGTCACGGATACGTGGAATAGCGATTGAGATTAAACGATCTAAAAACTCGTACATCTGTTCGCCACGTAACGTTACTTTACAGCCGATTGGCCATTCTTCACGGATTTTAAAGCCGGCAACTGATTTGCGAGCTTTGGTTACTACAGGTTTTTGACCGGCAATTGCCGTCATATCCGCTAATGCACCTTCAAGCACTTTTTTGTCTTGAGCCGCATCACCCACACCCATGTTTAGGGTGATTTTGGTGATTTTAGGGATTTCCATAACGTTGGCTAAACCAAGCTCTTGCTGAATTTTTTGCTTAAGCTGTTCGTTATATTGTGTTTTAAGTCTTGCCATTACTGATACCCTTAGATGGTTATGCAGTCGCCACAACTTCACCAGATGAACGATAAACGCGTTGTTTTTTGCCTTCGTCGTTCACTTGGTAAGAAATACGGTCTGCCTTTTGGGTTGCTGCATTATAAATTGCAACATTTGAAATGTGTAAAAATGCTTCTTTCTCGATAATACCACCTTCAACGCCAGTCTGTTGGTTTGGCTTTTGGTGTTTTTTAACGATGTTGATGCCTTCAACTTTTACACGGTCTTCTTTTACTGCTAGTACTGTACCTTGCTTGCCTTTATCTTTGCCAGCAATTACAATCACTTGGTCGCCTTTACGTAATTTTGCCATGTTTTCCTCACAATACTTCTGGGGCTAATGAAACAATTTTCATAAATTGTTCGCCACGTAGTTCGCGGGTTACTGGTCCAAAAATACGTGTTGCAATTGGTGCTTTATTGTTGTTCAACAACACAGCTGCATTATCATCAAAACGTAGTACTGAACCGTCAGGACGACGTACACCAAACTTCGTGCGTACGACTACCGCGTTCATTACATCACCTTTCTTGACACGACCGCGTGGAATTGCTTCTTTCACAGTCACTTTAATGATGTCGCCTACTGATGCATAACGACGATGTGAGCCACCTAGCACTTTAATGCACATAACTCGTTTTGCACCACTGTTGTCTGCAACTTCCAGCATTGTTTCAGTCTGAATCATCGCGTTACTCCATAAATTGGCAAAACAAGTCTTTGCCACAATAAGCCATTTTTAAGGTGGCGTATTGTAGCAGTTACTGACTTACTTTGCAATTATAACTATCTATTTAAGTTAAATTAAATATTAACTGCTTTTTCTACGACGTCTACTAACACCCAAGATTTGGTTTTTGATAGTGGACGTGTTGATTTGATACGAACTGTATCACCAACGCCACACTCATTGTTTTCGTCATGAGCATGTAGTTTGGTAGAACGACGAATCATTTTGCCATACTTGGCATGACGAATACGACGCTCAACAAGTACAGTAATGGTTTTATCCATTTTGTCACTGACAACTTTACCAGTGACTGTACTTTGTTCAGTAGCGTTAGCTTGGTTGGTATTTTGCTCACTCATGATTAAGCCCCTTGGTTTTCGGTGTTCTGTTTTTCAGAGATAAGAGTCTTGATTTGAGCAATCGTACGACGATTTGCTTTAATCTCATGGGTGTTGCCTAACTGACCAGTGGCTTTTGCCATACGAAGACGAAATGTTTCTAATTGCTTTTCGTCTAGTAATTGGGTCAGCTCTTCGACTGATTTGTCTTTAAGTTCACTGATCTTCATTACATTATCGTCCGTTTAACAATGGTGGTTTTGAAAGGCAACTTGGCAGCTGCAAGCGTGAACGCTTCAGTTGCTAGCTCGTCAGAAACCCCTTCGATTTCATAAAGCATTTTGCCTGGTTTGATTTCGCATACCCAGTATTCTACTGGACCTTTACCTTTACCCATACGAACTTCTAGTGGTTTTTCGGTAATTGGTTTGTCTGGGAACACACGAATCCAAATTTTACCACCGCGCTTGATACGACGTGAAATCGTACGACGAGCAGCTTCGATTTGACGTGCAGTCATACGACCACGTTCTACTGATTTAAGTCCGATTGTACCAAAAGATACGCTACTACCACGGTGAGCTAACCCCGTATTACGTCCTTTTTGTACTTTACGAAACTTGGTACGTTTTGGTTGTAACATATCGATTAACCTCTGTCTTTAGCTGGGCGCTCACTACGTGGGCGGTCGCTACGATCATTACGAGCACGACGTTTTTGAGGTGCACGTGCTTGTTTTTCTTCTTTGACTGGATTATATACACGGTTCATGCCATCAAGCACTTCACCACGGAAAATCCAAACTTTTACACCGATAGTACCGTAAGTGGTTTCTGCGCGTACATTTGAGTAGTCAATGTCAGCACGTAATGTATGCAAAGGTACACGACCTTCACGATACCACTCTGAGCGAGCAATCTCAGCGCCGCCAAGACGACCTGATAGCTCAACTTTGATACCTTGTGCGCCAGCTTTCATACTGTTTTGAACAGCACGTTTCATAGCACGGCGGAACATGACACGACGTTCAAGTTGTGAAGCAATACCATCAGCCACTAGACGTGCGTCTAAGTCTGGTTGGGTGATTTCTTCAATGCTAACTTGTGCTGGCACACCCATTAATTTGGTAAGTTCTTTTTGTAGGCTTTCAATATCTTCGCCTTTTTTACCAATGATGATACCAGGACGTGCAGTGGCGATAGTGATTTTAGCTGCGCCTGTAGGACGTTCGATGCTAATACCGCTAATCATCGCTGCTTTAAGCTTTTTCTCTAAATATTTACGAACTTGTAAGTCGTTGATTAAGTATTCAGAGTATTTTTTTGGATCTGCATACCAGTTAGCGTTTGATTTACGGATTACGCCAAGACGGATGCCGATTGGATGAACTTTCTGTCCCATATTATGCTCCTACCTTAACTGTGATGTGGCAAGTACGTTTGCTAATACGGTCAGCACGACCTTTGGCACGTGGTAAAACACGTTTTAACGTAATACCTTCATCCACATAAATGGTAGAAACACGCAATGTATCGATGTCTAAACCATTGTTATGCTCAGCGTTAGCAATCGCAGATTCTAAGCATTTTTTAACCAATTTAGCGGCTTTTTTGTTGCTAAAGGTTAAGATATCTAATGCACGCTCGATTGATTTGCCGCGAACTTCGTCAGCAACTAAGCGTACTTTTTGTGCCGAAATGGCGGCACCGCGTAATTTTGCAGTTACTTCCATGATGAGCACCTTATTTCTTAGATTTCTTGTCAACGCCATGACCACGATATGTACGGGTTGGGGCGAATTCACCAAGTTTATGACCAACCATTTGCTCGTTTACGATAACAGGTACATGTGTACGACCGTTATGAACAGAAATAGTTAAGCCGACCATTTGTGGCAAAATCATTGAGCGACGTGACCAAGTTTTGATTGGTTTGCGTGAGTTAGTTTCTAACGCATTCTCAACTTTGGCAAACAAGTGCGCATCGATGAATGGACCTTTTTTCAATGAACGAGGCATGAAATTATTCCTTATTTCTTATTGACGCGACGACGGCGGATAATCATGTGGTCAGTACGTTTGTTAGAACGTGTTTTAAGGCCTTTAGCCTTTTGACCCCATGGGCTGGTTGGGTGTTTACCGAAGTTACGACCTTCACCACCACCGTGTGGATGGTCAACTGGGTTCATTGCAGTACCACGAACGGTAGGACGAACGCCACGCCAGCGGTTGGCACCTGCTTTACCCAATGATTTAAGGTTATTTTCAGTGTTTGATACTTCACCGATAACCGCACGACAATTTACGTGGATACGACGAGTTTCGCCTGAACGTAAACGAACGATTGCATAGATACCATCACGACCCAATAATTGAACCGCAGCACCTGCTGAACGAGCGATCTGTGCACCTTTACCGATTTTAAGTTCGATATTGTGAATCACTGTACCCACTGGAATGCTACGTAGTGGTAAGCAGTTACCTGGGCGAATTGGTGCAGTTTCACCAGAAATAACGGTATCGCCTTGTTGCAATTTTTTTGGTGCGATGATGTAACGACGCTCACCGTCTGCATATTTAAGTAGTGCGATGTGTGCAGTACGGTTTGGATCGTACTCAATACGCTCTACAACAGCAGGAATATTGTCTTTGTTACGTTTGAAGTCAACAACACGGTAATGCTGTTTATGACCACCACCGATATGACGGGTAGTGATGCGACCGTTGTTGTTACGACCACCAGTTTTGCCTTTTGACTCTACTAATGCTGCATAAGGACGACCTTTATGAAGGTGTGGATGCACCACTTTCTCGACAAATCGGCGACCTGGTGATGTCGGTTTGGCTTTTACGATAGGCATTGTGTAATCCTTATTCGTTGTCAGCAGCAGGTTGTTCTGCTACGTCGGCTACTTGAACATCTTGACCAGCTTTTAAGGTCACATAGGCTTTTTTGAAGTCTTGACGACGACCTACCGTGCGACCAAATCGCTTTGTCTTACCTTTAACATTTAAAGTGTTAACTTTAACTACTTCAACACCTTCAAACATTAATTCTACGGCTTTTTTAATCTCTTTTTTTGTCGCGTTGGTGTCAACTTTGAACACTTGCACACCTAAAGTATCGCCCAAGATTTGAGATTTTTCTGAAAATACAGGTGCTTTTAGTACCTGATATAGTCTTGCGTTATTCATGCTAACACTCCCTCAATTTCTTTGGCGGCTGCGACAGACATGATGACTTTGTCAAACGCAATCAGGCTAACTGGATCAACTTCAGTGCTACCTAGTACGCTGACGTATGGAATATTGCGAGCAGCTAAGTAAAGATTTTCGTCAACTTCATTGGTAACGATTAATGCTTTAGGGGCATTTAAGTCTTTAAGTTTAGCGATAAGCTCTTTAGTTTTTGGTGCTGAAATGCTGATGTCATCAACCAATACTAAACGGTCTTGACGAATCAATTCAGCAAGAATGCATTGCATGGCACCACGGTACATTTTACGGTTCACTTTTTGTGACCAATCTTGTGGTTTGGCTGCAAATGCGCGACCACCACCGACCCAAATTGGGCTACGGATGGAACCTGCACGTGCACGGCCAGTACCTTTTTGACGCCATGGTTTTTTACCACCGCCAGATACTTCACCACGCGTTTTTTGAGCACGGCTACCTTGACGACCACCCGCTAAATAAGCGGTAACTACTTGGTGTACAAGTGCTTCGTTGAATTCACGACCAAATGCTACGTCTGATAGCTCAACCGCCGAACCTGTTACTGTATTTAGATTCACGTTAATCCCCTTGATTAAGCTTTAACTGATGGACGTACGATAACGTCGCCACCGTTGGCACCAGGAATTGCACCCTTGATAACTAGGATACCTTTTTCAGCATCAACTGAAATCACTTCTAAGCCTTGTACGGTCACACGTTTGTTACCCATTTGACCTGGCATTTTTTTGCCTTTAAATACACGACCCGGTGTTTGGTTTTGACCTGTAGAACCCACAACGCGGTGAGATACTGAGTTACCATGTGTCCAATCTTGTGAACGGAAGTTGTGGCGTTTGATACCACCTTGGAAACCTTTACCTTTGCTGGTACCAATTACGTCAACGATTTGACCTACTTGGAACAAGTCAGCAGCGATTTCACTACCTGCTTCGCGGCCTTCAAGTTCGCTGTCTTCGACGCGAAATTCCCAAGTGCCACGACCTGCAGCAACACCAGCTTTTGCAAAGTGACCTTTTTGAGCTGCATTAACACGAGAATCACGACGTTCACCAGTTGTTACTTGGATAGCTTGGTAGCCGTCTGTGTCTTGTGTTTTGATTTGAGAGATACGGTTGGCAGTAACTTCAACAACAGTTACAGGAATTGAAACACCTGCTTCTGTGAAGATACGAGTCATGCCGCATTTTTTTCCGACTAAACCGATCGCCATGTTGTTAACCTCTTAATTTTTACTGTTATTCAATATAGGTGTTACCCTAAGGGGTTAGCCTAATGCGATTTGTACATCAACACCCGCCGCCAAATCTAACTTCATCAGTGCATCGACTGTTTTGTCAGTAGGCTGAACGATATCTACCATACGTTTAAATGTGCGGATTTCGTATTGGTCACGGGCATCTTTGTTCACGTGTGGTGAGGTTAAGATGTTAAAGCGTTCAATGCGAGTTGGTAGCGGTACTGGACCACGAACTTGTGCACCTGTGCGTTTTGCGGTATCAACAATCTCTTGAGCTGATTGGTCAATCAGACGATGGTCAAAAGATTTAAGTCTGATACGGATTTTCTGGTTAGCCATGCCAGTAAGCTCCTAATATAAAGTTTGATATGGGTTAATTTGCGTTGGGTGTTAAGCTGTTATTGAGTAAACACCTAACTTGCATTTTTTACCTGTTTTTAACAGGCACTTTTTGAAAATAAAAAAATTTCAGTCCCACTCAAACTATTAACTTGCAATACATAGATAGCATGATTAATAGTCGGTGAAACTGTATTCTTTAATTTCGTGTCGCAAACAATGGAGCGACTGTATTAAAGGGCTTATTCTTTTATGAATTGACGAATCATCTTCGTCGCCCTGCAATAAGTTAAGTGGGCTGTATTATACCGATTTTTTGGGTAAAAGCAATAGGCTAATCTAGCAAAATATCATATTGTTCTTGATTAAAACGGTTATCACTCTCCAAGTTAATCGGACGACCCAGCAAATATTCCATCTCTGCCACCGTATCCGCTTCAATGGTTTCAAGCAAATCAATCACCCCGCTATTTGCGACCACGGTAAATTTCTTAGGGGCATTATAGGTTCTGGCGCAGCGCATCAATTCGCGGAAAATCTCCAGACACACGGTTTCGGCACTTTTAACAAAGCCTTTACCGCCACAGGTTGGACACGGCTCACAAAGCTGTTGTTGTAGGCTCTCTCGCGTGCGCTTGCGAGTCATCTCTATCAGCCCAAGCGCTGAGACTTCGCTGATGTTGGTTTTGGCATAATCGCGTTTGAGCTGTTCTTGCAGGCTTGCTAGCACTTCATCGCGGTGTTGTTGCTCTTGCATATCGATAAAGTCAAGAATGATAATCCCGCCCAAATTACGCAGTCGCAGCTGACGGGCGATGGCGTGGGTGGCCTCTAAATTGGTTTTATACACCGTATCTTCAAGAGAACGCCCTCCGACAAATGAGCCTGTATTGACATCAATGGTGGTCATGGCTTCGGTTTGGTCGATGATAAGATAACCGCCTGATTTGAGATTAACACGGCGATTGAGCGCGTCTTTTAAATCCTCTTCAACGCGGTGAACATCAAATAACGCCTGCTCGCCTTCATACAATTGAATACGTGGATAAATCAGTGGGACAAATTCTTTGGCAAAATGACGAATAGCATCAAACACTCGGGCGTTATCGACCGTCACCCTTTCAGTCTGCTCACCAATCAAATCTCGAATCGCGCGCAAAGGTAGAGATAAATCTTGATAAATCAGCTCAAAACGGCGATGGGTCGGCGTTTGCTCACGGCGGGCTTGTACCATACGCCAAAGCTGCAGTAGATAATAAATATCTTCTTCAAGTTTGGATTGCGGGATATTTTCGGCAGCGGTACGGGCAATCAATCCGCCTTGTAGATTGACTTGGTGCATCAGCTCGCCAAGCTGTGTTTTTAACCGCTCTCGCTCATCGCCATCAATCCGCTGTGAAATCCCGATATGTTCACCATACGGCAAGTACACCAAATAACGCGAAGGCAATGACACATCCGTCGTCAGTCGTGCGCCTTTACTGCCTAATTGGTCTTTAATCACTTGCACCAAGATACGCTGTCCTTCATACAAGCGGTTTTCTATCAACTCGCTAGGCGGTGGCTGATAGGTGGTTGTGGTCATCGCAAGCGTAGTGGTGTCAGGGTCTAAGGTGTTGTCAATTGCGGGGTTTTGCGGTTTGGGCGGTTCAATGGCTGAGAGCTTAGGACGCAGGGTCTGCATATCATTGACGTGCAAAAACGCGGTGCGCGATTGCCCAATGTCGATAAACGCCGCCTGCATGCCTGGCAGTACGCGCACCACTGTGCCAAGGTAGATATTGCCCACTGAGCCAAGTTTGCTATGGCGTTCGATAAAGATTTCGTTCAGTATTCCATCTTCGAGCACCGCGACTCGGCTCTCAGATGGACTGATGTTGATGAGTAGTTCTTCGGTCATTGTAAACAGCTTTTTAAAATTTTTAGTTGCCGTTATTCTACTCGAAGTTAGTTATCTGCACAAAGCTAAACTAAATTAGCTGTTGTTTTAGTTCATTGATTGTGGTCACAAGCTTAGTTGGATGTTCTTTTGCCAAAACATCGGCTTTTTCACAGCCGTAACTTACAGCAATGCTATCCATCTGTATTGCATTTGCCATACGGATGTCATGAATACTATCACCGACCAATATCGCATCTTCCACCGTTTTACCCGTTTCGCTCAAAATTGCTTGCAGCATGAGCGGATTGGGCTTGCCTGCGGTTTCGTCAGCGGTTTTGGTAGTTGTGAAAAAGGCTTGAATGCCAGAATTGGGCAATACTCGTTCCAGACCTTTACGTTTTTTCCCTGTGGCAATTGCTAAGGTTTTGCCTTGTGCGTGTAAATCTTGAATCAATTCTTTAACACCATCAAACAGTTTGTCGTTGTCGCAATGTTTAACGTAATATTCTGAGTAAGTGGCTAAAAGTTCATCATATTTATCGCTGTCATTGGGAAATAGCATGGGAAACGCATCGACTAACGCAATGCCGATAATAGATTTTGTCGCTTCATCAGTGACGGTTAAACCGTGCTTTTCAGCAGCATAGCGCATGGCATCGACGATTAAGCCCACCGAATCCATCAACGTGCCATCCCAATCGAAAATGATTAGCGATTTGTCTTTCATGTTAATCATGTTGATTCTCTATCAAATTTTGCATATCGACTGGCAATTCGGCTGTAATCGTTTCATATTCCGGAATAGCAAGCTGATAAGCATGCAAGCACAAGCGGCGCACGCTTTTATCGCCTTTAGCCACATTCGGATTATATTTATCATCACCCAACAGCGGATGCCCGATACTCGCCAAATGCACCCGAATTTGGTGGGTACGCCCTGTGAGCGGTTTGGCTTCAATTAAGCTGACTTTTTGACCATTTAACTCAAATTTTTGCAACACGTTAATTTGGGTTTGGCTTGGCTTACTGTCTTCGGATTTTACATCTACTTTGACACGGCGTTCACCGCTTTTGCCTTCTTGTGTGGCAGGCAACGTGTATTTTAGTAGCGGTTTATCAATGGTTTGTGTTTCGCTACTTATCCAACCTACCACCAAACACAGATAGGTTTTTTGCAAGGTTTTTTCTCGCAAATGCTCTTGTAAAGTTTTAAGGGTTGAGCGTTTTTTGGCAATCATCAGTAAGCCAGAAGTATCTTTGTCAATGCGGTGTACCAGCTCAAGGTATTTTTTACCCGTTGCTTCTCGCATGGCTTCAATCACGCCAAAACTCTCGCCACTGCCGCCATGCACCGCCATACCCGATGGTTTATTGAGCACGATTAAACCCTCATCTTCATATACAATGCGCTCAAGCAAGCTCTGGGCAAAGTCAGGGCTTATCACGGGTTTTTCACGCGTGGCAAGCTTGATGGGTGCAATGCGCACCACGTCATTACGCTGCAGTTTATCGTGGGGTTTACAGCGTTTGCCATTGACACGGATTTCGTCAGAACGAATCATGTTATAGACGTGTGAGCGCGGCAGTCCTTTAAGACGACCCAACAAAAAATTATCAACACGTTGGTCATGCTGCTGGCGCGTGACGGTCAGGTAATTGACTTTAGCAAAATCTAAAATATCGTCATCTGCAGACTGGGGTTGTTTGCTAGGCGGTTGTTTGCTAGGCGTGCGTTTTGGGGTTTGATGAGCCGATTGCCGCGATGGGGTGTCGCGTTTTTTGTTAGGATGGGCGGGACGTTTGGGAGACTGCGAGTGCTCTGTCATATTTTGATAGCCGTTTACATAAAAATTTGCTATAGTTTAGCAGTTTAGTGCCTGTACCGCTATGAATTCGCGCCATCAATTCGACTTAAACCCTGTTAAGCTTCATTTCAAAGTAGTGTATGCGGGATAATTAAACTGTCGCTTTTGCTGTCGCCCATACAGCCGAAATTTATTCATGGCAGTATGACTCACGATAGGGCGCACTAAACTGCCAATATTTATAGATTTTAAGACTGATTTTAATCAATATCAGCACACGACATACGAGTAACGAAGATAATTGTCATTTGAAAACATGTTCAAATAGTTTGTAAAGATTAGTGATATATAGAGATAACAGATAAATGGTGGGTTTTGTGCCTTACAACCACAAAACTGCTGGTAACGATTAGCGTATTATGCGCCTAGGTAAATGAACTCAGTAGTTGCGATTTTGAGATAAACGTTTACGGTTTTGGATGATTTACCATTTTAAATTGCCCACGCCTTTGTAAAACCTAACTTATCAGGCTTGCCATTTAAAGCGAAAACTAACGCTAACACTTTTTGACCAATAGGGAAAAAGGGTTCATTCATTTGTCCTAAAACGCACATTGTTTTGGGCAACAACCCCCAATCCAGCATGATGGCTGTATTTACCTAACAGGCTTACAACCTCGCTATGGCAATAATCCAACTTAATCATGCAATTTTTGGTGAACAACAAACCTTGTTATCAAGCCACTTACGCTTGCTATCAGCGAGTCTAGTCAAAACTGTTTGACGTTGTTTCATCAAATGTTTGATAGCAACATTTATCTACGCTCGTATGTTTTGTGTGTTTAGGAGAAAACACATGAAGCGCATCCTCATCAATGCTACCCACGCCGAAGAAATCCGTGTTGCCCTGTGCAATGGCAATCATTTGTATGATTTCGATTTAGAAAACCGTACCCGCGAGCAAAAAAAAGCCAATATTTATAAAGGTCATGTGACCCGTGTCGAGCCATCGCTTGAAGCGGTATTTGTGGAATACGGTTCACAACGTCAAGGTTTTTTACCGATTCGTGAAATCGCCCCAGAGTATCTAGCAGGCGACCCTCGCTCTACCAATAACATCAAGCAACTGATTAAAGAAGGCGATGAGCTCATCGTGCAAGTGGAAAAAGAAGAACGCGGTAATAAAGGCGCGGCGTTATCTACTTTGATTTCATTGGCGGGTCGTTATTTGGTATTGATGCCCAACAATGCGCGTGGCGGCGGTATCTCTCGCCAAATCTCTGGTAAGTTGCGCGATGAGATGAAGCAAGCGTTAAGTGAGCTAAGACTACCCAAAGGCATGAGCGTTATCATCCGTACCGCAGGGATTGGTAAAACCACGGATGAATTACAACAAGACCTTGACCATTTATTAAACATTTGGAAAGGCATCCAACAACAAAGCCAAAAATTTCCCTCACCTCGCCTGTTGCACCAAGAAGCTGGCGTAGTCACCCGTGCCGTACGCGACTACTTGCGTGATGATATCACGGAAATTTGGGTCGACAATGAATACGCCTATAATGAAGCGGCGAATTTTATTGAAGCGGTGATGCCGCAGCAAGCGAATAAACTGCGCAAATACACTGACTATGAGCCGATGTTTGCCCGTTTTGGGATTGAAAAACAAATCGAAACCGCCTACCAACGTGAAGTACGTTTGCCAAGCGGCGGTTCAATTGTAATTGACCAAACTGAAGCCCTCGTATCGATTGATATCAACTCATCAAAAGCCACCAAAGGCGCGGATGTCTCAGAAACGGCGTTTAATACCAATTTAGAAGCAGCAGATGAAATCGCCCGTCAATTACGCCTGCGTGATATGGGTGGTTTGATTGTTATTGACTTTATTGACATGGCAACCGATGACCACCAAAAACAAGTGGAAAATCGTCTCAAAGAAGCCACTAAAAACGACCGCGCGCGTATCCAATTCGCTGAAATTTCACGTTTTGGACTACTGGAAATGAGTCGTCAACGCTTGCGTCCGTCACTTGAAGAAGCGACAGGTTACCTCTGTCCCCGTTGTCACGGTACCGGTATGATTCGTGACTTGCGTTCACTTGCCTTATCAATCATGCGTCAAATCGAACAACGGGCGCTACAAGAGCGTCATGGCGAAATACAAGCCGAAGTGCCAACCGATATCGCGGCATTTTTACTCAACGAAAAACGTGAAACGCTGGTGTGTCTTGAGCAAGAAAGTGGCACGCGCATTACTATCTTGCCACATGCCCATCTTGAATCCCCCGAGTTTAATATCACTTATAACAGTGACGGGTTTGCGCCATCGAGCTATGAGCGTGTCGCCGAAAGCCAACAACAAGAATATAAAGACCGTGGCTACGATACTAGCAACTGGCACACCGATGACAATGAAGTCAGCCGTGTAGCACCGACAGGTAATCATAATGCCTGGAGCAGTGCTAGCAACGCCGCCAACACCACGCCTAGCCCTGCAACGCCATCCAACAAACCTCAGCAAACTGACAACAATACGACTGCCCCCAAAGCTGCCGCGCCACAGCCCGTGCAGCA
>ERZ500983.6-NODE-6-length-101349-cov-4.418327_pt1 | contig 101349 bp, 87 predicted proteins | sample MGYA00248866_ERZ500983 | MGnify/ENA primary metagenome ERZ500983 (study PRJEB25958, sample SAMN03398542) | human skin metagenome | study: EMG produced TPA metagenomics assembly of the Human Skin Microbiome Metagenome (human skin metagenome) data set. | reverse complement strand
CTTCCAATCGTCCGGCATTTTGACATTGGCTAAAATTTGTTGTTGTTCAGGTGTTAATGTTTTCATGGTTTATCTGCTATCAAAAAATTATAAAAAAAGCCAAAGAATTTCTTGGCTTTATTGTAGCAAATAATTGTCGTCAATAACTGCAACACTTCTATATTGTATATTCTATACCCACTAATTATTCTGAAAAAGTTTGACGTAGGGTAAAATCGTCTAATTTGACCGCTTCACGGCTGCTCTTTTCAGTGGGGGGAATTACTTGTGCTTCGCCTGTCACTACTGCTTTACCGTCTTGATTGGTCACTTGGCAATCTAACACCACCCATTTTTTGCTATCGTCTTTACTTTTCACGGTCAAGGTCGCGGTTAAGGTATCATCGATATGCACAGGACGACGAAACGACAAGCTTTGGTTCAGATAAATTGTCCCCAAGCCTGGAAATTTGGTACCAATCAAGGCTGATAATAGACCTGCTGTCCACATACCATGCGCAATCACACCTTTAAACTGGCTCTGCTCGGCATACTCATTATCGAGATGCGCTGGGTTGTAGTCATGGGTAACAAGCGCAAATGCTTTGACATCATCTGCGGTCACTTGGCGGGTCATGCTGGCAGTTTGCCCGATAGTTAATTCATCATAGGTAAAATTACTAAAAGTTGTCATTGTCCGTCCTTTTGTTTTTGTTGATTAATTTCATAAAAACCACGATTGCAAAATCGTTTTGATGGTTTGACTATAGTTCGACTATAGCATAAATTTTTCAATTTTTTATGACAATGACTACGCATTCATCAACCCATCTGATTTTAATAATTACAAATTTTTTATCTTTTTGCTTGACTTGATGAACTGCTAATAAAATCAAGCGTCTAGGATTTTTGCAGAAAAATAGGCAAAAAAATGATAAAAATACAAGCTAGAATTACAATTTTTTTTAGGCTATATTGTGCGAAATAATAAAACAACCCCTAGATATAGTAGTTTTTTGCAAAACCTTGCAATAATACGGCAATGACTTTGCGATGCTATATACGTGGTGTAGCTTTGGCTCAAAAGCGGTCGTTAAAAGCGGCATACACACTCACTATACTTTCGGTTAGCTGTTTTACTTGGCATTTTTATCTCACCACCTATCACTCAGCGCCTTTTTAATACATACAGATATGACGTTGATAAACAGGTAAAAAAAGGAACGTATTATGACTCGTACTGAAGATATCCTCGTGCAAAAACGCGACGGGCGTTTGGAAAAAATTGATTTGGATAAGATTCACCGAGTCATCGAGTGGGCAGCAGAAGGGCTCGATAATGTGTCTGTTTCGCAAGTAGAAATCAGCTCACACATCCAGTTTTATGACAAAATCACCACCAAAAGCATCCATGAAACCATCATTAAATCAGCCGCGGATTTGATTTCTGCAGCAACACCTGACTATCAGTATTTGGCAGCGCGATTGGCAATTTTTCATTTACGCAAAATCGCGTTTGGTCAATTTGAGCCGCCGCATTTGTTTGACCATGTCACCAAACTGACCCAAGAAGGTCGTTACGATGCCCATATTTTGCAAGACTTTAGTAAAGAAGAGTTTGATATACTCAATGACTATATTGACCACAACCGTGATTTGAGCTTTGCGTATGCCGCCGTCAAACAAATGGAAGGCAAATATTTGGTGCAAGACCGCGTCACCAAACAAGTCTTTGAAAGCCCCCAATTTTTGTATATGCTCGTTGGTATGTGTCTGTTTGCCAGTTACGACAAACAATATGACAAGGCTTCGCGATTAGATTACATCAAGCGCTTTTATGACGCCACGTCTACTTTTAAAATCTCACTGCCAACGCCAATCATGTCGGGCGTGCGTACCCCATCGCGTCAGTTTAGCTCATGTGTACTTATTGAATGCGATGATAGCTTAGACAGTATCAATGCCACCACCAGTGCCATCGTGCGGTATGTGTCACAGCGTGCCGGTATTGGTGTCAATGCGGGTCGTATTCGCGCATTAGGTAGTCCTATTCGTGGCGGTGAAGCGCAGCACACCGGCTGTATTCCTTTTTACAAACTATTCCAAACTGCCGTTAAATGCTGCTCACAAGGCGGTGTGCGCGGTGGTGCAGCGACCTTGTTCTACCCTATTTGGCATTTGGAAGTGGAAAATCTGCTGGTGCTCAAAAACAACCGCGGTGTAGAAGACAACCGTGTTCGCCACATGGATTATGGCGTGCAAATCAATAAAACCATCTATCAACGTTTGATTAAAAATCAAAACGTGACCCTGTTTTCACCATCGGATGTGCCAGGTTTGTACGATGCTTTTTTTGCCGATCAAGCCGAGTTTGAGCGTTTGTATGAGCAATATGAGCAAGATGAATCTATTCGAAAACGCAGTGTGCCGGCGCAAGAGTTGTTTAGCCTGATGATGCAAGAGCGTGCCAGCACAGGTCGTATCTATGTGCAAAACGTTGACCATTGCAACACCCACAGTCCGTTTGACCCAAGTGTCGCGCCAATTCGCCAATCCAACCTATGTATGGAAATCGCGCTACCGACCCAACCGCTTGACAACATCAATGATGAAAGCGGTGAAATCGCCCTTTGTACGTTATCAGGGATTAACTTGGGTGAAATCAACCAATTAGAAGACATCAAAGAGCCGGCGGAACTGATCGTGCGCGCGCTAGATGCGTTGCTTGACTACCAAGACTACCCGGTTATCGCTGCTAAAAATGGCTCTATGAAACGCCGCACGCTGGGTATTGGTGTCATCAACTACGCCTATTATCTTGCCAAAAATGGTACCAAATATTCAGATCCTACGGCGCTCGGTTTAACCCATCGCACTTTTGAAGCCTTACAGTATTATCTGTTGGTGGCGTCAAATAAACTGGCTAAAGAGCAAGGCGCGTGTCCTGCATTTGGCGATACCACGTATTCACAAGGTATTTTACCGATTGATACGTATAAAGCAGATATTGATGCGATTTGTAATGAGCCGCTACAACTCGACTGGGAAGCACTGCGTCACGATATCAAAACCCACGGACTTCGCAACTCAACCTTGACCGCCTTGATGCCATCAGAAACCTCTAGCCAAATTGCTAACGCAACTAATGGCATTGAGCCACCTCGTGGTCTGGTATCTGTGAAAGCGTCAAAAGACGGTATTTTAAAACAAGTGGTGCCTGAGATTGATAAGCTCAAAGATCAATACGAGCTATTATGGCAAATGCCAAATAACAAAGGTTATTTGAGTCTTGTGGCGATTATGCAAAAATTCATTGACCAAAGTATCTCAGCGAATACCAACTACGACCCAACCAAGTTTGAAGATAGCCGTGTTCCGATGAAGGTGATGATTCAAGACTTGTTGATGGCGTATAAATTAGGTGTTAAGACGCTGTACTATCATAACACCCGTGACGGCGCCAATGATGCCCAAGACGACCTTGAAAATGGCTGTGCTGGCGGGGCTTGTACTTTATAAGAGAGTATTTAGGGATAATACTGATGGATTATCCCTCGTTTTTTATTCCGTGATTTATGTTCAGTAAAAACAAATAAAAATGGCATAACCCATTAAATTGATTACTTAAATTATTTCGATGTAACATCTAGGCTTTTATGATTAAAAGCCTAGAAATTTTCATTGCATGGATTTTTATTACATAGGATGTTTGAACTTGAAAAAGCCGTTGATTGTTTATGCCATTTTAGTGATGAACCTTACCTCGTGTGCTTCTTTGCCGCAAACATACGACAGTCCGATTCCTGTCTATGTTGACTTGGGTGATGCCACACCTGCCACCACCCTGCCCAATTCAAATTCAAAAGCCAATGCCAAAACTATGAGTCACTAAGGCTGGGTATCAGGCTTATCCGATTGTGCCAGTTTTTCTGACGCCGCTACTTTATCTTTGACGGGTACAGTATTAGCAAAATTTGAATAGGTAACATCAATCGGTTTGCCCATCATCACACGGCTGGTCGGTAACGCATTTTTGAGTCCCACCTCTTTCATCATCTCCGCGATTTTTAAAATCATATCAGTTTGTTTTTGATTAAAATCCATCGCCCCTTTTACATTAAGATAGCATCGCACTTCAACCAGATAAGCGTCTTGCTGAGTGCCAGAGATACGCACTTGATTCCACACACTGTTGGTGTCCGGATGATTGGTGATATAAATTTGTGTTTGCTCCATAAATTCACGTAATTTATCGATGTCGCTATCACGAGAGATATAGAACACTTGCGAAAAATGAAACATATCGCGCTGCGAGACATTTTCAATGCTCATCGATGAGAAGTTACCATTCGGAATCGTTACCACCGTACGATCGGTGGTGCGCAGGCGAGTGGAGCGGATACCAATGTCTTCAACCGTACCTTCTTGCGTGCCAAAGCGGCAGTAGTCGCCCACATTCACAGGCTGGTCAGCGACTACCGATACACTGCCGACTAAATTTTCAATCGTTTTTTGTGCACCCAATGCCAACGCCACACCACCAATCCCCAATGCGGCAATACCTGTGGTTAAGTCGTAGCCTAGATTACCCAAAATCACAATGGTCGCAATCGCAATCAAAATCAATTTTACCACTTTTCGCAGCAGATTTAGCACCGATAGCCGCTCTGGATGATGGTTATTACTCGCATAGTTTTCTGCACGTTTAAAAATCAAATCCAAAATTCGTAAAATCAACCATACCATGGATACCCAAGATAAAATATCGGCAAGGTTGGACGCCATATTGCGCACAACCAAATTAATACCCACCAAAATCATGGCTTCTTTGATAATCAGCGCCGTCAGCACCATTGCGGCAGGTACGACCACACGCCCATCAATTGGAAATTGCTTTTCTTTATCTGGGTGAGTCGCTAGATAAATCCGCGTGATAATCATATATAAGATTTGGCTAATCAATAGACAGGCGAGATAAGTCGCTATCATGAGCGCAATCACTGCCGCAATATGCCCAAGACTATAGCCTTTAATATCTTTCTCAATCCATTGTTTGGGAATGTACTTTTCTACCAATGTCGGCTGGGTAACGAGTGATAACGAGGCAACTTCTTGCAGGGTTTGTTGTGAAATCAGCCAAATATAGGTGCCGTTAGATTGTTTGACACGCTGCATTAAGATGTCGATACTCTTTTTGTCAGCCGTGGGATTGTTGATCTCCCCTACCTTATCGAGATTGGGCGCTAGTTTGTCATCGAGATTGCCGGTAGGGTCATTGCTAATTTGTAGCTGCTCGTTGATACGTCCGCCGCTATCGAGTGCCGATTTTAAAGATTCGAGCGTTCTACTGGGGTCTTTGGTAGAACTTAAATCCACATAACGGCTGGCGAGCATCCAATCACTTTTTGCCAAGGCTTGAATAAAGCCTTGCACGCTACCGCGCGGGGTGTCACGCCCAAAGGTGTCTTGTGGGGTTGCTGTGCCGCTGGCGCTACTGGCTGATTTGCTGCTATCAGCCGCCCATACAGCGGTGGGTTTGACACTGGTGATAACCATGAGTAAAGCAAACAATGCCATCATAAAACAACGGCGGTATAAAGATGGTGCATCAGCATGACGCTGACATTGATTAAGAGACTTTGACAACTGCATAAACTTCCCAAAATTTGTAAAACGCTCAGACATAGTTAGGCTAATAGTTAGCCTACATGATAACGGCCTTGCTTTATGCTTTAAGAAATCTTAAATTGCAATGCGCTTATTCTGAATAAAGTATTTCGTCTTGTAGGTATAACTGCTAAAATACGCGAATTATTTGATTTTATCAGTTTTAAATTCCAAAAACACTTTTAAATGCATTGAGTTATTATGTTTAATTTACATCCACAACTAGCAAAAGATACTTTTTTGGTGGGCGAATTTCCGTTATCTACTTGCCGCTTGATGAACGACTGTCAATTTCCTTGGTTGATTTTAATTCCGCGTGTCCCAGGTATCAAAGAATTATACGAACTATCCGCCAGTGACCAAGCCCAGTTTTTACGTGAATCCAGCTGGCTATCAAGTCAGCTTGCCAAAACTTTTCAAGCCGACAAAATGAACATCGCCGCGCTTGGCAACCAAGTGCCGCAATTGCATTTTCATCATATCGTGCGCTACCAAAATGACATTGCTTGGCCCAATCCGGTATGGGGTAATCCAGCCATCCCTTATACCCCTGAAGTTTTGAGCCATATGCAGCAGACACTGATGATGGCACTGCGGGGTCATCGTGATATGCCATTTGATTGGCAAATGAACGTCTAAAAAAATTTACTATGAGGTAGACGAACTAAATTGCGTGAATCCATTCAAGGTCTTTCGACCAATCTAAAAAGTCCGAAATTCATTGAACTAGCGGCATTTTTTATTTTATTGCTTACCTTAACCTCTCTTGATGTACCGCCTATTTATCATACGCTCAGTATTTTGCTATTGGTAGCAGGCGTTATTGTCACTGCTTTGAGTGTTATCCGTCCCCATCACTACATTACTTCGGCAAGTGTATTAACCCTGATGGCGTTGGCAACGGGTATGTTGCAGTTTAACTATATCCCAAGCCTTGCGTTATGGTTGTTGATTTTAATTCGCCTGATTTTTTCAGATACCAAACATACTGTTTCGTTGGTATTATTAACCGTAGCAGTGGGTCTACTTAGTCTGATATCCGCGCATTTTTTATTACCCGCCATTAGTTTGACCGCCAAGCAAGAAGATATTTTAAATTTTGTCATCGTATTTACCGATATCTTGATAGTTGGTTATCATATTTGTTCTCTGGTGATTCGCTTACGCCAAAAAAATCAAATGCTTGCGCAGCAACAAGCACGGATTGATACCTTGGTCAATGTGACCAATAAATTAACCCGTTTTTTGCCGCCCCAGATTTGGCAACCGATTGTCAAAAATAACACCAAGGTTGAAGTCATTAATCAACGGCGCAAGCTAACTATTTTGTTTTCGGACATTGTTGGTTTTACTGATTTGTCGGATCATATTAGCCCCGACCATTTAGCCAATATTTTAAATACTTACCTTGACCGTATGACCCAAGTGAGCCAAAAATATGGGGCGACCCTCGATAAGTTTTTGGGTGATGGGTTATTGTGCTATTTTGGCGATATGGGTGGTAATGACCGTGATAACGCGATTGCTTGTGCCAGTATGGCCATTGAGATGCGCCGTGAGATGGAAGTACTGCGCCACCAGTGGCGATTACTCGGTTTTGAAGGGCTGCATGTACGTATGGGTATCAATACAGGGTATTGTTATGTCGGTAATTTTGGCAGCCGCAATCGTATGACTTATACCGTGGTTGGAAAAGAAGCGAATTTTGCCTCTCGCCTTGAATCTGCCGCGCAAAACAATCAAATTTTGATCAGTGAAAGTACGTTTAATTTAATTGGTCATGTCCATCATTGCCAAGCCGTGGGGCAATTTAAATTTAAAGGCTTTCAAGATGCCATGAATGTGTGGGAATTGCTTGAACCCAACAGCGAATCTATAGAGCAAACCGATTGGGTGGACTTTAGCTTGCCTGGGTTTAACCTGCATTTAAATTTTCATGATATTCGTAATTATGATAAAAATGATATTACTAACCAGCTAAAATCTGCATTGGCGCTTGTTGAAGAAAAGCACAAACAATGATGTTGACGGTTTTGGCTTACCCATTTTTTAGCTCAGCTATACTCTTAGCTTAGCTATGTTCAACCATTTACAGATACTAAAAAAGCCAGGCACTAAAAAAGCCGAAGCATCCAGTTTCGGCTTTTTTTATACTATTGAATTAGGCATCAAACGAAGCCAATGCTTGGTTAAATGTCGCACTTGGGCGCATCACCTGGCTTAGTTTTTGTTGGTCTGGTTGATAGTAACCGCCAATATCCGCTCCTTGACCTTGAACATCATTTAATTCAGCAACGATTTTGTCTTCATTTTCTGACAACGCTTGAGCCAGTGGCGCAAACTTGGACTTAAGCTCGCTATCTTCCTCTTGGTTTGCCAATTCTTCTGCCCAGTATTTGGCTAGATAATAATGGCTGCCACGGTTGTCGAGCTCACCGGTACGGCGCGATGGTGATTTGTCGTTATCCAACAATTTACCCGTTGCCAAGTCTAGGGTTTTTGCCAGTAATTTTATCCGTGGGTTGTTTTCTTTAATGCCTAAGTCTTCTAAAGATACCGCAAGCGCCAGCATCTCGCCGAGTGAATCCCAGCGCAAGTGGTTTTCTTCAACCAACTGCTCGACATGTTTTGGGGCTGAACCGCCTGCCCCTGTTTCGTAAAGACCACCGCCTTCCATCAATGGGACGATTGATAGCATTTTGGCTGACGTGCCTAATTCTAGGATTGGGAACAAGTCAGTTAAGTAGTCACGCAAGATGTTACCTGTGACTGAGATGGTGTCCAAACCACGCGCCACACGCTCAAGGGTATAACGCATCGCACGAACTTGGGACATGATTTGAATATCTAGCCCCGTGGTATCATGCTCTTGTAAGTATTTTTTAACTTTTTTGATGAGCTCATTTTCATGTGGGCGGTATGGGTCAAGCCAGAAGATAGCTGGCATGCCTGAGTTACGTGCACGCGTCACTGCCAGTTTTACCCAGTCACGAATTGGCGCATCTTTGACTTGACACATACGCCAAATATCGCCTTCTTCAACATTTTGCGACATCAGTACTTCGCCTGTCTCAATGTCAGTGATATTGGCAACGCCTGCCTCTGGGATTTCAAAAGTTTTGTCGTGAGAACCGTATTCTTCCGCTTTTTGTGCCATTAAACCTACGTTTGGTACGGTACCCATGGTCGCTGGGTCAAAGTTGCCATGCCATTTACAGAAGTTGATGACTTCTTGGTAAATACGGGCAAAGGTCGATTCTGGCATCACTGCTTTACAGTCGTAAGGCTTGCCATCCGCTGCCCACATTTTACCACCATTACGAATCATCGCTGGCATTGAGGCATCTACAATGACGTCATTTGGCGAATAGAAGTTATCGATTCCCTTTGCTGAGTCCACCATCGCCAATGCGGGGCGATGTTCTTGACAGGCATGCAGGTCACGGACGATTTCTTCACGGATAGTGGTCGGTAGGGTTTCGATTTTTTCGTATAGTCCTGCCATACCGTTGTTAACATTAATACCTAGTTCGTCAAAGGTTTTGTTCCATTTTTCGAATGCATCTTTGTAATACACTCTCACGCAGTGACCAAATACGATAGGATGTGATACCTTCATCATCGTGGCTTTGACGTGTAGAGAGAACAGGATTTTACCTTCGCGGCAATCTTCTAGCTCTTTTTCATAAAACTCGATTAAGGCTTTTTTGCTCATAAACATCGAGTCAATCACTTCACCGTCTTGTAGGGCAACTTCAGGTTTTAGCACCAAAGCTTTGCCACTGTTGGTGATGAGTTCCATTTTGACTTTACGCGCTTTATCAAGGGTCATTGATTTTTCGCCATGGTAGAAGTCCCCTTCTTCCATGTGAGAGACGTGGGTTTTTGACCATTGTTTCCATTCACCCATTGAATGCGGGTGTTTTTTGGCATAGTTTTTTACGGCAGCTGGGGCACGGCGATCGGAATTACCTTCACGTAATACGGGATTTACCGCAGAACCTAAACATTTACCATAACGGGCTTTGAGGGCTTTTTCTTCGTCTGTGGTTGGGTTTTCTGGGTAATTAGGAATGTTGTAGCCTTTAGCTTGTAACTCTTCAATACATTCTTGCAGCTGAGCCACTGAGGCACTGATATTAGGCAATTTGATGATATTGGTGTCTGGGTCTTGGGTCAACCGACCAAGCTCAGCAAGATTATCGGTCACTTGTTGTTCTGGGGTCAGGTAGTCGGAGAACTCTGCCAATACACGCGCGGCAACGGAAATATCGGTTTTAGTGATTTCAACGCCAGCAGGCTTGGTAAATGTTTCAATGATAGGAAGTAGTGAATAAGTCGCCAGTAGCGGTGCTTCGTCAGTTAAAGTATAGATAATATTTGACTTTCCACTAGCCATAGAGAACCTCTTTTATATGAATGTTAATTGAGACACTAGATGATGCATCTAGCAGCGTGAGAAATTTCACAGTAAGTATTACTAATTAGGGGATAAAATGTGATTGACCATTTTAAACGCAAAGTATACGGTTACCGCATAATGAGTCAATAATGTATCTAGGAATACCTATATTTAGGAGAAAAATAATGCAGATGCGATGTATCCCTATCGATTAAGACAATCCCTTTTTTTGTCATAGTGTACCACAGTATCACAGTGTCGAATATATCCAATCACTGACAGACGCGATGGCAACATCCTCAAATGTATAAAATTTTGGCTTTAAAATTGCTTGGTTATTTTACCCATGAGAATCAATAAGCTTACGCTACACTCAAGTTATCTGGCCGTACGTACCAATTTTTCACTCACTTCTTTTTCAATTAGCGCCATCTTGTTATTATCTAAAGGTTGCTGCTCGTTGTTGTAGCGCCAGCTATCGGCAGAACGGGTCAGACTGGCAAACCATAATGCCTTAGTATCAGCTGGCAGTTTAGTAAAAGCCAACTCACTAATCACATTACCTTCATCATCACTGAGCTGACAAGACGCTTGTTTCGCTTTGCTAAGCGCATAGCCGTGATAAGATGACACAATCATCACCACATGAAATACTTGCGGGGGAAGCTTACTTAAAAAAAGCACCATACTTTCTTGATTGAGGTTGGCATCATTGACCTTGGTGCTTTGATTGTTGTCAGGGTCTTCTTGGCGGTCATCGATAGCGCTAAATGGCTTTTTGCCCAATAATTCATCGCCTTGATGGCGTACGGATTGCGCTTTATCACGGACATTTTTGAACCAAACGGTTTCGATTACCTCGCCATATCGATTACAAAGTAAGCAGGATAAGTCTATATCTATGGCTTGCGTGCGTTTTTTAAATTTATTGTAAAGCCCTGCTTTTGGCATCTGTGTTTGCTGCCATTGCACGGTAAAATACCACTGCTTGAGTACCACATCCATATGCTCGACGGCTATACCTGAAGCTGTTTTATCATCTTCAAGCTGATCGTCTTGGGTGATTGCTAGCTGATGACTTTTTTGCAAAATCTTGTCATCAGTCATGGGGTTTATTGTTGGCGCTTTCTGTAGCGGCAAGGTGCCTGACACTACTGTCTCATTGGTGTTTTTATCGGTCAAATTGGGTGAGTTGACAGGCGCTATTATTTCAACCGCTGGGTCAGCAAACTGCGCCGAAATAATCTGGTAGGTCTCTGTGGTAGTGCTGGGTGTCAGATTGTCAGGCGATTTGGCAGATGTGATAGGTGAATCATCCGTCAAATCACTGTATAAAATCGTGGTTTTTAGCTTACTAGGCTGCTGTGAACTGGTGTCGGTGGCAGTGGTTTCAAGGGTGTTATTATTAGCATGTTTCATAAGATTCTCGAAAAATCGGACAAAGTAGTTAGTTTACTTGGGCGTTTGTTAGTTATTCGCTTATTGTTTGGACGGTGGGTTGTTGATTAGGCGCTTGTTGGTTTGGCGTTTGGGTTTCAAAGACGGCGATTGATAAAATCTCAGGCTCGATTTTTCGCAGTCCTTTACCAAAACCGCGTAGCCACCATACTAGCTGGGAGGTCATGTTCACTGTGGCTGTGATATGCAATCCTTCGTCGTCTTCCCAGCTTTGCTGATCGGTTGATAATGGGCTTTCAAGCAAACTTGCCCCCGATAACGGATGAAACAGTAACTGCACTTGCTGTATGGGGGGCTCGTGGTTGTTTTTTTCGCTGTCAGGCATGAGCTTTTGGAATAACGGATAATTAAACCCCATCGCGCCTGTGTTGATGTAATTGTCTAAATTAAAATCTTTCGGGGTTTGCGCGTCGCTTGCGCTTACTTCAGCACTTTCAAAACGGTGCAAAGCAAATTGGCGCACATCGTCAGAGGCTCTGTCAGTTCGCGAGGCAATCAAGTAAATCACCACACCACGCTGCACAATGGCTAGCGGATTTAAGGTGTATTTTTGCGCTTCCTCTCGCCCGCGCGCTTTATAACAGGCGATGAGTTTTTTATTTTGAAACAATGCGTCATAGACAGCGTCTTTGGCGGCTGGATTGACCGATGGCGGGATGAGCGGTTGATTGGCTGACAGGATACGCACTCTATCGAGCCAAGTGTTTACTACTTTGCTTTCTTTGAGTTGCCGATTCGCTAGGTCAAACCACGGAATCAATTCATCCAAAATAGCCGGCGGTAATAGCTGGGTCAAATTATGACGCATCATACTAAACGCCACCGCTTGCGACAAATTCATGTGCGGCAAGCTTTGCATCGGTGCATCTTCACGCCAGCGCCAACCTTGTGGATTGGTATTGTTTTTTTCAATCGGAAAACGCGTTGCCAAAGCGTTTAAATCTCGCTGAATAGTTCGCAAACTGATATCAAAACCCATCAAATCAAGCTGTTCTTTGATATGGGTGGTACCGAGCCAACGTTTGCGATCCAGCTGTGAGAGGATTTGCCATTGCCGAGCCGTCGTTGCGGTTGCATTGTTGGCAAGCGATTTACTCATGGCAATTCTCCATACGCAGGTAAAAGACAGATAGTTAAAAAACAGCCAGTTAAAAGATATCTAGTTAAAAGACAAACGGTTAAATCATAGCCAGCTAAGCGCCAAAGTCTTACTAAAATTTAAAAAAATTAACGCTAAAAATTAACACCTTGATACCTGCATAATTTAGCAAAATTTAGCGCGGTATAGGTGATAAATTATATTAACATGTCATTTTATGTCGTTTATCATCTTTATTGGGTGTTATGGTTATCAGATTGTGTATGAATCAGCAAAAACGCTTGTCTAGAGGAGTACACCCTTTTTTACCCTTAACTGTAATTTGGTTTGTCCATTAAATAAATTTTTCTCCAGCTCATAGAGTAAATGCACTTTTGACACACTGCGATTGATGGCAGACAAAGCTATCGCGTCAAAGTCAGCATTAAACCAAATCGCTTCGATAGTAAAAGGGACATCGGGATACGATAACCATAATTTTAAATGCCGCTCTTTTAACACCCGATAATCTTGCACCACAAACATCCCATCAAATATCGGTGGCACAAAACCATGTCCCCAAATAGCCAACGTCTGCAAGCTATCTATAAAATCAACCGTGAATTCACCGGCTGTCAATTCGCCATCGCTATATAACGTCTCTGCAAATACCTCATCAGCCACCGCTGCAATTACCTCATCAAACGCTTTACAAAACGGCTCAAAGTTTTTTCGTTTGATTGTCAGACCTGCCGCCATCGCATGGCCGCCAAAGTGGCTAATGAGTTCGGGGTAGGTTTGCGCGACTGATTCAATGGCATCACGGATATGAATGCCTTCAATGGAGCGTGCGGAGCCTTTGATAGGATCGTCATCTTCAATCAACGCTGTATCAGCAGGGGCAAACACGATAGCGGGCACATGGTAGCTTTCTTTTAGCCTGCCTGCGACGATACCAATCACCCCTTGATGCCACTCATCTTGATACAAAATAATACTGCGTTTGCGGTGCGTTACTTGATTTACAGCATTTTGCTCCGATGGATTCTCAAGCGTCGTTAATACACTATCGGCTTGTTGTCGCATGCCCTGCTCGACTTGGCGGCGCTCTTGATTGAGTTTATCGAGCTGATGCGCAAGCCGCTGTGCCTCCCCCCAATCATCGGTGAGCAAGCAGTCAATGCCAATCCGCATACTATCCATACGACCTGCGGCGTTGATGCGGGGTCCTAAAATAAAACCAAAATCTTGAGCCGTGATGTCGGCTGCCTGCCGACTCGCCTGCTCCAACAATGCCAAAATACCCACACAGCAACGACCTTGCTTGATGGCTTGGATACCTTGGTGCACCAAGATGCGATTATTTTGGTCTAATACGCCCACATCCGCCACCGTACCAAGTGCCACCAAATCAATATAGCGACTCACTTGGGTGGTGGATTTGTTGGCTTGGCGTCTGACTTTGGCAAGATTGCCTAGCACATAAAATGCCACCCCAACCCCTACCAATGATTTACTAGCAAAATCACAGCCCAGCTGATTGGGATTGACCACGGCATCGGCGTTTGGTGTCGCCTGCGTCGTCAGGTGATGATCGGTAATAATCACCGTTAGCCCTTTGGCTTTGGCAAGCTCGACCCCCGCATGGCTGGAGATACCATTATCAACCGTGACAATCACATCAGGATCATAGGTTTCAATACCTAGCGCAACAATTTCTGGCGTCAGTCCATAACCGTACTTAAAACGATCGGGCACCAAAAACTCAACCTGCGCGCCCATTTCACGCAACACCCTTACCATCAGTGCAGTGCTGGTCGCGCCATCGCAGTCAAAATCACCCACAATCAGTATTTTTTGCTGCGTATCAATCGCCTTGTCAAGCAGCGCCACTGCCTTGGTAATGCCTGTAAGCGAATTTGCAGGTAACATCTTATTAAAGGAAGTGTCTAAATTTGCCACATCTTGCACGCCTCGCCCAGCCAAAATGCGTGCTAATGTCATCGATGTCTGCGCCAACGGCTGTAAATCACGGGGAATATCGTCAATATGGGTCGCAATAAAACGGGGAGTCACAGTCAACATAAACTTATCATGGTTGTCAAATAAAGTAGAGAGAACAAACTAGCATAATGATAGTGAATAGGCAAAATTACAACAGCGAAACGGTGAAAAACATCCCATCAGCTTCCATAGTCCTCTGTGGATTTTGCATATCGTAATAATGCCACTACAAACCATTAGCATTTTTTTGCAAAAAGATGCTAATTCATACGTTTACTCTCAGTTATAATCAAACCAAAGAGTCATCACTTACCATTAATGAAACAGTATCAATGACCATTAATGAATAATCATCTCTTGTTGCAAGTCTCTTGTTACAAGCGTTTTGCAATACTACCTTTATTATTGATAATTGAAATTTTTTAGAAGGAAAAATTATGTCAGCAGAAAATTTGACCAAAACCATCGACCCAAAACTTGACTTAGAAAAAATCAAACGCGAATGCGAGGCGATGATTAAAAGTAAAGCCAAAATATCGGCAGCCGCCGCGGTTGTCCCTGTGCCGCTGCTAGACGTTGCGGTGGATGCCACGCTGTTATCAAAATTGCTACCTGAAATTTCTGCTAAATTTGGTTTAATTGAACCCGCCCAAGCAGCGGTAGATTTGAACAACGGCGCGCAAATCAACCAACTAAAAGATAAAGCGGTGGACTTTGCAGGGCTAGTGGTGACGCGCAGTATTGCCAAAAAAACTTTCCAAGGTTTTGGTAGCCGTATTATCGCCAAGCAAGTCACCAAATTTGTACCATTTGGCGGTCAATTAGTGGCAGGTACCATCGGTTATTTGATGTTTAAAAAAATTGCTGAAAATCACATCAATGAATGCTACCAAAAAGCTAAAAAATTACAGCAACAAACCAGCTAATTGTTGATACAAAGGCTTGTATTAAAACCCCTTTAATTGCTAAAGGGGTTTTTTATTGAAAAATCCTCAAGCTTTGATGAGCAATAACCAAGCAAAAGTAATAGCTTATGTAACGATATTTTTCTACAATGTATCTTTAAACTATTTTTTTGGGTCAAGTTATGCGTTATACCTGTCAGACATCACCTCGTTTTATCAAAAAGCCATTTTTTAATATCCATCCAATGACGCAAAGCGTTTTGGTGATTATTGGCATGTCCATGACTGGTGTTAGCGCTCATGCGGCGACTAGCGACGCTGCTACTAGCGAAGCTGAAACGACGTTGCCGAGCCTTACCTTTACTACTACAGCAACCAAAACGCCGACGCTTGTCAAGAATACCATCGCCCAAACCACTGTGATTGATGAAGAACAATTGCAACGTTATCGCGGTCAAAGCGTGATAGATGTACTTCGTGGACAAGGTGGCATATATGTTACTCAAAATGGTGGGGATGGTGCGAGCAGTGGTGTCAGATTGCGTGGTTACTCCAATAGTCAAGTCTTAGTATTAATCGATGGGATTCGTTACAGCTCTGCAACCGCAGGTGGAGCAGCATTATCGCTATTACCAGTCGACCAAATCGATAGAATAGAAATAGTTTATGGTGCTTCTGGCTCAAGTCTTTATGGCTCAGATGCGATGGGCGGCGTGATTCAAGTCTTTACTAAAGGTCAAAATGCTCAACAATCAAATATAGCCTTGACCTTGGGTGCAGGTTCAGAGGACAGCTATAAAGGGCAAATTACAGGACAACTGGTTAATTCTGCAACGACTTTAAGCCTTTCTACGGGTTATGAAAAGACCAATGGCATTGACGCGACGAAACCTTACGCTCAGTTCGGCATACATCATGCTGACAAAGACGGTTTTGAGTCCAAAAACGCAAGTTTGGTCGCCAAGCATAAAGTCAATGACAATGTTGAAATTGGAGCAACAGGATTATTTGCAAAATCCACTACAGATATTGATAGTGGTTCAGAAGTGCCAAACGCGTATGCTGACCAAAAAAACGCGGCTGTCTCAGCTTTTGCCGATTATCAACAAGATAAACTGTCTGCAAATATTAAATATGGTCAAAGTTATGATAAATCTACCACGTATGATGGTGCAGATTGGCAAACAGGTCGCCTAGACGATGTAATCAATACGACTCAGAAACAAGTAACCATACAGCTTGGCTATCAGTTGCCACTCGGTAAGCTTATCGGTGGTTATGAGAATTTAAAACAAGAAGTTGATAGCTCTAATGATTATGACGTGACTCACCGCACTATCAACAGTGAGTTTTTGGGATATCAGCTCGCTCAAGATAAATATGATGTGCAATTAAATGTGCGTCACGATGATAACTCACAATTTGATAGCAAGACCACCTACAATGTGGGCGGTGCGTATCGTCTTAGCCCCAACACTCGCATTGGTGCATCATACGCAACCAATTTTCGTGCCCCCACATTCAACGATTTGTATTGGCCAGGCTCAGAAAATCCCAACTTAAAACCTGAAACCAGCAAAAATGCAGAAATCTTTATTGAAAACAGCAATCATCATCAACACACACGCGTAACAGCCTACCAATCTAAATTTACCGATAAATTAGCTTGGGTAACCACCGACCCACTTACTTATGCAGGTCAAATGCAAAATATAGATAAAGCGGATATTAACGGTATTTCGTTAACCAGTGACTGGCAGTTAAATAATACTTTATTTGGTCTAGGTTATGATTATCTAGATACTGAAGATAAAAAAACGGGCAAAGAATTAATTTATCAACCCAAAAACAAAGGTATTGTTTACCTAGGCTATCAACAGCCAAAATATGACATTCGAACGGAGCTACAATACGTCGGAGAGCGTTATCGTGATGCCAACAATTCACAAACTCTAGACAGCTACACCTTGTTGAACCTGACTGGGAATTATTATGTCAGTCCCAACCTAACCATTAGCAGCCGACTTAACAATCTCACAGATAAAGATTATGAGACAGTTTATGGCTATCGACAAAAAGGCATTAATTCCTTCATCTCACTAACCTACCAATGGTTCTAAATTTTTATAGCTACAGTACATCAAAGGGCATAGATTTTATGCCCTTTTTTTATATGTCTTTTTTTAGCAATTACGTTTTAACTTTTGCACTATTTTGGTTCAAAATATATCATACTACGATTAGCACGTTGCTATAAATGAGTGATTTTTTTATATTCAATGACTGATTTGCTGCCCATCATTCTATTATTTATCTGTTGTGACAATGATCCAAATATTTTCCAATAAGTTGTTGGCATTTAAATTGCACTTTAACCATTGCTCAAATTTGTGGTAGTTATCCAATGACCCATCCTACTTTTTTACATAGCCTTGAATCCAACCAGACCCTGTTTGATGATATGTTCAATAACCTACTATCGGGGTTAATTGTCGCTGACAGCAACTATGAGTGCGTCTATATCAACGCGACGGCTGAGCAGATTTTGTCAGTTAGTCAGCACCATTTACTTCATAAAAATGTTATCGATATTTTAACCCCCGCAAACTATGAAAAATTACTAACACAAGCACCAGAGCAATCATCCACGGATGATGACCCGATAACCCATAAAAAAACCAAAGCACAGGCCAAATTGGCGTTACAAAACCAATTTGAACATACCAAAAAAATGTACCAAGCCTTCATCCATCATGATTGCACCATTTTGGGGCTAAGTACCCAAGGGATTGGTGCACCATTATTGGTCGATTATGGGGTTTCCCCGTTAGAAACCGAGGCGGGTTTTTTCTATTTAATTGAAATTTGGGCAAAAGATCGCGAAAGTCGTATTCAACAAGAACAGTATCAAAATCACCAACATTTGATAACCCGTCAAATGATTCGCAGTATGGCACACGAAGTCAAAAACCCTTTAGCCGGCATCCTTGGGGCAAGCCAACTGCTTGAGAAGAATTTTAATCAAATCATGAAATCTGATGGGATTGTGCGCTATATTAACGACACCAAGGCGCAAAAGGTCGCCAATTATCTCAGTATCATCATGGATGAGACCAGACGACTCAATAACTTGGTGACCCAATTGCTGGGTGCGCCAAATTTGCCCAACTGGCAAGTAATCAACGTGCATGAGCCCCTGCAGCATGTACTAACATTGGCAGAAATACAAAACCCCAATATTAGTCTAGTCAGAGACTTTGATTTATCGTTGCCAGAAATCACCGCTGATAAAGACCAGCTCGTACAAGTATTTATGAATATCGTCAATAATGCGATACAAGCGCTCAATGAAAACGACATTATGTCGCCTATCATCACGGTAAAGACCCGTATTCAGCACCAACAAACCATTGGCGATATACGACATAAAAGCGTATTACGGGTCGATTTTATTGATAATGGTTTGGGCATTGATAGTGAGTTGTTACCGCAAATTTTTTATCCTTTGGTCACAGGACGCGCCAATGGTACGGGGTTGGGACTGGCACTTGCTCATGACATTATTCAGCGCCATCAAGGGCAAATCAGTGTGACCTCTCAGCCAGGTGAAACCCTATTTACGATTTTTTTACCTTGGCAAATTCGGCAAATAACCAAATGATAGTTTAAGCGTGATACACCACAGCATCATGACTAAGCGCCTATGAATTTTTAAACACTACAGTTTCCCATATAGGGTTTTTATATGACTTATACCAATAATAAAATACCAACCACCGAGCCTATTGTTTGGGTCATCGATGACGACCAAGCGCTACGCATGATTTTGGAAGATACGCTGACAGATAGTGGGTTTCAAGTGCAAACCTTTGGCAATGCGCAATCGGCGTGGCGGCTACTACAAGATAGCGAGCAAGACAGCCAACCGAAGAGTGACAATAGTGCCTCCTTGCCAAGTGTCATCGTCACCGATATTCGAATGCCGATGATGAACGGATTGGACTTTAGCAGTAAAATCAAACAAGCCTTTGCACAAATCCCTGTCATCATCATGACCGCGCATGCCGATGTGCAGTCTGCGGTGGATAGCTATCAATCAGGCGCGTTTGATTACTTACCCAAGCCGTTTGAGTTGGATGATGCCATTGCCATGGTGAAAAAAGCTTGCCTGCAAAGCCAGTCAAACCAAACACAAAAGCGCAGTAAGTCTGAGAACTACAACGACTCTCTGATTCGTGATGCACAGCAGCCGCCAGCGCAAAAAGTAGCAGTCGCGCCAGAAAAAGCCCCCACCAACCCATCGGGCATCATCGGGCAATCGATTGCCATGCAAAAAGTATTTCGTGCGATTGGTCGCTTGTCGCATATGCCGATGACAGTCCTCATCACCGGCGAATCAGGGACGGGTAAAGAGCTGATTGCCAGTGCCTTACACGAACATTCGCCACGCAAATCCAAACCATTTATCGCGCTCAATATGGCGGCGATTCCGCATGATTTGATTGAAGCTGAACTATTTGGTCATGAAAAAGGCGCGTTTACGGGTGCGACTACCACGCGCCAAGGGCGTTTTGAGCAGGCGCATGGTGGCACTTTGTTTTTGGATGAAATCGGCGATATGCCTTTACCGACCCAGACGCGTTTGCTGCGCGTCTTGGCAAATGGTGAGTTTTACCGTGTCGGTGGTCTCAAACCCATTAAAGTCGATGTACGTATCATCGCAGCGACCCATCAAAACCTAGAAACTCTGGTGCAGCAAGGCAAGTTTCGTGAAGATTTGTTTTATCGGCTCAATGTCATTCGACTGGCGCTACCTTCCCTACGTGAGCGCCGCGAAGACATTCCGCTGTTAATCGATTTTTTTATGCAAAATATCGCCAAAAGCATGCATACCTCGACCAAAACCATCACGCCGTCTGCCATGCATATTTTGCAAAGCTATCATTGGCAAGGTAACGTGCGTCAACTTGAAAATACCTGCCGCTGGCTCAGTGTGATGACAACAGGGCAAACCATTCAGCCCAGTGATTTGCCACCCGAGATTTTACAAGCGTTTGAATCGCAAGATAGTACGCCTATAACTACGCGTGAGCCCAATACACAGACACATAAGACACATAATTATCAGCCCGACACTCAGTTTGAGACACCTGCGAGCGACCATCCGTCATCTTTGTCAGCTCCCAGTAACACCCCCAGTGCTAGTGCCAATCTCAGTGCCCATTCGAGTGCGCTGCCAACGCCTTTGTCCGCTACGACGGTCGTACCGACCTTACCTGCATCACAAACTGGCGCGACCGCAGATTGGATCACGCCACTGCAAGTCTGGGCACAGCAAGCACTGGCTGAAGGACAGTATGACATATTGCAAACCGCTTATCCGATGTTTGAGAAATGTTTGCTTGAAGTGGCACTTGCCCATACTGCTCAGCATAAAGGACAAGCGGCTGACCTACTCGGTTGGGGGCGCAATACCGTGACCCGAAAATACCAGCAGTTGATTGAAGGCAGACCCGTTAAGCCATCATGATTGAGACAAGGTCAACTCACCCAGCACTGGTTATCATAAAAAATGGCTGTCAGTCAATCGTGACTGACTTACAGCCACTATCAGCTTCAAATCCACTTAACTATACCGAGCTTTGGTACGGAGTATGGCATTCAACTCACTCCCCGCCTACTGCCGTTGTCGTTAAACAATTACTACCTCACTTTAATGCAACCAATCTCGCCCATTTTGAGCAAGAAATCAACGCCCTTCATCATTGCCAAAGCCTGGCGATTGACGGCACCCATGCGACAAGCGGCATTCCCACGCTGTATGCTTCAAACCTTCTACCTGATACCCTCATCTTTGACCAACAGCAGCCGCAGCAATCTGTTAGTCCGTGTCTAATCATGTCGTATCATCCAGGCGAGACGTTAAAATCCTTGCTGTATGCGAATGCTAAATTGCCACTACTCAGTCTTCCGCAAAAAATGACCATTTTTTTACATAGTTGCCAAGTGGTCAACCGTTTACATCAATTTGGGCTGATGCATTTGGATCTCAAACCCGCCAACTTTATTGTAAAACCCAATCTTGAGGTGGTGTTAATTGATTTTGGTCTTAGTGATTTTAGTTTTAGTGATATTGGTCTTAGCGATACTAGGGCAAAAAATGCCTCACTCAACTGCAAACCTCACACCGCTGGTACGCCTGCCTATATGAGTCCTGAGCAATTCACAGGACAGCCTGTTGACAAGTTTAGCGACTACTATAGTTTGGGGGTGGTATGGTACGAATTATTGATGGGATGTCTGCCTTTTATGGCAAATGATTATCCTGGTTGGGCAATTGCGCATTGCCAACAGCCCGTGCCTTTTTTATGCCCAAATCATCAGCTATCAGAATTTGCTTGCCAAGCTTGCCAGCCTTTTATCGACAAGCTGCTGGCAAAACGCGTGGAAAACCGTATTAATGACTTGGCAAATATTATCAATGCGCTAAAAATTTTACTTAACCAATAAAAAAATGCGTTTTTTTTAAAAAACCCCTTGCCAAAGCGAAAATTTTCTATATAATAGCCAACCACAAAGACACTGATACAAATATTGAGTCAACACTTTGAGGCAACTCATGGGGCTGTGGCGAAATTGGTAGACGCACTGGATTTAGGTTCCAGCGCCGCGAGGTGTAAGAGTTCGAGTCTCTTCAGCCCCACCACTCAAATCGGTATTAGTTAAATTAACCTGCCTCTCGCAGGTTTTTTTATGCCCAAAATTCCTGTCTATCTTATCTCACCATTGCTTACTGGCTTACTGTTAGCCAGTATGTTGCTCACTGTGTTGCTAAAAATTTTTTAACTGATTGCCAACTAGCTACTTTTTAGCTTGCATCTAGTATTAACTGCCCCATCTCTATAGTTAGCTTGTTTACTGCTAACTATGTTAATTTTTCTACTGCCTTTTATAAGCCTATATTCCTATGAAAATTTTACAATCGCCCTATTATCAACCGCGAAAGCTGCTCAGCGCCTCCTCCGAGCCGCCCTATACTGTTCAACTTATTGAAGACAACATCCAATACGCTAGCAAATATAACCCTTTTGAGTCGCTACTCGATGATATTTTCCCTGGGGTGCATGTTGGCAACCATGATATGGTAATTCGCAAAGAGCAGCTTAAAGATTTTGAGCGTTGCACCGATTTTACTACCGTCGCCTATTCGCATAAAAATAATACCTTGTATGAGCGTGAAGCTTGTTATTTTCATCCCAAATATGAAGTGTTCATGCTCACCAACGAAGATTTGTCCAATGACTATGACGAATACATCTTTGAATCAGGTCTACTAAAAGTCGTCAGTATTTATTATATTTCGACCAATCCGCATTCGGCAGCCAGTGTCAAAAACGTGTTTGATGAATACTTGCAAAAGTATGTGTCGCAAGAGGCTAAAGTATCGATTTTACTTAAAGAAGTCCATGGTTTTGTGTTTAAAACCCATCGTATCAAGCCATTTCCCATCAATTTAGATACCATGTATCACGAGGATTTTCTGCCCGTGCATCAGCATATCAAAGAATCACTCAATCACGATGGTAAAGGCGTGGTACTGTTGCATGGCGTGGCGGGCTCAGGTAAAACTAACTATATCAAATGGCTAACCAGCCAAGTGCCTAATAAAAAATTCATCTTTGTGCCCACTACCATGATTGGGTATTTGACCAACCCTGAATTTATGTCACTATTGGTGGATAATAAAAACTCGGTATTAGTGCTTGAAGACTGTGAAAACTACATTGCCGAGCGTAGCATTGATAACGCCAATACCGATGTGGTATCGGCGATTTTGAACATTGCTGATGGTATGCTGTCGGATGTGTTAGAGTGTCAGTTTATTTGTACCTTTAACTCCGATATCTCGAAAATTGACCCCGCGCTGCTGCGTAAAGGTCGATTGATAGCTGAGTATAAATTCAAAGAACTGTCCGTTGAAAAATCCAACGCGTTTTTGGCATCGATTGATAAAGCTATCACCGTCAATAAACCGCACTCATTGGCAGAATTAACCAACATGGATCATCTGTCCTATCGAGAGAAACAAGCAGAAAAACCCAAATTTGGTTTTGTATAATTATTAAGCCCAGTTATTAAGTATAGTCGTTAAGCATCATCAGTAGGTATAAAAAAAAGGAGCTCAATGGCTCCTTTTTTTATACTAGACATTACTAAACCTAGACCTAGACATTGTCAACTTGCTTTTCATCAATGGGCACAAGCTCAATCGCTGTTTTATCTGCATTCATACGAATCGACACCGTACCGCCATTGACCAAATCACCAAATAATATTTGCTCTGCCAATGGTTTTTTGATTTCATCTTGAATCAAGCGGTTCATTGGGCGTGCACCCATGAGACGATCGTAACCTTTTTCTGCCAGATAATTTCTGACCTCATCATCAATTTCAAGCACCACTTTTTTGTCATCGAGCTGGGCTTGCAGCTCAACCAAGAACTTATCAACCACAGATACAATGACATTTTGATCCAATGGGTTAAATTGAATGATGGCATCTAAACGATTGCGAAACTCTGGGGTAAACATCCGTTTCATCGCCTCACTATTGTCGCGGCTATGGTCTTGTTTGGTAAAGCCCATGCTGTTGCGACTGATGCTATCAGCGCCGACATTGGTGGTCATAATCAGTATCACTTGCTTAAAGCTTGATGTGCGACCGTTATTGTCGGTGAGCGAGCCATGATCCATCACTTGGAGCAGCAAGTTAAATACGTCAGGATGGGCTTTTTCAATCTCATCTAGCAATAGCACACAATGCGGGAATTGATTGATTTTTTCGGTCAATAAACCGCCCTGATCAAAGCCCACATAGCCTGGCGGTGCCCCAATCAAGCGTGAAGCTGTATGTGCTTCCATATACTCAGACATATCAAAACGAACCAGCTCAATGCCTAACAAATTCGCTAACTGACGACTGACTTCAGTTTTACCGACACCCGTAGGACCGGCAAACATAAACGAACCAATCGGTTTATCATCTGGTTTTAAGCCTGCACGTGACAACTTGATGGCATCTGCCAAGTTTTTGATGGCTTCATCTTGACCAAACACCAGATGTTTTAGGTTGCTTTCAAGATTTTGCAGCACCGATTTGTCATCCGTTGAGACTGATTTTGGCGGGATGCGCGCAATTTTTGAGATAATGTATTCAATTTGCGGGACATCAATCACCACTTGTCCGCCCTGTTGTGCCGCGTCAATCACTTTATTATCGGCTTCGCTTAACATAGCTTCAGGCTCGACAACACCATCTGCTGCATGGCTAGCATCCAAATCATCGACAAGTGCGTCTTCATCCACCACAGGCTGATTTGATAGCTTGTCATTTGCGACGGCATCAACGGATTGATTGCTGTCCACAGTAGATTCAACCTGATTTTCGGCTTGTTTTTGCAGGCGAACAAATGCACCCGCTTCATCAATCACATCAATGGCTTTGTCAGGTAAAAAGCGTTCGTGAATGTGTTTTACCGCCAGATGCACCGCACTTTGTAGCGCCTGATCGGTATAGCTGACGTTATGGAATTTCTCATATTGTTTTTTCAGACCGCGTAGAATATCAATCGTTTCATCAATCGATGGCTCGTTGACATCAACTTTTTGGAAACGACGACTTAACGCATGGTCTTTTTCAAACACTTGGCGGTATTCGGTAAAGGTGGTTGAGCCGATACAACGCAGCTCACCGGATGCCAACGCAGGTTTGATTAAATTTGACACATCCATATTGCTGCTCATCGATGAGCCTGCGCCGATAATCATATGGATTTCGTCAATAAATAAAATCGCATTGGGCTTGGCTTTTAAGGCATCTAATAGCGCTTTCATCCGTTTTTCAAAATCACCGCGGTATTTTGTACCGGCAATCAGCGCACCAATATCTAAACTATATACCACACAGCCTGATAATGGTTTTGGTGCTTTGTCATTGACAATCAACCATGCCAAGCCTTCCGCAATCGACGTTTTACCCACCCCTGGGTCACCCACCAGTAGCGGATTATTTTTGCGGCGGCGGCATAAAATCTGCGCGGTACGCTCGATTTCTGCTTGGCGACCAATTAACGGATCGGTGCCGCCCGTAGAGGCTTTTTGGTTGAGATTAATGGTAAATTCAGTCAATGGGTCTTTACTGGATTTTTCACCCGTTTCTTCAGTTTCCACACTGGTTAATTTGTCGCGTACCTTTTTGTCTTGACCATGCGATAGGTATTGGGTCAACTCAAGTCGGGTAACCCCTTGTTTTTTAAGCAAGTACACCGCGTAGGTGTCATGCTCTGAGAACATCGACACTAGCAAATCTGAGCCTTCTACCAAACGGCTGCTGGCAACCGATTGCACATGAAAAATCGCACGCTGCAAGATACGGTCAAAACTGCGCGTTGGTTGTGGCGAGTAATCTTCGTTGATATCGACCGTTGGGGTATGTTCATCAATATACTGGGTCAAATCTTTGCCAAGCTGATCCACATTGACTGCACAAGCCACCAAGGCTTCTACCGCATTTTCATTCTCTAACAGTGCCAATAGCAAATGCTCGACTGTTAAATATTCATGTGCACGTTGTTTTGCGAGTGTCACTACCAACCGCAACGTGCTTTGTAATTCTAAACTTAACATAAGATGTCCTTAATACTTGTCACCGACGGTTTTTGATTTTGCCCTACTTGAAAAATCATGCGTTATCTAATTGATTGGTTTGATGTCGTTATAGGTGTTGATGGTTATTTACGTTGATGTTTTCTCAAGTTTCATTTGCCGTCACCTCAGCACCAAATATCCTGTTGATATCTGGCTAATAACGCTCAGTTCGGTTAAAAGGAAGTAAAAATGAAAGATGACAAAATGGGAAAAATCAAAATCATTACGTTTAATATAATGACATTGCTAATAAATTCAAGTGATAAAACGTAGTTAATGGCGGGTTTTAAAATGGCAAAAAATTCAATGATGAATAAAAAATAGAAAGGAGGTGCCACCAAAAATAAAACGGGGTTAAATAGCAAACTGCCACTAACCTTGTGGTTCGATTTGACTCAGTAACGGATAGCCTGCCTGACGCGCTTCACGGTTGACGGCTTGGGCTTTGGTTTCTGCGATGTCTTTAGGGTATATACCGGCAATCCCTTTGCCTTGTTGATGAATGGCAAGCATAATACTGATAGCTGAATCTAGCGAATGTTTAAAATGATTTTGTAAAACATCCACCACAAATTCCATCGGCGTATAGTCATCGTTATACATGACCACCGCATACATCTGTGGTTTTTTAAGTTCAGGGTCAGCCAATAGCACATCTTCGACGGGGTCGGTATTTGGCTCGCCTTCTATGTCGGTCAAACGGGCTGGCAATGAATTTGGTGATTGGCTAGGTGGCTGTTTAGGGGACTGTTTAGGGAGTTGTGTTGGCAACCATGCCGGTAGGTGCCAATCCATATTCGTGGTGGTTGGCTGTGATACAACTGATTGACGAGAAAAATTAAGCGTTTGAAGCATCATTAATTGAACATTTACCTAAGATTAGACGAAACATTGATTATACTACTTTGCAGCAGTCGTTGCGGCAGGTTTTTGCGTATTGGCTGTGCTTGCCACTGGCGTGCTATCGGTCGAACTCACAGGTCGTTTATCCGCTTCAGGCGTTTCTTCAAGCGTATATGGCATGTTATCAATCGGTTGACCGAGTTGCCAATCATACACTTGCTCAGTTTTTTGGTTGCCGGCGGTTAATTCAAGTTTCACTTGTTTGGGTACAAAGTTTTTGGGCATCAAAAAACGCCCGCGAATTCTTGCAATCCCATGAATCGAATAACTATTGGGTTGCAATGGGACTTCGACCATATTAACTTCATCGAGCAAGGTCAATTTTGGTATCAGATTTTTTGGCTGATTTGATGGATCGACCATACCGACATCAAAGCGGTATTCATAGGCATTTTCTGGCAACGGTGCGATTTTTGCCCCGATGACTTGTAAACTCATACCGCCTTTTTTGGCAAGCGACGTGGTTAAGAATTGCTGACCTTGTTCAAGCTGTAAGTTGGTGACTTTTAGATCTTGAATATCGGTACGCAGTGCTGATAGGTTCGCCAAGCTGATATCACGCTCTTGCTGCGCGGTGGTTAATTGGCTTTGCAACGTATCAGATTTTAGCTTTAATGATTTGATGTTTTCTGCTGAGATTTCAAGACCTGCGGCGGTTTTTTTCGCTTCTTCAGCGGCAAAGCTTAAGCCGCGATGATAACCAATGCGTTGACCTAACACCAGAGCAATGATGGCAACTAACAACAAACTAACCCCAAACGCAATCAACCACCCAGACACTTTATTGGGTTGGGTAATATAATTGCGTTGTGCTTCTGGCAAAGATTGAGAAGAGTTATTATCTTCGGGCAAATCCATAGAGATACTCAAATTGAAAAACGATCAAAACATGGATAATCACAGTACTGATGATAGCTCAAAAAGGGTTGATGAATATGACATCCATTAAAGCGAATCCCATTATAAACAAAAATTATAATGAATTCAGCTAAATTTATTGACCGAAAAAATAATAAAGTTAGCCCATTTCATCATAGCGTCATATTTTTTTGGCTAAAAAAAATAAAGCAATGCTTGCTATGGCACTAATATTTCTAAATACGCTGACCATAAATAGCTTAAGAAAACCACTTATTAAAGAAATAACTTAAGGCACGACGGCAACCAATGCCAATCCTGTTTGCTCTGCAAGCCCAAACATCACGTTCATATTTTGCACGGCTTGTCCTGCCGCACCTTTGACCAAATTATCTTGTACCACCAAAATCGTCGCCATCGGGCTATTTTCTAGTGTTTGCACCGCAATTCTTAAATAGTTGCTACCCCGTACACTACGGGTATCTGGGTACATCCCTTTTGGCATGACGTCTACAAAATATTCGTTTTGATAGCTGGTTTCATATAAAGATTGTAAATCTAACGCTTGACCCGCCGCCGTCAAGCGAACATGAATCGTGGTAAACATACCGCGAATCATGGGTACTAAATGGGGTACAAAGCGGATATCATGCGGCTGAAAGCGTTTGCTTTGACCCAATATTTGGTCAATCCCTTGGCTAATCTCTGGAGCGTGACGATGACCTGCCACGCCATAGGCGCTAAAACTATCTGAGGTTTCGCTAAATAACAAATTCATTTTGGCTTGGCGACCCGCACCTGAGACGCCTGATTTGGCATCAATAATAATCCAAGGTTCAATCAATGCCTGCTGCTGGCTGTTTTGGGCATCGATTAGCGGTTTTAACCCCAAAATCGCCGTGGTGGGATAACAACCTGGGTTGCCAATGACCTTGGCTTTGGCAATGGCATCACGATTGACTTCGGGTAACCCATACACAGCGTCTTTTAAAATATCGGGGCAAGCATGTTCAAGTTTATACCAAGTTTCAAAATCTTGTAGCGACTGCAAACGAAAATCTGCCGCCAAATCGATGACTTTAGTGCCATTTTCGGTTAAAAATCTGGCATGCTTCATCGCGACGCCGTGGGGAGTAGCAAAAAATACCACATCACATGCTGCTAATTTTTTTTCATCCAAATCCGAAAACGTTAAATCGGTCACGCCCCGCAAACTTGGAAACATATCATCGACGCGCCTGCCCGCTTCTGAGCGCGATGTCAGCATCGTCACTTGTGCCTGTGGATGACGACTCAATAGTCGAATTAGCTCTACGCCAGTGTAGCCTGTGCCACCGACAATACCTACTTTGATCATGGTCGTCTCCTGATGTTGGTATTAAAGTTTATATTCATGCACCGCATCAATAAAAGCTTTGGCATGGTCAGGATTAACCCATTGGTTAATGCCATGACCTAAGTTTGCTATATAGCCTGTTTTGTCACCGAGGCTATAGGCGTCCTGTAACATCAAATGCGTCTGCTGGCGAATATGCTCAGGCGATGCAAATAATGTCGCGGGGTCAAGATTACCTTGCAGCGCGATGCCTGTATGCCGCTTTTTGTGCAATTTGGTCAATGCTTTTTGCTGTTCAAAGACGATGCTGCGGGCTCTATCTAGTGGCATCGTCCAATCAAGTCCTAGCGCATCCGCGCCACTGTGGCATTGGGTATCTAACCACAAGCCGCCACCTTTGGTAAACAATACCACAGGTACCTCTGGGTATGTTGCTTTGATCGCCGCGACAATTTTAGTATTGTAATGGTGCGAGAATTCAACAAATTGGCGATGCGCCAATGCCCCACCCCAACTATCAAAAATTTGTAATAACTGCGCCCCCGCTGCTATCTGCGCTAGCAAATAATCAATCACAGCATCAGTGATTTTAGCGAGCAGCGCATGCAAGGTTTCAGGCTCGCCATACAACATGGCTTTGGCATAGCGGTATTCTTTAGAACTACCGCCTTCAATCATATAGGTCGCTAGCGTCCACGGACTACCCGAGAAGCCAAATAATGGCGCACGGCCTGCCAGCGCATGACGAATACTGGTCACCGCTTTCATCACATAGTCAAGTGCATCTGCCATCGCGACGGTTGGCAAGGCTTCAACCTCTGCCATGCTTCTGACAGTTTTGTGAAATTTTGGACCTTCCCCTGCCTCAAAATACAGACCCAAACCGAGCGCATCAGGAATGGTTAAAATATCACTAAACAAAATCGCCGCATCCAACTCAAAACGGCGAAATGGCTGAATGGTGACTTCCGTCGCCAAATCGGTATTTTTGCAAAGCGATAGAAAATCACCGGCTTGGGCACGGGTTTGTTTATACTCAGGCAAATATCGACCGGCTTGTCGCATCATCCACACAGGGGTCACATCCACAGATTCAAAACGCATGGCTCTTAAAATACGGTCATTTTTTAACATCGGAAAATTATGGGTCATGTCGTTGCCTTTAAAAATAATCTTGGGTAAAAATACTATTGGATAAAAATACTATTGAATCAGTCTAAAATTAGTTAAATTTTTAATCAAAAATTGTCGAAAATTATACGATAATCGCCATATTATCACGATGTACCATCACGTGCCGTTCCTCATTTTTACCCAAAATCGCTTCGATGTCGCTATTGCGTTTGCGAGCGATGCGCTTAGCTTCATTTGATGAGAAATCCACCTGACCGACCGCGATACGCACCCCTGTTTTATCAACGCACTCCACTACATCGCCCTCATCAAAATCACCTTGCACTTCAATCACCCCGACAGGCAATAAGCTTTTGTTATTTTTAATGATGGCATCCACTGCGCCATCGTCAATCACCAAGCGACCTGCCATACGCAGATGAGCGGCTAGCCATTGTTTTTTGGCAATGCGTTTATCATCGTCATTGGTGGTGAGCATCGTCCCTAAGGATTCCCCTTTGACCACGCGATTAATCACGTTATCGATGCTGCCGCTGACAATCACGGTGGGACAACCACCCATTGCCGCAAGCCTTGCCGCGCGAATTTTGGTAATCATCCCGCCACGACCCAATTTGCCGCCATCTCCCGCCACGTCAAACAAATAATCTGCCATTGCCCGTTCGCTCTTAATCAGCTTCGCATCCGGGTTGGTGCGAGGGTTATCGGTGAATACGCCTTGCTGGTCGGTCAATATAATGTATAAATCAGCTTTGACCATGGCTGCCACCATCGCACCTAGACTGTCATTATCACCAAATTTGATTTCATCGACACTGACGGTGTCATTTTCATTAATGACAGGTAGCACTCGCCATTCAAGTAGCTGATTTAACGTACTGGCGGTATTGAGATAACGATTTCGATTGGCAAGATCGTCATGTGTCAGCAGTAACTGCGCGCTTTGTACCCCATACTGAATCAACGCCGACCACCAAGTTTCAATCAAGCCCATCTGCCCAATGGCGGCGCAGGCTTGCAAGGCTTGCAATTTTTTGGGGCGTTCTTCCAAATTCATCCGCACCACCCCTTCTGCCACTGCCCCTGAGGACACTAGCAATACCTGATAACCTTCATTATGCAGCTTGGCAATTTGCTTCGCCCATTCATAAATTGCGGTGCGATCCAAGCCTTTACCATTATTGGTCAGTAGCGATGAACCAATTTTTACCACAATGGTGTTGGACTTAAGGGCTTTTTTAGTTGAGCTAGGTGAGGCGGTGGCAGTCATAAGTTGGCAGTCATAATCAGTCAAGTGCAATTTTTTAATCAAATTAAATGCCATAATGGCTTGGCAGAGCATTGTAACAATTTTTACTGGCTTTATAAATGCTAATCGATGCCGGTAGCCGTTAAATATCACACGTTTTTGTCATACGCATTTTTATCCCAATTAAATAGCAACCATTGAAAAAACAAATTGACATTGTCAACTAAAAAATATCGACTTGAGGTTTTCTCAATTTAGATGAGGATAACTTGCTATCAACATTGCTTTTATATAAATTTGCTCATCTTCATGTGCTACTGGGTTTATCAAATTTATGAAAAGAGCTGTTGTCACCACTTCCTCATCTTGTCTTGAAGCCCTCGGATTGTCGCAAGGCATGGACATTCTGCGCTTACACGTAAACATCAATAACGTTGATTTTATCGATGGTAAAAATATCACCAGTGAGCGCCTAGCAACCATCATGAAAACCAACCTCAAATCGGTAGCGAGTACATTTCCGCCATCCATCCATGAAATGCATCTGTTGTTTAATGATTTGATTGCTCGCGGGGTCACTGAGGTATTTGTTTGCGGCATCTCGTCCAAATTTAGCCAAACCTTGCCCATGCTAGAAGAACTCAAAGTACATTATGCCAATCGTCTGCACATCTTTGTGTATGACACCAAAACACTCAATATTGCTGAAGGGGCGCTGGCGTACGAGGCAAAAGTGTTGATTGAGCAAGGTGAGTCGTTTGAAAACGTGGCAAAAAAACTTGACGATTTGCGACGTCGCAGTGAATTTTTATTTACCCTTAGCGACTTGGACTATATTATTCGCAACAAAAAATTGTCCGCCCCTGCTGCATTTGTTGCCAACTTATTTGATATCAAACCGATTATGCAAATTAATCAAATTGGCGAGATTATCGCGGTGGAAAAAGTGCGCAAGCTTGAAAAAACCCTGATCACCATGGGAAAAACCATCGAAAAACTTGCCGCAAATCAACCCGCGTTTATCTATTTGACAGATACGGGGCATCATGAAAGTACCGAATTTTTTAAAAAAATATTAGCGACCCATTTTGGTTGGGATGATTTGCTTGTCATTCGCGTGTCGACTATTTCGCTTGCCAATCATGGCTTGATGGGGACAGGCATTGGGGTGTTTTATGGTGAATTACCGCATATTGTCAAAGCATTAAAAAAATGACCCGTCCTTATCTAAATTCACTTAATAAAAAGGTTAGCCCGGGCTAACCTTTTTAAAGCTATTTCCATCACCGCTAAGGTGCGTATACTACTTCCACGCCATCATCGTCATCGTAGTCGTCGTCATCAAAATCATCTTCATCCAATGCGCGACCTTCACGCTCAGCTTTACGTTTGGCACGATATGCTTCTTTTTGCTCTTCCGTATTGGCGCGCACTTCCGCTTCCAGTCGTTCAAAACGCAACCGCTGACTTTCAGCAAAGTCGGGATCAGTTTCTTCCATCTCGCGCTCTTGCTCAATTTCGTTCATCAAATGCCAAACCACGGCATCAACCCCTTCCCCGGTGAGCGTGGAGGTACGAAAAACCATCCCTGTCCAACCAAGCTCTGCCACGATGTGGGTGCAAAGTTGGTTTAATGCCTCTTCGGGTACTTGGTCGATTTTGTTCAAAATCAAAATCTGTGGCAGTTTTGACAGCTCTGGCGAGAATTTTTCTAACTCATTGAAAATCACTTGGGCGTTTGCCACAGGGTCGCTACCATCAATGGGCTGTACATCGACAAGATGCAATAATCGACGGGTACGAGCGACGTGTTTTAAAAAGCGGATACCCAGTCCAGCCCCTTCAGATGCCCCTTCAATCAGCCCTGGGATATCTGCCATGACAAATGAGCGGTGTTTACCCACATCCACGACACCTAGATTCGGTACCAAAGTGGTAAACGGATAATTGGCAACTTTGGGTTTGGCAGCAGAGACTTGACGAATAAAGGTGGATTTACCCGCGTTTGGCAGACCAATAAGACCGACGTCAGCCACCACTTTTAGCTCAAACTTCAAGACTTTTAATTCGCCTGGGAAACCTGGGGTCGCCCGTCTTGGTGCTTGATTGGTGGAGGTTTTAAAATGGGTATTGCCTTGCCCGCCGTCACCGCCTTTGGCAATCCTCGCCGTTTGCCCTTTTTTGGTCAAGTCCGCTAAAACCTCACCTGTTTCGGTATCAACCACGGTGGTACCGATGGGCACAGATAGATAGATATCATCCGCGCCACGACCTGAACAGTTTTTGGCGCCGCCATTTTCGCCGCGTTTGGCATCATAGCGACGCGTAAACCGGTAATCGACGAGGGTGTTGGTGTTGTCGTCGCACACCACGTACACATCACCGCCTTTGCCGCCATCACCGCCATCGGGACCGCCTTTGGGGACGTATTTTTCTCGGCGAAAACTGACGATACCATTGCCGCCGTCGCCTGCTTTGACTGTTACGATTGCTTCATCGATAAAACGCATTGAAGACTTTCCTTAAATTCTTGAATAACCAAATATTATAGCATGAATTTTAGCAAGAAAAATTTGAACACAATCGATGTTTGAAATTTTATTCAATAAAAAACCGCCCAAACTTGAGCGGTCTTGTAATCGTTCTTAACGCTTAGGAACACTTAGGCATTTTTTGCCATGGTTTCAGCGACACGTAGAACTTGGGTGCTATAGCCCATTTCGTTGTCATACCATAGGTACATCACTGCACGGTTGTCTTGAGCAAGCGTAGATTTGGCGTCCCAAATCGCCACTTTTTCGCAACCCACAAAGTCGGTAGAAACCGCTTCATCCGAATCTGAATAAGCAATTTGCGCTTGCCATTGTTCACTCTCAGTGGCTTCTTTGATAAAGGCATTGAGTTCATCGCTTGAATTGACTGGGTTTTTGAAATTCAAATTCAAAATCGCAAGGCTCACGTTTGGCGTTGGTACACGTACCGAGCTACCTGACAATTTGCCTTTTAGTTCTGGAATCGCTTTACTGACCGCTTTGGCAGCGCCTGTGCTAGTCATCACCATATTTAAGGTTGCAGCACGCCCACGACGCTCGGCTTTATGGTGGTTATCGACCAAGTTTTGGTCATTGGTGAACGCATGGATGGTTTCCATGTGACCGTTTTCAATGCCGTATTTATCGTTTAAGAGTTTAAGCGTAGGGGTAATCGCATTGGTAGTACAGCTTGCCGCTGATACGATGGTATCACTGCCGATGGTGTCATCATTGACATTATAGACGATGTTTTTAATATCACCCGATGCTGGTGCAGTCAATAGCACTTTTTTGGCACCTTTTGACTGTAAATGCTTGCCAAGACCTGCTTCATCTTTCCATTTACCGGTGTTGTCGATGATTAAGGCATTGTCGATACCATAAGACGTGTAGTCGATTTCGCTTGGGTCAGCGGCATAAATGACTTTGATAAAACGACCGTTGGCGATGATACCGCTGTTTGCTTTATCCACCACCACTGAGCCATCAAACCAGCCATGTACCGAGTCACGCTCAAGCAAGCTTGCACGTTTTTCCAAATCGGCTTCACCAGCTGGACGGACGACGATGGCTTTTAATTGTAAGCCTTTGTCTGAGGCAGGACGGCTCATCAGCAAACGAGCCAAGATACGACCGATACGACCAAAACCGTACAACACGACATCTGTCGCAGGCACTTCGTCACCGCTAGTAAAGCTGTCGGCTTGTTTGCCTGATTTGAGCGCTTGACCCAAGTCCACCGTGGTATGGCTTAGATTTTGGTCGTTTAACGCGGTGGCAAAGGCAAGTGTATCAGCGATGTTAAGGGCGTTTTTGTCATGATGGGCGATGATATCAACAAGGTTTAAGGCAATGCGGTTGCCAAAAAACAGCACATCGACGCCTTTATTGGCTAGGGTATTTAGCTCAACTAATAACTGAACCGCTTGGGCTTCTTGATTTTTGCGAGTAGTGAGGTGGTCTTGGTAGAGATTGGCAGACATAGTATGACCTTTTTTTGTGAAGGAAAAATAAAATCTGTGGAAAATGCAGCAATAAATAAACGCCTAAATTGTAACGGAATTTAGGCGTTTTAGCAATTTTAAAGCAGGGTGTTTCAACTACCTAGCTTATCGGCTGTTTTGTACGGTTTTTTGCAATTTACTGACATCGTAGCCTTGAGATTTTGCGGTAGCGACCATTGTTTGATAAGTGTCTTCATCCATCGTGGGCGTGCGTGACAAAATCCACAAGTATTTTTGATTTGGCGTACCCACCAACGCATGGTTATAATTGGGGTCTAAAGCAAGCACCCAATAGTCGGCTTTACCCACAGGCAACCAACGCAATGCTTGCGGCAAGAAAGTAACTTTAAGTTTACTGCCACTGTCGCCATTTTTGGTGGCTTCACCAATGCTTTGCATGGGTTTGCCATCTTTGCCCATACATTGGTTATTGACTTCCACCTTGCCTGTCGGTTGTAGGGTATAAGTGGCGGTGACATCACTGGCACAGTTACGCTGAAAAAACATCGGCAAACGGGCGATTTCGTACCATTTACCCGCATACCGGTTTAAATCAACGCTTTGTACTGCCTGAGCTTTGCCAACGCCTGTGGGCTTGGCGGTGGTTTCGGTTGTGGGGGTGGTGGAGCAAGCACTCATCGCAATTAATGTACCTGCAATACCTGCCGCTGCTAGCGTTTTTTTACTCATTATTTTCATTGTCTATATCACCTTATTTTACTCAGTGTTATTGCGCATTAAAGTAGTCATTTTAGCCCAAAATAAACGCTCAAACGGTGACTATTGGGGCATTTTTTGTCAGCCAGTTGTTACAACGAATGCGCTATTGTCAACCTGTTGGCTACTTTTTATACCTTGTCGACCAATAACCGAATACCCGCGATTCCCATCGCCCCATGCTCATAGGCGGTGGCTAAGTCTTCTTGCCCCACCCCACCCAGCGCAAAAACCGGCACATCACAGATTTTTGCCAATTCACTCAAGGTTTGCCAGCCCATGCCCCCACTTTGAAAGGTTTCTGGGTGTGTCGGAGTGGCTTTCACCGGGGATAAAAAACAGCCCATGACAGTATGCGAGGTTGCCAAGGTATTTAATCTGCTTAGGCTATGTTGGTCATGGCAACTGGCAAAATAGTGATAATTTTTTGATAAACTTGAGAAATCAAGCGTCATGAGTTGTTGGTGATTTAAATGTACCATGCCGTTTTTTAACCACGCATCTAAACGCTGAAATAAGCGCTCAGGTAAGTACTCAAATAAGCGCTCAACTGTTGCATATTGAATAATCGGGGTGATATCCGCCCTTATCGTGAGTAAGCCATCAATCATAGCGGTGGCATTTTCATCGCTGGTTTGCGGGCGAAGATAACAATGGGCACTTTGGGGCAGTTTTTGGCTATAAAAATCAACCCACTTATCCACACCAATGAAGTGATCTAAGGGCTGCGTGATATAAATCGTAATAGGCAATCTCAACCACTCTAAAATGCGGGCATTGGCATCGGGCAGCGCGTACTGATTGGCGACCAAGTCTGACTGGGGAACCCATGTGACGGCTTGACCCTCCTTACCTTTACCTTCTTGCAAACCATCAAACTGGGCTTGGCTCACTTGAATTTTAAAAACGTGCAATGCCACGGTTTTATCAGCATAATCATGGCGTATCACCCCCATTTTGACTGCGGTATTTTGCGCGATATCCAAGCCAATCTCTTCATAGACTTCACGGACTAACCCTTGTGTTGGGGTTTCATCTGGCTCAATTTTTCCCCCGACAAACTCATAGCGATTGCCTTGGTGTTGACTGGCATGGCGAAATCCCAGTAGATATTGATTGTTAAAATGTATCACCGCGACTGCCACATTGACGACTTTTGACATATTTTTCTCAAACTGTTGATTGTTACCCATTATAAAGCATTAAATTTGATGAAAAAGTGAAAAAAGTCACTTGACGACCCATTAAATATAAATGATAATCATTATCAATTAAAAACACTATTCGCCTCATCTTACAGAGAAAAGGAGTATCCCATGCTACACTTATTAAATCGCGCCAATCTCATCCAACAAAGTTCCTTGCCAACGCTATATTCCAATCATTTATTTGCGCTGACCAAAGAGATTCGCATTCAGCATGACGGCGAAGAATACCGTCTTCGATTGACCCGTAATAACCGCTTGATACTGACCAAATAAATTAAATTCTATAAAAAAAGCCAATCTAAATTTAGATTGGCTTTTTATTTTAAGCGGCTTTTAACCCATGCGAATAGCCCCGTCCAAACGAATAACGTCGCCATTAAGATAGCTATTTTCGATGATGTGTGCCACCAATTTAGCAAATTCTTCTGGGTTGCCCAAACGTTTGGGAAAAGGCACGGCTTGTTCAAGACTGGTACGGGCAGCTTCTGGCAGGCTTGCCATCATCGGTGTGCCGAACACCCCTGGTGCGATGGTCATGATACGTATTTGATGGCGCTGCAGCTCACGCGCGAGTGGTAAGGTTAAGCCCACCACGCCTGCTTTAGATGACGAGTAACTGCCTTGCCCGACTTGACCATCGAATGCGGCAATTGAAGCGGTGTTGATAATCACACCTTTATCTTCATTATTGTCTGCAGTATTCTTTGCCATCGTCGCCGCCGCCAGTCGCGCCACATTGAAAGTGCCGATGAGGTTAATCTGGATACCACGGGTAAAGGTGGTTAAATCGGCTGGGTTGCCTTCCTTGTCCAGTAATTTTTGCACCACCACGATACCGGCACAGTTGATTGACCCTGATAATTTACCAAATTTGGTCACACCCGCCTCAATCGCATTTTTGACATCCGCTTCGCTGGTGACGTCACATCTTGCAAAAATCACTTTATCGCCCAATTTCGCTACTAATTTCTCACCGGCTTCTTGGTTCAGATCGGCGATGATAACATTTGCGCCATGCGCCACCAAATAACGGGTTGTCGCTTCACCTAGACCTGACGCGCCGCCTGTGACCAAAAATGTATTATTTTGTACTTGCATTGTTTTTCCGTTAACCTGTTATTTTTGTTGGTGTTAAAAGCAGTGGGTTTATGTGATTAAATTTTTCACGGTTATGGCTGTCGGTGTACGGGGCAGCATGGTTGATACCCGATCGCCTTTTTTCACCCCCAAAGAAATAAACAGATTGCGGGGTTTGGGTGTCAAGATTGTCCATGACAGGCTCCTAATGTCGTCCATGAGATAGGAATAAATGCCAGTGTCAACGGTCACCCACTGGCTTAAAATAACGCTGACTTGAAATAGCGCTGATTTGAAATAAATCTGGCTTGAAATAAATTTGAATTGATACAACCAGTTTTTTTTACGATGGACTCGCAACTATCGCTGATTTACACTCGCGCTGATTTACTTGTATCTCGATTTACTTGTATAAAGTCAAGCTAACAAATTCCTTTTGTCAGCTTATGATGCCTAAAATTTTGGATAATTTCAAGTATTATGATATGAATTGTATCGTTTTAAAAATTTTACTGTTAACCAATAAACTTAAAAAAGTGCTCTTTATAGTGGCGCAGTTCACGAATTGAATCACGGATATCATCAAGTGCCAAATGACTTCCTTTTTTCTCAAAGCTTGACAAAATATCGGGGCGCCAGCGATAAGCCAGCTCTTTGACCGTTGACACATCTAAATTGCGGTAATGAAAAAACCGCTCAAGCGTCGGCATTTGCCGTGCCAAAAACCGTCTGTCTTGGCAAATCGAATTGCCACACATCGGTGAGCGTCCTGATTCGACATATTTACTCAAAAATGCAATGGTTTCGGTTTCTGCTTGAGCCATCGTCACGTTACTACGGCGAATACGGTCAATCAGTCCTGATTGCCCATGTTGGCGCGTGTTCCAATCATCCATGCTGTTGAGCACAATGTCAGGCGTATGGATGGCAAACACAGGACCTTCGGCTAAGATATTGAGTTCACTGTCAGTCACTATCGTCGCTATCTCGATGATGGTATCGTTGAGGGTATCTAGACCTGTCATCTCAAGGTCAATCCAAATCAGATGTTTTTTATCAACCGCCATACTGTTGCCTTTTCATACTCTTTAACAAATAATCCGCCATCTTAGCAGATTTTACAGGTAAAATATCGGTTTTGTTGGCGATTGCTCATGCCTGCCCATGTAGCCATGCGTGCTCATGTAGCGATGTCCAAAAGTACTGCAAAATTTTATAAGGTGTTAGTATGGTAAAAAATCCCCTAGTGGCTGATGTAGTAGATAGCGTATGGCGTTAATCCGTAAACGTAAACTCACTGACCAGCAAACCCGCCGCATCCAAAAACAACAAAAATCCCAGCAAGTGCTGGACGATGCCCAGCTGATGGATGGCATTGTTGTCGCAAACTTCGGCAAGCAGCTCGAAGTCCAAGCCACTAGCCTACCGCAAACCCTGCCTGAAAAACCGATTGTCGCCGCTGACGAGCCAGAACCGTTTTGGCAACCCATCACCCTGCACAGTGTTTGGCGTTGTCACACCCGTACCAACTTGCCACTGATTGCCACTGGGGATAAAGTCCGCTTTGTCGCTGACCCAAATACAGGGCTTGGACGCATTGAAGCGATTTATGATAGACAAAGCATCATCTACCGCCCTGACCGTTACCACAAGCTCAAACCCATCGCCGCCAATGTCGATATTTTAGCAGTCGTATTTGCCCCGCTGCCGCTGCCGTCTGCCCAGCTGATTGATCGGTATTTGGTGGCTTGCCATCACTCAGACATCACGCCATTACTGATTTTAAATAAAGCCGATTTGTTGGCAGATGGTAGTCATAGCGAGGTGACAGAGCTACTGTCAGCCTATCAACAGCTTGGCTATGCCACCTTGGTGACCCAATCTAATGGTGATTTAACTGAGCTAAAAAACACCGTTGCCGGCAAGAACGTGATTTTTGCCGGTCAATCAGGGGTTGGCAAAAGCAGCTTGGTCAACCAGTTATTGCCTGCCGCGGGACAATCAGTCAATGAAATTTCAACCATTTCACAGTTGGGTCAACATACTACCACCACCAGCCGATTTTTAGCGTTTGACCCGATGGCGCTCAGCAAAGGCGCCATTATTGATACACCCGGTATTCGCGAATATGGGCTTTGGCATTTGACCCCTGATGATATTTTGCAAGGCTTTATCGAGCTTGCGCCGCTTGCCCCCTACTGCCGTTTTCGCGATTGCAAACATACCGAGTCCACGCCCAATTGTGCGATGTGGCAGGCAGTAGCAGACGGACAGGTGCTAGCAAGGCGGGTGGAGAATTTGGTACTCCTGCAACAAGAAGCGGCCTCGCAGGATTTTTAAGCTTGCGATTTTAGACTAAATATTAGACTAAATAAAAGTTTCTTAAAATTGACAACTACCGTTATAATACAGTCAATTTTTTATGGGCAATCAAACGATAATTTTGACGACATGCCCCTGTGGAGGATATCTTGGAACGTTGGTTTGAGTTTATGGGTCATCACCCATTTTTATTTGGCACCATGTTTGTGCTAATTGTGCTATTTTTTATGCTTGAGAACAAACGCGGCGGCAAAAAAATCAATCCAAATGCAGTGGGCTTGATGGTCAACAACCAAAACGCTCAGCTGATTGATATCCGCCCACGAAAAGATTTTGAAAAAGGCTATATCAAAGGCAGCCGCAATATCCCGTTTACTGAGCTAAAAGATCACGTTGACGCACTTCGCAGTGCTGACCATCCTATTATCATCGTTTGTCAAATGGGTATGACGGCGGGTACTGCAGTGGCAATGATTGGTAACGACAACGTTTATCGTCTCGATGGTGGTATTACCAATTGGCAAGCCGCAGGTTTACCTTTAGTGGTAGAAAAAACCGTGTCCGGCAAAACCAAATAAGATTGGTTGGCTGTTCACAATTTGAAATTTAAATCGCCAAGCCCCATAACCATCAATAACGCTTTATTATCTCATCGGTATCTGATAATAAGCTTTTAACCCATTTTAAAAAATCCAGAAATAAGGAGATTGTTATGGCTATGGTGAAAATTTATACCACACCGACTTGCCCCTACTGTATGCAAGCTAAAATGCTATTAAAAAACAAAGGTCAAGCATTTGAAGAAGTTAACATGTATGATGTGACCACAGAAGAACGTCAGGCATTGGCGCAAAAAACCAATAATTACCGCACAGTACCGCAAATTTTTATTGGCGATAATTTCATTGGTGGTTATGACCAACTCGCTGGTCTTGAGCGTCAAGGCAAACTTGATGGTTTATTAGCGGATTAATCGTTCGCAGATTAAAAAAATTTACTAGAACTTTACTAGATAAATAACCCCCATTATAAATACAGTTGATAGTTTTTAGAAAAAGTTAAAGCTGTCATATTGTTATAATTCCCGTAAAAACAGTTAATTGAGGACACTACCATGGCAGACGAACAAAACTTACCACAACTGGCGCTAGAACGTATCTATGTTAAAGATATGTCATTAGAAGTACCGGGTGCAGAGGTATTTACCCGTGAATGGCAACCAGAGCTTGATATCAACCTATCAAGTGCCGCTGAAAAATTGGACGATGACCACTACCAAGTAATATTAACCGTTAACGTGACTGCCAATAACGGTGGTGAAACCGCGTTTATCGCAGAGGTACACCAAGCTGGCATCTTTATGTTGCAAAATATCCCTGAAGAACAATTGGGCGCAATTTTAGGTGCATATTGTCCAAACGTATTGTTCCCTTATGCCCGTGAAGTGGTCAGTGACATTGTGACCCGTGGTAGCTTCCCACAATTATTACTTGCGCCAGTCAATTTTGACCAAGCCTATCAACAAACGCTTGAGCAAGGTAACTAATTTTTTTAAAGTTAACTATTTTAAAGCTAACTAATTTTCATTAGCAAAAATTAAGAGCAGGATAACCCCTGCTCTTTTTTTATGTAAATTTAAGGTAAGTTGTTAGGACTTGGTGCGCCATTTGGTGATGCTTTGGCTAAAGGCATGGGTGCTTTGCTGATAATCCTGCAGCGCTTGATAAAGTTGTGTCGCTCGTTCAAGGTGTGTGATAATCATGGGGTTTTCCAATCCCAACCAATTGGGCTCATATGGATTAAAGCATGAATGATTAAAACGACAAACCGCTTAATCAAATAAACGCTTAATCAAATAGACATAGGTAGCAAATGATGTTGAATCCAGCCGCGATAAGCGAATTATCCAATCCGTGCCGTGTGGCGTGTGTCACAGGTGGCGCCAAACGAATTGGTCGGGCGCTTGTGCTGGCACTGCACCAAGCCAATTATAATATCATTATCCATTACCATACCAGTGAATCAGAAGCCATGGAACTTGTTGATTACTGTAATGCCATTCGCCCACAGTCAGCAAAAAGCGTGCAAGGGGATTTAGAGGATTTTGAAACGCTGCCACAATTGACTTGGCAAATAATCAACAGTTTTGGTCGGTTGGATTGTCTGGTTCATAATGCCTCACGCTTTTACCCGACGCCCTTTGGTCAAATCTCTCAGCAAGACTGGCAAAATTTATTTTTGACCAATGCGCAAACCCCGTTATTTATCAGCCAATATTTATACCCTTATCTAAAAAAATCGCAAGGCTGCATTATCAGCATTTTGGACATTCACGCCAATGGCAAGCCATTTGGGGGTTATACGGTCTATAACATGGCAAAAGCCGCGCACCAAATGATGGTGCAGTCGCTAGCAATCGAACTAGCGCCCGATATCCGCGTCAATGGCATTGCACCGGGTATTAACATTTTACCCATAGAGGGCTCTGAGCAAGCGCTCACCGCTGAAACGATTGACAAAATCTGCCGCGCCGTACCGTTAAAAAGAATTGGCACACCGCAAGATATCGCGCAAGTGGCGGTATTTTTGGCAGCTGCCCCGTATATCACAGGGCAGATTATTGCAGTGGATGGCGGGCGTGGTTTGACCTTAGCTGGCAATGAAAGCAGGTAATAACAGCAGGCAGCCAGAGCAGGTAAAGTACCCAATTAACCGCAACGCAGCAAACTTTTGAAGTTTTGAATAACGTTTAATGATGTTTTTTCAGTAATTCCATTAATTCTGCTCGAATGTCATCCTCATTGGTGGTGCCATTTTGATTAGCGCTGTCATTATTTTGGTCAAAGTTTTGTGACGTGGGTAGCTCGGTCAAAGCCTCTTGGGGTTGTCTTTCACCTAGGGTCACATTGACGCTGCTTTGCGCTTTATTACGCATCACTTGTAGATTGACCACACTGTTGGGTGCTTTACGTGCCACCAATTGAATCAGTGTGTTGGCATCATTGACAGGTTTATTATCCATTGCGGTGATGATATCCCCTTTTTGCAAGCCCGCTTTGGCGGCAGGACCATCACGCATCACGTTCATCACTTCAACGCCCTGGGTGTCATCACTCAGCTTGGTTGGGTCTTTCATCGAACTTTGTAATTCAATCCCAAGCCAGCCGCGGTGCACTTTACCATCTTTAATAATGCCATTCATCACAAGCTTAACAATCTCGGTAGGAATCGCAAATCCAATGCCCATCGAGCCGCCCGAGCGTGAAAAAATCGCGGTGTTGATACCAACCAGCTGACCATAAGCATCGACCAGCGCACCCCCTGAGTTACCGGGATTGATAGCGGCATCGGTTTGGATAAAATCTTCCACTGTGTTGATACCCAGTCCCGTGCGACCTGTTGCCGAGATAATACCTTGGGTGACGGTTTGACCGACCCCAAACGGGTTGCCAATTGCCAACACCACATCGCCCACTTGGGTCGACTGTTCACGAAATCCTAAGGGTTTCAGCCCTGTCAAATCAACCTTAATCACCGCCAAATCACTTTCCACATCGTTGCCGATGACTTTTGCCGTTGCCTTGCGACCATCATTGAGCATCACGATAATGTTATCGGCTTTGGAAATCACATGCGAGTTGGTGACGATATAGCCATCTTGCGAAATAATGACACCCGAGCCTAAATTGGTATTATCGCTTTCGCCATTGGGGATACCGTGATATTCAAAATAGCGGCGCATCATCGGGTCATTCATATAGGGATGCTCCTCGATTTTTTGCGTGGTATAGATATTGACGACTGACTGCGCAGCGACAGCGACAGCATTGTGATAAGATGCCACCGCAGCATTTGGATTGTCACCGAGTTTTTTGGTATCGACAGGCTCAGATTTCGGCGGCTGCCACCCGGGCTGACTGGCTACCACCGCTTGATTTTTTTGCCAAGGCAACTGTGGCTTGGTCATCATCCACAAGCCCGCCAACAGCACTAGTAGTAACAAAATCCAGGGTAGTATTAGAGTAAATTTGTTAGGTTTACGATACGTAGGCGGCAAAACAGGTGGGGTTTCCAAAGGCTTGTCTGAACGGGGGTCTGTCATAGTCAACGTTTCTCAACGATAGGTCAGAAAATAGACGGGTTTGAGCGAAAAATACAGTTTAGTCTAACACTGATTATTTGGTGAGTTGAGCCGATTTTTTATTAGTTTTGTTTCAAAAGATATCTTTGATATTACTGGCTTCATTATTATATTCAATGATGGCTGGCTTTGTTGAGGACTGGATTATCATAAAAAAACCGCAGTCATTATGGTGACTGCGGTTTTGAAAGCTATCGCTATATTAATGCTATATTGGCATTTTTTAAACGTCTTTGCGGCGCATATGCGGAAACAAAATCACATCACGAATACTCGGTGCATTGGTAAATAACATCACTAAACGGTCAATACCGATGCCCTCGCCTGCAGTCGGTGGCAAGCCATACGACAATGCTTCGATAAACTCTGCATCATAATGCATCGCTTCATCATCGCCTGCGTCTTTCTCAGCCACTTGTTGTTTAAAGCGCTCAGCTTGGTCGATTGGGTCATTGAGTTCGCTAAAGCCGTTGGCAATTTCACGCCCGCCGATAAATAGTTCAAAACGGTCAGTAATCTCGCTATTGTCATCGTTACGGCGTGCTAGTGGTGAAGTTTCGGCAGGATATTCTGTAATAAAGGTTGGTTGACGCAGTTTGGTTTCTGCAGTTTCTTCAAAGATGATGGTTTGCAGTTTACCAATCCCAAAGATGTCCTTAACGTCCTGTTTGAGTACGTTTTTGGCATAATCCGCTAGATAATCACGGTCTGCGATTTTGCTCATGTCAAAATTATCCGCGTATTTTTCAATCGCTTTGGTCATTGGCAAGCGTTCAAATGGTGCTTTAAAACTAATTGCTTCACCTTGATAATCAATCTCCGTGGTACCTAAAATATCGTTTGCCAGTTTTTCAAACATATCCTCGGTCAGTTTCATCAAATCTTCATAATCGGCATAGGCTTGATAAAACTCAATCATGGTAAATTCTGGGTTGTGACGCGCCGATACCCCTTCGTTACGAAAATTACGGTTAATCTCAAACACCCGCTCAAAACCACCCACGACTAGACGTTTTAAGTATAACTCTGGCGCAATGCGTAAAAAAAGCGGCATATCAAGCGCATTATGATGGGTGACAAATGGACGAGCCACCGCACCGCCTGGAATGACGTGCATCATCGGGGTTTCGACTTCCATGTAACGCTCATTTAGCATATACTCACGAATACCAGCAATGACTTTACTACGGATAATAAAGGCGTTACGGCTGTCTTCATTGGTCATCAGGTCAAGATGACGGCTACGATAGCGAGCCTCAGTGTCGCTTAACCCATGAAATTTGTCTGGCAGTGGGCGTAGTGATTTGGTCAATAACTGTACTTCGGTGGCATGCACAGATAATTCACCGGTGTTGGTACGAAATACATAACCTGTCACACCAATAATGTCACCGATATCCCATGTTTTAAAGTCATTATAAATCTCTTCGCCCAAGTCGTTTTTGCTGACATAGGCTTGGATACGCCCTGTCATGTCGGCAATGGTCACAAAGCTGGCTTTACCCATCACCCGTTTGAGCATGATACGACCGGCGACTGTCACCATGACTTTATCGCTGTTTGCCAATGTTTCTTTGTCTTTATCGGCAAATTGCTGCTGCAAGTCTTGGGCATATTCTTTGCGTTTGAATTGGTTTGGGTAAGGATTTTTGCCTGATTGTTTGATTAAATCAAGTTTGCTGTGACGTTGTTTGATAAGTTCGTTGACGTCTTCGACTGGATGTTCATTTTCGGAAGTTTGCGATTGGTTTGACATGATATTACCCTTTATTTAAAAACTAAACAATTTTAATAATTTGTCAGCTAAGGATGTGCCTTTATCGTCTTGAATGGACACATCTAAATCCACTGACCAAACGGTGAAATAGCCATACTGCCCCTTTTTGGTTTCACCGCCTGCTTGTTTACCTTTTTCCGTTAAGAAAATATTTTTACCTTTGGTTTCGATATACCCTAATTGCTCTAATTTTTCGCTTAACTCATTCGACTTTATACCGAGCTTATCGGCAAGTTTACTGATAGTTAATTTGTCAAAATTGCGTGGTTTTTTTGGCTCACTTGCCAGCTCATTTTTCGGCAATTCGCTTGGCTGAATTTCGACTTTTTTGGGTTCTACTTTATCGGCAGATACTTTGATTTCTTCACTAATGCGGATAATGCGTTGCACTTCTTCGTAAGTGTCGGCATATAGCTGGCTATCGCTATCACGACTAATCAATACGCCCATTTCGTTATTATTGACTTGGCTAAATTCGTAAAGATTTAAGCTAGTGATAATACATTCATTCTCATTCAGATAGCATTTGGCGTGTAAATTTTTGCAAAAACTGGTACGCACGAAATCCAAGCCTTTTAGCCAATTAATCTCTTCGGGCTGTAAATCACTTTTACCATATACAATGCGAATATCAATTTTTAGGCGATTTTTGTCTTCGAGTAATTCTTTAACTCGTTCATTGAGCTTTAGATAAGGGCTAATTAAAATAAGGCGGTCAGAAGCCTTCTTTATCATTTCTTCAAGATGATATGTCGTGCCACTGGTATTTAAAAATTTTGCCATCTTATTCTTCCCCACTCACCGATGCCATCAAATCGGCTTGGTGCTCACGCAGTAGGCTGTCAAGTAACTCATCTAAGTCACCCTGCATAATGGCATCGAGTTTGTACAAGGTTAAATTAATACGGTGGTCGGTCATCCGCCCTTGGGGAAAATTATAAGTGCGAATGCGCTCCGAGCGGTCACCACTACCGACCAAATTGCGACGCATATCACTTGACGCATCGATTTGTTTTTGCACTTTTTCTTGCTGAATTTTGGATACCAGCATTTTCATGGCTTTATCGCGGTTGGCGTGTTGGCTACGCTCTTGCTGACATTCAACCACCGTGCCTGTTGGAATATGGGTGATACGCACCGCAGAGTCGGTTTTATTGATATGCTGACCACCTGCCCCACTGGCACGATAAGTATCGATACGCAAGTCGGCAGGGTTGATATCGACGGTATCATCAATCTCAACCTCTGGCATCACCGCAACCGTGCAAGCCGAAGTATGTACCCGTCCTTGGCTTTCAGTCTCTGGCACCCGTTGCACTCGGTGTGCGCCACTTTCAAATTTTAAGCGCCCATATACCCCCGTGCCCGATACGCGGCTGATGATTTCTTTATAGCCGCCATGCTCACCTTCGTTCTCGGACAATACTTCCACTGTCCAACCTTGGGTTGCCGCATAACGCTCATACATACGGAACAAATCGCCGCTAAAAATTGCCGCTTCATCGCCGCCCGTCCCTGCTCGAATCTCTAAGAAGGCAGGCACTTTATCATTCGGGTCTTTAGGCAGCATCATCACATTGAGCACGTCTTCAAGCTCATTGATGGTGTCTTTGGCAGCTTGGATTTCTTCTTGCGCCATTTCTTTCATGTCGCCATCACCCGTTGAATCCGACAGCATTTCTTCAGCGGTTGCCAAATCTTCTTCCGCTTGGCGGTATTTGCCCCAGACATCGACCAATGCGGATAAATCACTGTGCTCAACCGATAATTCACGGAATTTTTTGTTGTCATTCATAGTTTCTGGCTCAGACAGCATGGCGGTGACTTCTTCGAAACGGTCAGACATTTGGTCAAGGCGAAAACGTAAAGATTCTTTCATAATGATGGCTTAAAAGTTTTGGCTTAATTTAGGGCTTAAAAGTTTTGGCGCAATGTGCGCTTAAAAATACAAAATGGCAAAATAATCGGATATTTTGCCACATTTTGGGGGGATTTGCATGGGTTTCGTGAGAGGCAATAAAAAGCTTAGACTTTTTTGACCAACACACCCCCAATTGAGTAACCTGCGCCAAACGAGCAAATCACACCCAAATCACCCGATTGCATATTTTCTTGGTGCTTGTGAAACACAATCATGGGACTGGCTGAGCTAGTATTGGCATATTCTGCTAACACCATGGGCGCGATTGATTTATCCGCTTCTTTGCCCAATACGGTGCGTAAAATCAAATCAATCATGTTGGCATTGGCTTGGTGCAGCCACATTTTTTTGAGCTGTTGTGGCTCAACGTGGTTTTTATGGAGCAGTTCAAGGATTAAATTGGACACGGCAGGACACACTTCACGAAATACTTTGCGACCTTCTTGCAAGAACAATTTGTCGGTCACAGGTGCGTCGATATCAGGATACATCGGTGTGCCAGCGGCTAAGAATTCACTGCGATCCAAAAAGCCGTATTCATTTTTAATATTGGTTGAAAACTGGGTAAACAGATGACTATCTAAAATTTCATAGCCTTTGGGTGTAGCGAGCTCTTCGATAATTGTCGCCGTTGCCACATCGCCAAAGATAAAGTGGCTGTCACGGTTGCGCCAGTTGAGGTGCGCTGAGGTAATTTCGATATTGACCATGGCGACACGTTTGGCAGTGCCAGATTTGATCAGACCGACCGCTTGGGCGATACCAAAGGTTGCTGCGCTACAGGCGACGTTCATATCAAAGCCAAAACCGCCTTGCATACCAATATATTGCTGAATTTCGATGGCGATGGCAGGATACACACGCTGGAAGTTTGAACAAGCAACAATAATACCGTCTAAGTCTTTACCTTGTAGACCTGCATTGTCCAGTGCTTGTTTGAGTGCATCTAGACCCATTTCTGCCATGATAGACATCTCTTCGCCAAGCTTGCGATAAGGAATCACAGGCGCCATGATATCTGGGTTTAAAATTCCGTCTTTTTCCATCACATAGCGAGATTTGATACCTGAGGCTTTTTCGATAAATTCAGCCGTCGAATGCACAAGTGCCGTCTTCTCACCACGGGCGATGGCATCGGCATTTTTGGCATTATAGTTATCAACATATTGGTTGAAAGTAGCGACCAACTCTTCGTTACTGATGCTGTAAGGCGGGGTGTATAATCCTGTGGCAGTGATACAAATACTCATATTAGGATTCCTTTTCTAAACGTAAAACGGCAAGGTAATCATCTAGCTGTTGTTATCAATAATGATGGGGATGATATTCAACTGCTAGATCATTAAAAATAAGGGGTGTGGCTTATTATGCCTTGAAAATAGCGATAATGCGATAACTATGTTACAAATTATTTCATAGCCTTAAAAATACAGAAAGCAAAGGCGAGGGTTTTTTGCGGGCATACACTCCATACTACTGTGTCCCTACTACTTTCTCAGTCAATCGGTGCTGCGATAAAGCACTACTTGGTTAAACTGCTTGGCTTCGTCCATATCGGGCAAAGTGGTTGTGTTATCTAACGTCGTTACCTTGTGGTAGCGCGGGTGAGCAAAGTTTTTGACGCGGCTATCAGCCACCCAAACATCATGCGCGTATTGTAAGAACACATCTAATAATGGCAAGTTGGCTTTGTCATACAGCACATCCGCGACCAACAGCACATCGACTTTATCGATGCCCAATTGCTGTTTTAACTCAAATAAATTATCTAGCAGCTCAGCCGTTACGCCATTTAATTGCGCATTGGCTTGGCAGCTAGTTAGACTCACGCTATCAATATCACAGCAAATGACTCGTTTGGCACCGGCCATTTTTGCGGCAATACCGACAATCCCCGACCCTGCGCCAAAATCCATCACCACTTTATTGCGCACCATCTGTGGCTGCTGCAAAATATACTGCGCCAATACTTGCCCGGACGCCCATGCAAACACCCAATATGGACAATTATTCCACAGATTTTCTATCACCGCTGGCGTCAAATCTTCATGACAAAAATCTGGATCAATGAGCCATAAATAAAAAGGTTGATTCGGCTTAGATAATAATGGCACGTATGTCTTGGCAAGATTAGCGCTAGGCAACACTTGATGCAATGCGGTAATCAGTTGATGAAAAACGGTTGATGAGTCAGAAACATTTGATGGCATTGAAGTTTTATAGGGGGAAGTTTTATAAGCGGAAGTTTCAGCATCAGTCACGTAAAGATTTCCAGTCATGAGTCATAGTGAAAAAATGAATACAAAAAAAATGCACAAAAAAAGGAAGCTTTAAACACTTCCTTTTTTAATTCAAACCCATTATTTTGCTGCTGCTTTTTCTGCCGCTTCTACCGTTTGACGGATGAGTGTATTGATGGTCATTGGACCTACGCCACCTGGCACTGGGGTATAACTTGAGGCAATAGCTTCGATACCTGTCAGCTCAATATCACCCACGCCACCGCTCGTACCATCCGCATGGGTACGCGGATGAAACCCTGCATCGACCACCACGGCGCCCGATTTAATCCAATCTTTTTTGATAAGTTCTGGTTTGCCCACAGCACCCACCACGATATCCGCTTGTTTGACCAATTCTGCCAAATTCTGGGTACGTGAGTGGCAAATGGTCACGGTACAGTTGGCGTTTAATAGCATCATCGCCATCGGTTTCCCTAAAATCGCGCTACGACCCACGACCACCGCATGCTTACCAGCAAGCTCAACGCCGTTTTTTTCTAATAAATACATAATGCCTTGCGGGGTGCAAGAACCATACGCAGGCTCACCCATCGCCATATTGCCAAACCCTAAACAAGTCACGCCATCCACATCTTTTGCCAGTGCAATGGCATCAAAACAGGCACGCTCATCAATTTGGCTGGGCACAGGGTGTTGTAGCAAAATCCCATGCACGTCTGGATTGTTGTTAAGCTCGGCAATTTTTGCCAATAGTTGCTCGGTGGTGGTGGCTTGTGGCATGGCAACTTTTAAGGAATCCATACCCACACGTTGACAGGCATTGCCCTTCATTTTGACATAAGTTGCAGAGGCAGGATCATCACCCACCAAAATCGTTGCCAAAATCGGCGTGCGTCCAGAGTCTTGTTTTAACTTGGCAACCCGCTCGGCAAGTTCAGCTTCCATTTGTTTGGCATACGCTTTGCCATCTAACACTGTCGCAGTCATGGTGGTTCCTCAATCAATAACGAATCGGTCAACAAAAAGTCGGTTAGCAAAAAATTTGCGTTATTTTAACCGATTTTGCGGCCTGATAACATCCATTGAAAATGTTTAACCGCTAAATTAGCGCTCAAATACCCTTCACCATCCTTCATTACATCGCTCAAATGGCTAAAAAAGTCCTTGCACTTTTAAAAATTTTTGCTATCATAGCAAACCTAAATGAAATGGCTGGGTAGCACAGTGGCCATGCATCGGATTGCAAATCCGCGGACGCCGGTTCGATTCCGGCCTCAGCCTCCATTTTCATTTTGCGGTACTATTGTTTTATTATTATGGGTGTTTTGTTATTATGAGTCAGCAATAAACGCGAAAAAATATCGTAAAAAACTGCTTGCAAAGTTAACAAAACTGATTATAATAGCACCCACTTCTGACACAGACACCACACGACGCCAAGCGTCAGTGCTGTGACTACCCTGCCCGGGTGGTGAAATTGGTAGACACAAGGGATTTAAAATCCCTCGCTCTTACGAGCGTGCCGGTTCAAGTCCGGCCCCGGGCACCATTGATTAAGCCTAAACTTTTACGTTTAGGCTTTTTTGTTGCCGGTTATTTTTTAACTTTTACTTTTTGTCTTTCAAATAATGGGTAGCCGCCTAAGTTAACGGCACCACTCTCATCACTTCTTCAAACGTCGTCACCCCTTCGGCAATCTTTTTTGCCCCTGCCAGTCTTAACGGTTGCAACCCATCTTGATAGGCTTTTTGCGCGATTTGCGACAAGTCAGCGCCTTCGCTAATCAATTTTTTAAGCGCATTACTGAGCACCATGATTTCATACAATCCCACTCGCCCAAGATAACCAGTATTACGGCAATGTTCACAGCCAACGGCATGATTGATGCTATCTGGGGCTGCGGCTTTCCAAGGACTGACTAACGCTTGCCAAGTCTGCTGCTCAATGTCATTCATGGGCTTATTGGATTTACAATGCGGGCAAAGGGTACGCACCAAACGCTGTGCCATGATGCCCAAGATAGTCGCTGAGGTTAAAAACGGCGCCACGCCCAAATCATGCAGCCTTGTTAACGAACTGGGTGCATCATTGGTATGTAAAGTCGATAACACCAAGTGCCCAGTCAGCGAGGCTTGTACTGCCATTTCTGCGGTTTCGGTATCGCGAATCTCGCCAATCATGATGATATCGGGGTCTTGACGCATCAACGAGCGAATACCGTCAGCAAAGGTCAAATCAATATTGTTTTGAATTTGCATTTGGTTAAACGATGGCTCCACCATCTCAATGGGGTCTTCGATGGTACAGACATTGACTTCTTCTGTCGCCAGTTTTTTGAGGGTACTGTACAGCGTCGTGGTTTTACCCGAGCCTGTCGGACCTGTGACCAAAATAATGCCATTAGCTTTACGGGTCATGTCATCCCATTTTTGCAAATCTCGTCCTGTCAGCCCCAACTGTTCAAAAGAGCGCACCAGTACCTCGGGGTCAAATACCCGCATCACCAATTTTTCGCCAAACGCAGTGGGGAGTGTCGATAACCGCAGCTCGGTTTCTTGACCTTTAGGGGTACGGGTTTTGAGCCGTCCGTCTTGCGGTTTACGTTTTTCAGCGACATTGAGTCTTGCTAAAATTTTTATCCGAGCCACTACCGCGGTCATAATCCCAGTCGGCATTTGATAAACGGTATGCAAAATACCATCGATACGAAAACGCACGTTGCTTTTATCTCGGCGCGGCTCTAAGTGAATATCACTGGCACGCTGGTCAAAGGCGTACTGTAATAACCAATCGACAATTTTGACGATGTGTTGGTCATTGGCATCGGGATTTTCAATATTGGCGGCATTGCCCAGTTGTAATAACGCTTCGACATTGGTGATATCGGCATCCGCGCGTTTTTGCTGATGGTTTGCCCCCGCAATGGCTTTGGTGACTTGATAAAATTCTTGGCGATAGCGGTTGATTTGCTCAGGACTGATTAATACGGTTTTGATTTTTTTGGGCGACACGATATGCGCAATATTGAGCTGCCAATCTTGATAAAATGGCTGGTCAGTACCGATTTCCACCGTATCTTGGGTGACGGCGACTGGCAAAATGTGCTGCGAGCGCGCATATTCAAATGACATAATTGATGTCACTGAGGGCACATCGGTTTTCAGCGGGTCAATACGTACATAATCAACGCCTGCTTTTTGTGCCAACCAGCGATTGAGCTGGTCAAGACTGAGCGCCATGTGCGTGGTTTTATCGACCAGATGAAAGCCTGCAATCACTTGCAGGGGATGCAAGGTTTTGCGGTTATGGGTCATCACCAAATTATAATCACGTTGGTCAATGATGCCATCTTTTAGCAGTTCATCAAGACACCAACGGGTATCAATTATGATTGAAAAAGCATTGGAGAGCATAGGTTTTCCAAAACGATTGCGACCATAGAGTAGCAATTAGGGACAATCGGGTTAAAGGATTAAAATTATCATAAAAATGAGTGAAATAAATCACCACACTATCCATCGGTATGGTTGGGCAAGCTATATTGACAACGTAGTATCAACGATATGGGCAAAAATATAAGGGCGATTACTGGTATAGTCCTTTGCCATCAAATCGGTGCAACCGCAAAAAATACAGCCCAGATAAAATCGTCATGATACCCAATATGATAAAACTGTATGAAAATGCGGTTTGCGTCTGTGCCAGCGAGGCGCGAGCGGGCGTCAGTAAATGTAGCAGCATCGCCCCAAAGCCAATCCCAAAACTAATCGCCAACTGTTGGTTAACCGACAATAAACTATTGCCACTGCTGGTTTGACTTGGGCGAAGCCGTGCAATACTGATGGTGTTCATCGTGCTAAATTGTAGCGAATTACACGCCCCCATAAAAGTCAAAAATGGCACACTTAGCCAAATCGGCGTGGTTTGATTGAGTTGTGATAGCAGCATGATATTAACCCCAATCAACAAGGTATTGCCCGCCAATGTTTTACGATAACCAAATCGCTTCACAATACGCGTGACCAGCGGCTTGGTCAACAGTGCGCCCACCGCAATCGGCGCCAACATCCAACCCGCTTGTGACGGCGAATAGCCCTGCACCACTTGCAGCAGTAGCGGCAGTAGAAAAGGAATCGCACTCATCCCCAAACGGGTCAGCAAATTGCCCACTATACCCACCCGAAAGGTACGCACTTGAAACAAATCCAAGCCAAATAGCGGTTGTTGTCCATTACGCGATTCTGAGTATTTGGCGTGATAATAATAGCCAATAAGCAGCATAATCGCCAATAAAGCAACCATCACGGGAAAAACCGCTGAAGCCAGACTATCGGCATGAATGTTATTGGCAAACTCGAGCGCAAAAGTAAAGCTTGCCATCGCGCCACCAAACAGCAAGAACCCAAGCAAATCCATGCTGGGATTGCGCTGTAGATAGTTGGGCATCAGTTTCCACCCTGCCCACATCCCCAATGCCCCCATGGGAATATTAATCAAAAAAATCCAATGCCAGCTTGCAAGCTCTACCAAATACCCGCCGACCAAAGGTCCAATCACGGGCGCAATCATCGCAGGCATCACCGCATAATTCATCACCGACAGCATACGTTCTCGCGGATAGCTTTTAATCAGCGTTAACTTGCCCACAGGCATCAGCATCGCACCGCCCAATCCTTGCACCACGCGAGAAAAAATTAGGCTATTGAGCGTTGGTGACACCGCACACATCATCGAGCCTGCGGTAAACACGCCAATTGCCACCATAAAGGTGGTCTTAGTGCCATACTTATCGGCAATAAAACCACTAATCGGGGTAAAAATTGCCAAAGTGAGCGCATAGCTAATCACTGTCCACTGCATTGATAACGCAGGCTGACTCAAATCATGCGCCATCGCAGGCAAAGCGGTATTGAGCACCGTTGAGTCTAAAATTTGCATAAACAAAGCGATTGCCACCACGATTGGCAAATATTTGGTTTGCGCGGGGGTCAAGGCAGCTATAGCAAATAGGTCATGCTGTGGCTTTTTGTCTTCGGTAATGATGGAATTTGGCATGGTTAACTTTTAACAATTGCTAAAGGGGCTGTAGTGAAGTGCATGTAATCAAGTCGCTGTATAAGTGCTTGTAATAAAATCACTAGGGTTAAATGAGTAGGGTAAATTGGCTATAACCAAGCAAACTTAGGTAACAACGTGGTTCACGATAATTGTTAACTTTCTAATGTTTTGACAGCAAACCCGCTAGTTTTCACTGCTGTGCGCAATTAGGGCAGTCACATACTGATTTTGTGGTTGGGTGAAGATATTGTCTGTCGTATCATACGCTTGTGTTTCGCCATTTCTCAATACCAGTATCGTTTGACACAATGCCTTAACCACCTGCAAATCATGGCTGATAAAAATATAGCTTAAGCCAAATTTTGCTTGAATATCTCGCAATAACTCGACTATTGCCACTTGGGTGCTGCTATCAAGCGCCGATGTAGGCTCATCGAGTAACAAAATTTTGGGCTTCATCACCAATGCCCGCGCGAGTGCCACCCGCTGACGCTGACCGCCTGAAAGCTCATGCGGATAACGACTGATAAAATCTCGTGGCAACCGCACCGTGTCTAAGGCCGCTAATACCGCTTTTTCACGCTCCGTTTTTGCCATACCTTGGATGGTTAGCCCTTCTTCAATTATCTCAAACACACTAAACCGTGGATTGATACTGGCATACGGGTCTTGAAATACCATTTGAATATCTGAGCGATACGGCAAAAAGGCTTTATTCGACAACGCTAAAACGTCCGTCATGTGAGCATTGGCTGACAGCAAAATCTGACCTTGCACCTTGGCAGCATTCGCCAATAATTTGATGAGTGCCAAAGCCGTGGTGGTTTTGCCAGACCCCGACTCGCCCACTATACCCAAGGATTGCCCTTGAGTAAGGGTCAAATTTAACCCTTTGACCGCCTCAAACCATTGGGTGGTTTGACCCAATATATTGTTTTTTTGGGGGAAAGCAATGGTTAACGCTTTAACTTCCAAAACACTGGGTGAATTGTCAATGATGGGCAAACTTTGTCCAAAATCTTGATAAATCAATGAGCGAGTATAATCCTGCTGCGGCTGGTCAAAAATCGCTTGGGTCGCCCCCTGCTCCATGACCTTGCCTTGCTGCATGACGATGAGGTTGTCGCTGTAGCGTTTGACAAGGTTTAAATCATGGCTAATCAAAATCATCGCCATGCCCCGCTCGTGTTTTAGACGATGTAGTAACCGCAAAATCTCATGGCGAAGCGTGACATCTAGAGCGGTGGTTGGCTCGTCTGCGATAATAATCTCAGGGTCTTGCGCCAGTGCCATCGCTATCATGATACGCTGTCGTTGTCCCCCCGAGAGCTCGTGCGGATAGCGCGCAAGTTTGCTTTCAGGGTTGGCAATGTTGACTTGGGAAAGCAGCGCTAGGGTGCGCTGTCGCCAGTGTTTTTTTGCCACGCCAGCCAGACTTAACGATTCGGCAATTTGTTTGCCCACTGTATGGAGTGGGTTTAGAGCTGTCATCGGCTCTTGAAAAATCATGCCGATGCGTTTGCCACGGATTTGGCGAAAAATATTTTCGGTTTGTTTAGGTTTATTTTTATTGCTTAGGCTATTTTTTTCAATCGGTAAACTGATTGCTTGCTCTGTTTGGCTATCTGTTAAATACGCTTGTCCTGTGATGCTTAGGCTATTTGGCAGTAGTCCAAGTAAGGCAAGGCTTGATATGGATTTTCCAGAGCCAGATTCGCCGACGATGGCGAGCGTTTCGCCTGTGTGCAGGGTGTAGGATAAATTTTCTACCAAAGTTTGATTGGCGGATTTTATCGTTAGGTTTTCAACTTTTAGCAATTCGCTCATTTATCATTTCCTTGAATGGTCGAACTTTTATCCGTATGCACGAGCGTCCGCGCCACAAAACCTGAACTCATATTTTTATCCTTTTAACTATTTATTAAAATGTGTATAATATCAAAGAATCATACACAAAGGCGAAATGATATGCGAACTAACATCATAATAGATGACAATCTAATGCAACAGACCCTACAAGCCACAGGCATTAAAACTAAAAAAGAAGCCGTCGAACAAGGGCTAAAGCTACTCTTGCAAAAAAGCCAACAACAAAAAATCCGTGACTTACGGGGCAAACTGCATTGGGAAGGCGACTTATCCGAAATACGTAAAACAGGTGTCGAAGCGTGAACTTGCCTATCATCGCTGATACTAGCGTTTGGATAGACTATTTTAACGGTCATTCAACACCTCACACCGATTTTTTGGACACGCAACTTGAGGCAAGTAATGTGGCGATTTTTGATGTGATTTTGATGGAAATCTTGCAAGGTTTTCGCCTTGATACAGACTACAATCAAGCCAAAAATGCCCTTGATAGTTTATTATGTTACGATATTTTAAACCAACAAAATGCGATTAAATACGCTGATTATTACCGCCAATTACGCAAACAAGGCATTACCATTCGTAAAGCCAATGATGTGATGATTGCTAGTTTTTGCGTTGAACATCAATTACCCCTGTTATTTTGCGATAGGGATTTTATTCCGTTTACTCAGCATTTTGGGTTGATTGCTGCATTGAATTTTAGTTAATTCAAGACTGCCGTGGGTCAAACGCATCTCGCAGCGCTTCCCCAATAAAAATCAGCAGCGACAACACAATCGTCAAACTAAAAAACCCTGCCAAAGCCAGCCACGGAGAATCCAAATTATCTTTTCCCTGTGAGATTAGCTCCCCCAAAGACGGCGACCCTGCCGGCAAGCCATAGCCCAAATAATCAAGCGTGGTGAGTGCCGTGATATTTGCCGTCAAAATAAACGGCAACTGCGACAGACTCGACGACATCGCATTGGGCAAAATATGGCGAAACATAATCTTGCCATCACTCACGCCCATCGCCTTGGCAGCCCGCACATAATCAAAATTTCTCGCTCGCAAAAACTCAGCACGCACCAGACCAACGAGCCCCATCCAGCCAAAGAGCAGCATTAAGCCAAACAACACAAACACGCTTGGGCTAAACAGACTGACCAAAATAATAATCATAAACAGCTGTGGTAAACCGCCCCACACTTCCATCAACCGCTGACCCACCAAATCTGTCCAGCCGCCAAAATACCCTTGCACCGCCCCCACCGCAATGCCAATAATTGACCCTGCCACCGTCAACGCCAACCCAAATAATAGCGATACACGCAAACCATACAATACCCTTGCCAGCACATCTCGACCTTGGTCATCGGTACCGAGCCAGTTCTCGCTATTTGGCGGCGCAGGGAACGGCACATCACGACTCACACTTGGCGTTTGGTCGGCAAACGGTATCATAGGCTCAATCATATAGCCATGCTGGTTGATTAGGTCTTTGACCACAGGGTCTTGATAGTTGGTTTCGGTTTCGAATACACCGCCAAAGGTGGTTTCGGGGTAAGACTTGACGATGGGAAAATACCAGTGATTTTGATAATTAACCAGTATCGGCTTGTCATTGGCGATAAGGTTTGCCCCCATGCAGGCAAGGAAAATCAGGCTAAACATGATGAGCGAAAAAAATCCCAACCGATTACGCCGAAAGCGGTGAATTCGGGCTTGCCAAACAGGATGTTTTATCAGCATTAGCGACCCTCAAAATCAATACGGGGATCAATGAGATGATAAGTCACATCACTTATCAACTGCAAAATCAGCCCCATCAAGGTAAAAATAAACAACGTGCCAAAAATCACCGGATAATCGCGTTGCCCAATCGCTTCAAACCCCAGTCGTCCCAAACCATCCAAATTAAAAATTACTTCAATCAAAAAATTGCCGGTAAAAAATATTCCCACAATCGCCGACGGCAAGCCTGCAATAATAATCATCATCGCATTGCGAAATACATGACCGTATAGCACTTTTTTTTCGCTTAACCCTTTACTGCGAGCCGTCAGCACGTATTGTTTGTTCAATTCTTCCATAAAACTAAACTTGGTCAAATACGCGAGTCCCGCAAACCCGCCAATCGTGCTTGCCGTGATGGGTAATGCCAAATGCCAAAAATAATCTTTGATTTTGCCAAACGTGGACAGCTTATCAAAATTCTCACTCACCAAGCCTTGTAGCGGAAAAATCTGCCAATAACTTCCCCCTGCCAACATCACCAGTAACACCACCGCAAGCACAAACACAGGCACGGCATAACTCACCGCAAGCAGCAACGCGGTGGTTTTATCCATCAGTGAATTATGGCGTCTGGCTTTGGCAATCCCAAGCGGCACAGCGATTAGATAAATCAGTAGCGTACTCCAAAGCCCTAGCGAAATCGACACGGGCATTTTATCCAAAATCAGCTCGCCCACCGGTTTGCCTTTAAAAAATGAGGTACCAAAATCGCCCTTGGCATAGCTTGTCAGCATGAGCCAAAACCGCTCGGGCGCGGGTTTATCAAAGCCATATTGTTTTTTGATAGCCTCGACCATGTCTGGCGATAAACCGCGACTGCCTTGATAAGTGGTCGTTGACAGCTGGGTTTGGGTGGCGCCCTGTTTTTGTTCTGCTTCAATTTGGGATATTTTTTGCTCGACAGGACCGCCCGGCGCCGACTGGACAATGGCAAAATTGGTGAGCAGAATCAAAAACAAGGTGGGGATGATTAACAACAGCCGTTTAAGAATATATTTGCCCATGGTTATCCCTCATTATTAGCCTTAATGGTTACCTTTAATTGTTGCCCTTAAAAGTTATTTTTTAGTTGGCGTAAGGCTTTAAATATCTCAAACGGACTGTCATCCTCAATTCCTGTTTGCGTTTGTACGGTTTTTATCATCTCATCACTGGGTGCAATCACTGCACGTATAAATGGATTGATGGCTTTTTCATCGGCTAACGAGGTTGGCAAAGTTGGCGTATTTTGCTGGCGTAACTCACTGTCATGCGCTATTGCCTGTGCAATGGCTGGGTTATTGGGCTCGATAAACTGGGCAAAGTTAAGATTTGACAAAGTATACTCATGGGCAGGATAAAATAGCGTTTCATCGTCATGTAACTGTGCAAAACGGTCAAAACTTTCAAACAACGTCTCAATCGTGCCGGTGAAAACACGGCCACAACCTGCGCGAAATAGCGTATCGCCACAAAAAATATGCAGACGGTTATCAAGCGTCACTAAGTACGCTAAGTGATTTTCGGTATGCCCTGCCACCTGCCACACCTGCACAGGACTGCCCCAAGCGGTTAATTCGCGCCCTTCAGCGACGGGGATTAACTGTGTGGCATTGATTAATGGGTGAATATTGACGTGTGCAAAAATCTGTGCGTTTGGAAACGCATTTGCCAATGCTGTTACGCCGCCGATGTGGTCGCTGTGATGATGGGTTACCCATATTTGGGTGATGGTTAGATTTTCACGGTTGACAAACTCTAAAACAGGCTCAGCATCGCCAGCATCAACAATAATCACTTCTTGTGTTTCATCGTTGATAATCGCCCAAATGTAGTTGTCAGTGAAGGCTGGGATTGGGTGGATTTTTAGCATTGTTTTATTCCTTATTATTTTCCTAAATACTGCATGACTTGTGCTTGTTTGTCTTTGTTCGCCCACCAATAATCGATACCGATGGCATTGCTTGGCAGCGGCCCATGCTCATAAAATTTCCAATACGCCACATTGTCAGTATGCTTGCCATAAGTCGGCACGACATAATAGCCCGCCCGTAGCAGACGGTCTAATACTTTGCTGTATAGCACAATATCGTCACGATTCTTCGACACTATGAGTTTGGCAATCACCGCATCAATGGCTTTGTTTTTGATACCCGCTGAGTTTTGGTTGCCTTTTTCGTCTGCGGCTTGTGAGCCCCACATATAGGATTGCTCAGCGCCAGGTGACAAACTTTGGGCAAACATATCGATAATCATGTCGTAGTCGTATCTGCGAGTGCGCTCTAGGTACTGGGGGACATCGGCTTGGCGAAAGCTGGCATCAAACCCGAGTCGTCGCAGGTTACGTAAAAAAGGCAACACAATGCGCGCATTCTTGTCATCGGCGGATAAAAATTCCAGTTTGGCGGGCTGACCATTGGGCTGATACAGCTTCATATTTTGGTATTTAAAACCCGCTTGCAGCAGCAATTCACGCGCTTTTAATAAATTGTCTCGATTAAATCCATCGCCAGTTGATTTGGGGGCTTGCCAATCGCTTAAAACAGCCTGTGTTTGAATGGGCTCAAGGTCAGATAATAGCGGATTGATAACCGCCAGCTCTTGGGGCGTTGGCATGCCGGTTGCGGCAAGCGCTGACCCATGAAAAAAGCTTTGCAAGCGTTCATATTGGCCATAAAACATGGTTTTATTGAGCCATTCAAAATCATATGCCAGTGTCATCGCTTGGCGCACCCGAATGTCTTGAAAAATCGGTCGGCGCAAATTCATCACAATCGCTTGCATCGGTACGGGGTTGTTATTGGCGATTTGCGCTTTGGTGATCATGCCTGCTTTGACGGCAGAAAAGTTATAACCCGTCGACCATGTCCGCGCTTTGTTTTCGGCACGGAAAAAATATTCGCCTGATTTAAAGCCTTCAAATGCCACTTCGGGGTTTTGATAATACACATACTTAATTTGGTCAAAATTATAACGACCGACATTTACCACCACGCCTGCGTCAGGTTTGGCGCCCCAATAATTGGGGTCGCGCACATAGGTAATGGCACGTCCTGCATCGATTGAGCCGACTTTATACGCGCCACTGCCCATCAGTGGCGTCAGTCCGACTTTATCAAAATAGCCATCAATCGATTTTTTTGACCAAATCGGCATTTGTGCGACGGTCAATTTGATTTCTTGATTGTCTTTAGATTTAAAAATAAATTTGACGGTTTGTCGATCTATCACTTGCGTTTCTTTGACATCGGATAGATAGCTACGCATACTCATCACGCCTTTTGTGAGCAGTGCATCCATACTGGCTTTGACATCTTGCGCCGTCACAGGCGTGCCATCCCAAAAATAGGCTTTGGGGTTGATGTGATAGATAACCCAGCTTGGGTCATCTGGGTCATAAGTGACTTTATCCGCCAGTAGTGGGTACTGCACAAACGCTTCAGACAGCGAGCCTGTCATCAAACTTTCAAACAAATAATCGGTGCCGGTCACAGGTGTACCGACATCAATCCATTTATTAATACTGTCAAAAGTGCCGATGGCAGATAGGCTTAACACACCGCCTTTGGGGGCGTTGGGATTGGCATAGGGTAAATGTGAGACATGGGCAAATTGCGCGGTGCTGTTGTGAGCGATAGACGTGCCAGTGATGATAGCGGTATTGGCAGCGGACGCGACCACTAACAAGCCCAGCACCCAGCATTTCTTGCCAAATGTCTGGCGAGTGACTGCCCTCATCCAGTGGGCTGGTTTTATCATCCTGTCTTTTTTCACTTGCATCCCCCTGACCCCTTCACCTATTTTTCAAAAACCCTTGGTATTGCTAGCTGTTATCCCTCATATGCCCCACACCCGCTAACTATAAAAAAGACTTAACAAGCATTTTAGCTGTTAAGTCTTAATGTAGCATGATTGTTAAATCTTTTTATACGCTAGTTTGTTCAAACTCTTGCATAAATCTGATTAACTTTTCAATGGTCGCCAAATCAATCGCGTTATAAATACTGGCTCGCATGCCGCCCACTGTACGGTGCCCTTTAAGATTCAACAATCCTGCTTCGTCGGCTTTAGCTAAGAAGGTTTTATCAAGTTGACTATCTGCCAAAGTGAAGGGTACATTCATGATTGAGCGGTTGTCTTTGTTGACAGGGTTTTGGTAGAAATCGCTTTGGTCGATAAATTCATACAGCTTTTGCGCTTTTAACAAATTTTGTTGATAGATTGCCTCGACACCCCCTTGCTCAAGCAACCATTCAAACACCAAACCTGCCAAATACCAAGAAAAAGTTGCTGGGGTATTGACCATCGAATCATTGTCGGCTTGGTTTTTATAGTCCAAGATACTTGGGCAAACTAAGTTGGCATGACCGATCAAATCATCACGGACAATCACAAGCGTCAAACCCGCAGGACCGATATTTTTTTGCGCCCCTGCATAAATCAGTCCAAATTTTGATACATCTATTGGGCTAGATAGGATGCAAGATGACATATCCGCCACGATGGGTACATTGACCGCTGGCACATCAAACATCGCCAAGCCATTAATGGTCTCGTTGGGGCAATAATGGAAATAATCGGCGTTGTCATTAAGTTGCCAGCTATCACGTGGGGGCACAGTGGTATAGTTGCTGTCTTTGGCAGAAGCGACGACATTGATTTTGCCTAGCCCTGCTTGCTCATAGCGTTTGGCTTCGCTGATGGCTTTTTTAGACCAAATGCCGGTGTCTAAATAATCAGCCTCCCCTTTGAGTAAATTCAATGGAATGGCTGAAAACTGCAAGCTTGCGCCACCTTGCAAAAATAGCACTTTATAATTGTCAGGAATGTTCATCAGCTTGCGCAAATCCTGCTCGGCTTTTGAGGCAATGCCCACAAATTCACTGCTACGGTGGCTCATCTCCATCACCGACATGCCTGAGCCCTGCCAATTTAACAATTCGGCTTGCGCTTTTTGTAGCACTGCAGTCGGCATAGATGCTGGGCCTGCACAAAAGTTAGCAACACGTTGATCAAAGCTGACACTCATAGCACGTTCCTTTTTATCGTGTGAAATGTTATCGTGTGAAATGACATAAAAAAATACTTTACCACAATATGGCTAGTCGATGAATCATAAAGATAAGTCATCAATCGGCAGCTCATTGGGTTTAACGGGCTAGCAACTGCCAAAGTTGGCGTTTTAGGCGATAATCATCGAGCATATCTACCAGATAAGGCAGACGCTGTATCGGTTGTTCATCTAGACAGTCAGGCAATGGCGTTAATGCCCCCACCTTGGGATTGCCTTGATTGATACGGTATAAAAACCCCGAAAATCCTGCAACTGCCATCGGGTAGCTGCTCATTAATTGCACCGTGGCTTTGGGTAAATGCTGGCTATCGGTGAGCAAGGGAAAATTAAAAAAATGCACTGACGCTTTTAACCCACTGATGATTTGTTGCCATAACTGGTGTTGGCGGCTGTCCGTCTGCAAAAAATGACTGTCAACCACCAGTGTCCACTCACCCACCACTATCGCCTGCACATCAAAACTGGCAGTGAGCAATTCATCATTGAGCTGTTCATTATTGAACCGTTCATCACTGTGCCCAGCATCACTGTACCCATCATTATTTGGCGCAGGGTCACTTTTTAAAGGTGAATCATGGGGTAAAGATGAATCATGCAGTAAAGATGAATGATTGGGTAAAGCTACATCATGGGGGTGAAAATTTGCCAGACTCGCTGGGGGTAATTCTACTGCGCTATCAACGGCATCATCTGCAATAACAGGATGATTGATGTCTGGGGTTTTTTCAATGGGCGCAAGTTCGCTCGTTAACCCAGTTTGAGCTGGTGGTAACTGCTGTGGCATGGCAGCAAGCGTCTCAACCGCTTGATAGGAAGAAACAACCTCAAAATCTTCTAGATTAGCAAACGTTTTGACAGGGCAATCTTGGCGCACCCAACGCGTAACACCCATCTGCGCCAGTATTTCGCTTTGCCAGGCATCGTACTGCTGCTCATCAAGGGTAAGGTCAGGCACAGTCATACCAATGTTAACTCAAGTTGAATGGGGCAACGCATTGTAGCAACCTTATGGCAACCAAATACCCCTATTAAAAAATTATACAATCGGGGTGAGCGGCACAGTGACATCCGCATTTTGCCCACGATGACGCAGATAATGGTCTAACAGCACAATGGCAAGCATGGCTTCTGCTATCGGCGTAGCACGTACACCGACACAAGGATCATGCCGCCCTTTGGTTAGCATCTCTAGTGCATTGCCGTGAATATCAATACTTTGACCCGGCGTAGTGATACTGGCAGTAGGTTTTAGCGCAATACTCACTACTATCGTCTGACCCGATGAAATTCCCCCTAAAATTCCCCCGGCATGGTTGGCATTAAAGCCGTGCAAGGTTAACTCGTCGCGAGACTCATGCCCAAACTGTCCCGCCACTGCCATGCCATCGCCAATTTCAACGCCTTTGACTGCATTGATGCTCATCATCGCATGAGCTATATCCGCATCAAGCCTGTCAAACACAGGCTCACCCAATCCCACCGGTACACCCGATGCCAATATGGTAAGCTTTGCGCCACAGCTTGTTCCTTGCTCACGGCATTGGGTAATCAGCTGCTCAAACTTTGGTAAGGCGTCTATATCCGCACAAAAAAATGGGTTGCTGTTGACAAATTCCCAATCAATCGTATTTTCAGGTATCTGTTTGGCAACCACATCACCAATCTGGGTCACATAACCGCGGACTTCTACCCCCAGCCGTTGTTTCAAATATTTCTTGGCAATCGCGCCCGCTGCCACTCGCATTGCCGTTTCACGCGCTGATGAGCGACCACCGCCACGATAATCGCGAAACCCATATTTCATGCTATAAGTATAATCGGCATGGTTGGGACGAAAGGTGTCTTTAATATCGCTATAATCTTTGGATTTTTGGTTTGTATTGCGAATCAACAGCCCGATAGAAGTACCTGTCGTTTTACCCTCAAACACGCCAGAGATAATTTCAACTGCATCGTCTTCACGGCGCTGGGTCGCAAACTTTGACGTGCCGGGCTTACGACGATCCAGGTCAATTTGCAGATCTGCTTCGGTTAAAGGCAACCCTGGTGGCACACCGTCAACGATTGCCATAAGTCCTGCGCCATGTGATTCGCCACAGGTGGTGACGGTAAAAACTTGCCCGATGGTATTGCCTGCCATTTACGCTCCGCTTACTATTTCATGAATGCCTACGAATAAAAAAATAGGTTTGTTGCACCCTGTTGATATATTGTTTTTTTAGCCATTATCCAACTTATTAAATCAACAAGTTAAAGATAGCAACCCCAAACAACCGCTTACTAAGAAGCGCTCACATACTGCTCAAAATATGCCCGATTTTCCATCAATTCATCATAATCCATGGCAAAAATCCCATGCCCGCCATGTGCAAAGGTTAACCAATCAAACTGAATTTCAGGATAGGCTTGGCGCAGTGCCCATTCACTATCCCCCACCTCGCATACCAGCAAGCCGTCACGAGTCAGATAATCTGGGGCGTTGTATAAAATATGATGCACCAAATCCAAGCCATCTTGTCCCGCTGCCAACGCATGGTCTGGCTCATGCAAGAACTCGGGTGGTAAATCTGCCATCGTTGCCGCATCGACATACGGCGGGTTGGTCACAATCAAATCATATTGATTTTCTGCAGGCACTTTTTCAAATAAGTTTGACTCAATCAAATTGACCTGATGGTTCATATGGTGATGTTCCACATTGACCGCTGCCACTTCTAGGGCGTTTTTGTCGATATCACTGGCATCGACCATTGCATCAGGGAAACGGTTTGCTAAGGCAATGGCAATACAGCCTGACCCTGTACACAAATCGAGCATACGCTCTGGTTGTGCTAACTGCTTATCATACAATCCGTGGTCATGAAATTTTTTGTCATTAGTAGTGCCACTGATTTTTTCAACCAAATCATTCGGCTCAAAATAGGGATAAAACTGCTGGCGAATCAGCTCAGCAATTGGTGAACGTGGAATCAATACCCGTTCATCCACATAAAATGGCAAATCGCAAAAATAAGACAAATTAATTAAATAACTCAAAGGTTTACGTTCTACGATACGGCGCTGCAACAATGTCAATACTTCTGATTTTTCGCTATTGGTCAGGCGACAATCTAAAATTTGCTCATCGGCAGACCAATCAAGCGACAAGGTTTGTAGCACAATGGCAGAAGCTTCAGCAAACTCATCTGTAGTACCTTGCGCGACTACTACATCATACTCGCGTAATTTACTGACCCCAAAACGGATAAAATCGCGAATCGTTTTTAGGGTTTGGTGGGCTTCAGCAAACTCTTGTTGCATGGTGTCAAAAATGTCATCTGACTCGGTTTCTTCATCCATATCAAGTGCTTGCAAATCGATTTGCAAGTCATCAAAATTTTGTGAATCTTGATTTTGGTCAAAAGATGGCGTGTGAGAAACATTGGCTGATGCAAATGGCGATGATGACATAGTGGTTAACCTAAAAAATTTTGAATTAAAATTATAATATACTTTGATTTTTTTACAAATTATTTAACGAGCTAAAGTTATTTAACAAGCTAAAGGGTCACAGATTTGCACAATTCAATTTTTCATCATCGAGCTGTTCAATAAACATGGTAAAAATAAATGTTGCTCGCAGGTCTAAATGTTTTAAACCCTTTTTTGCCTTAACTTTGCTATAAAAATACCGCTTGGTTAAAAAATTTTACCATTGTCTATCCTGCGATTTGTTAATGTTAGACTTAAAGCATGTAAATTCGCCTATGGGACAATTTATCTATACAACAATTTAACGGCGTAAAAATTAAGTGTGCAGCGAGGTTTAATAGCGCAAGGTTGTTAAACGCTTTGGCAAACGCTACTTAGACTTAGATTGTCGTGCAGCTAACAAATGAGCCATTGCCTGAAAAGTTGGTTTTTATAGTATAATTGCTGCCAATTTATGCTTTTATTGTACGTTATTTATATTGTCCCTTATTTTTATTTGTTATTGCCGATTATTGAGTCAATCTATGAAAAAATTTGTACTATCTACCCTAGCTTGTCTGATTGCCAATCAAGCATTTGCAGCCACCAACACGGTCTCAGACACCACTACCGCCAAAACGGCACCCGCCACCAAAGCTGTGACCAAAACAACGACCACGACTAAAACTGCCACAACCAAAGCGGCCAGCACCTCTACCGCAGCCGCGACTGCTATAAAAACCACTACCGATAGTAAAACGGCTAAAAAATCGCAACCAGCCAAGTCCGCAGCTAGCGTCACACAATCTACCACCACCCCCAAAGTCGCCTCGGCTACTGCGGTGACGGCGGCAAAACCAACGCCAGCAGCAACCGATATCCCTTTGACCGCAATCCCAGCCACCACCACGGCATTAGGCATTAAAGAAGATGCCACCCAAACAGGTATCGACAGTGACTATACCTCGGGTGCAGGTGTCGCAGGCGCGAGCTCTGAAGAAGTCAACAATACTACGACGGCTGCGCCAACTTTTGACCCGACGACGGTAGGTAACAATAAAACAGCAACGACACCTGCCAGTTTTTCTACCCTAAATTTGTCTGACTACGCACAGCTAGTCAATAGCGCCGACTGGAAACCTGGTCAAAATGTTAACTCAGCAACGACCTTAAAACTTCAAGCCTTGTTAGATTGGAATCATGCTTCACCGGGTCCGATTGATGGCGGCTGGGGTATGAATGCCAAAAAAGCGCTCAAAAATTTCCAAGCCATGCATGGACTACCCCAAGATGGCCGTATGAGCGCGGAAGTTTGGAAACTGTTAAATGAAAAAATTCCTGCCAATCAGCCTGTGTTGGTCGGTTATACCTTGACGCAAGAAGATATCAAAGGTCCGTATCAGCCAACACCGAGTGGTAGTGAAGCCAAATCTAAAATGAAAGGTCTATACTATCAAGACGTCCAAGAAATGTTGGCTGAACGTTTCCACATGGATATTCGCTATCTTAAAAAGCTTAATAGCGATAAAAAATTCACCGTGGGTGAAACCATCACCGTCTTTAACCCAGGCGCGCCGCTCAATGAGAAAATCACCCGTTTGGTTGCCAAAAAAGCCGACAATATCTTATACGCTTATAATGGCGATAGATTAATTGCCACTTATCCTACCACGGTCGGTAGTAGTGATACACCGTCTCCTACGGGTACCTTTAGTATTGTCAATCGTGTTAAAAACCCTTGGTACCGCGCCAGTAGCGGTGAAGGCAAAGATAAAAAAGTGTTTATGTTGCCACCAGGACCCAACGGTCCAGTCGGTGTGGTATGGATGGGACTGAGTAAACCCTCATACGGCATTCATGGCTCGCCCGTTCCTGAAGGTATTAGCCGTCAGGCCTCGCATGGCTGTGTTCGCTTAACCAACTGGGATGTGCTTGAAGTGTATGCCAATGTTGATACAGGTACTAAGGTAGATTTACAGTAGCTGTTGAGCCACAGCGTTTAGCACCACAGTTTAGCGTGAGTGCTATACTCTTTTAACCTTATTAACCATAAAAAAACCGCTTAACTATTATTAGTTAAGCGGTTTTAGTGATTTTAGTGATTTATCTAGCGTACTTTGTTATCGCGCAACTGGGGTTACTGGGGTTTTGGCAATATTCAGTGTTTGCATTTTTTTGGCGACAATCCATGCAATTGGAATAGATAGGATTAAGCCAACAATCGCTGTGGCTATAATGTGTGGAATTTGGTCAAAACCAGTTACCAGCGCAATGGTCATTAGAACACCGATAGTCACACCAGAAGCGATTGTAAAAATTACGCTAAATAATTGCCAGTTCATAACAACTCCTTATCATTGCGTAAATAGATGTATTTGTTAGGTATAGTTATAGTCCAATTCCACACTCAAAACAAGGAAAAAAAAGATTAAACAAATGCGCAACCTAAAACAATTGGTTATCAATTCCACATTTTTAGTAAGGTTTAATTTGAATGAAATCTATTGAGAAATCTAAAAAACTGGCGTTTTTTTCCGATTAATATTACCGAGGTCGAGGAATTTAATTGGCTTTATAAACATTGATGAAAAAAAATTCCACCCAGTTTTTTAAGTTTGATGGCACATTTTTTAGTAACTATGACCCAATAACATGACTTGGATAAAAAATTTGGGTAAAAAAATTTTCTATAACCTGCTATGTTAGCGGTGTTTATCAATTGTTTAACACAGTAAAGGACAGGAGTATTTAACATGCATCAACAATTTTCTTTTTTCGCCGCTATTAAACCATCTACTAAACGCCTAGCTAATAAACGCCAAGCTACTAAATGCATAGGAAGCGCCGCTGCACTGATTGGCTCAGCCATCGCCTTGGGCGGTTGCGCCTCTACCACAGGTAACGGCGTGATGGATGCTAATAACACCATCGGCACTGCCAACAATGTGGGTATGGCGATATTTAAAGCCGCGGTGAATCAACAATGCCAAACTCAATTACAAAATAACCAATACTGGCGCTTGGGCAGCGTTTTGATGACTTCCGACAAGCAAGCAGAGGTAGCGAGCAATGTCTGTAGCTGCGTCAGCGAAAAAGCCCCGCAGTCCGTCACCATTGTTGATTTGACCACAGCAGCAGTCGACCCGACCGCGCGCAATGTCATTGTGGCGCGTGCGGTATCGAATACCTTGCAGCAATGCGTGGGTGAATTTGTTAAGTAAATATTAACTTGCTACTGAGTGTGCGCTACTATATAATAGCGCACCTTGTTTATACCAATATAGTTAGATGATTCTAACTTAGGTGCATTCAATCTCCTTGCTGTTGACACGGGGTCAACGGCTGTTTAATCCGTGAGGAGTCTTTATGAGACATTATGAACTGGTATTATTGGTTCACCCAGACCAAAGCGACCAAGTGGTTGGCATGGTTGAGCGCTATATCAACTTAGTAAAAGAACAAGGTGGTGCTATCCATCGCCTAGAAGATTGGGGTCGTCGTCAATTAGCTTACCCAATCAACAAAGTTCACAAAGCTCACTATGTGCTATTAAACATTGAAGCGGGTCAACAAACGCTTGATGAGCTTGAAGAATTATTCCGTTATAACGATGCTATCATCCGTAGCTTAGTTATCCGTCGTGACGAAGCGATTACTGAAGAATCACCATTAGCAAAAAGTGCTGAAGAAAAACGTGCTCGTAAAGCTTCACGCCGTAACGATACAGCTCAAGATGACTATCAATCAAATGATGATGAGTCAGAAGTTGATGCTGAAGACAACAACGACGAATAATTAAGGAGACTAATCATGGCACGTTTTTATCGCCGCCGTAAATTTTGCCGTTTTACTGCTGAAGGCATTACCCATATCGATTATAAAGATATCGAAATCCTAAAACAGTATGTCACTGAAAGTGGCAAAATCGTACCAAGCCGTATCACTGGTACTTCAAACAAATATCAACGCCAATTGGCTGTAGCAATCAAACAAGCGCGTTATCTTGCGTTGATTCCTTACACTGACAGCCAAAAATAAACCGAGGAGTGATATATGCAAGTTATTTTATTACAACGTATCGCTAACCTAGGTAAACTAGGCGATACTGTTAATGTAAAAGCAGGTTACGGTCGTAACTTCCTTGTACCACAAGGTAAAGCATTACCAGCCACTGCTTCTAACATCGAAAAATTTGAAGCACGCCGTGCAGAACTTGAAAAAGTAGAAGCTGATGAATTAGCGGCTGCTAATGCCCGTGCTGAAGCGCTACAAGACGTCAATGTTATCATCCGTGCAAAATCAGGTGATGAAGGCAAACTATTTGGCTCTATCGGTACTCGCGATATCGCCGATGCCTTAACCAAATCTGGTTTACCTGTTGACCGTTCAGAAGTTAAATTGCCTGAAGGTGCATTACGTCAAATTGGCGAATATAATGTTGATATCCAATTACATCACGATGTAATGACCAACATTCAAGTCACTATCTTGGCAGAAGATTCAGCTGCTTAATTGATAGTTTACTTTAAAAAAGAGATGGCTTTGCTGTCTCTTTTTTTTATTGTTTGCGGCGTAAAAATTTAACAAAAAAGCCTAAAATTCAAGCTGATTTCATTCAAAAAAATTGCCGTTTTTTTATATTTTTCTCATTAGAATTTGGATGGTTTTTTCGGTATATTGACTGTTCTATTTCGATGCGTGTGTTAGACTCACAATTTGCAACCGATAACTTTTAGCAAACTTTTGCCCTTTCAAACTATTTAAAATAACTTTATCACAGGTCATCATGGCAGACGATAAAACCAAAGAGAACGATCTTAAGAATACTTCGCTGACGCAGCACCAACCGCACAGTATGGACTTAGAAAAGTCCGTCCTAGCGTCGCTGATGAGCCTTGAAGAGTCGTTTGATCGCATCTCAGATATTATTACCAAATATGATTTTTATGCACAGCGCCATCAATATATTTTTGATGCCATCTCTCATCTTGCCAATGCCAATGAGCCGTATGATGCCACCATGGTGATGGACTGGCTCGATATGCAAAAACTGCTTGAACCTGCGGGGGGTAGCGATTATCTAGGCGATATCCTATCACAAAGCCCAGCGACGCTGTTTAACTTGACTGCTTATGCGCAGCGGGTCAGGGAATTTTCGACTTTACGCCAAATCATCAAAGCCGGCAGTCATATGCTAGAGCTTGCCTTTGACCCAAAAAATCAAAGTGTCAGTGATATTTTAGACACCGTTGAAAGCGAAATTTTTGCCATCAATGAAACCCATAGCCGCCAGTCAAAACACAAGGGTCCTACCCAACTAAGCGATGTTATTACCAATGTCGTCAACAATATCCAAGAACTTAAAGACCATCCTGAAGGGATGATTGGGCTTAAGACCCCGTTTGAAGAACTCAATAACAAAACCCAAGGGCTACAAGCAGGCGATCTCATTATCGTGGCAGCGCGTCCTTCGATGGGTAAAACCACGTTTGCGATGAATTTGGCAGAGAGTATTTTATTTCATACCGATTTACCGGTGGTGGTGTTTTCAATGGAAATGCCTGCCGAGTCAATTGTGATGCGTCTATTGTCCTCTTGGGGGGCTATCAACCAAACGCATTTGCGCTCAGGTCAAATGAACGAAGACGAATGGGGTAAACTTTCCAATGCCATCGCCCATCTGCATGCTAAAAAATTGTATATCGATGACAGTACTGCGCTACCGCCATCTGAGGTTCGTTCGCGCTGTCGCCGTATTGCCAAAGACAATGATGGCAAACTTGGCATGGTAATGGTCGACTATCTACAACTGATGAAAGTGCCAGGCTTAGGCGACAATCGCGTGGGTGAGATTTCGGAGATTTCACGAAGCTTAAAAGCGCTTGCCCGTGAGATGAATTGCCCTGTGGTCGCTTTATCACAGCTAAATCGAAGTTTAGAAAATCGACCCAACAAACGCCCGATTATGTCGGACTTACGCGAGTCGGGTGCCATTGAGCAGGATGCCGATTTGATTATGTTCATTTATCGTGATGAGGTTTATAATGAAAATAGCGAGGCTAAAGGCACAGCTGAAATCATTATCGGTAAACAGCGTAATGGGCCCATTGGTACGGTGCGCCTGTCCTTTGAAGGGCAATTTACCCGTTTTGGTAACTTAACCCCTGAATTTTACCAAACCGCTTCCTTTAGCGAACCTGATGAATAAAAATTTTACTGCAACAAGGTCAAGATTGTGCGTCAAACCAGCATCACCATCGATTTAGCAGCGCTTACCCATAACCTACAACGCGTCAAAGATTATGCCCCGACCGCCAAGGTATTAGCCATGGTCAAAGCCAATGCCTACGGGCATGGCGCCGTCAACTGTTTACCCGCCGTAACACAAGCCGATGCCTTAGGTGTCGCTTGTTTGCAAGAAGCGATAGAACTACAACAGGCTGGCTGGCAAAAATTAATGGTAGTGATTGAAGGCGCGTTTTCATTAGCAGAATGGCAATATTGTACAGCGCATCAAATCCAATGTGTGCTGCATCACCAACGCCAATTAGACTGGGCGTTGCAGCAGCCTGCAAAAACCGGCGCAACCGTCTGGCTAAAACTAAACACTGGCATGAACCGCCTTGGCTTTACATCGGATGAAATCAAGGAAATTGCTCAGCAATTAACTAGCTCAGGCTATGAGATTGTTTTGACCACCCATTTTGCCAACGCTGATGCCATCGATCATCCCAATAACCAACAACAATTTGAGTTATTTGATTCAACCCTACAAATGCTACGTGACCAAGTAAACCCAGCGATTAAAGGCTCATTGTGTAATTCAGCAGGGATTGTCAACTGGTCAGACCGCCATTATGATTGGGTGCGCCCAGGCATTATCTTGTATGGGGCAACGCCTGTAAATCATGCCACTGCCAAACAGCTAAATCTGCAACCCGTCATGCATTTTAACGCCAGTATCATGGCAATTCATACGCTAAAAGCGGGCGATAGCGTGGGTTATGGTAGTCGCTGGACTGCCCAAGCCCCAGCGCGCATCGGCATTGTCAGTGTGGGTTATGCCGATGGCTATCCAAGGGTGATTAGCGATGATGCGTATGTCGTCGCCGCAGGTCAACAGGCGCCTATCATCGGTCGGGTGGCGATGGATATGTTGATGGTTGATTTGACCCATACCACTGGGGTAAACCTTGACTGCCCTGTCCAGCTTTGGGGTAATGCACCGAGCATTGATGAGGTGGGTGGCTGGAATGATACCATTAGCTATGAGCTGTTAAGTGTGGTCACCCGACGTCCAACATGGATTTATCAGTCATAACTGTTAACTATGTGACGGATGTTAAAGTGACACAAATGCGTCAATTTGCTAGACAGTTTGGATAAATCCGCTATACTGATAGTTTACTGTAATGTTTATTGACAAAATTGGGATGTAGGACAGGCAATGAGTACCCGCCATTTTTTGACGTTATTGGATTTTAGCAAAGAAGAATTGATGCAAGTGATTAAACGTGGCAGTGAACTGCGTTTGATGCAGCATGAAGGGGTTATTTATCAGCCTTTTGTCGGTCGTACCTTGGGGATGATTTTCGAAAAATCGAGTACCCGTACCCGTATTTCGTTTGAAACAGGGATGGGACAATTTGGCGGTCATGCCATATTTCTATCACCTCGCGATACCCAGCTTGGTCGTGGCGAACCGATTGAAGATTCAGCACGTGTCATCTCACGCATGGTCGATATCGTCATGATTCGCACCTTTGAACACAGTATTGTTGAAAAATTCGCCCAGTATTCACAAGTGCCTGTTATCAATGCACTCACTGACGAGCAGCATCCTTGTCAGCTACTAGCCGACATCCAAACCTTTATAGAGCACCGTGGTAGCATCGAAGGCAAAACAGTGACTTGGATTGGGGATGGCAATAATATGTGCGCTTCTTTTATCCATGCTGCGCATCAATTTGGCTTTCAACTGCGGGTTTCCGCGCCTTATGGGTTTGAACCCAATGCCGACCTCATCAAGCAGTATTCGCACTGTGTTGAGCTGGTCGAAGATGTTAATGAGGCGGTCAAAGGCTCGCATTTGGTCGCCACCGATGTATGGGCAAGTATGGGGCAAGAGAGCGAGCAAAATACTCGTGCGCGGCGATTTGCCCAGTATATGGTGACCCGCTCATTACTGGATAAAGCCGATCCAGACGTATTATTTATGCATTGTCTGCCTGCCCACCGCGGCGAAGAAATCTCCTATGATTTGCTTGAGGATCCGCGCGCTGTGGTATGGGATGAAGCCGAAAATCGTCTGCATGCCCAAAAAGCGCTGATGGAATTTTTGTTAACCGATAAAATCAAACTCGCCTAATCTATTGAGCCTGGGCGTTATCTTTGCGCCCTGCTCTGCCATTATCATTATCTTAACCGCTCTAATTGTTAACCAATAAAATAAAGCAAACGGAACATAGCCATGTACTTTGTGCTCTCGCCTGCCAAAAATTTGAATGAAAAAAATGATTTACCTTTTGATTTTAGTCAGCATTATACCCAACCTGCTTTGATGGCGCACGCTTGCGAATTGATGAGTGAATTAAAAACATTAGCGCCAACCGATTTGTCGGCGTTGATGAGTATCTCAGGTAAACTTGGGCAATTAAATGCCGTGCGCAACCAAAATTGGCGATGGCATACTACCCAGCCATTTAGCACCAATCATGCTGACATACCTGCTAAAGCGGCGCTGTATTTATTTGATGGCGATGTCTATACAGGTTTGGCAGCGCAGCAAATGACTGAACAACAAGTCCATTATGTCAATGAGCGATTAGGAATATTGTCTGGGTTGTACGGCCTGTTAAAACCGCTTGATTTGATGCTACCTTATCGCCTGGAAATGGGCACAAAACTAAAAAATCCTAGAGGCGATAATTTGTATCAATTTTGGGGCGATACGCTTGCCAATCTCATCAATCAACGCATGGCAGAAAATAAACACAAAGTTTTGGTAAACTTGGCTTCCAATGAATATTTTAAAGCGGTCAATCCCAAAAAAATCAGCGCAGAAATTATCACGCCTCGCTTTGAAGACGGAAAAGATGGCGTATATAAGGTGGTAAGTTTCTATGCCAAAAAGGCACGCGGGTTGATGGTGCGTTTTGCCGCTGAAAATCAGCTGACAACCGCGCAACAGTTAAAAGACTTTAACTTGGAAGGCTATCAGTTCATGGAAAATGCCTCAAGCACGACCGAGTATGTTTTTAGACGGGATAATGATTAACTGCGCCGCCATTTAACGCAAAATATTCGCCCATAAATCCACACTCATACTATCTTTTAACACATTTTTATTGAATACACCGATAGTTTTGGCTTGTGGTAGTAAAGCGGTCGGTAGTTCCATCGTCATGGTTGTGATAATTTCCCTAATTAAAAAACCCTATTAAACTGAAGTTTAATAGGGTTTTAATTTTAGCTAAATGGCTTGAGTAGGATATAATCTTTAGATTACATCATGCCGCCCATACCACCCATGCCGCCCATACCACCCATGGCAGCAGCGCCAGCGTCGTCTTTTGGCAGGTCAGTAATCATTGCTTCTGTGGTGAGCATCAAGCCTGCGACAGATGCTGCGTTTTCAAGCGCTGAGCGAGTGACTTTGGCTGGGTCTAAGATACCCATTTCTAGCATATCGCCGTATTCACCAGTCGCTGCGTTGTAACCGTAGTTACCTTGACCGCCTTTGACTTGGTTTACCACCACAGATGCTTCATCACCTGCGTTGGTCACGATTTGACGAAGTGGTGCTTCCATCGCACGGCGTAGAATGTTGATACCCGCGGCTTGGTCGTCATTGTCACCTTTGACATTATCAAGCGCAGAGATAGCACGAACCAATGCCACACCACCACCTGCTACAACGCCTTCTTCGACAGCTGCACGAGTTGCATGCAAGGCATCATCCACACGGTCTTTTTTCTCTTTCATTTCAGTTTCAGTCGCCGCACCGACTTTGATAACTGCTACACCGCCTGCGAGTTTAGCAATACGCTCTTGTAGCTTTTCTTTGTCGTAATCAGAGGTTGATTCTTCCACTTGGCGACGGATAGAGGCAACACGATCATCGATTTCAGTTTTTTGACCGGCACCGTCCACAATCACAGTGTTTTCTTTACCAACCGTCACTTTTTTGGCAGTACCTAATACCGATAAATCCGCAGTTTCTAAGCTCATGCCCAGTTCTTCTGATACAACTGTACCACCCGTTAAGATAGCGATATCTTGAAGCATCGCTTTACGACGGTCACCAAAACCAGGGGCTTTAACAGCGCAAACTTTTAAACCGCCACGCATGTTATTTACAACCAAAGTTGCCAAGGCTTCGTTTTCAACATCTTCAGCAATGATCAGTAAGGCTTTACCAGATTTCATCACGTTTTCAAGTAGTGGAATCAACTCACGGATGTTGCTGATTTTTTTGTCGACTAATAAGATTAATGGGTTTTCTAGTTCAGCGGTCAACGTATCTGCTTTATTGGCAAAGTATGGGCTGATGTAGCCACGGTCAAACTGCATACCTTCAACGACTTCAAGGGTATCTTCAAAGCCTGAACCTTCTTCAACTGTGATTACGCCTTCTTTACCCACTTTTTCCATCGCTTGAGCGATTAAGTCACCGATAGTTTGGTCAGAGTTAGCTGAGATAGAGCCGACTTGTGCGATGGCTTTGGTGTCATTGGCTGGGGTTGAAAACGCGTGGATTTGTGCAACAACGGCACGTACACCTTTATCGATACCACGTTTTAAGTCCATTGGGTTCATGCCAGCGGCAACTGATTTCATGCCTTCTTGCAAAATCGCTTGGGCTAAAACAGTCGCTGTGGTAGTACCGTCACCTGCAACATCATTGGTTTTGCTTGCAACTTCACGAACTAGCTGTGCACCCATGTTTTCAAATTTGTCATCAAGTTCGATTTCTTTAGCCACTGATACGCCATCTTTAGTGATGGTGGGTGCGCCAAAAGATTTGTCGATAACCACGTTACGACCTTTAGGACCCAATGTTACTTTAACCGCATTTGCCAATACGTTGACGCCGTCAATCATTTTTGCACGGGCATCAATACCAAATTTTACATCTTTAGCCATGTTAAATTCTCCAAATTATAAATTTTTATTTGTATAAGGTAGTCCAAATTGCTACCACGGTTGCTATCAATTACTTTACCAAGTACTTAACCAGTTAGATTAAGACCAGGTAAATTAAGACTAAGTAAATTAGCTTTTGGGTAAAAAACGATTGTTTAAAGTAATGACTGATTAACCTTCAATCACACCCAATACATCACTTTCTTTCATAATCAATAATTCTTCACCATCTACTTTAACCGTTGAGCCGGCATATTGACCAAAGAGTACTTTGTCGCCGACTTTGACATCGAGCGCACGTACATCGCCGTTTTCACGGATTTGACCATTACCTACTGCAATGACTTCACCTTGAGACGGTTTTTCTTGGGCGCCGCCTGCTAGCAATAAACCGCCAGCTGTTTTTTGTTCTTCTTCGCTGCGACGCACGACGATACGATCATGTAAAGGACGAATTGCCATAATCTACTCCATAAATTAACTGTTAAATTATTGTTTGAAAGCCGTAGTTAGCTTTGAAAGCTGTGATCAGCTCAGAGGTTAGCTCAAAAGACCACCGCTATTTTGCCGACCACAAAAAGATGATAACTATCTGTTTGCATAAATAATCATATGCTTATCACATGTTATCAATTCACTGTCTAACAGTGGGGATGTATGCCAATTTGTTCAAGCAGAAAATTACGAAATTTTGCAATTTGTTGTCAATTTTTTAACCCCTTCACCCAAATACCTCATAAAGACTGTCGTTTATTGCACAATTACAATCTTTTGTTAACTGGCTTGTATTTGCTTGCCATCAATACTACTGTATGCATACCAAATAGATTTAACCTTATCTGATGAACGTTATTTGATGGATGAAACATGAAAAATTCTTTAGTAAAAAAACTGTTAGTAAGTACTTCACTCGTGTCAGCGATGGCTATCACTTCTATAGCGAATGCGGCAGTTGCCCCTTTTAATGCAACCTATAATTTTAATATTGAAGGCAAATACAATGGTACCGCAAGCCGTGTATTGACCCAAACTGGCAATCAGTATTTTTATAATGTTAATGCAAGTGTCGGTAAATTAGCCAGTGCCAAGCAAACCGCCAATTTTGTCAATGCCAATGGCGCTATCTTACCGGTGAGCGCATTAACACAATACAAAATTTTGGGGACGGGTCGAACTACCACCTTGAACTTTAATAATGCAAAAAAACAACTGGTCACCAATTATAAAGGTCAAAACAAAGTCATTGCTTTGCCACAGCCTGCCTATGATGATTTAAGTTTGGAAATTCAAATTCGGGAAGATTTAAAAGCAGGCAAATTCCGTGGTAACTATTACATGGCAGATCGCAATACCGTTGAAGCGGTGCCCTTTAAGAAATCTGCCATGACTCGCATTACCGTGCCAGCGGGCACTTTTGACGTGGTGCGTATCGATCGCGTGCATGATGATAAAGACCGTCAAACCAGTTTTTGGTTAGCCCCAAAACTTGATTATCTACCTGTTAAAGTGCTTCAAAACAATGATGGCAGAAAAATGGAAATGAATTTGGCTAGAGTAAATTAATACTTTGTCATGCTTTGACTCAAACACCGATTATATTAATCGGTGTTTTTTTATGTTTATGTCACTGTAAATACGCTATTAGTGACTTATCAGGTCAGAAATTGGCGTCATTTTTGTAAGCCATAAGTTGTCAAGGCGTAAGTTTTTAACTATTCTTTGTGGGTCCATTGGAAGGCCTCACTATCCTGTCTAAGTTTTTCATACCTTTTAGCAACCTTTAGCAAGCTCTCCAATTCGCACTTTATCAATATCCATGTAAAAGGGAGTATTTCATGTCATTAAGATTGCAATCCTTAACACTCGCTATTGCCAGCATTTCATTTGCTAGCGCTGCCCATGCCGCAGGGCTCGACCGCTCAACTCAGCCAAGCTGGGCGTTTACGCAAGATGGCACTTTTGCTTACATCGAAAGAATCACCATTGACCCATCAATTAGTGGCAAAGACAATGCGGCCACCACCCCTTCGCCAACCACGTACGAAGAAGGTCGCGATACCAACAACATGGCGCTAAACTATGATTTTATCAATTATGGGGCAAAAGCAGACGTCAACGATAAAGTCAGTGTGGGTGTGTTTTTTGACCAGCCGTGGGGCGCGGATGTTGAGTTCACCGGCAATAATAACTTTGTCAATGGTACAGTCAGCGCGCAGCAGGTTGCTGCTGCAGGACAAGCGGCGCTAGCAGCCGCCACAGCTGCAAAAACTGCCGCCGCCGCTGCAAAAGCAGATCCAACCAACCAAACACTCGCTTATAACGCGGCTACCGCGGTTAAAACCGCACAGCAAGCAGGGGCAGCCTACAATCTAGCAAGCAATATCGCTCAGCATCCCAACGAAGGTACCAATGCCTCCGTTGATAGTAAAAACTTCACGGGTTTGGTGGGGGTCAAATTTGGCGAAAAAAATAACTGGCAAGTATATGGCGGGCCGGTATTACAAAAATTAGAAGGTGAAGTGCATTTACGCGGTACAGCCTACAATTCGACCCAAGGTTATGATGGTATCTTTGCCCAATCGAATGGTTATGGTTGGATGGCAGGTTTAGCCTATAGCAAACCTGAGATTGCGCTTAAAGCGGCGTTGACTTATCGCTCTGAAATTGATCATGACACCGTAGCGTATGAATACATGCCAGCAACTGGCGAATCAGGCAGTTATGACATGACCATCACTACCCCAAAATCTGTGAATGTTGACTTTCAAACAGGTCTAAACCCAACCACGCTATTGACCGCAAAACTGCGCTGGGTACCTTGGAGTGATTTTTCAATCAAACCGCCTCTGTATAATGCAACGACCAAAAAAGCCACCGGCGCGGATTTTAAACCCCTATATCCCAATGGTTTAAACTTGATTGATTACTCAGATGATGGCTGGGCAGCAGAAGTGGGCTTGGGTAAAAAATTAAGTAATCAATGGGCGGTATCAGGCTCAGTGGGTTGGGATAGCGGCGCGGGTGATCCCACCACCACCTTAGGGCCTGTCGAAGGTCATTGGAATGTGGGTCTAGGCGCCAAGTACAATGTTACACCCGAAGTTGCCGTGTCGGCAGGCGTGAAATATTTGATGTTTGGCGATGCCAAATCAAAAATCCCCAATGGCGACTTAGTGGGTGATTTCCAAAATAACGATGCTTGGATTTACGGGCTGCGTTTAACTTATCAGAAAAAATAAGTCTCATAAAAAAAGCCTATCACATCGATAGGCTTTTTTTTATGTCGAACCATTAATCGCGATGTTTACCATCCATCTCTAATCCTAACATGTCAAGCAAGGCTGCCATGCTTGCAGATACCGTGATATTGGGGTTAGTAACCAATCCCAAATAGCGTTGCAACTCAACGGGGGTATCCATGTTAATCGGCTGTAAATCTTGATTGACTAACGTTTGCGGTAACACCGACCAGCCTAGCCCAACCGATACCAACATACGAATCGACTCTAGCGGATTGGTGCTCATCGTAGCATACGGTTTTAAGTTATATTTGGCAAATTCAGCTAAAGTGATTTGACTGGTAAAGGTATTGGCGGCGGGTAGAATCGCTGGATAATTCGCCAATTGCTCAAGCGTCACGTTCATTTTATGCGCCAGTGGCGATAAAATGCCGGTCACAAAATGCAGCGGATCTGACCATAGCATATGATAATTTAGACGTTTATCATACACAGGGGGTAGCGTTAAAAAAGCCAATGACAAGTCGCCATCAAGGACTGCTTTATGCGCTTGCTCGGAATCGACAAAATGCACTTCAAGCTGTACTGCAGGATAGCTTTGGATAAATTGTTTGAGGACAGCTGGCAGATGATGTAAGCCAATATGATGACTGGTACCAATAATCAGTTTGCCTGATACCGTTTGCTGGCGGTTTTTAAGATTAATTTTTAGATTGTCGTAATCATCTAGCCAGCGTTTGGCATGGGGTATCAAGTCATGCGCCGCTTGGGTTGGGATAATACCACGACCCACTGTATCAAAAAGGGTGACATCAAATTCGTCTTCTAAGTTTTTGATACGCTTACTTACTGCAGGCTGTGTAATAAATAATTTATCAGCCGCCTGCGAGATACTACCTGTTTGCATAACCGCTAAAAAAGTATTTAAATTTGTGGTATTCATCTTTCCCCCAACAATAAAATCCTACCATTTGATATAAATAAAAGTTTCATTCTTTAAAAAATACATTAAATAAGATTATAAGACAACGTATGCACAAATACAATTTATTTAATCGTCCAATACATTCCTAAAATTTTTATAAAATATAAAAATCATCAATTAAAATTATCATTTTTCTTTGTTATAATGGCGTTATTGTGTACCCAATTACTACGCCCTTTTATAAAAAAACCATAGGATATGTGTCATGGCAGCACAAACGCTTTATGATAAACTTTGGCAAGACCACTTAGTCAATCAACGAGACGACGGTTCTAGTCTTATCTATATCGACCGTCATTTATTACACGAAGTCACAAGCCCACAAGCATTTGAAGGCTTGTCATTGGCAAATCGTGACCCTTGGCGTTTGTCAGCAAACGTCGCCACCCCTGACCATAATGTCCCGACGGTGGCGAGCGAACGTAAAGAAGGGGTGGCAGGCATTAAAGATGACGTCTCTCGCTTGCAAGTAGCCACACTCGATGAAAACTGTGCCAAATTTAATATCACTGAATTTACCATCAATGACGTGCGCCAAGGTATTGTGCATGTGGTAGGCCCAGAACAAGGTTTGGTATTACCTGGGATGACCGTGGTGTGTGGCGACTCACATACCGCAACCCATGGTGCGTTAGGCTGTCTTGCCCACGGCATCGGTACCAGTGAAGTTGAGCATGTATTGGCAACACAGTGCCTTGTGCAAACCAAGATGAAAAATATGCTTATCAAAGTCGATGGCAAATTGGGTGAAGGTGTCACCCCCAAAGACGTGGTACTAGCGATTATTGCAAAAATCGGCACCGCGGGTGGTACAGGTTACGCCATTGAATTTGCAGGCGATGTGTTCCGTGACATGAGCATGGAAGGACGTATGACCGTGTGTAACATGGCGATTGAAGCCGGCGCACGCGTTGGTATGGTGGCCGTTGATGACACCACCATTGAATACGTCAAAGGTCGTCCCTATGCGCCTACCGGTGAAATGTGGGATAAAGCCGTGGCTTACTGGCAAACCCTGCACTCAGATGCCGATGCTGTATTTGATACCGTCATTGAGATGGCAGGCGCGGACATCGCACCCCAAGTATCTTGGGGCACCTCCCCTGAAATGGTGGTGGATATCAGCGCGCACGTCCCTACCCTAGATGCGGCAAAAGATGACGTCCAAAAAGACGCTTGGACACGCGCTTATGAGTATATGGGTTTGACCGCGGGTCAACCGGTTACCGACATCAAAGTCGATCGGGTGTTTATCGGCTCTTGTACCAACTCACGTATTGAAGATATTCGCGCGGCGGCGGCGGTTATCAAAGGTCGCAGAGTCGCAGATAGCGTCAAAGAAGCGATTGTGGTAGCCGGTTCTGGGTTGGTTAAACAACAAGCAGAAAGCGAAGGGCTAGATAAAATCTTTACCGCAGCGGGTTTTGAATGGCGGGAGCCAGGCTGCTCGATGTGCCTCGCCATGAACGCGGATAAATTGCAGCCAAAAGAACATTGCGCCAGTACCTCGAATCGTAACTTTGAAGGTCGTCAGGGCAATGGCGGACGCACCCATTTGGTCAGCCCTGCCATGGCCGCCGCTGCCGCATTAGCCGGTCATTTTGTTGACGTGAGAAATTATTAAGGTAGAACTATGAAAAAATATACCCTTGAGCAAGGCATTGTCTGCCCACTCGACCGCTCAAACGTGGACACTGACCAAATCATTCCAAAACAGTTTTTGAAATCTATCAAACGTACAGGATTTGGTGCCAATCTATTTGATGAATGGCGTTATTTGGACGAAGGCTATCCTGGTCAAGACAATAGCAAACGCCCCATTAACCCTGATTTTATTTTGAATCAGCCCCGTTATCAAGGTGCTAACATTTTGCTTGCGCGTAAAAACTTTGGTTGTGGTTCAAGCCGTGAGCATGCCCCTTGGGCGCTCGAAGAATACGGTTTTCGTACGGTGATTGCCCCCAGTTTTGCCGATATTTTCTACAACAACTGCTTTAAAAATGGCATGTTGCCAGTGATTTTAAGCGAAGATGCGGTCAGTGAATTGTTTGCCGAATGTTTTGCCCAAGATGGCTACCAATTAACCGTGGATTTAGAAAAGCAGCAAGTGATTTCACCCTCAGGTAAAAGCTATGCGTTTGACGTCGATGAATTTCGTAAGCACTGTCTGCTCAACGGTTTAGACGATATTGGTCTGACATTACAGCAAGCTGATAGCATCAAAGCGTATGAAGAAAACGCCAAACAATCACGCCCTTGGGTATTTGGCACAGGCGCGGCTTAAAATGCTGCTTGGTTAGGTAAATGTCCACTGTTAGTAGCGTTTCATCATTGATGATTTATCATTGATAGTTTATCCATCATGTATCCCATCCTGCGTATAAGCCGTGTCTAAAGAAGCATTTTTTGACAAAGGCATTTTTTGACAAAGGTTGGCATATTGGTTATGTTAGTCACATTTTAGCGTGCCTATGACTGTATTTAAATCATGGCATCATCCGCCATAATTATCATCGTCTAACTATGGCAGCCACCCTGTTACTGCAATTTTTTAATTGCTTTTTTTGATTTGAGGGAATAACGACCATGATGTTCACTAAGCGCTTTTTTCACCCTGACTGTTTGCCTGTTGTAGGTATAGCCATTGCGATTTGTTCGGCAGTGGCGCTATCTAGCTGTCAATCAATGACAAAGCAGCCAAGCGCACGCGCCAAACCCTCAGTGGTAACAGCGCCGCAACCGATTGCTGCAGGCAAAAGCACCCTAAAATGTACGGGTATTTATGCCTGTGAAATCAATCGTATTGGCACGTTGTCAGTTATTAATCAATCGACTCACACCCCGAGCGCTACCCTTGGCAACTATAGCTCAGTGACCAGCCCAGTGACCGTCACACCTTTGATCAATAAGCCGCAGAGCAAGTCTACTATACCAAATTACTTGGTAAGTTTTCCCAGTGGTCAGCACGTGGTTGCCACCCGTTTTTATTTGGATGAGGATTTGACGACGGTTGAAAGTTTTAGTTTTATCCATCGTTTTGAAAGCGGTAAACGCTATGAGCTCAAAGCCTACCGCCAAATTCAAAAGACCGATTATAGTTTGCTAGCGCAGTCTGCCCCAACGCCACTGTGTATTGATTTGTATGAAAATGCCAAACTTACCAATCAATGGTGTAAAAAACCCAATCAGCAAGGCGCTTTATCGAATGAATTTATAAAGATTGCTTTATAGATGCCCCTAAAAGCTTTTCTCACAAAAAGCTTTATCCAAGAAAGCGTCATTCAATAATGCCTGATTCGATTATTTTTTAGAAACTAACAAAATTTTAAAAGCTGCGTTGTCAGCAAAAAGTTGTGGATTAACGTGAAGGAAGTAACATGACAAAACAGATCGCCGTATTACAAGGTGATGGTATTGGTCCTGAAATCATTGGACAAGCTGTCAAAGTATTGGACAAATTAATCGAGCAAGGCTTAGACGCTCGCTATGAGTATGGGCTGTTAGGTGGCTCAGCGTATGATGCGCATGGCTCACCCTATCCAGAAGCTACCCAAACCCTGTGCCGCAAGGCTGATGCGGTATTGCTCGGTGCTGTCGGCGGCCCACAGTATGACAACCTTGAACGCTCAGTGCGCCCAGAGCGTGGATTACTGGCGATTCGTAAAGACTTAAATCTATTTGCCAATCTTCGCCCAGCCATTCTTTATCCAGAGCTTGCCAATGCCTCAACTTTAAAACCTGAGGTGGTATCTGGGTTAGATATTTTGATCGTCCGTGAGCTCACCGGCGATATTTATTTTGGTGAACCACGCGGTATTCGCACGCTTGAAAACGGTGAGAAAGAAGGCTTCAACACCATGAAATACAGCGAATCAGAAATTCGCCGTATCGCCAAAGTCGCCTTTGAAGCGGCGCAAAAACGCGGTAAAAAACTCTGCTCAGTTGATAAAGCCAACGTACTTGAGACCACAGAGTTTTGGAAGCAGATTTTCACTGAAGTCGCTGCCGAATACCCAGATGTTGAATTGACTCACATGTATGTCGACAATGCAGCGATGCAGCTGGTCAAAGCCCCAAAACAGTTTGATGTGATTGCCACCGGCAATATTTTTGGCGATATTTTATCAGATCAAGCCTCGATGCTGACTGGCTCTATTGGTATGCTACCATCCGCGAGCTTAAATGATACAGGTAAAGGGCTATATGAACCATCGCATGGTTCTGCCCCTGATATCGCCGGTCAAAATAAAGCCAACCCATTGGCAACCATTTTGTCATTGGCGATGCTGTTACGTTATAGCCTCAATGATGAAGCCCGTGCCACACAGGTTGAGCAAGCAGTGCAAAAAGTATTGCAGCAAGGGTTACGTACGGGCGATATCTTTGAACAAGGCACCACGCTGGTTTCTTGCTCAGATATGGGTGATGCGGTCATCGCTAACTTATAATATTTGATTATCCTAATTTTTATCGTGCGTTAAAGGTAGTGTTAGCTGGTCTAACCTGCCTTTTTTTATGCCATTTTTGCCAACATTTTTTTGAAAAATTTGTAAAATCCTGCTTATCTTCAACCGAGTTTTGCTATAGTATGCCATTATCGTTTCTCTAAAACCTCGATGACCTTTCATCCCATCCTCCCTTGCTAAATTTTTCTTAAATTTCAATGACTATGTCTTCTTATTATAAAATTTTACCTTGCTTTACAAGCCTACTGCTGGCTATCAGTTTATCTGCCTGTCAACAGTCACCCAATCAAGCGATGGATGTACCCACAGTTCCGACAGCAAGTACTACAGCTAGTACTGCAGCCAGTACAACCGCAAGTATCGCTGCCTCTTCGCCTGCCCCAACACTAAAAGCCAATGTCAGTCAACAGTTTATTGGCACAAGCTTGGTGCAGCAACGACTGAAACAAGCCTTGCCAGAGATTGCCTATACCACTGATAATTTACCAATGGTTGCCCAGCAAGTAAACCAAGTGAGTTGGTCACCCACAGGCGCTATTGAATTAAAAGCCATGCCTGCCTCTGCGGTGGCGGCGTCACAAGCCGCATCAACCCCGCCTGCCTCAGCGACCCCATCTGTGACGGGTTTTCAATCAACTATTGACTATGCTGCGCTCAAACAATCGGCTAATGACAATCCGTCATCCGTGGCTGACAAAGACACGTTACCATCAAAACAAGTGTTCATTAAGCCTGATGAACTGCTGGTATTTAAGACCCAAGCCCTGCTTAACTGGCATGGGCATAGTGTGGGTGCACTGACAGGAATAATGAATAAAAATACCATCAAAGCGATGCAGATTTTTCAGCAAAAACACAATCTGCCCGTAACCACCACGATGAATGAAGCCACTTGGTCAGCGTTAACCAGCAACGAGACGTTAAATAAGCAGCCGATTTTTATCAATTATCAGCTAACGCGCGATGATTTGGTGATTACCAAAGCGCCCAAAGACATGCAATACAAATCAGCGCGTGAAGCGGTAGCTGAAAAATTTCATATGAGCCAAAAGCTGGTAAGTCGATTAAACCCCACCACGCCACTCAAAGCGGGTAATATTATCACCGTCTACAATCCTTATCAGCCCAATATGACGGAAGTGACCAAGGTTGTGAGCGATAAAAAGAAAAATATCTTATACGCCTATGCTGCTAGTGGTGAGCTTGTTGCAAGCTACCCGACAACCGTGGGTTCCAACTACACCCCTTCACCGTCTGGCAGTTTAAAAGTTAAAAATCGGGTATTAAACCCCACTTATAATACTGATTTTTCTTCCAAAGAAAAGTGGCTACCACCAGGACCCAACAATCCTGTGGGGCGCGCTTGGATTGGGTTATCAAAACGGGGCTATGGTATTCATGGCTCGCCTGAGCCTGAGTTAATCAGCGCACAAAAATCACACGGTTGTGTGCGTTTGACCAATTGGGATGCGCTAAGTCTGTATGGCACGATAGCCGATGGCGCAGACGTGGTATTTGAATAAGTTTATATTGTATAGGCGTCAACTAAACACCCCAAAATCTGGGGTGTTTGGTTATTACGATTCCTGTCGCCAAACTTGTTTTCGCAAATCCTGCTTGGTTTGTCGCCGCTGTTTTTTGCGGGCGATTTCGACATCGTCTTTTTCATGCAGTCCGCCTTTTTGCAAAAGCGGATTTAACGCCAAGTAATTACGGGGTTTAACAGCCAAATTGGATTGAGCGATTGACGGATTTTTCTCCAGTTGCTCGCCCAATTTGATTAATTGTTTTTGGTTTTTCATGGTTTATCCTTAAAACTTTATTTATCGATATGCAAATTTTTTTATAAAAAAACCAGCGACAGGGGTCACTGGTTGTTTATAAGGCTTAAGGTAAAAATTAAGCTGGAATACGCAGTACTTGACCTGGATAGATTTTGTTTGGGTCAGAGAGTAATGGTTTGTTGGCTTCAAAGATTTTGTTGTATTGGTTGGTATCGCCATACACTTCTTTTGAAATTTTTGACAGCGTATCGCCTGATTTCACTGTGTACATACGAGATTCTGGCTCTTGCGTCGCAACCGTGATGTTGTCTTCCACTTGTGCAACATACTGTACATTACCTGCCGCTAGAATGGCTTTTTCGCGCTCTGCTTGGTTAGCAGCAGAACCATTAATAGTTACTTTGTCAGTGTTACCGTCATAGTTGACTGATAGATTGTCAATTTTGGCATTTTGTTGGATGCGCTGAATCAATAAGTTTGCAATCTCTTGTGCAGATGGCTCAGTAGAAGCTGCAGGCGTTGCGGTTGGTGCAACGTTTGATGCGGGTGTCGATGCTGGCGCAGCGTCTTTGTTACGATGAAAGATTTTATCACCGATGTCTTTTGCAAAGCTAAATAGTCCCATTTGTTTTTCCTTATGTTGTAATATTTTAATGCACAATTTTTAATGTATGGTTCGTTGAAACTCTTAAATGATCGTTTCAACACCTCAAATGACTAGAATGACCTCTAATCACTACAACGATAATCGTGTTAAGTATGGCGTTATTCTAGTTGCCCTCTAGATTAGCAAAAACTTAAATTAATGAGCATAAGTATTTAGTAAAGGAATGTTACTGATTGCAAGTAGTCTTTCATTTATTACGTCATTTATTACGCCAATTTTCTATGCCATTTATTCCTTTAGGGTTAGGGGATAATGGAGAAAAACACGAAAGTGCCTAACATGACTAAATGAATGATGCCATGTAAAAAAGTGGTGCGCCCGGTACTTAAAGTATTGATGGTTATCATCAGCGTAATAACCAGCATTAGCCCTTCTTTGGCAGACAACCCAAACATGACGGGCGTTGCTGTGAAGATTGAATAAAGCGCGATAACAGGAATTGTCAACGAAATGGACGCCAAAGCCGAGCCTAACGCCAAATTTAAACTGTTTTGCAGCTGGTCGTTGTAGGCAGCTTTTAACGCGGCAATAGATTCAGGCAACAGTACCAAGGCAGCAATGATAATCCCTAACACAATTTTTGGCATACCCATCGCCAGCAGCGCCGCTTCCATCGCAGGCGACAACATCTTAGCAAGACCCACGACCGTCACCAAACTGAAAAACAAAAATCCCACACTCATCGCCGTGGTTAGCGTATTATCACTGTGATGCTGATCATCTACACCGTCGGCAATAAAATAATCACGGTGACGAATGGTTTGGGTAAAGATAAAGGCGGCATACAAAATCAAACAGCAAATCGCTACAAACAGCAGCTGAGCGCCAATCATAAAACCGCCTGCGGCAGAGGTGGTAAAATTGGGTAAAATAAATACGATTAATGCAATCGCCAATAACACACTAATTGCCGCTTTACTGCCATGCAAACTATAACGCTGTACATAATTTTTGATACCACCAATTAACAGGCAAATACCAATAATCCCGTTACAAATCAGCATCACTGCTGCAAATACCGTATCACGGGCAAGCACCGCGGCATCGGTGGGTGTGCTACTACTCATGAGTGCCAAAATAAGTGCCACTTCAATCACAGTGACCGCCAATGCCAAAACCAACGTACCAAAAGGCTCACCCACTTTGTGAGCAATCACCTCAGCGTGATGTACGGCAGCAAAAACTGACCCCATCAAAAAAATCGCCGTCACGGTATTCATGATGATACCCGAAGGATGCCAAATCAAATGCACCGCAAGCACTAAAGCGGCAATACTTGGCGACAATAACGTCCAAATGGGTAAATTGATATTAAATTTTTGGTTCAGCCAAAATGTTTTTGCCATATCCCCTCCGCTCTGTATATGCTTCTTAATTTATCATATAAATAGATAATATGGTCAAAAATATCAAAAATCAATTAAAAATGAAATTATTTCTCATTATTTTGTAATTTATGCCAGTAAATTATTGGTAAAAGGCACACAAAGCCAATCAACATACTCACCCAAAAATGCCATTGATAGCCCAAAAAATGCGCCATATAGCCGCTGGCAAAATGCGCTGAGCCGCCCAACACCGTCAATAGACAAACCTGCACGGTAAAATCACTCCCCGCATTGGCAGGGCGTGAATAATGCATAATGGTCGTGAGCATCGCAATCAGCGCCAACGATGCACAAAAATGCTCCAGCGCATTGACAACATATAGCCACAAAAAATCCGTCAGTAACTGATGATAAAACCCATAAGCCACCAAGCCATACAACCCTGTGGTCAGCGCTTGGGCAAGATTAAAATACAGCAGGGACGTAAAGCGAGTGAGTCGTTTCATCAAAATTGTGGCGACCCCTGCCCCAGCGACTGAGGCAGCCGAGCCCAAAATAGTTGCCCAAAAGCCAATTTGCTGCAAGTTGAGTCCAACATCAACCATCATCGGTTTGACCATACCGCTTGAAATGCCATCAGCAATTTTATAGGTCAATAACACCCCTAGCCAAGCCAGCATCTCACGCGATGACCAAAAATACTGGTAATGGTGGCTAAGGTAATTTTTTAGCGCCTTAAAACTGCCAGATTTTACTGTTTGTACTTGTTTTTTGGGGAGCTCAACCGAGGTGTTGGCGTGCTCTTTAAAAAACACAATGGGCACGGTATTCATTGCCACCAAAGCCGCCATGGCAAGAAAACTGTTGCGCCAGCCCCATTGTTCTAACAGCATCAGTAAAACACCGCCACCGATAATCAGCCCCAGCCGATAGCCGATGACTTGTACGGCATTGCCTTGGCTTTGGCGATGATGGTGATTGGTCGTCTGAGTCACCGAATCAGGCGCAGGCATATCATGGGTCAGCGGTTCTTTGGGCGCCATAGCCGCTTTAAGCAAACGGGTTGCTAGCCCATCCGTCGCCACATCGTGTGTCGCCCCAATGAGGCTTAAGGTAAATAACATCCCGTACAATGTCATCACCGAACGGGTTTGTGCCAAATTATGCGGTTCAAAAAACGCCACCGCAACCAGTATGACAATCGACAACCCTTGCATCGGCAAAATCCAGCTTTTGGCGCGTCCGATTTTTTGTGAATAATAGCCGTCCACGACAGTAGCCCACAGGAATTTAAGCCCCCAAGGTACCAAAATCAGCCCCGACCAACCAATGGCAACTAATGAGACTTTGTATTCACGTAAAATCGCTGGCAAGGCTTGGGTGATAAATCCTGCGGGCAAGCCTTGAGCCAAATATAAGGTGAGCAGTAAGCCTAAGGTTTTATAATGAGTCAAATGAGTGTTGGATGGTGGCGCAGGCGACTTTGATAACGGCATAGGACTACCACAGGTAGATTATTTTTATAGTCAATTATTTTTATAGTCATGAGAAGGGCGTAAAACCTACGCCCTCATATAACAAGATAAACTGCAATGATAGCAAATAACGGATGAAAAATTAGTTAAATACCACCGTTTTATTGCCTGTAACAATCACCCGGTTTTGTAGATGCCAACGCACGGCACGGGTCAGCACGCTACGCTCGACATCTTGCCCAATCGCCCGCAATTCTGCCACATGGTGGCGATGGCTGACACGGTGCACGTCTTGCTCAATAATCGGTCCTTGGTCAAGGTCGGCTGTGACATAATGCGCGGTGGCACCAATCAGTTTGACGCCTTTTTCATAGGCTTGGCGGTATGGATCAGCACCGACAAAGGCTGGCAAGAATGAGTGGTGAATATTGATAATTTTCATGTGCCAGGCGGCGGTAAATTCAGCGGACAAAATCTGCATATAGCGCGCCAGCACCAACAAATCACAGTCTTTTACCAGCGCTTGAATCTCGGCTTCTGCTTGTACTTTGTTGTCTTTGCTTACAGTCACTTGATGAAATGGCACACCAAAATTTTCTACCGCTTGGCGCAAATCATGGTGATTACTGACGACACAGGTAATCTCACAATCTAGTTGCCCTTGTTGCCAGCGCCATAGCAAATCAAGTAGCGCATGGTCGTATTTGGACACCAAAATTGCCACTTTTTTACGTTTGCTGTTGTCAAATAGTTTCCATTCCATTTGATAGATGCGAGCGACGGTATGCTCAAAACTGCCTTTCATATTATCGATGATATTGTCTAAATCATTGATAGCCATTTCAAGGCGCATAAAATATTGACCGCCTTCGGGCTCAGTCGAGTATTGGTCAAGGCTGATAATATTGGCGCCATAACGATAAAAAAATTCGGATACAGCTTGCACAATGCCTGCGCGGTCTTGGCATTTAATCAATAAAGTTGCAGTAGCTAGTTGGCTCATGAGGTACTTCTTGTGTTCAATTTTCAAAAGATGCCATTGTAGCGATTTTCGTGCTGACAAAGAAGTCTAAACCCGTCAAAAGCCTTGTTGGATATAAAAATTTTCTTGAGATTGGCGAACCCCACTGCTTTTTAACCTAACTTTTAACCTGCATTTTAACCTAAATTACCCAAATCAACTTCGGTCAATCGCCAGCGCCCTTTTTTCTTCGAGCGTCCACCTGCGCTTTGACCACCGATTACCGCTGCCCCACCGAGCAATTTATTCAGTGTCTGGCTATGATAGGCATGACAAATCGCACACGCCAAGCCATCTGCCGCATCCGCTTGCGGCTGTATCTCAAGGCTCAACAAGCGCATCACCATAAGCTGAATCTGCTCTTTGTCTGCCGCGCCATAGCCACATACCGCTTGTTTGATTTGCCGTGCGGTATATTCAGCTACTTGCAAATCTTTAGCAACCATAGCGGCAATCGCTGCACCCCGCGCCTGCCCAAGCTTGAGCGCGGTATCGGGGTTTGATGCCATAAATACTTGCTCGATGGCGGCGGTCATGGGTTCATTGGTGTATTTTTGATAATGCTCAACGATACGGCTAACCCCATCAAATATCCGCTTGAGCCGCTCGGGCATGGTTTCCCCTTGGCTATAAGCATGAATCGTGCCTGCATCCAAATGTTCAAGTTTATCCCCACTCAACCGAATGATGCCATACCCTGTCAGACGTGAGCCTGGGTCAATACCAATAAAGATGCTCATAAAAGAAGCTCGTAAAACATGCTCATAAAAAAAATACCCACAAAACAACTTTGCTAAAAATGCCGTCAAATTATAGCATTTATCAAAAATTTAACGAAAAAATTGCTGAATTTCAAAAAACTATTTGATAGTTTTATGCATTACCCCCATCATTATTGCATTGGTTAATGATTCATCGTTTGTTCTTTATATCTTTATAGTTTATTCACAATTTAGGAATCGTATTTTCATGGGAAATATAGTTGGGATTGCCATTGTCTGGTTGATTATTGAGATGCTGGTTTGGTATCTAATCGCACAATTTGTCAGTGGTTGGTGGGTGTTTTTGTGGTTTGTCGTGGCTGGCTTTGTGGGTGCCGCACTCATTAAAAAAGGCATAGCCACCTTAAAACCGATGGCTGGACAAGCCCAAGCCGCCATGCTTAACCCTGCCATGCGTCCCAATGAAAATTCCGTGGTGAAAGCGATTGCTTTTGCGGTGGCAGGTATCTTGTTGGTATTGCCCGGTATTTTAAGTGATATTGCGGCACTTGTGGTGTTATTACCTGCGGTACAAAATAAGTTTAAAGCCTTTGCCAAAGACTATGCCACTAAAAACCCAGAAAAATTGATGCAAATGATGGCAAGCAAAATGGGCGGTATGGATCCCTCAAAAATGGGTGGCTTAGGGGGTCTTGGCGGCATGGGTGGACAAAACCCGTTTGGTGGTCAAAATCCATTTGGCGGTATGGGCGGACAAAGTCCATTTGGGGGCTTTGGTGGCAAAAATAACAACGGCGGTAAATTTGGCACGACCATTGACGGACAAGCCAAAACGGTCAACTCGAACGCCAAACGCATCACCCGCTCTGCCAATGATGACTAGAAGATGGATAAAAAATTGACTATTAAACATTAATAAATTTAAGGCATCCCTAGTATGCCTTTTTTTATGCCCTATTTTTGCGAAAAACTGGGTTTACTTTTTGCAAAAATTCATGCAATGTGATTTACTTAAGACAAAATTTGTTATATAAATTCTATAATGATACAATCTGTTTCGTTTTGGAATTTTTAGGTTTGAGCGTGATTTTTATTTTTGATAAATGATATTAACAACATTGGTTAGCGACAAGGAGTGAATGTATGACCAGCAAAGTATATGACAGCGCAGCTAGCGCACTTGAGGGCGTCATCAAAGATGGACAAACGATTGCGGTGGGTGGTTTTGGTCTGTGTGGTATCCCCGAAGCTTTAATTGAAGCCTTGCGAGATAGCGGCGTTAAAGATTTGACCTGTATCAGCAATAACGCTGGTGTCGATGGTTTTGGTTTGGGATTATTGCTAGAGACTCGCCAAGTCAAAAAAATGATTGCGTCGTATGTCGGTGAAAACAAAGAATTTGAACGTCAGTTTTTATCGGGTGAATTGGAAGTGGAATTGACCCCACAAGGGACGCTGGCAGAAAAATTGCGTGCCGGGGGTGCGGGCATCCCTGCGTTCTTTACCGCCACTGGCGTAGGCACCCAAATTGCTGAAGGTAAAGAAGAACGTGAATTTGACGGTCGTCAATATATCCTTGAGCGCTCATTAGTCGCTGATGTGGCACTGGTCAAAGCCCAAAAAGCGGATAAAGCAGGCAACTTGATGTTCAACAAAACGGCGCGTAACTTTAATCCAGATGTCGCCACTGCAGGTAAAGTCACCATTGTCGAAGTTGAGCAATTGGTGGAAACTGGCGAGCTAGACCCTGACCAAATTCATTTGCCGGGTATTTATGTGCATCGCATCGTGGTCAATGCCAACCCAGAAAAACGCATCGAAAAAGTGACGACCAAAGAACAGACAAACTAGGATATAAGGAGATTACCATGGCATGGACTCGTGAACAAATGGCACAAAGAGCCGCAAAAGAACTACAGGACGGCTTTTATGTCAATCTAGGTATCGGTTTACCGACCTTAGTGGCGAACTATATTCCAGAAGGCGTCAACGTTTGGCTACAATCAGAAAATGGGCTGCTTGGGATTGATGAATTCCCAACACCCGATAAAGTTGACCCAGATTTAATCAATGCGGGTAAACAAACCGTCACCACAGCGACCGGTGCGAGCTTTTTCTCAAGCTCACAATCATTTGCCATGATTCGTGGCGGCAAAGTCAACCTTGCCATCTTAGGGGCGATGGAAGTTTCAGACAATGGCGATCTTGCCAACTGGATGATTCCTGGCAAGATGGTCAAAGGCATGGGCGGCGCGATGGACTTGGTCGCAGGCGTTCAACGCGTCATTGTATTGATGGAACATACCAATAAACATGGTGAGCCAAAAGTATTGGCTGAATGTACGCTACCCCTGACAGGCAAAAAAGTGGTGAATCGTATCATCTCTGATTTAGCCATCATGGATGTGACCGATAACGGTTTAAAACTGGTTGAGCTAGCAGACGGTGTCACGTTTGAAGAATTACAATCAAAAACACCCGTAACCATTGCACAATAATTGCATTATAACACCTGCAAGATAACGACTGTAAAATAGCGCTGTTACAAGTCAGCGTTAAATTGCCATTAAAAGGACAGTGAAAAAAGGCAATAAAAAAGGACAGTGATGCTGTCCTTTTTTATGATTTTGGCTTTTTTACTTTCGGTTATTTGTCCTCTATAATGACATCACTATCAACATTTATCCAACACCATGATTGCATCTCGCTTCTCTCATCCCAAATTTATCACCGATGAAGACAATCCGCTGATTGATCGTAAGTATCCCAATGAGATGGCTGCCGATGACGGCGTGGCATTGCCGCAAATTTATCGGTTTGACTTTACCGAGGTGCCAGATTTTAGCCAAACAGTGATGCAAATCACCCCGGTGATTGATGCACCCAATATCATGGATACGTCCAATGATCATAAAGCGCTATCAGAAAATGTCACCCCTGCTACTGATAAATCTGTGCATGTGGCTCAACAAACAGCGTCATCTATGCCACCCACTTCGCTCAATAACCCCCTTACTTCTCAATCGCTAACTAGCAAAATCCCATCAAAAGCACGCTCAAATCGCCAAGTCATTGCGCAAGCAAGAGCCCAAGCCAAACAAATCGAACAACAAAAGCAATTTGAAGAACAGCAGCGCCAAGCAGAGGAAGTTGCGCGCTATCAGGCAGAAGTTGAAGCCGCGCTACTCAATCCCACACTGCATGAAGGACTGCTCAATCAGCGCAAATCCATTGCCGAATCGCAGGCAGTCGTCAACAAACATGCGATTTTTGGCGAGCTTGCACAGGATTTGCAGACCATTCAATGGCTTGATTCAGACATGGCAGAACAAAACCGAGCAATGTATGAAAAAGCGGTTGCGCTGATTCAAACAGCGCAATCAAATGACAATGTATTAGCAAATAATATACTCGAAGACAATGTAGCAGCAGAAAATGTAGTCGAAAACACTATATCAGCAGATAATTTGGCAAAAGCCGTACAAATAATTGATGAATTTGCCGAGAATGGTCTTGCTGATGCATTGCTGCGTCGAGCGCTGTGGCTATTTGAAGGCAATCACTTACTCAAGATTTCTCAAAACTCCCAACAAGCTTTGCTACTGTTGCAACAAGCAGCCTCGCAGCATGATAATCGTGCGGAGAAATTACTCAGTAAACTGTACTATGCAGGACATGGGGTCGAGCAAGATAGCGAGATGGGCAAATACTGGCTAGAGCTGGCTGCGGCACATGGTCACCCTGACGCCATACGCATTTCGCAAGGTATTGCCACCCTGTCATTACTAAAGCAAACCCAACGCGAAGATACTAGCTATGGCAAAAAAATGGCGCTTGCGACTGCGGCGCTGATTATGTTCATGATACTGATATTTGTAGCAGTTAAAGTTTAAAGATTTGGATGAATGCTGTGATTTGGATATTAAACAAGGTTATACATCCAAATCCCTACCAAAAAATTTAGCCATCAGTAGGGTCGTCAGATGGCACTAGTACGCTCTCGTCATCGCTATCCTGAGGCTCATCATACTCCTCATAATTAGCCTCATCGCTCGCCAAGTTTGGCGTCAGCAGCGGATAATTGTTTAAGATATAACAAAACAATTCAGCCGTTTTTTGGGTGTCATATAAGGCAGAATGCGCTTCATTACCATCAAATTCTAGTCCAGCGAGTTTGCACGCTCTCGCCAGTACCGTTTGCCCAAACGCAAGCGCGGATAAGGTGACGGTATCTAACACGGAGAACTGGTGAAATTGGCTTTGATTTTTGCTATTGGTACGCTCAATTAAAGCATTTAGAAAGCTGAGGTCAAAATGCGCATTATGCCCCACCAAAATACACTTGGTACATTGGGTCGATTGACGCACCGTTTTTAAATATTTAAAAATACGGCGAATGGCGGTTTTTTCATCTTCGGCAATGGCTTTTCGCATCGGACTGTGAGGATTGATGCCGGTGAATTGCAGGGCGCGTGCTTCAAGATTTGCTCCTTCAAACGGCTCAATATGGGCATTGACCGCCTCACCTGGGTAAAAAAGCCCGGTATCATCCATCAAAATTGGAATACAGGCAATCTCAAGCAAGGCATCGGTTTTTGGATTGAACCCTGCTGTCTCTACATCCACCACCACGGGCAAGTAATTGCGAAAACGGTTGGCAATAGTCATGGGTTCAGTTGTGGCGGTCATACGTTACCTTGCGGAAAAAAAACAGAAAAAATAAAGGGTGAACAATCATACGGCTAAATTAAATGGCATCACTTTCCAGTCCAGCGTTTGTCCAGCCATCAGCGGGGTCAAATCTTTACCGTCAAGATAAGGATAATGCTCGGGGACTTGCCATGCTTCACGCACCAAGGTCACTTTATCACTATTGATAGGTAAGCCATAAAATTTTGCCCCGTGAATACTGGTAAAGCCTTCTAACTTATCAAGTTTGCCCACGCTTTCAAAGGCTTGCGCATACAAAGGCAGCGCAATCGATGCACTGTAACAGCCTGCACAACCGCAAGCATTTTCTTTGGTATGCGTCGCATGGGGCGCAGAGTCAGTACCAATAAAGAATTTGGGATTACCACTGGTTGCCACATCAAGTAATACTTTTTGGTGACTTTGGCGTTTTAAAATCGGCAAGCAATAAAAATGTGGTTTAATGCCGCCCACCAGCAGGTGATTACGATTAAACAGTAAATGCTGCGGGGTAATCGTCGCTGCGACATTTTTGCCCTGTGACAACACAAAGTCAGCGGCATCACTGGTGGTGATATGCTCAAAGACGATTTTTAATTTTGGAAATTTATCAATGAGATTGACCATCACTTCATCAATAAAGCGTTTTTCACGGTCGAAAATATCAATATGATGGTGCGTCACTTCACCATGCACAAGCAGCGGCAAACCCAACGCTTCCATCTTGGCAAATACATCGGTGCAATGATTGATATGGCTCACCCCATCCGCAGAATTGGTGGTCGCACCTGCAGGATATAACTTGACTGCTTTTACTACACCGGAATCAACAGCGGCTTCGATGTCTTCTGCCGTCAGTGATTCGGTTAAATAAAGCGTCATCAATGGCTCAAATTGCTGGGAGATACTGTCATTGGGCACTTGCGCCAAAATACGCTCACGATAAGCGATAGCATCAGCGGCTGTTTTGACGGGTGGCACCAAATTTGGCATACAAATGGCGCGGCGAAAATTGGCAGCAGCATGTGGCACCGTCGTGGCAAGCGCCTGCCCGTCCCGTAAATGAATATGCCAGTCATCAGGGGCAGTAATAGTAAAAGTATTGATAGGTGCAGTCGCTGCGCTCATGATTTCCTCGAACAGTTTTGAGAGTGCCTTAAAAAAACAACGTCAAAAACCGATAATTGAAGCGTTGAAAAACTTGTGCATCATAGCAGTTTTAGGCAAAAAACGACATGAAAATATTCGCAAGCCAAGCACACCGACAAATAATACGTCAGTTTATGTCGTTTTAATAACGGTGTTAATGGATTTTGGATTTATTGCTAGGTTTTTTATTCGCGTTATTGTTTACTTTGTTATTCGCTTTGTCATCTGCCTTATTATCCGTCGTGTTATTTGCCTTTTTGTCAGGCTTTCTAGCGGATTTTTTGTCAGTGGCGGTTGTTTGCGGTGAGGGTTTTTTCGCTTTTTTTTGGGGTTTTTTTTTTTTAGTTTT